>ERZ1292640.671-Hain-H43-02um-R1-671-length-27914-cov-8_pt1 | contig 27914 bp, 22 predicted proteins | sample MGYA00564404_ERZ1292640 | MGnify/ENA primary metagenome ERZ1292640 (study PRJEB36523, sample SAMEA6512636) | groundwater metagenome | collected 2019-01-08 | study: AquaDiva: Metagenomics assemblies of 32 groundwater samples | reverse complement strand
GGGTTGTCGGGGGCGCCGAACAGCACCAGCTTCGGGCGATGCTGATCGAACAGCCGCGTGAACTCGCGCGCGACGCCGGCGGGATCGGTCTCCGGCAGGTACGACCAGGTCTCCGGGTCGAGCACGCGCAGCCGCACCACCTTGATGCCGGTCGCCGCGAACGCGAGCTGGCCCTCGTAGTTGGCATAGGTCGGGTCCAGCAGCATTACCGTGTCGCCGGGATCGAGCAGCGTGCGGAACAGGTCATGCGTCAGTTGCGTGCTGCCCATCCCGATCGCAATGTGCTCGGCGCCCAGCCGCGGCACCGCGAAGAGGTGCTCTTCAAACCGCGCGATCTGTTCGCGGCACTCCATGTCGCCGAGCGTCGCGGTGTAGCCGCCACTCTTGTGAAACAGCGCCGCATCTGACACCACCGCCTGGTAGGCCTGCCGGAACTCCTCGGGCGACTCGTGATTGACCCAGCCGCCCCCGAACGAGATGACCTGGGCCGGGTCGAGCCCCATGGCCAGGATGTTCTGCCGCTCCGCCATCTTCATGATTTGGCGGATCGGAGAGGGGCGGGCGATTTGCTCCGTAACCAATGACGACAGGGAGGGCGCAGTGGCGACTTTCATGGGTTCCCGATCATATCTCGCTGGCCGGCACTCCTGGAACGGGTGCCCTACGAGAATTCTGTAGGGCCCCCCTTTATGGGGGGCCATCCGGCGTCTGGGAGCCATCCGGTCCGCCTACCGATACGGCCGAAGCGCCTCCAGCGCCGACAAGATGTCTTCGATCGGAAACCGATCGGAGCCGAGCCACGCGTACTGGCGAGGGTCATTGACCAGTCCGGCTCGAACCGGATTCTCGAAAATGTAGCGCGCGACGGAGAGATGCGCCTCGTCGCCGCGCAGGATGTGCTCGTAGTAACCCTTTTGCCAGAGCCGGCCGTCAGAGCGTTTGTGCCACGCGAAGCCCGTTCGCTGTTTGAACTCAGCGATGAATGCCGGAAGGGACGCGTCCGCTCGATTCCCGCTGGACAAGAGGTGCACATGATCGGGCATGAAGCAGTACGCAGTTGCGGTGAATCCGCATCGACGGGAGGTGGCAAGTAACTCCAGGCGGCACTCTTCGCAAAACTCGTGCGAGGTGAACGCCTTGCGGCGATCCAGCGTGCACGATGTGACGAAGTACGCTTTGAGACCGATGTAGGAAATGCCATCCAGCCGGGTTGGTCGAGCCATGGCGGTCGAGTGAGCAATTCGGGTGCCCGCGCCCGTGGCACCCCATAAAGGGGTGCCCTACGGAGGTCCGGGGGAAACGGAGTTCCGGGGGGAAGCGTCGGCCGCCGGTACCCGCCAACCTTGTAGGGCCCTGCCCCGTCAAAGCGCAGAGCAGGGGGTGTGACGATGTGGGACGGACTCAGGCAAGACGTCGTTGGTGGGGTAAGGGGCCTGATCAAGTCACCGGGCTTTGCGGCCGCCTCCCTCATCACGCTGGCGCTCGGTATTGGCGCCACCTCCGCCATCTTCAGCGTCGTCAAGGCCGTGTTGATCACGCCGTTGCCGTACGCCGAACCCGAGCGGCGCGTGCAGCTGTTTAGCCGCTGGGTGAGCTTCGACAAGACCTGGCTGTCGAGCCAGGGCGTTTACGATTATCGGACGGCCTCGACCCTCGAGGACGTCGCGGCCTGGAACACCGGCCAGATGAACCTGACCGGCGACGGCGACCCCATCCGCGTCGGCGCCGGCTTCATGACCGCCAATACCCTCGACGTGCTCGGCGCGCGTCCCTTGCACGGCCGAATGTTCACGCGGGACGAAGACCGTCCCAATGCGGCACACGTCGCCGTGCTCGGCTACCCGCTGTGGCAGGGCCGCTACAACGGCGACCCCTCGGTCATTGGCCGCACCATGATGATCAACGACGTGCCGACGGAGGTGATCGGCATCATGCCCGAGGGCTTCCGGCTACCGACCGACTTCACCAGCGACGCGGCGGAGCCGACGCAGCTGTGGATGCCGCTGGGCCTGGACGAGGCCAACCTCACGCGCGGCAGCCACGGGCTGTTCGGCGCCGCGGTGCTGGCACCGGGCCAGACCGCGGCCACGGCGAGCGCCGAGCTCAAGGCGCTGACCGCGCGATTGGGCGAGCAAGGCCTTTATCCGCCGGGCATGCAGTTCTCGGCATTCGCGGTGTCGCTCGATGACGAAATCCGCGGCGGCGTGCGCCCGGCGATGTGGCTGCTGATGGGCGCGGTGGGCTTCCTGTTGCTGATCTCTTGCGCCAACGTCGCCAACCTGTTGCTGGTCCGCGGCGATGCCCGGGTTCGCGAAATGGCCCTGCGGACCGCGATTGGCGCGGCGCCGGATCGCCTCGTCCGCCAACTCCTGACCGAAAGCGTGGTCCTCGCCGTGCTTGGCGCGACGCTCGGACTCGGCCTGGCCGCCATCGGCCTCCGGGTGTTGATCGCCTTGGATCCCACCAGCCTGCCACCATTGGCACCGGTCAAACTCGACCTCACGGTGATGTTGTTCACGCTCGTGTTGGGCGTCGTGACCACCATCGTGTTCGGCCTGGCGCCGGCGTTGCGCACACTGCGCGTGAACCTGGTGGACTCGCTGCGCGAAGGCACGCAGCAGGCGACGGTTAGCGGCTCGCGCCAACGCCTGCGCAGCCTGCTGGTGGTCGCCGAAGTGGCGCTGGCGGTGGTCCTCGTGGTCGGCGCGGGGCTGATGATCCGCAGCCTGTCGGCGCTCGCCCGCATCGACCTGGGCTTCAATCCCAACCAGATGCTGACCATGCGGCTGGCGATTCCGGCCGCTCGCTACGACACGCCCGAGGAGGTCGTTGACTTCTATCGCGGCGTGGTGGAGCGCGTGCGCACCGTGCCCGGTGTGCAGTCGGCCGGCGTCGTTCGCGTGCTGCCGCTGGCCACCTCGATCGGCGACTACGGCCTGGACGTGGAGGGCTACCAGGAGAGCCCTGGGCACAATGCCAAGGGCGACTGGCAAATCGTCACCGACGGCGCCTTCGAGGCCATGGGCGCTCGCCTGCTGCGCGGGCGATGGTTCGACGCGCGCGACGTCACCGCGTCGCAGCCGGTGGCCGTCGTCAACGAAACGCTCGCCCGCACCTATTGGAAGGACATGAACGACGTCGTCGGCGGCCAGATTCGCGTGGGCGGCGGCATGAGCAATCCCATGGTCACGGTTGTCGGGATCGTGGCGGACGAGCGCCATAACGGTGTGACCGGCATCGTGAAGGAGAAGTTCTTCATCCCCCACAGCCAGTGGCATGTCGTCACCGGCGGCAACCTGGTGCGCAACGCCTTCATCGTGGTGCGCACCACCGGCGACCCGTTGTCGGTCGCGGCGGCGGTCCGCGGCGAAGTCCGCAACCTCGATGCGAACATTCCGGTCGCCAATATTCGTCCGATGACGGAGGTGGTGGCGGCGGCGCTGGCGACGTCGCGGTTGACCGGCTTCCTGATGGGCGCGTTTGCGGCCATTGCGCTCACGCTCGCCGCGGTCGGTATTTACGGCGTGTTGTCGTACCTCGTGGCGCGGCGCACGCAGGAAATTGGCATCCGTCTCGCGATCGGCGCCGACCGCACACAGGTGATGGCGATGGTCCTGAAGCAGGGCATGTCGCTCGCCGGTGCCGGGATCGTGGTGGGCGTGGTGGCCGCGTTCCTGATGTCGCGGCTGATGCAGTCGTTGCTCTACCAGGTGAAGCCCGGCGACCCCGGCACATTCCTGGTGGTGCCGCTGGTATTGATCGTCGTCGCGTTGCTGGCCAGCCTGCTGCCGGCGTTCCGCGCGACTCGTGTCAGTCCCCTGATTGCGCTTCGCTCCGAGTAAGAACCGTTCACAGGAGGCAAGAAGACCAAGAGTATTGTTTTCTCCTGATCTTCTGATCTCCTTTAAGACTTCTGTTCTCCTGTAAAGGCTCACATGCTCGTTGACGAACTCAGGTTTGGCTGGCGGCAACTGATCAAGTCGCCCGGGTTCTCGCTGACGGCGATCCTGACGCTGGGGCTCGCGATTGGCGCCAACACCGCGGTGTTCTCGCTGGTCGACGCGGTGATGCTGCGGCCGCTGCCGTATCCACAACCCGACCGCCTGGCGCTGCTGTCGCTGCAGATCTATCGCAACGGCGCCAAGCTGGGCGAGAACACGTCGCACACCGGCGCGGTCTGGGAAGCCATTCGCGACCAGGCGACGTCGGTCGACGCCGCCGTGCTTTCGGGGCTGTCGGCGCAAGTCAGCCTGGCGACCGGTGACCAGGCCATTCCCGTGGTGCCGCAGCGCGTCAGCGCCGGGTACTTCCGGGTCCTCGGCGTGGCGCCAGCCGTGGGCCGTGAGTTCGCAGCCGATGAGGATCGCGCCGGCGGGCCGTCGGTGGCGCTGCTCAGCGACCACTTGTGGCGCACCGCGTTCCGCGCCGATCCAAACATCGTCGGCCAGACCATCCGCCTGAAGGGCGAGCCCGCCACCGTAGTGGGCGTCATGCCGGCATCGTTCAAGACCGACGCCGATGCCGACCTGTGGACGCCGGTGCGGGCGACGCGGGCCGGCGAGGGCGCCGGGCAGAACTACGGCATCGTCGTGCGGCTGAAGGACGGTGTGACGCTGGCCCAGGCCCGCAGCGAGGTGGCGGCCGTGGCCGACCCGGCGTTGGCGCGCAGGACAACGGACCAGGGGCGCACCGCGTCGCACGGCCTGGTCGGCTTGCAGGAAAGCCTGGCCGCCGACGTCCGGGCACCGCTGCTGTTACTGGCGAGTGCGGTCGGCGTCGTGCTGCTGGTGGCGTGCGTCAACCTGGCGGGGCTGCTGCTGGCGCGGGCCGGCCGCCGCACGCGCGAAATCGCGACCCGCCTGGCCGTCGGCGGCGACCACCGCATGATCATCCGGCAGTTGCTGGTGGAAAGCCTCGTGCTCGCGGTTTGCGGCGGCCTGGTCGGCATCGCGCTTGGCGCCGCCGCCCTCGAGGCGCTCAAGGTCTCGGCGAGTGACCTCTTGCTGACGCCGTGGGGCGAAGTCGGTATGAACTACCGGACGCTGGCCGTCACGCTCGGCCTGACCCTCGCCACGACGATGGTGTTTGGCCTGGTGCCAGCGCTGCATGCGACGCGTGTCGACGTGCAAGCGGCGCTCGCCGAGGGCGGCACGCGTTCGGTTGCCGGCGGTTCACGCGGCTGGCCGCGGCGGCTGCTGGTGGTCGCCGAGGTCGCCCTGGGCGTCGTGCTGTTGGTGGGCGCGGGCCTGTTGATTCGCACGTTCGTCCACCTGCAAACGCAATCGCCGGGCTTCGATACGCGGCAGGTGATCACCGCGTCGGCGTCGCTCGAGGACGCGCGTTACGAACAACATGACAACGTCGAGCAGTTGTTCCAGCGCAGCCTGACGCGGCTGGCGGCCGTTCCCGGCGTCGAATCGGCCGCGGTCTCGCTGGGTTTGCCGTACGAGCGCATCCTGAACATGGGCGCTCGCGTGATGGAGTCCGGGCAGACCGACTCCGTGTTCTCGACGGCGACCTACGTCACGCCCGGGTATTTCGAAACGCTCCGGCTGCCGGTGTTGCGTGGCCGCCCCCTCGCCGATAGCGACACGAAGACTTCGGCGCCGGCGGTGGTGATCAACGACGCGTTTGCGCGCCGCTACCTGAAGGATCGCGAGGCCGTCGGATCGCACGTCCGCATGGGCGGCGTCGTGCGCGAGGTCGTCGGCGTCGTGGGCGACGTGCAGCAGCGCGCCGGCTTCAACGGTTTCGGCCCGCTCGACGCGCTGCCCAGCATCTACCTGCCGTTCTCGCAGTTTCCCGGCGGCGGGCTGCGCACCATCCACGGCTGGTTCTCGACCGCCTGGATTGTTCGCGAGGCGCGGCCTGGCGCGGTGACCGAGCCGGTGCTGCGCCGGGCCATGGCCGAAGTGGATCCGCTGTTGGCGGTGTCGGCGGTGCGAGGCGTCGACGAGGTTCGCAGCGCCGCGCTCGCGCGCCAGCGCATGTTGATGACATTGGTCGCGACGCTCGGCGCCGTCGCCCTGCTGCTGGCCGCTATCGGCATCCACGGACTGATTGCCAGCGGCGTCACCGAGCGGACGCGCGAGTTCGGCATTCGCATGGCGATGGGCGCCACGGCCGGCCAGACGGTCCGCGCGGCGGCGATGCCCGGTATCTGGCTGGCCCTGGCGGGCCTGTCCGTCGGCTGCGCCGTGGCGGTTGGGGTGTCGGGCCTGATCCGCAGCCTGTTGTGGGGCGTGCGGGCCAACGATCCGCTCACCTTTGCCGCCGTCGTGCTGACGCTGCTGGCGGTGGCAGTGGCGGCCAGCGTGCTGCCGGCGCTGCGCGTCAGGCGATTGGATCCCGTTTCGCTTCTCAGATCAGAATAGGGTCGTGTCAGCGACCCCTGCCATTCACTTCCTGCGAGCCAACAAGGTCCTGTTCACTGAACATCCGTACCGCTACGAAGAACGCGGCGGTACGGCCGTCTCGTCGCGGGAACTGGGCGTCGACGAGCACATCGTCATCAAGACGCTGGTGATGGAAGACGAGGGCAAGCAGCCGCTGATTGTGCTGATGCACGGCGACCGCGACGTCTCGACCAAGAACCTGGCGCGGCAGATTGCGAAGAAGACGGTCACGCCCTGCGCGCCGGAGGTGGCCCAGAAACACACCGGCTACCTGGTCGGCGGCACGTCGCCGTTCGGCACCCGCAAGGCCATGCCGGTCTTCATGGAGCGCACGATTGCCGATCTGGACCGGATCTACGTCAACGGCGGCCGGCGGGGGTTCCTGATCGCGCTGGCGCCTGCGGATCTCATGCGTGCGCTCTCGCCGACGCTCGTCGACGCCGCGTTGTAACGGGGCCTGGCACGGTTACATGCGATTTCGACGCAGTTCCTGCCCACGTGGGAAAAACTGCGACGTGTTCACATGTAACCGTGCCAGGCCCGGAGACATTGGGAGACGCGTTACAGCAGCTCGCGCTTCAACGCCGCGAACTTCTGTTCGTCGCGTCGAATCCAGCGGTCCATCCGCAACAGGAACGCGACCGCCGCGAGCGACATGAACGCCAGCCATCCCCAGGAGAACCGTTCGGCCAACTGTGTGTGCCCTCGGGTGCCGGCGTACAGGTTGTTCCAAATCCACACCGAGAAGACCAACACTTCGGCGAGGAGCACGACCCAGCCGATGCGCCACGCCTGCCGCATCCGGCGCAGGCGCTCGGCTGACACCGACACGAACTCCGCAGTGGTGCGTGCTGACGCCAGCAGCGACCCGCGCCAGTTCCACCAGCCCACGCTGGCCGCGGCCATCGTAATGACGGCCAGCAGCCACATCGCCCAGCGTTCGACCGCATCGGTTGCCATCCACCCCAGGTAAGCAAGCACCGGCAGCGCGATGCCGGCGACCGTGAACTCGGCCAGTATCCAGGTCCACATGAAGCGGCCGCGTCCCTGCGCGTAGAGCCGAATCGCCTCGGCGGAGTGCGCCTCGTCGCTGCCGGCCTGCCAGTCAGAGGTCCAGGCTTTCAGTTCGGGATCGTTATCCATGACTCGGTTGCCTTCCGCCTGCGCCAAGCAGGCGCGTCAGTTCGGCGCGCGCCCTGGTCATGCGCACGGCCACATTGTTCTCGCTGATGCCGGCGATCTCGGCGACGTCGGCGTTGCTCAGGCCCTCCAGCGTCAGGACCACCACCTGGCGCAGCCCGAGCGGCAGCCCCTGCACGGCGGCCTGCAAGCGCTCGCGCCGTTGTTGCTGCGACAGCGCGTGTTCGGGGTCCGGCGACTGGGCCGCGACCGGCGCGTCATCGTCCAGGGGATCGGTGCGGCGCCGCTGCCAGTGCTGGATGTGGCTGACGGCGCGGTTGTGCGCAATGCGGAAGACGAACGTGCGCTCCGAGCAGTCGTTGCGAAAGCGGGGCAGGGCCTGCCAGACCGCGAGCCAGATGTCCTGCACCAGGTCCTGCCGGCGGGATGGATCCCGCTCGTAGCCGGCCGAGAGACGGCGGATCGCGCCGTCGTGCTCGCTCAGCATCCGGACGCAGCGATCGTCGCGGCTCTCGCGCGACTCGCGTGGGTTCACCCGTTGGTTCTCCTCAGAATGGACTCGCGGTCAAGCTGCCGGGACGCCGCCACGCAGGCGACGGCGCCGGCCACCAGCGTGATCCCCGAAAGCGCGGCCAACTCGAGCAGCGCGGGAGCCTCGCCTCGGACCAGCGCGGTCAGCATCACGTGCTGGCCAATCATAGGCGTGAACGTCATCCACGGCGCCGGCTCGATCGAGCCGAAAGCAAACAGGAAGCCCGGGATCATCGGCGCAAAGATCAATGCCGACAACTTGGTCTGCGCTTCCTTGTAAGTCCTGGCCTGGAAGGCAATCCACAGCTGCACGGCTGCGGCGAAGAGGGCGAGTGGCACCAGTAGTGCGAGGACCTGCAGGCTGTCGAGGGCCGACAGGCCGATCGGCAAGTCGATGCTCTGCACTCGCGGGTGCTGCATCACGGCGATCGTCGTGAGCAGGGCCACGACCACTGTGGCCATCGCGACCAGCCCCACCGCCACCCACTTGCCACCGACGATGGCCAAACGCCCGACCGGGTGGAGCAGCAATGATTCCAGCGAGCCGCGTTCGCGCTCGCCCGCGGCGACGTCAGCCGCGATGCCAAGCCCGCCGATGAAGGCCGCCAACAGCACGAAGATGGGCAGCGTTGCCAGTGCACGGGCAGCGCGGTCACCCGCGGTGGCGAAATCGCGATCGTGAATCCGCAGCGGCTGCACCGCCGTCGGCGCCACGCCGCGAAGCACCAGCCGCGTGTCGCCCACCGACCGGGCATAGTCGTTGAGGATGGCGCGCAGGTGCGCGCTCTGCCGAGCCGACTCCGTCCACGTGGTGTCGTGCAGCAGTTCGAGCGGCGCCGGCCGGCTGCCCTGGAACTTGTCCGGGTAGTCGCCGCGGATGACCAACGCCACCGGCACGCGGCGCTCGCGGACCGCCGTCGCCAGGTCGCCGCTCGCCTCCGCGACCGCGACCTCCCGCCCGGCCAGGAAGGCCACCAGGCCCGGCGCGCGTGCGACACCTTCCGCCTCGAGCGTCATCCCGCCAATGTCGCCCTGATGTCCGGCCATGGCGACGAGCGCCATGCCCATCACCATCGGCCCCCACACGCCGTAGAACAGCCCGTTGAGCAGGGACCGCCGGTCGCGGACGGATTCGCGCAGTTCCTTGCGGGCAATTGCGGAGAACATATCAGTTCAGCCCTTCTTCGGATCCAATCACCCGCACGAACGCCTCCTCGAGCGTGGCGCCGCCGTGCTGCTGCATCAACTCGGTTGGCGTGCCGGCGGCAACGATGGTGCCGCGTGCCATCACGATGACCCGGTCGCACAGCATGGCGACCTCGGGCATGACATGGCTCGAGACGAGGACCGCGCAGCCGCCAGCCGCCAGGCGTTTGATCTCTCGCCGCACCTCCCGGGCGCTCATCACATCGAGACCGTTGGTGGGCTCATCGAAGACCAGGTTGCGTGGCTGGTGGACCATGGCCCGCGCGAGCGCCAGCCGCCGCCGCTCGCCCATGGACAAGCCAGCCGCGCGCCGGCCGGACAACGGGGTGAGACCCATCTGGGCGAGCAGGTCGTCCGTGCGGATGCGCGTGAGCGCGTTGTCGAGGCCCTGAAGCCGGGCGCTGTACTCAATGTGCTCGCGGACCGTGAGGTGGTCGTAGACGCCGATGGTTTCAGGGACCACGCCGAGGCGGGCCCGTGCCGGCATGGGCCGACGGGCGACGTCCAGGCCGTCCACCGCCACGTGGCCGGCGTCCGGTCGCACCAGGCCCGTGATCGCGCGAATGGTCGTGGTCTTGCCCGCACCGTTGGGACCGAGCAGACCGGTGATCACGCCGTCAGGCACGTCGAGTGAGACGCCGTCCACGGCGATGGTGGCACCGTACCGCTTGCGAATGTCCTGCACCCGAATCATGGCCGGTCTCCCGCGGTCGAGGTCACGGCGGCGGGCCACACCACGCGATTGACGCAGGCGGAGTCGAGGTCAGCACCGCTGCCCTGCGCGATGAAGCGGGCGATCAGGTCCGGCACGCAGCCACTGAACGACGTGTTGTGCGCGGCGCCGGGGACGACAATGTGCCAGTTGGACGCGAAATGCCGCGCCATGGCATCGCCGGTTCGCGGCGGCGTGACCGGATCATGCCCGCCAGACAGGATCAACGCCGGCGCGTTTGAGTGGGGATTGCTGGTGGTCTGGAGGGCCCGCCCAGCCGACCAGTCGCGACACCGCGCGCGCCAGCCATCCGGATACGCCGTCCCGAAGAACGAGCCCTGTGCCGCCGCAGCGAAGTCCATGCCGGCGGTGCGCGGCAGGTCTTCGGAGCACAGGATCGAGTAGGTCGCGCCGAGCGCCATGTCGTCGACGCTCCAGGACGCGGTCCGCAGGTACTGCGCCGCCAGCGGCGCGTAGTCGCCGTCGACGGCGTGGGATATCAACTGCAAGGTCGCCGCGGCATCTCGCGGCACGTAGAGTGCGCCGCGGATGATCTCGGTGAGCAAATTGCCCTGCAGCCTGACGGTGACGAGGTCGCCGGACCGCGGGTGCCGGATGGTCGTGGTCACCGATCCGCCCGAGAGGTCGTCTTGCAGGCGTGCGAGCACGGCCGCGGCGTTGGGAAACGCGCGCGCGCACGCCGGATCGCGCGGGCAATCGTCGACCAGGCGGGCGAGCGCGGCGTGGGCGTCGGCCGACGCCGTGCGCGGAAAGTCGAGATCGAGCGGGACAGCGCCGTCGAGCACCACCGTGCGTGTCGCATCCGGATAGCGCACGGCATAGAGCAGCGCCGCGCGAGTGCCCCACGACCCGCCCCAGAGGTTGATGGTCCGGTAACCCAGCCGCGCGCGAATATCATCGACATCCGCCAGCGATTCCTCGTGCGTGTAGAAGCGGGCATCGGCAATCAGCGCGTCCCGGCATTGCCGCACCTGGGCGGTGACCTCGTCCAGGGTGAGCGACAGGTCGTCGCCAGCGTCCGGGCACGACAACGGCGCCGAGCCGCCGGTGCCCCGCAGATCGATCAGTACAATGTCGCGTGAGCGACGCACCTGCTTGAAATACCGCGCCGCCGCGCCGGCGAGTCCGCGGGCGCCTTGTCCGGGGCCGCCGGCAAAGAGGAACAACGGGTCAGCGTCGACCAGGCGGCGCAACGCCGGCAACACCGCCACCTGGATCTGCAGGCGACGACCGCTCTTCGACACGCGGTCCTCGAACACCTCGTGGACACCGCAACGCACCTCTTCGGCCAGTCCGTCGAGGTGGCACGGTTCCAGCGGAAACGGCGCGATTGACACCCGCTCGCAGGAGATTACGACGAGACACATTGCCAGGATCGCGAGTCGCATACCCTGACAGTCCACTGACCGGCGAAAACCTTACACGGCGAGGCACGGGACCGCGCCAGGTTCGCTACAATCGCCTCCGCATCATCGGCTCGTTGGCGGCCACGTAGCCCATCTGCTCGTAGAGTGGCTGGCCGAACCTGCTGGCGTTGAGAACTACCCGGCCGATGCCTTCGGCGCGACACCAATCGTGCATGGTGTCCATGAGCCGGCGCGCCAGGCCTTGCTGGCGATGCGCGGGATCGGTGAACACGTTGAACACGAACCCGCAGCGCGGATCCATGGTGATGGGGCCGGGTGGCCATGGAATGACAATGAGACCGCCGCCGGCCACCACCGTGTTGTCTGCCGTCACCGCCAGCCATCCGCGATAGGTCCTCGACGGGATCGCCGACTGCAGCCACGCAGTCGTGGCCTTCGACATGGCCTCGAATTCCGCCGGAATGCCCATGTCGCGAAACATCTGCTCGCGATGGTCGACAATGTGCGGGATGTCGCCGGGAGTAGCGTTGCGAATTTGATACGTCATGGAGTGTAAGATCGATTCTCGCATGACGTTCGCCCGCCAGTACCGCGCCGGCCAGTCAGTGGAAGACCACTGCCGGTCGTGCCATGAGGACCGCACCCACACGGTGATCGTCGTGGACGGCAACGCGCAGCCGCTGCGGGTGGCGTGCGACTTCTGCCGCAGTGAGCACAATTACCGTGGTGGCCCGCGAACACCGATGCCACGGCCGACCCCAGGGCCGCAGATGACACAGATAACGCAGAGGCAACGGTCGGCGGACGAGCCTGTCCCCACCGTGATTGCCAGCATTCGCGACGTTCCTCGGGGAGCGTCAGGCGTTGATCAGATGGAAAACAGCGATCTCGAACGACTCATCCGCCGCATCATCCGCGAAGAGACCGGGCTGACGCCGGTAGCGCCCGCGGACAAGTGGCGCGGCGGCGAATTGGTGCTGAAACCGGGCAAGCCGGGCGTGCAGGAGAAGAGCTGGCCGATCGACTCGTTCTTCCACAAGGTGGTGATGCTGCGCAACCGGCTGCGAACGCTGGAGCAGCAGGTCAACGCATCGGACCTGCCTGACGATCAGAAGGTGAAAATCCAGGGCTACATCACTGGTTGTTACGGCTCGCTGACCAGTTTCAACGTGCTGTTTGCCGACGAAGAGGATCGCTTCGTCGGCGCGTCGCAAGAGTAGGGCCCCCGTTTACGGGGGGCCTTGCGCCTTGAAGCTGTCCTTGAGCGACACCGTCCGGTTGAACACCGGCGCGCCGTCGCGGCTGTCGGGGTCAGCGGCAAAGTAGCCGAGCCGCTCGAACTGGTAGCGCGCGCCCGCCGCGGGACTGCCCAGCATGGGCTCCACCTTACAGCCAGAAACCACGTCCAGCGACGCGGGATTGAGCAGCGCCTCCAACTCGGCGCCGGCCTTGGCCGCCGCCGCTTCCGGATCTTCCATCGCGAACAACCGATCGTAGAGGCGCACCTCGGCGTCCACCGCATGGCGGGCCGACACCCAGTGCAGCGTCGCCTTGACCTTGCGGCCATCGGGCGCGTCGCCGCCGCGCGTGGCCGGGTCGTAGGTGCCCCGCAGCTCGACGATCTCACCGGCGGCGTTCTTGATCACCTCGGTGCACGTCACCAGGTAGGCGTTGCGCAGGCGCACTTCACGCCCGGGCGCCAGGCGGAAGAACTTCTTCGGCGGATCCTCGAGGAAGTCGTCGCGCTCGATGAAGATTTCGCGTGAAAACGGCACCTGGCGAGTACCCGCGGCCGGGTTGTCGGGATGGTTGACCATCGCCATCTCTTCCGACTGGCCGTCCGGGTAGTTGGTCAGCACCAGCTTGAGCGGACGCAGCACCGCCATGGCGCGCGGTGCGCGGCGGTTCAGGTCTTCGCGCCCGCAGTACTCGAGCAGGCCGGCCTCAATCACGTTTTCTTTCTTGGCCACTCCGACGCGGGCGCAGAAGTCGCGAATCGCCGCCGCTGTGAACCCGCGCCGCCGCAGTCCAGAAATGGTGGGCATGCGCGGGTCGTCCCAGCCCCTGACGTGCTTCTGGTGGACCAATTGCAGCAGCTTGCGCTTGCTCATCACCGTGTAGTTCAGGTTCAGGCGCGCAAACTCGTACTGGCGGGGACGGGTCGGCGGGTCGCAGTGTTCGATCACCCAGTCGTAAAGCGGGCGATGGTCCACGTACTCGAGCGTGCAGAACGAGTGCGTGATGCCTTCGATCGCGTCCGAGAGCGGGTGGGCGAAGTCGTACATCGGATAGATGCACCACGCGCGGCCGGTGCGGTGATGATCGGCGCGCCGGATCCGGTAGAGCACGGGGTCGCGCATGGTGATGTTGGGCGACCGCATGTCGATCCGGGCGCGCAGCACGTGGGTGCCGTCGGCAAACTCGCCCGCCCGCATGCGCCGGAACAGGTCGAGGTTCTCGTCGACGCGGCGCGTGCGATGCGGCGAGTCCGTGCCGGGTTCGGTCAGCGTGCCGCGGTGCGCGCGCATTTCGTCGGCGGTCAGCGAATCGACGTACGCCAGGCCCTTCTGGACCAGGCGCTCGGCGAAACCGTACAACTGCTCGTAGTAATCCGACGCGTAGTACTCCCGGTCGTGCCAGTGAAACCCCAGCCACTCGACATCCGCCTTGATCGAGTCGACGTACTCGATGTCCTCCTTGACCGGGTTGGTGTCGTCGAAGCGCAGGTTGCAGTAGCCGCCGAAATCGCTCGCGACCCCGAAGTCGAGGCAGATGGCCTTGGCGTGACCGATGTGGAGGTAGCCGTTCGGCTCGGGTGGGAACCGCGTCACGACCTTGCCGCCGTTCAGACCGGCCGCCACATCGGCGGCGACAATCTCGCGGATGAAGTCTTTGGATTCCGTCGCGTCACGCACCTCGGCGGGCGCACCCGTATTCACACCTGGCATGGCTTTCAAACGATCCGATTATCTCAGTTTATGGCGCACGGTGCGCCGGCGAGCACTGCCAGGACGATCAGGGGGTTCCTGCCCCGACGGGTGAGGGCATAGGTGGTGCCCCGGGGCACGACGGCAAACGAACCCGCCGTCACCGCGACCTCGCGGCCACCGAGCTTGATGGAGCCCTCGCCGCCGATCACGTAGAGCATGCCGTCGGCCGATTCGTGCTGGCGGCCGTCCCATGGTTCGCGCACCTGCCACAGCACGGCCTGCCCGACGCCGCTGCAGCCAACCATGTTCTCCTTGTGCCCATCGCGCCCCGAGATGAAGTTCGACTCGATGAAGTCGGGCAGCGACAGCGTCTTCGGCGTGCCCGGCGGCGGCAATTTGGGCGCGGCCGATGGCGGCGGCGCCACGGGGGCGGGCGGCGGCGGTGGGGCTGGCGGCGGCGGTGCGGGGTTCAGCGTGATCGACAGTTCGGGTGTCGTGGCGCCGGCGCGCCAACTGAATTCCTTTTCGAAGGTGATGAAGCGCTCGTGCGTGAAGCGGACGCGATAGGTGCCGGCCCGCAAGTTCTGCACTCGCGTGAAGCCGCCGGCCGGACTCGTCGCCTCGCGGTCGGCAGGCCCGGTGATAGTGACTTTCACGCCTTCGATCGACGCGCCCGACGGATCGGTGATGAAGAACAGCGCGTTGGTGGTGGCGCCGCCGGTGGTGGCCGGCCGAGGTCTCGGGGCCTGCGTCGTGGCGGCCGGTGCGGGTGGCACGGGAGCCGCGGGCGCCTGGAGCAAGGTCAACAATAGAAGGGCGACCATAGGCCCTGATGGTACTACGTCGCCAGAGGGCGCCACAGGGCGGCCATGGCGAAGGTGGCGGGGTTACCGGCCGCACCTCTTCCCGCTCCACTGCTTGCTGAGATCGCCGCACGACCAGTCCTCGCTGTTGGCCGATCCCACCGGCCAGATCCAGCCCTGGCGGTAGGCATTGATCTCGGCATCGCTGGCGTCGTTGAACGGCCGCTGCCGGCAGGTGAACCACGTCCGCTTGCCCCGTTCGACGAGGTCGTCCTGCATCGTCAGCAACCTGGCGAGATCGAGCGGAGCGTTGGTCCATTCCCCCGGCTGGCAGTCGGGCAGGCCCTCTTCAACCGTGTTCGGCACCTGGTCGTGGTCCCAGTCCTTCAGGAACCACTCGAGCAGGTCCACCGCGTACGGTCCGCGGGGACTGCCCCACCAGGCGACCGCGTCGGCGCGGTGTTGCAGTTCGTGACGCACGGTGTTGCCGAAGCAGTCGATGCCTTCGTCCTGCCGCCCTGTCGGCGCCCGCTTGTCGTCGACCTCGCCCCTGCACGCCTTCGCGCCGAACACTGCGTCGCCAATCTGGATCTTCTGCGACTGGTGGTCGTAGCGCGCGATGGCCTGGCCCGGCATGTTGGGATCCGACACCGCCTGGCGGAATTCGAGCAGCGGCCGCGCCTCCGCGGGCACGGCCGACGTCTGCTTCCAGTAGTAGTACCAATTCGGGGTGCCATCGTCCGGGTGATTGCTGTCGACGTCTGGATAGAATGCCCGGATGATCTCCTCCTGCCGGCAGTCGCACTTGCCGGCGGCCTTCGCGGTCAGCTTCTTGTTACCGAAGTCCGAATTGGCCTTGGGCAGGTTCTGGTAGGTGAAGGTGATGCGATCGCCCTTCTTCGCCGGCGGGTCGGCGGTCAGCGAGGTCGGCGCGCCCATCTTCTCGAGGTCCCACTCCAATTCCGAACTAACGTCCTGGCCGCCGCGCCATGCCCTGGCCCTGGCCTTGACCTCCAGCTTGCCATCGAGATCGAATGCGAGGTCGTGCTCGTCGCCGTCCGCGAGCGCGATTTTCTCGATGGCGCAGAACTCCACCGTGAATGGTTCGCTCTCGGTGGTCGTCCCGTTACGCCGATAGCGGATCTTCAACGTCGCGGTCCCGGTGTCCCTGGTGCCGGTGAGGTCGAGCGCCGGCGCCTCGCCGCCGATGTTGGCATCAACCTGTGGCGGGGCGCCGTTCGTGGTGACGATGAACTCGCTGAATTCGCCGCCGGCCGGCGACGCGCCGGCAATGAAGTGCAGGCTCTTTTCGGTGGCGTTGCCGTCGATGCAGCCGCACTCTCGGCCGTAGATCCGCACGTGCGAACGCGCTGGTCCCTTCTTGAGGTTCCAGCTATACGTGTAGGTGGCCGCGATGGTCCCCGGGCCGCCCATCTGGTCGGCGCCGCCGGGGACGGTTTCGCTGATCGAGCCGGACAGCGACGAGGCATTCGCCGCCGCGCGCGACGGCACCGATGCGCCGGGCACGCCCATCGATTCCTTTTCGATGCGCGGCTGGCTGGGCGGGACGCGCTGTCCCGTCGCCTTGGCGATTTCGATGAGCATGGCGCCCAGGCCTTTCGTCTCCCACGCCCGGTCTTGTCCGGTGTAGTCGACCCTGATGGCCATGTCGTCTTCGGCCTCGGCGTAGATGTCCCAGTTCTGGCCGTTGAACGCGACGCGGCCGCGGCCGATGCCGGTGTCGTTGCCCGATGCGGGAATTGTGTAGATGCCGGCACCGTTGAACGTGCTCGTGAAGGCGCTGTGCCAGCTCGCGGTGCCGTCGCCGTTCAGCGTAAAGGTGGTGGTCTGGCGCGCGTTGAAACCGATGACCACATCGCCGCCGCGCAGCTCGCCGCTGGCGTGGCGTTCGACGGTCACCGTGCCGGCCCATTCCAGGCCCGCCTGGGCCGACATCCCGGCCGGTGACAGCATCAAGAGCAGCGCGGCCAGCAAGCGCAGCTGTTTCATGCGGAGAGGATACAACGGCCCGCGGGGAGAGCCGTCAGCCGCGGGCCAGTTGTTCCCGCAAGTGCCTGGCCACGTCGCCGATCAGGCGATGGACCGATGCCTCGGCGACCCGGTGGCCGACGAGCGCGTCCATCGCCCCGCCGACGACGCCGAGGGGCGGGTCGTAGTGCCCGAGAAAATCCAGCTGCGTTTCGGTGGCCGTCAACGGATAGACCGTGAGCTCCGCGCTCATGAGCGGAAAGAACTGCGGATGCTTCGCGGCCTCCCATGACACCGGGATGCGCGTCAGCGGTCCGCCCAGCGGCCCGGTCTCGTCGGTGACGGCGCCGATGCTGACGGTGACCTCGGCAGCCAGGTCCACGCCGCCGACGGTCACGCGCAGTTCGGCCGCCACCGAGCGCGCGCGATCCGCCGCGGTCCGGGTCGCGGCGCGGAAGATGGCCCGCGGATCGGCGGCCAGCGCCTCTCGCACCCTGGCGTAGGGGTGATTGACGTAGTCGTAGCTGCGGATCTCTTGACGTGGCATGGATCGCCCCCGAAATGGTGTCAGCGCGCGCATCATAACAGAGGCGTGGGTGACGCGAGGGTCAGTCGAGGGAGAACGGCGGAAGGCGGTGGTCAGCCGGTTGCGGTTCTCCACCTGCGGCGTGACGGTCACCGCCACGGGGTCGTCACGACACCCTCGCTATTCTTAGTAACGCCAGCTCTCGAGGTCGGCCCCGGCCGGCGCCGTCTTGAGCATCCGCTCCACGCCCTTCGGGATGTACATCTGGTGATAGCGCAGGCGTGACAGCGCGTTGGGCCGCGTGGCATCGCCGTTCCAGCAATGCTCGGCGCGATCGCCGTAGAGCACCTCGCCGTCGTAGTACGGCTCCCTGGTCGACTCCAGCAACTCCTCGGCGAGATACACCGCGTTGTTCAAGTAGTAGTTGTCCATGTCGCCGACGTAGATGTTCAGCTTGCCCTCGAGCTTCTTGCCGAGGCCTTTGTTCCAGTCGCGCTTCAGAATGTGGACCAGGTCGTAATTCTCGCGCCAGTACTCCGCGACCTTCTTGTCAATCACGCCGGTGCGCTTGTCGAAGATGCGCGCCGGATACCCATCCTGACCCACCGGCGAGAACACCGCTTCCCAGATGTCCCATTGGCCGCCGGAGCGCGTCCTGGTGCCGAGCACTTCCTCGAGGCGATTCTGCTCCCACACCATCGAGTCCACGTGCCCAAGGTAATTGCGATGCGCGGGGCGCGGCGTCTTCTTCCACGTGCCGTCGAGCCAGTACGCGTTCTTGTCCTGGTAGATATCGATGGTCGTGTAGGCGCGGAAATCGATCGGGTCCGGGCAGGCGGCGTAGGCGCCGTTGAATGCGTCGGGATACTTGACCTGCGCGGCCATTGCTTCCCAGCCGCCGGTCGAGCCGCCATACATGAAGCGCGCCCAGCCCTGGCCGAGGCCGCGATATTTCTTCTCGATGAATGGCAGCAGCTCCTGGACGATGGCGTCGCCGTACGGGCCGAGGTTGGCGGAGTTCACCGCGTAGCTGTCGTCGTAGAACGGCGTGGCGTGTTGGATTTCGATCACAATCGCGCGCGGGAAATTCGCGCCCGTCCAGTCCTTGTAGAACTGCCACGCGTACTCCTGCTGCACCCGGTTGTAGCCGCTCATGTTGAAGCGGGCCGAGAAGTCGGGTTTCAGTGTCGGATCGGGCGGTGTCTCGCGCCAGTTCGACAGGTCGGCGGGGAAGTGGCCGTGGTAGATGAACAGCGGATACCTCGCGTTGGGATGCGTGTCCCAGCCTTCGGGCAGCAGCACGTGCGCGCCCAGGTGCATGGGCCGCCCCCAGAACTTCGTCAGCCGCTCGCTCAGGATCCGCTCGTGCTTCACGTACTTGGTGTCGGCCGGCGTCGGCAGCGGCGCGATCACCTGGTCGAGCCGAATGGCAATCGTGCCGCTCGTCTTCGGATCGATCGTGATGGTCTGCGGCGTGCTGTATGGGTTGCCCGGTGCCCGCGCCCATTGCTGGCCCTCGCCGCGATCCATCGGCAGCTTCACCGTGTGGCCGTCGGCTCGCTTAAAGGTCTCGTACTTGTGCACGAGCGCCTGGACCGAATAGGTGCCGGGCGGAATGTCGTTGATGCTCTCGAGCGGGAAGCCGATCGCCGAACCGTCGAGCGCGACCACGCTGCCAGGCTGTGCACCCTCGAGATCCAGGCCGAAGATCAACTGGCCTGACACGCCGTCGCTGATCTGGAACCGCGGCTCGCCCGCCTTGGGATCCTTCGCGATCATCACCAGCAGCCGGCCGTCGATGGCCCCGGCGCCGGCGGGCAGTGTCACGCTGAAGCGCAACCCGCGCTCCTGGGCGAGCGGCCGGGAGGCCGTGGCCGACAGCGCGAAACCCAGGGCGAGCGAAACGGCTCCAGCAAGCAGAATGCGGCGCATGCCGGGAGTATATGCCCACCGCGCGCCACGAAGTGGAGCAGTGCAATCGGTGATTAATCGGTGGCTGGCTTACTTCCCAAGTAATGGGAGCAGCGCCCAGCCGGTGGTTGAAATGCGCTTCGGCGTCGTTGTTGCCGGTGTGGGTCGGGCCGGCGCCTGGAGCAAGGTCAACAGTAGGAGGGCGACCATGGGCCAATGGTACTACCTTGAAACACAGACTGCGTGCCATGCGTAAGCGACAGAGACGGTTGGCGCGGCGCCCATCCGCACGGGAACCGGGGAAGGCCTATAGGTTCAGTCCAATCTCCGGTGTCCGCCCCCATGAGACGCAGGTACACATGGCGTGGCGGCGCTGCGCTTCCGTCAGGCAGAGGTCCCGATGGTCGGGGTCGCCCGAGAGCACCTCTGTCATGCAGGAGCCGCACTCGCCACGGCGGCATTCATGCGGTGCCCAGACGCCGTTGGCGAGCAACGCGTCGAGAATGGAGGTGCCCGGTTCCACCTGGATGCTCAGCCTGGACAGCGCGAGATGGATCGTGACCGGCGTGTCGGTGGCTCTGGTGCCGGCCCCGAAACTTTCGAAATGGATTCGCGCGTCCGGCCATCCGCGCGCGCCGGCCCCGGCCCGGACGGCCTCAATCAGTCCGCGGGGACCACAGACGTAGAGGTCGGCGTCGGTCGGCAGCGGCTCGAGGATTGCATCGAGGTCCATGCTTGGCCTCGCGCCGATGTCCGGATACTCACGCGTTCGCGCGAAACGGGCCAGCACGGGCAGGAAGCGGTCCGAGCGCTGGGCCGCGTAATGCAGTTCGAAGGGCCGCGACGACTCATCGAGCGCCTCCATCATCGAGAAGAACGGCGTGATCCCGATCCCGCCCGCGATCAGCACCGTGTAGTTGGCCTCGAGGTTGAGAGGAAAAGCGTTGAACGGCCCGGCAGCAATCAGCCGGTCGCCGATGCCGAGGCGATCGTGGAGGTAGGCCGATCCGCCGCGGCTCGGGTGCGTGCGGAGTACGCAGATCTCGTAATGGCGGTCATCGCGTGGCGATGAAGTCAGCGAGTAGCTGCGGCGGAACCCGGCAAACCGAAGCTCGATGTGAGCCCCGGGTTTGAACGAGGGCAGCGCGCTGCCTTCGGGCGCGGCGAGCCGGATGCGGAGCGTGTCCGCGGCGATCAGTGTCTTGTAGATAACTGTCAAATCCATGTTCGTTGCTTACGGGTTGAACGGCGAGGCGTCGATGAACCTCCACGCCAAGGCCTGGTTGAGCGGTGAGACGGTCCACGCGCGCGGCGTAAACTCCCACCACCGGCCGGTCGAGCCGGCCTGAACGCCTGCTGCGAGATCGAGACGAACGTCGCCGGTCAGCTGAAGCTGCCGGTTCGTCTCGAAGTCGACGAAGGCAAGGCCCGCCCTGGGATCGGCCGCGAAGTTGCCGAGCGTGCTGAACAGGCTGTTGCCTGGATAGTCGGGGATACGCAGCACGCCGTCGCGGTGCCGGACGAAACCGGGCCGGCCGCCCCGATGCGAAACATCGGCGGGCCCCTCGGGATGGGCACTAGCCACGAAGAAGGTGTCCGCGCCGGTGATCCACGCGACGAGCGCCTCGGTGAGACTCTCACCCGCCTGGATCTCCGTCATCGCGGGGGACGGTTCTCGTTCCTCCAGTTGGCGGCGTTGGATGTACTTCGGGCAGAGCGGTTGTGCCTGAGTGATCGCGACGGCGATCTCGTCATCAGCGAAGCGCGTGACCCGGCCGTTGACTCGCAGCCGCCGCCGCGTGCCCAACTCGATGAACAACGTGCCGAGGTGGTCGCCCTCTCGCAGTCCGGCGATGGGCGCTATGCGGGAGAGCACGCCCAGGTCGTCGATCAGGCGCAGGCAGAGCGTCGCGCGATCCTCGGCCGTGCGGGCGAAGCCCGGTGGGCCGGCCAGCAGCGCCGCCCACAGATCACCCTCGGCCGAGGATCCGCCGATCGCGCAGTAGCGCTGCTGGGCCACGAACCGCTCGGCGGCCGCCGGAACCCGGTCGGTGATCAACTGCCCGTTCACGAGGGCGAGGTCGCGTTGGCCGGTCCTCTCCTGAATCGCACGTTCGCCGGGATGAAACGGGTCATGCATGTCGGTCTCCGTGATCTGCGACAAGGCGCCGCCCCGGAGGGCGGCGCGATTGAACGACGTTCAGAACGTGAGCACTCGAGCGTCTGTGGCCAGATACCGCGAAAGGTCGATGATGCCCGCGGTGCCGGGAATCGCCTTCTCCCGGATGAGCGCCAGACCGGTGGCCTTGACGTCCGCGGTGGCCCCAAACACGTCGGCACAACCGCCGCAGACGCCGACGACGACGTCTTTGACAGCCTCATAGAGGCCGTTGGCGGGGTGGGCGGGCTTGACGATCTCGCTTACCCAGCGCGTGCCAGCGCCCTGGAAGATCAGGTCAACTGCCTCGCCTTTCTCCTTGAGCTCGTAGGCGACGAACATCGCGTTGAAGAGGCGCCCGAGCGCTTCTTCTCCGCCGGACTTGGGGTCGGACAGGACGACGATGGCGGTCGTCTTGGACATGGACATGGTGTCTCCTTGGTTGAGTATCCGCCCGGTGAAATTACCGAACGTTCGGTAATATTAAAGCAGCCCGCCGGCGCGGTCAAGGCTTTGTTTACCGTTCGTTCGGTAATGTGCTACCGTCGCCGGTGGAGGGGAGAACGGCCGTGGCGCGACCTGTCAAGATCGAGGACTCCGTCCTGCTCGAAAGGCTGAGCGACGTCTTTCGCGAGGTCGGCTACGAAGGCGCGTCGCTCGCCGCGCTCTCGGAGGCTGCCGGGCTCCAGAAGGCCAGCCTCTATCACCGCTTCCCCGGCGGCAAGGAGCAGATGGCCGGGGAGGTGATGACCGGCGCCGAAGCCTGGCTCACCGAGCACATCCTCACGCCGCTCAAGTCGAGCGGCGCGCCGGCGGCCCGGATCCAAGCCATGATCCGCGGTCTCAACGTGTTCTATGCCGGCGGCCGGCAGGCCTGCCTGTTGAACATGATGTCGTCGCCCCGTGACGATCGCGGGCCGTTCGCCCGGCTGATCAAGAATGCGTTCAACGCCTGGATCGACGCGCTCACCGCCGTTGTCATGGCTGCCGCATTCGACGAGGCGACGGCGCGCTTCCGGGCCGAACGCGCGGTCGTAATCCTGCAAGGCAGCCTGGTGCTCTCCCGCGGGATCGGCACGACGCGGCCGTTTCGGAATTGCCTCGCCAACCTGGAGCGCGAGCTGCTGGCGCCGGCTGGGATCGACGGACGCACCGCAGGCGCTTGAGGTATCGGCAACGAATGATCGAACTGGTTGGCCCCGGAGGTGCGCGCAAGGCGATCGCGGGCACGGCGCTGGCGGCGCGGCTTGGGTCTCCATCATCGGCCTGCTGCACGGCTACGGCTCCTCGGCGGAAGAGTCCGAACCGCTCACTGCGGGGCCTTCACCAGCCGCAGGTCTCCTTGTCGATCAGCGGGACGAAGCGCCCAGCCGGGCGCCAGCGCAAGGGTCCATCCGTCCCCGCTCACCACCGGGTCCGCGGCGCTCACCGGAGCAGAGAGCACGAGCGTGGTGCGGTCCTCGGACACCACCACGCGGCTGGCTTCAAGTGAGCCCCATTCGGCCTTCACGCGATAGGCGGTGTACAGCGTCCCCGTGCCTGGGATGGGCGTCATTCCCGTCGTCGCGAAGGTGGCATTGTTGGCGCGTGGCAGCCTGACCACTGGCCCAGCCACGAACACGCGGCGCAGTTCCGACAGGCGAGCCCCGCGCTCGAGCTCGCGCCGCTCCTCCGCCACCCGCAGCTCGGAGCCGCCGTAGCGCTCGGCTGCGGACACGACATCCACCGACGGCGAACCGCCGGTGGCGGCCATCAGCCGCCGCGCGAGGTTGTCATCGCCGGTGACCTGTCGCGTCCACCCTGGTGACCACCTGTCAAGCAGCACGCCGTAGGCGGCGCCGGTTGAATAGGGGAATGTCCGCACGAAAGTCGGCTCGGCGGCCGCCCGTGCGAGCTGGCTGAGGACATCCTCGATGGCCGCAGCCGACGTGCCCGCCGCGACGACTGTGCCGGTGTATTGAGCCAGACCCTCATTGATTTCGAGCCGGCGCTCGTGTTCGACCGATCCCGGAAACACCTCGTGTCGCCTGGCACGAAACGAGAGCGCGTCACCCAGCGCGGCGATGCTTTCTGGCCCCACCGTCCCCAGCGCGCGCGCGAGTGCCCGCCACTCCAGCTGAAGCCAGTAGCGCCCATCGATTGTGTCGACATGCGGATTCTCGCCCTCCGGTCCGAAGAGCCCGAGCTGGGGCTGGATGCGGTGGAAGAGCTCGTGGATCAGGAGCCTGGCCCTCGCTTGTGGGTCGGCCGTTGGAATTAGTGGCCACACCACGGTGGTCCACCGCGTGCCGCCCCACTCGACCGCTGTGTTGGCATAGCCAAGTGCCGGCGGGGGCGGCGCCGACGGGGCCGGCTGGTTTGTCACCCAGGTTCGTGTGGCCCCATCAGCAAGTGCGATCGGCCCGCACAGCGACAGTCCCCACATTCGCCCCCCCTCGCTCGTGCATAATGCCGCCACCTCGGCGAAGTAGACCTCGGCACGTTGGGGGTCGACCTGCGCGGCAGCTTCGGAAGCCCAGAACGCCAGACACACCAGTCCGAGGCAGGCTCGCGACCGGCGATCGGTCGAGTTCACGAGCGCGTCCCAAACACCGCCTCGAGCCTCCTCTCGGGACCGGCCAGCCCGGCCGGGCATCAGCGTACCTTCTTCCGGGCCGCTTCGATCTGCGGCACCAGGATGTCGCGGACGTAGTGCCAGTGCGGCACGAGCGCCAACGCTGCTTTCGCATATCGATCGGCGGCGGCCACGTCGGGCACGGCCTTGTTCAAGTGCGACCACGCCAGGTTCATCAGGAGCTCGGGTTCGCCCCATGCGGGATCGAGACTGTCCGCGGGCCTCTGCGCACGGGAGAGGGCCAGGCCCCGAACATAGCTGGCCATCACCCGCTCCTGCCGTTCGAGAACCTGGTCGCGCGTCCAACCTGCAGGGGCTTGCCACTCCGCCTGCCCGATGACCCAGATCATGCGGGGATTGTCGTGCGTGACCGACCGCGCCGCGGTGATGAGGGGCCTCGCGCGATCGATGAGGGGTTGCAGGCGCGCCCCGTCGCCGCTGGACAGGAACAATTGGATGCCGAGGGATGACAACAGGCCGGCCTGGGCGTCGATGAACTGCGGGTCGATATCGAGGGCGAAGTCGAACTCCCGCACGGCGGTCTGGAGGTCGTCGACCATCTGGTCGATGGGCGCGCCGTCGTTCACGCCGTTGATGGCGCGCCGCCAGCGCGCAAAGCCGCGCCAGTACCGGACCCGGGCTGCCGTCTTCGTGGGTTCGGGCGGCGGGGCGAGCTCATCGTAGAGTCGCAGCAGGCCCGCAAGGTCGGCCGTGTAGTCGGCGTGGAGGATGTCGGCAACAATCGCGGCGTGTGCGCGGGCCTGGCTCGTGCCTCCAGCAGCGGTGGACGCGGAGGCCAGCAACACGAGTCCGGCAATGGCGTGGACGGTCTTCAGCATGGAATGACCCCAGCATGGAATGATCATGGACAATCCGACGGCAACAGCCGCACGGGCGACGGACGGCGTCGAGCAGGCGAACGCGCGTCATGCGGACATCATCACCAACCGGCGCCAGAATATTCCGCACCTGCGCTGCGGGGGCTGGGTGCCAAGCGCTCCCGAAGAGCCACGACTCCAGTTGACTACGCGCGCCAGTGGGACGAGCGTCGTCCCACTATCGGCCACCGGTCATCCGCCAGCCGCGTCGGCTTGGTCCCGATGTGCCCGACCCGGGCGCGTTCTGCCGTCGGCACGCGGATTGCTGTCGGTCTGGCGTCATGCGGACACTCATTACGCAAAGGCGGATCAGACAATCCGGGGAGCCGGCGGCCATCGTGCAGACCCGCCTCGTGCGGCGGTCCGTCGGTGAAAGGTCGATCCCATGATCGCGATTCGTCTTGCCGTCAGGGCGCTACGGCGTTCGGCCGGTTTCACGACCACGGCGGTGCTCCTGATTGGCCTGAGCGTTGGAGCGGTCACCACCATCGGCGGTGCTGTCCACGCGGTGCTGGCCCGGCCGCTACAAGGCATCGCTTCCACGGCGGACCTCGCGTGGGTGACCGTTTCGTCGCCCACGATTGCCCGCCCGCAGGGGATCTCCTATCCCGACTTCGTCGACTACCGGGACGCCGGCTCCGGAGTGCTGACCGGCAGCGCCCTCTACGAAGTGCTGCAGCTCGGCGTGGCGGGTGGATCGGGTGACCCCGTGCGCGTTACCGCGCATCTGGTCGGTGGTGACTACTTCTCCCTCTTCGGCGTCGCGCCGGCGGTGGGGCGGTTGTTTTCTCAGTCTGAGTTACAACCAGGCTCCGAAGCGCCGTTGCTGGTGGTGGGCCATGCCTTCTGGCGCGCCCGTCTCGGGGCCGACCCCGGCATCGTCGGGAAACCGCTGCTGGTGAACGGCCGGGCGTTCACCGTGATTGGTGTAGCCGCCCCCGGCTTTGCCGGACCGGAACTCGGAGCGGCCGCGGACGCGTGGTTGCCGCTCGGGGGCCTGCGCCTGGCCGCGCCCGCCCGCGCTGACGCCGTCCTCGGTCGCGCCCGGTCGGCTTTGACGATGGTCGTGAGAACCGACCCGGACGTGTCGCCTGAGATCGTGCAGCAGGTGCTGGCGCCGACGGCCGGCCGGCTGTCGGTGGCGTTTCCGGCCAGCCATCGCGACCTGACCGTGCGTGTGACGCCGATGCGCGGCGGTCTCCCACCTGGCAGCGCCGTTGAGGCGATGCCGATGGCCGCGCTCGTACTCGTTGTCGCCGGCCTCGTGTTGCTGATTGCCTACACCAATCTCGCGGGCCTGCAGCTGGCGCGCGCCCTTCACCAAAAGCGAGAGCACGCTATCCTCCTGGCCATCGGAGCCGGGCGGCTCGGCCTGTTTAGGCAGGCCTTGGTCGAAGCCGCCCTCTTGTCGGTGATGGGCGGCCTTGTGGCTGCGCTCGTCGCGATGTGGGCCGTCGATCTCATCCGCATCGGTGGCGACCAGTTCCGCGGCCTGGTGACAACACCTCAGCCGTGGGCCGTCACCGGAGCATTGGCGGTTTCGTTGGTGGTCGGCCTGATCGCGGGGGCCTTGCCGGCGTGGATCGCGTCCCGGCGCGATCCCATGGAGGCACTCAAGGAGTCGACCACTGTCAGCCTCTGGGGCGGCGGGCGGCTCGGCCTTCGGTCAGCCTTCGTCGTCGCGCAGCAGGCCATGTCCCTCGTGCTCTCGTTCGCGGCCCTGCAGTTCGGCCTCGCCCTGCTCAGGGCCCAATCGGTCGACCTCGGCTTTCGGCCCGACGGAGTCACGGCGGTGTCGTTCGACCCGGCCCTGCAGAACTACAACCGTGCGCGCCGCGACCTGTTCGAGCGCGAGCTGGTTGCCCGTGTCACCGGGTTGCCAGGTGTGGCCTCGGCGGCACTGGCCAATGCCGCGCCCTTGAGCGGCGTGATGGCCATCGATCAGCTCTCTCCGGCCGACGCCGCCGGTACGCGGAGCGCGGGGAGGCCAGCGGGCCTCTCGGGTGTGTCGGAGGGGTATTTCGATACGCTGGGCATTCCGCTTCGTCGTGGCCGGCCCTTCGATTCCCGTGACCGCGCCGGTGCCCCGGCTGTTACGGTGATCAACGAGACGGCAGCCAGCCAGTTGTGGCCGGGCGAGGACGCCGTGGGCCGACTCGTCGAGGTCGGCGACGCCGGCCAACCGGTGGAGGTGATCGGCGTCGTCGCGGATGCCCGATACGACGAGCCGACAGAGCCGCGGATGCCCTTCGCGTATTTCCCTCTGGCGCAGCGCCACGTGTTCGATCAGGTGACGCTCCTGGCCCGCTCCGCAACGTCGGATCCCGTCGGCCCGCGCGTGCTGGGCGAGGCCGTGCGCGCGCTCGATTCAGCCCTTCCGATTTTTGATGGGGCGACACTGCGGCAGGTGATCGCCGCGCGGCTCGACCGGCAATCGGCGATCGGCGGAGTCCTGAGCTTGCTCGGTATCGCCGGGCTGCTGATCTCGGGGATCGGGCTGTACGGTGTGATGGCCTGCAGCGTGACGCGGCGTCGCCGCGAGATCGGCATTCGGCTGGCGCTCGGTGGCACGCCCGGGCAGGTGCTGCACCTGGTCGCCGCCGCCGGCCTCAGGCTGACCGCCGCGGGAGTGGTGTTCGGCACCCTGCTGGCCCTGCCCGTGGCGGCGCTGCTGACGGGTGAGGTGTTCGGCCTGCGCGCCGGCCAGATTGGCAGTCTCCTCGGTGCCGCCCT
>ERZ1292640.670-Hain-H43-02um-R1-670-length-27915-cov-11_pt1 | contig 27915 bp, 26 predicted proteins | sample MGYA00564404_ERZ1292640 | MGnify/ENA primary metagenome ERZ1292640 (study PRJEB36523, sample SAMEA6512636) | groundwater metagenome | collected 2019-01-08 | study: AquaDiva: Metagenomics assemblies of 32 groundwater samples | reverse complement strand
CCCCCCGAGGGGGAGAGGGCAGGGTGAGGGGGGAGAGGAGAAGAGGTGGAGGGCATTTGAGTGGGGGAGGGTGAGGGGGCTAGGCGAGGCGCCAGAGGCGGCCCTCGGGGGGCTCGCCGGTCAGGGCGAACTGGGGGAGCGCGATCTCCGGCGAGAGGTTCTGAAAGAGGACGCGGACGCGCTGGCCGATCGCGACGTTTTCCTCCCGTTCCGGCGTGAAATCCGGCGTCACAAGGTTGGCCACCATCCGGAGTCCCTCGTCTTGTGTCGGCCGACCCCGCTGCTCGTCGAGCTCCACCACGACGACGGGGTAGGGGGCCCAGTCCCGGAAGCCGGGCTGGATCGCCTGAGCGACGATCTCGTAGGAGTGGATCGTCCCCTTGCCGCTCACCTCCTGCCACGACCAGCCGAGGTTGGAGCACCACGGACAGCCGCGGTTCGGCGGGTAGCGCAGGAGACCGCAGGCCGCGCACTTCCTCATGACGAGCCGGTGCTCGCGCACCGCTTTCAGGTACTCCCGCCACTCGGAATCGTTGTCGGGCACGATCAGGTTCATCCCGCGATACTCGACGTTCGGCATGGCTACCCTCGCCGCTGGGAGAAGCGGCGGCCCAGGATCTCGGACGCGATCAGGTTCCGCATGGCCTGGACCGTGCCGCCGCCGATCGTGAACATGCGGACGTCGCGCAGCATCCGCTCCAGCGGCAGCTCCCGGGAGTAGCCGTCGCCGCCGAAGACCTGAAGCGCCTGGCTCGTCACCTCGATGCCGCTCTCCGCGGCGAACGTCTTCGCGATGGCGGCCTCGAGCTTGTCCGGGAGGCCGTCCCCGGCGTTGACGGCGGCTCGGTGGATGAGCAGGCGCGCGGCCTCCAGCTTGATGACCATGTCCGCCAGCGTCCACTGGATCCCCTGGAACTCGCAGATCTCCCTGCCGAACTGGCGCCGCGTCTTGGAGAAGGCCAGCGCTTCTTCGTAGGCGCCCCGCGCGATCCCGAGGGCCACGGTAGCGGCCCCGAGGCGCTGGGCGTTGTAGGCCCCCATGAGTTTCGCGAACCCGCCCTTGCCCACCACCAGGTGGTCTGCCGGGACCTGGCAGTCCTCGAAGATGAGGACACCCTCCGGGATGCCGCGAAGCCCCAGCGTGGGGATCCGCGGGCCCAGCGTGAAGCCCGGAGCCCCGCGCTCGACGACGAGGGCGCCGATCCCCTGGTCCGCGCCCCCTTCCACGAGGCGGCAGAAGACGAGGTGGAGGTTCGACACGCCGGCGCCGGTGATCCAGCGCTTGGTCCCGTTGATGATCCAGCGGTCGTTCTTCAGCACCGCGGTCGTGCTCATGTCGGTGGCCGCCGTCCCCGCCTCAGGTTCGGTGATGCAGATGGCCGGCTTGTCGCCTTCCAGGACCATGGGCAGCCAGCGCCGCTTCTGGGCCTCCGTCCCGTAGCAGACAATAGCGGAGACCACGCCCAGGTTGGCGTCCACCACGATCCGTCCGCTGATCCCGCAGGCCCCGGCCAGCTCCTCGATGACCAGGAGCGTATCAAAGATCGTGCGCCCGGCGCCGCCGTAAGCCTTCGGCACCGTCATCCCCATGAAGCCGGCCCTGACGAGGTCCTTGACGTTCTCCCACGGGTACTCTTCGGTCTGGTCCCAACGGGCCGCCCGTCCGCGCAAGACCGAGGCCAGCTCCTGGGCCCGTGCCTTGAGCGCTTTCTGGTCGGGCGAAAGCGGGTAGCTCATGCCTGTGTCTCCTTGTGGGCTACCGGCGGAGAATCATCGCGGAGCCGGTTTCGGGGCGGGACCAGCCGAGGTTCATCGCGATCTCCGCGTCCTTGACCTGCCGGCATTTCCCCGGCGAATAGTCGTAGGAGTGCTTGCCCTCGGCCCACCCCGGGCAGTAGTCGTCGGCCGTGCCCCGCAGCTGGCGGACGTTCTCGATGACCAGGTTCATCCCGTGCGTGTATCCTTCGCAGAGCTGGCCGCCGGAGGTGTTGTTCGGGCGCTTGCCCCCGAGCTCGATGATCCCGCTGGAGACGTAGGCGCCGCCTTCGCCCTTCTTGCAGAAGCCGTACTCCTCCAGCTGGAGCATGGTCGTGAAGGTGAAGGCGTCGTAGGAGCCCGTGAGGTCCACATCCTCGGGCCCGATCCCGGCCATGGGGAAAACGATATCCTTGGCGTAGTAGCCCGCCACGCGGCTCAGGGGGCCGTGGGCGAAGGCGAAGTCGCTCCGCGGCTTGGAGACGCGCCCGGCCACGCCCATGATGGAGATCGGCCGCGGCCGGAGGTCCCGGGCGCGCTCCGCCGAGGTGACGATCAGGCAGGTGGCGTTGTCGGTCTCCACGCAGCAGTCCAGCAGGTGGAGCGGCTTGACGATCCAGCGCGAGCCGAGGACGTCCTCGACGGTGACGCGCTCCTTGTAGAACGCCCGGGGGTTCTGCGAGGCGTGCTTCGAGTGCGCGACCTTCACGTGGGCCACCTGCTCGGAGGTCGTTCCATAGTCGTACATGTGGCGCATGAAGGAGGGGGCGAAGGCCTGACCGGGGCTCATCATCCCGTACGGTCGCGTCGCCAGGTCCTGACCCCGCACCGGAGCCGCGCCGCGAGCCCCGGTGCCGCCGATCCGCAGCTCCGAGTAGCCGTTCATGGAGCGAAAGATCGCCACCGTCCTGCACATGCCGACCTCGATGACGCCCATGGCGATCCCGATGAGCGCCTCGATGCTCGAGCCGCCGCCGATCATGTCGATCCAGAAGTTGAGTCGGATTCCGAGGTCGGGCCCGACGATGAGCGACGGCGTCGAATCATTCTGGTGGTAGGACAGCATTCCGTCCACGTCCTTCGGCCCCAGTCCGGCGTCGTCCATGGCCTTCTTGATAGCCTCCACCGCCATGGCGCGCGTGGAGCGGCGCGAGTCCCGGCTGTATTCCGTCTCGCCCACTCCCACGATGCAGTACCGGTCCTTCAGGAGGCCCATGACACGGGAGTATACCCCAGCGCCCGTCCCGTCTGCTTAGGCCGCCCGGATAGCGCCGTCGCGGCCGGCTTGCCCCTCCAAGCGTCCCAGGATAATCTCGCCTCAAGGCCATGAACACGGTGTCCAGTTTTCGTCGGGGGCTCGAGGGATGTCTGTGATGCTCGTCGGGATTGCCACGAGCGCGGACAGCCCGCCCCGATTGCGGGGCAAAGTCGTCGAGCTCGACCGGTTCTCGGCCCAGGTGGCCCTGGAAACGCGGGAGCCGGCCCTGCGCCAGGGGGCCAGCGTCTGGCTCCACTTCGATCCCCCCGGTGGCGGCTCTCCTCTGTCCGTCGGGGGAATCATCAGTGGCGTGGCTCGCGGAGGGCGGATCACCGTTCTTCTGAGCCTCAGCCCGGGGGAATACAGCCGACTCCGAGGTCTCCCGGAGCCTCCGGTCCAGAGATCCCGCCGCGCCGTTCAGCCGTCCACACTAGCGGGTATCAAGCCGATCCGAAAGCCGGAGGCGCCGGAGCCTCGCCCCGAGCCCGGGAGCTCGCGGCCGGGCCAGCCAGTGGAGGCGCCGGCGGCGGTCGAGCCCGACCTTGCCAGCCTGAGCCCGATCGAGCGGGCAAGGGCGATGGCCGCAGCCCTGGCGGAATTGGTTGGGCCCCGGGCCGAGCCAGCGTCGCCGAGGCCGGTCGAGCCGGAGGAGGCGCCGGCAGGGAAGGTCGAAGCTCAGCCAACGCCGGCGAGCCCGGTCGAGGTGACGGGACCTCCGCCTGAGCCGCTCCGTGTGAGCCCGGCGGAGCCGATGGAGACGGTGGCACCTCCGCCGGAGCCGGTGAGTCCGAGCGCGGCGGAGTCGCTGGCGGCGCCGACGGAGAAGGTCGAGCCCCTCCCCCGGCCGGTGGAAACGCCGACCGCGACGACGGAGCCCGGCGCCGAGCTCGCGTGGCTCGCGCCCGTCGAGACGCCCGAGGTTCCGGTCGAGGCGGTCGAGCCCAGCGTCGAGCCCGCCTCGCTCGCGCCCGTCGAGGAGGTTGAGGTTCCACTCGGGGCAGGCGGGGTCTCGCCGGAGCCGGTCAGCGTGAGCCCCGCCGAGCCGGCTGCGACGCCGGCAGAGATCGTCGCACCTCCCGCCGAGTCGGTCGGCCCAAGCCCGATGGCTCCGCTGGAGTCGCCGCCACCGGCGGTCAAGCCCAGCGGTGTCCGCCTGAGCCTGATCGCGCGGGCGAAGGCGCTGGCGGCCACCTTGGCGGGGATGGCGGGGCCCCAGGTTGAGCCGGCGTCGTCAACACCCGGCGAGCAGGCGGCGCCGCTGGAAACTGTCGAGCCTCCGCCCGAGCCCGTGCGCGCGCGCCCTGTGGATTCCATGGCCGTGCCGCCAGCGACGGTCGAACCCGGCGCTGAGCCCCCCTGGCCGAAGCCTGTTGCGGCGGTCGAGGTCCCGGTCGAGGCGATCGAGCCCCGCCCCGAGCCTGCCTGGTCTGAGCCTGCCGAAGAGGTCGAGGTCCCGGTCGAGGGAGTCGAGGTTTCACCCGAGCCAACCGGCGTGAGCCCGCCCGAGTCGGTGGAACCGCCCGCCGAGGTGGTCGAGCCCGCGCCGGTGAGCGCGAGCCCAGCCGAGGAGGCAGAAGCGCTGGTGGCCCGCGGTGACCTCGAGGGGGCTTGGAAAGTCTACTACGACGCCCTTCGAGTCGAGCCGGACGACCTGAGACTCTGGCATGGCCTCGGCCTGACGCTGAGTCGCCTGGACCGGCGGAAAGAAGCCGAGGAAATATTCCGGTATGTCGTCAGCTGCGGGGATCCCGACTCCGAGGAAATGAAGCATGCGCTGCACTGGCTCGTCAGCGCCGCGGCCGCGGACAAAGCCGCGGCACCGGCCAAAGCGGTGGCGCCGGCCAAAGCGGCGGCGCGGGCTGTCCCTTCCACGCCGCCACGCGAGACGGAGCGGTGGGCGAGCGTCAGGGGGAAGGTGACGTGGGGAAAGCCCGAGCCGCCGCGTGAGGCCTTCCTCGTTGTCCAGGGGCTCGACAAGGATGGGCCTCGCTCGCTCGCTCGTGTCCGTTTCGGCAAGTCATACCAGTTCGATCGGCTCCCGGCCGGGGCATATCACCTGGTCGGCGGGGCGGAGACGGAATGGCTGTGGGACCTCAGGTTCGCTGTCGAGGCCGGCCAGGAGCTGATCCTCGACCTGTCGAGGGACAACAGTACCAATCCGACCGCGCGCGTGTAGCCGTTACGACGGACGCCTCGCACCCAGATGATTCGCCAGCGTCGGCCTCCCGGTAGAAGATGGTCATCCCGCCGACGCGCGTGGTCTTCTCCTGGACTATCGTCACGCGTTACCTCAGCTTGAGGGAGACTTCCTCGCCCTTGCCGACGGGCACCGTAACGGAAAAGAGAACGGGGTTGGATTTCACGCGGGCCAGGTAATCGGAGAGCTCCTGAGCGTGAGAAATCACGTTGTCCGCGACGAGGAGCCCACCGGGGACGAGCTTGGGCAGGGCGAGGTCCAGGTAGGTGGAGTAATTGGCCCGGTCGGCGTCGAGGAAGACGAGGTGGAACGGCCCCGAGAGACCGGCGAGGATCTCGGCCGCGTTTCCCTCGCGGATTTCCGCCCGGTCGGCCAGCCCGGCGCGGGCCAGGTTTGCGCGGGCGAGCTTCACTTTGTCGGGGTTCCGCTCCAGCGTGATGACGTGACCCCCGGTGGCGCGCGCCGCGTCGGCGAGCCAGATCGTCGAGTAGGCGTTGGAGGTGCCCACCTCGAGGATCCGCGTGGCGCGGGCCGCCTGGACCAGGATCCAGAGCAGGCGGCCCGTGTCCGGGGTGATGTTGAGCATCCGCTTGGGCCGCTCGGTTTCGCGCGCGTCGTTTTCCCCGCCGAAGCGCGCCAGCTCGTCCAGGAACGCCGCCAGAGCCCGGTCCATAACAGGGAAGTATACCTCAAGGCCGAGATGGGGTGCCCCCCGAGGCGGGGGGTCGGCTTCGTCCCTGACGGGGGACTCAGCGCGCTCCAGCGCCCTGCGTTTCGTCGCCCGCTACGGCTCCTCACACTTCGCTTCGCGGGACACTCCCTCTCGGCCTCGCGTCACCGTGGCGCGCGGGGAGGGCGGGCGAGGGTGAGAAGCACCAGGGCCACGCCGTTGGACGCCGCGCTCAGCAGGAACGCCCGCGTGTACGCGCCCGTGGCATCGTAGATCGCCCCGGCCACGAGCGGTCCCCAGGCCGCCATGGACCCCGCCAGCGCGAAGAGGAACCCGACCAGGCTGCCGGCCTGCTCGCGCCCAAAGAAATCGCCCACGATGGCGGGAAAGAGCGTGGACACCGCGCCGTACGAGAAGCCGAACCCCAGGGCCACGAGGTAGAGCGACGGGAGGCCGTGGACGAGCGTGAACCCCAGGAACGCCGCGGTCTGGAGCGCGATGACCAGCGCGAGCGCGGGTCTTCGTCCGATCCTGTCGGACACCGCTCCCATGGCCAGCCGGCCGACCACCGCGGCGATGCCGAGGGCGCTCAAGACGGTGGAGGCGACGAGGGGCGACATCCCGAAGTCCCGCGCGAAGGGGACGATGTGGACCAGCGGGATGAAGACCGGGATCCACGTGGCCGTGAACACCCCGAAGATCAGCCAGAACGCTCCCGTGCGGATGGCTAGGCGGAGCGGCCACTGGATCTCCGGCGTCGCTGGCGGAGCCGTCGCCGCTGACCAGGCGGCACCGTCGGGACTGAGGCCCAGGACCTCGGGGTCGCGCCGCATGACGGTCGCCACGAGATTGAGGGTGAGGAAAATGCCCGCGCCGAAGAGCACGTAGGCCCATCGCCAGCCCAACGCTCCCACCAGCGCAGCGGCCACAGGGGGCAGGGCAAAGGTTCCCAGGCTCCCACCGCTGGTGGCCACGCCCAGCGCGAGCCCCCGCTGCCTGACGAACCACTTGACCACCGTGGCGTTGCAGGGCACGTACGCCGTGCTCATGCCGACGGCCGCCACGATGCCGTAGAGGAGGTACGGATGCCAGAGCTGGCTGACCCGGCTCATGCCGGCGAGGCCCACGCCGAGGAAGACCCCTCCCATCGCGATCACGACGCGCGGGCCCCACAGGTCGGTCAGGCGCCCCGCCAGGAGGCCGAGCACGCAGTAGAGGAAGGCGTAGAGGGAAAAGATGCCCGACAGGCTGGCCCGGCTCCACCCGAACTCGTCGAGGAGCGCCGCGAAGAAGACTCCGAAGGCGTACTGGGTGCCGTAGGCCATGAACAGGACGACGAACGCCCCGCCCACGACGACCCAGCCGTAAAAGAGCTTAGGCACCCTGCTCCGGGGCTTTGGGCTCGGGGTCGCTGGATTTGCGGATATCCAGCATGGGCATCTCGGGAATCCCCCGGTCCACCTCCCGCCGGGTGATCCGCATCAGGCGGGCCACGATGTCCCGGATGCGGAAGCCCATCTCCACCGCGACGTCCACCCACTTGGGCTTCTCGCTCTCCTCGAGCCCGTGGGTCCGCAGCAGCTCGAGATTGCCGATCAGCGCGGTGAGCGGGTTGTTGATCTCGTGAGCCGTGGCCCGCGCCAGTTCCGTGATGGCCTTCATGGCCTCGGCCTCCCGCCGGGCCTCTTCGGCTTTGAGCCGGTCGGTGATGTCGCGGAAGATGAAAACGGCGAAGCGCTTTCCCCCGTACTCCACCACGCGCCCGGTGCCGCCGAGGTAGGAGGGCTCCCCTGCGCGGGTCGGGTGCGGGAGGGCGTCGCTCGTGGCTTCGCCCTTCTCCAGGGTCTGCCGCACGAACGCCTCGTGGGCCGCGCGCGTCGCGGGGTCGCGGGGCCAGAGGTCGTCCACGCGGCGGCCGATGAGCGCCTCGCGGCTCACCCCGGTCAGTTCCGAGTCCCTCCGGTTCGCCTCGAGAATCCTGAGCGTGTCCGGATCGACGATGCGGATCGCGTCATTGGCGTCGTCGAGGATGGCCCGAAACCGGGCGCGCTCCTCCAGCAGGCGCTCCCGCTCCACCTGGTCGCGGAGGATGCCTCCGACCAGCGTGAGGCCCAGCAGGAATGTCAGGAGGAGCGGCCACCAGACCTGCGCGAGGAGGCGCGTGCCGTACCCTCCGACGGAGAGGTACGCGCCGGCGACGATGAGGTAGACGGCGACGCTGAGCGCGAGCGTGTGGCGCCAGGCCACCCGCTCGCCGCCGCCGGCCCAGCGGTGCGCCAGCCCGGCGGCCAGCCCGGTGGCGAGGAGCGAGATGGCGCCCGCGAGCGCGCCGGGTCCGCCGAGCCAGACGACCCTGTATCCTGCCCCCAGCGCCGCGGCCAGAAGCCCCGCCGGCGTTCCCTCGAAGAGGCCGACGAGGGCCACGGGGATCCAGCGCGCGTCGATGAAGAGCCCGGGACGGACCTCGATCCGCTGGATCATCATGACGACCGTGAGGACCCCGAACAGGGCGCCGAGGACCAGCTGGCGCTGGAGCCGGACCTGGGGCCGGAAGGAGGGGAGCCAGCGGCCGACGTAGGAGTAGATGAGGAGGCCGAGGATCAGAAGGCCGGCGTTCTCAATGAGATGGCCGGGAGTTTCCATGGCTTCCCCTGCCGCGTCTCTCGCGGCCATTGAATCGCGGTAGCAGCTCCCTGAGGAACTTTCCCGTGTAGGACGCTCCGCTCTGGGCCACCTCCTCGGGCGTCCCCTCGGCCACGATCTCCCCCCCGGCGTTGCCCCCCTCCGGCCCCAGGTCCACGATCCAGTCGGCGGTCTTGATGACGTCCAGGTGATGCTCGACCACCACCACGGTGTTCCCCGCGTCCACCAGCCGGTTCAGGACGGCGAGGAGCTTCTTCACGTCGTCCAGGTGGAGGCCGGTCGTCGGCTCGTCCAGGATGTAGAGGAAGTCGGTGGTGGGGCGCGCGCCCAGTTCGGCGGCGATCTTCAGGCGCTGGGCCTCGCCGCCGGAGAGGGTCGTCGCGGGCTGCCCCAGCCGGAGGTAGCCGAGCCCCACTTCCTGGAGCACCTCGAGCCGGCGGACGAGCAACGGCTGGGCGGAGAAGAACTCCACTGCCTCGTCCACGGTCAGCTGGAGGGCCTGGCTCACATCCTTCCCCTTGTAGGTCACGCGGAGCACCTCGAGGCGATAGCGCTTGCCCGCGCACTCCTGGCACGTGACATACACATCCTCGAAGAAGTACATTTCCAATTTCTGGAAGCCGTTGCCCTGGCAGGCCTCGCAGCGCCCGCCCGGCACGTTGAAGGAGAACGCGCCGGGGCCGAGGCCGAGCGTCTTGGCCCGCGGGAGGCCGGCGTAGAGCTTCCGGATCTCGTCGAAGGCCTTGATGTACGTCACCGGGTTCGAGCGCGGCGTGCGGCCGATCGGCTCCTGGTCGATGAGCCTCACCCCCTTGAGATATTCCAGCCCGAGGAGGGAGTCATAAGCTCCGGGCGGCTCGAACTCGACCTTGAAGGCCCGCGCCACTGCGCGGTAGAGCGTGTCGTGGACCAGGGTGGACTTGCCCGAGCCCGACACGCCCGTGACGCAGGTCAGCGCGTGGAGGGGAAGCTTCAGCGTGAGGTCCTTGAGGTTGTGTTCTCGCGCCCCCACGAGGGTGAGCTGGCGGCGCCCCTCCCGGCGGGCCGGCGGCGTCGGGATCGACTCCTGGCCGGTGAGGTAGCGGGCCGTCAGCGACCGGGCGTCCTTCAGGAACTCGGCGCGGCTTCCCGCGAACACGACCTCGCCGCCGCGCTCGCCCGAGCCGGGGCCGAGCTCCACCAGGTAGTCGGCAGCGTCCATGAAGGTCCGGTCGTGCTCGACGACCACGACGGTGTTGCCGGCCCCGGCCAGCTCCCGGCAGAGCTCGGCCAGCCGCGCCGTGTCGCGGGCGTGGAGGCCGATGGACGGCTCGTCGAGCACGTAGAGGGTTCCCACGAGCTGGGAGCCGAGTTGGTTGGCCAGGTTGATCCGCTGGGCCTCGCCGCCGGAGAGCGTGCGCGTCTGGCGCGCCAGGGTCAGATAGCCCAGGCCCACCCGGAGGAGAAAGGCGAGCTTGGCGTGGAGCTGCTTCAGGATCTCGCGCGCCACGGCCTCCTCCCAGGCGCGGAGGCCCAGGCCGCGCAGGAACCGGGCCAGATCCTCCACCGTCAGGGCCGTGCACTCGGCGATGGTGAGCCCGCCGACCTTCACCGCCAGGGCTTCGGCCTTGAGGCGGGCGCCCGAGCAGCGGGGGCAGGGGAACTGGCTCCGGTACCGCGAGAGGAAGACGCGCACATGGAGCTTGTAGCGGTAGGTCTCCACCTCCTCGAAGAAGCCGCGGATCCCTGAGAAGCGGCGGTCTCCCTCCTGAAGCCACTGCTTGTCCGCGTCCGTGAGATCCGCATAGGGGCGCGAGACGTTCAGGCCCCGGCGCTTGGCCGCCTTGAGGAGCTCCTTCTGGTACCAGCGCCCCGACGGGTGGCTCCACGGCTCGACGGCGCAGTCGGCGAGGCTCCTCGACGGGTCGGGGACCAGGCGCGCCTCGTCGTAGCGGAGGATGTTGCCGAAGCCCTTGCAGTCCGGGCAGGCGCCCAGGGGATGGTTGAATGAGAAGAGCAGCGGCTGGGGGCGCGCCAGGGTCAGGTTGCACTTGGGGCAGCGGAACTCCTGGGTGAACACCCGGGGCTCCCCCCCCAGGACCTCGACCTCCACCCGTCCGCCGCCTTCCCTGAAGGCCATCTCCATGGAGTCGCTGAGGCGCCCACGCTGATCGGGGGCGAGGATCACCCGATCCAGGACCACGAGGATCTCGCGCGCTTCGGACAGATCCACGCCGGGGGGCGGCGAGAGATCGAGCACGCGCCCGCCTACCTTCACGCGCGCGAAGCCCCGCTGGAGGAGGCTCGCCAGGAACTCGATGGTTCCGGCGCCGCCCGTTCTGGCCGCCGGCGGCACGGCCCGGGGGAAGCAGAGGAGCGCGCGCTGGGCCGGGTGCTCGCGCAGGAGCGCGTCCACCACGGTCTCGGCGGAGTCAGAACCGCCCTCGGCGCCGCATTGAGGGCAGTGGACGCGGCCGGTCTTCGCGAAGAGGAGCCGGAGGTAATCGTAGATTTCGGTGCCCGTGCCCACGGTGGAGCGCGCCGTCCGGACCGGGTTTTTCTGCTCGATGGCGATGGAGGGCCGGATCTGCTCGATGCGGTCCACGTCCGGGCGGTCCACGCGCTCCAGGAACATCCGGGCGTAGGTCGAGAGCGATTCGATGTAGCGCCACTGCCCCTCGGCGAAGAGCGTGTCGAAGGCCAGGGAGGACTTGCCCGAGCCGGACACGCCCGTGATGACCGTCACGCGGTCGTGGGGAAGGGCCAGCGAGATGTTTTTGAGGTTGTTCTGCCTGGCTCCTTCGATGCGGAGCCAGAGGGGCTGGGGCATCGGGTCAGACCTCCTGAGGTGTGATTCTATCGCGCGGTCACGGCGCAGGGCAATCACCCCCCTCACCCTGCCTCTCCCCCTCGTGGGGGAGAGGAGAAGAGGTGCCCTCACCGCCCCCTCTCCCCGGGAGGGAGAGGGATGGGGTGAGGGTGTATCACCTGGCGAGGGCGGCGAGGGCGGCGGCGATGGGGAGGGCCGGCAGGAAGTTGGCGATCCTGAGGCGGCGGAGCTCCAGCAGGAGGAACCCGATACCCAGAATCAGGGCGCCTCCCGTCCCGGTGACCTCGTTCAGGATCCGCTGGTCGAGCAGGAAGGTCAGCTGGCTGCCCAGCAGGGTGAGGCCGCCCTGGACGATCAGCACGGTGAGGGAGGAGAAGAGGACGCCCACCCCCAGGCTGGAGGCGAACGCCACCGAGGCCGCGCCATCGAGCATGGACTTGGCGTACAGGACCTCCACGTTGCCGTCGATTCCCGCCTGGATTGAGCCCACGATCGTCATGGGGCCCACGCAGTACACGAGGCTGGCGGTCACGAACCCCGTCACGAAGCGCCCCTCCTCGGAGCCCGTGCGCGCCTTGAGCCACTCGCCCGCGTCCTCGAGCCGCCGCTCGAGGTTCCACCACTCTCCCAGGAGCCCGCCCGCCACCAGGCTGCCGATGACGATCAGCATGTTGTCGGCCTTGAGGGCCAGGCGCACGCCGATCAGGATCGTGGCGAGGCCGAGGCCGTCGGTGATGATTCCCCTGAGGCGATCGGGTAGGCGGCTTCCCACGAGGAGGCCGAGGCCACCTCCGAGGAGCACCGCGGCAACGTTGACGAAGGTTCCTTTCACGGCGCCTCAGTATAGGGAGGGATTTTCCCCTTGACAACCCTGGCCTTCGCCCCTACGCTATTTCTCGTAATGAGAATCATTCCTAAAAATAGAGCAAACGGCCTAGGCCCCGAGACCCTCCGCCGTCGCGGGTTCCGGCTGACGGGGCCGCGCCGGCTGATCCTGGACGTGGTTCAGGGCACCGACCTCCATCCCACCGCGGAGTGGGTCTATCAGCGGGTGCGCCGCCGCCTGCCGCGCGTGAGCCTGGGCACCGTCTACCGCAACCTGCGGATCCTGGTGGACGAGGGGATTGTCGAAGAGCTCCCCGGCACCGCGGGCCGCCACGCCGGCAAGGCCCGGTTCGACGGCAACACGAGCGTCCATCACCACGTCACGTGCTCCGACTGTGGCAGAATTCACGACCTGACCGACCCCGTGGACCCGTCCCTCGACCGGCGGATGGCCGCGCGGACTGGATTCTCCATCTCGCACCACCGCATCGAGTTCTACGGTCGCTGCCCGGCCTGCCAGGGCCGGCAGGGACCCCGGCGCCGCGCCCGGAAACGCCGGTAACTCTCGTTCACGTTCCACACCCAAGGAGGAAACATCATGGCAGGGAAGAGTCTCACGGGAACCAAGAGCCACGAGAACCTCAAAGACGCCTTCGCCGGCGAGTCCCAGGCCAACCGCCGGTACCTCTACTTCGCCCGGGCCGCCGACATCGAGGGCTTTCCGGACATCGCCGGGCTCTTCAAGGACACGGCCGACGCCGAGACCGGCCACGCGTTCGGTCACATGGACTTCCTGAAGCAGGTCGGCGACCCGGTCACCGGGGTTCCCATCGGCAAGACCGAGCAGAACCTGAAATCCGCGGTGGAAGGGGAGACGTACGAGTACACCCAGATGTACCCGGGGATGGCGAAGACCGCCCGGGAGGAAAGCTTCCCCGAGCTGGCGGAGTGGTTCGAGACGCTCGCCAAGGCCGAGAAGTCCCACGCCGGCCGTTTCACCAAGGGCCTGAAGCAGATCGCCGGCAAAGAACCCGCGGACGCCATCTAGGTTTTTCCGGCCCCCTCACCTTAATCCTCTCCCCCTCACCCTACCTCTCCCCTGAGGGGAGAGGAGAAGAGGTGAGGGGCATCGGGTAGGGGAGGGTGAGGGGGATCAATTCTCGATGACTCTCGATATCCGTTCGGAGGCATTCTGGGAGCTTCCCAAGGTGGAGCAGGAGCTCCGCCGGGTCTACGACCTCTGCAACGGCTGCCGCCGCTGCATCACCCTCTGCCCCTCGTTCAAGGATCTGTTCGTGAGCCTTGACACCGAGGAGGTGGACGGCGACGCCGAGAAGCTGGCGCCGGGGGCCCTCAAGCGGGTGGTGGATCTCTGCTATCAGTGCAAGCTCTGCTACAACCACTGCCCCTACACCCCGCCGCACCGCTGGCAGGTGGATTTCCCGCGGCTCATGCTGCGGGCGCGGGCGGCCGAGGCGAAGCAGCGCGGGGTCTCGCTCCAGGACCGGTTCCTCGGCAACACCGACCTCGTGGGACGCCTCGGGACCCTGACGGCGCGGCTCGCCAACTGGGCCAACACGCTTGCCCCCCACCGCGCCTTCCTCCAGGCCGTCGTGGGGCTTCACCGGCGCCGGAACCTTCCCTCCTTCGCCCGTGAGCGGTTTTCGGCGTGGTTCTCCCGGCGCCGGCCTGTGTCGTTCGTCCCGCAGGCGAAAGTGGCGCTTTTCGCGACGTGCACCGTGGAGTACAACGATCCGGCCGTCGGTAAGGCCGCGGTGGCCGTCCTCGAGCGGAACCGGGTGGACGTCGCGCTTCCCCCGCAGCGCTGCTGCGGCATGCCGTACCTGGACGGGGGGGCCGTGAAGGAGGCTCAGGCGCTCATCCGCCTGAACGTGAAGGCGCTGGCGGCGGCCGTCCGGGAAGGGCGCGAGATCGTGGTGCCAGGGCCGACGTGCAGCTACATGCTCAAGCAGGAGTACCCGTGGCTCGACGGCTCCGACGACGCCCGGCTGGTCGCGAGCCATACCCGGGATCTCTTCGAGTACCTGATGCGGCTCCACGCCGACGGCAAGCTCGACACCAACTTCTCGAAACGTCCGGGCAAGGTGGCCTACCACCTGCCTTGCCACCTCAAGGCGCAGAACCTCGGGACGAAGTCGGCCGATCTGCTTCGACTGATCCCGGGGACCGAGGTGGAGGTGATCGAGCGGTGCTCGGGCGTGGACGGGACCTGGGGGTTGAAGAAGGAATATTACGAGCTCTCCCTCAAGGTCGCGGAGCCGCTCTTCAAAGACGTCCAGGCCGCGCGGCCCGACCGGGTCGCCAGCGACTGCCCGCTGGCGGCGCTCCAGATCGCCCAGGGGACGGGCGCCGCGCCCCGGCATCCTATCCAGATCGTCGCCGAAGCCTACGGGGTGACTCTCGAATGAAAAAGCTCGAACTGTCGGACGTCAAGAACATCTACGAGTACGAGAAGGTGCGCGAGGAAATGTGCCGGCGCATCATCGACCTGAAGCGCCGGCGCCGGGTGCAGGTCGGCAAGCATCTCTGCTTCGTCTTCGAGAACCGTGAGACCGCCCTCTTCCAGATCCAGGAGATGTGCCGGGTCGAGCGGATCGTGGACGAGGCCAAGATCCGGGAAGAGGTCGAGGTCTATAACGATCTGATCCCGGGCGAAAACGAGCTGTCGGCGACGCTGCTCATCGAGATCGAGGATAGGGCGGAGATCCAGCCCGTCCTGGACCGGCTGATGGGGATCGACGCGGGCGAGCACGTGTGGATCCAGGTGGGGAAGGACTACGCGATTCCCGCGCAGTTCGAGCCCGGCCACTCCGACGCGGACCGCGGCAAGCTCAGCGCGGTCCACTTCATCCGCTTCGCCTTTCCTCCCGGAGCGATCGAGGCCTTCAAGAAGCAGGACGCCTATCTGGTGGTGGATCACCCCGGGGAGAAGGCCCGGACGCGAATCCCCGACGAGGTCAAAGCCTCCCTCCTGGAAGACCTTTCCTCCTGATGCGTGCGCGGCCCTTCGTCCTACTCGCTGCGGCGCTTGCGCTCGCAGCCTGCGCCGGGGATGGGGGTCCGGCCGGCCGCGGCAGGCTGGTCTATCTCGCGCAGTGCGCCGTCTGCCACAACAGCGATCCGTCGAAGGACGGCCCGCTGGGCCCTGCGGTCAAGGGGTCATCGGTCGAGTTGCTCGAGGCCCGGGTGGTACGTGGCGTGTACCCGCCGGGTTACAAGCCCAAGCGCGGGACCGCGATCATGCAGCCAATGCCCCACCTGGCGCGGAACATCCCGGACCTGGCCGCCTTCTTGAAATAGCGCGCCGGTCTAGAAAAGAATCTCGAAGAGCAGGTAGAAAACCGCCGAGAGCATGAACCCCGCCCAGAGCGTGCCCTTGACCGTGGCGAGCGGCTTGGCCGTGCCTTTCCCCGCCGTCGCGAAGAGCGCGTTGGCCTCGATCAGGAGGATGATGACCGCCGAGATCACGGCCATCGCGACTTTCCCGCCTCGAGTCAGGTTCTCCGCCAGGTTCGGGAGGTGGAAGGCGGCGCCCATGTAGAAGAGCATCGGAATCGAGAAGACCACGTTGGTCCGCGAGGCGACCCCCGCGCGGGCTCCCGCCGCGGCCGCCGCAGGGTTGGCCGGCTTGCCGCCCGCGGTGTCGATGGCGTTTTGGATGACGATCTTCTGCTTTGGCCAGATCACGAACCAGACGTTGGCCCACATGAAGGAGCCGAGCACGCCGCCCAGGAAGATCGCCCAACCGTAGGAGTAGGCGAAGAACTCCCTCACCCCGCCGAACCGCCGCATCATCCAGTGGAGCAGGTAGAGCCAGCCGGAGAGGAAGGTGACCATGGCGGCCCAGCGGAACCACCAGAGCGCGCGGGGAACCAGCTTCTGAACCGCGCCGCTCCGCACCGGGGGGTCGGTCTCGGCGAAGAAGGGGGTCTGGACGAAATTGAAGTAGTAGAGGAGGCCGATCCACGTGATGCCGGCCAGGAAGTGGATCCACCGCAGGAGAAAGAGCCATCCTTCTTCGCTCGCAAGTGCCATAGATTCCCTCCTCCGCGTGCGCGCGGGGGGTTAGTCGTCCTCGTCTTCGTTCTCGGACTCGTCCTCCACTAGATCCTCGTCTTCCAGGTCCTCGCCTTCCTCGTCGTCGAAATCCTCGTCCTCGTCGTCGAGGTCGTCATCCTCGAGCTCTTCCTCGTCGCCGTTATCCCACGGCTGCTCCGGGAGCCGCGCCATAACGCCCCTCCGAGTCGCTCCCAACTTGACTTTCCAATATTTTGGCCGAATTATAGCAAATGGTCCAACGCTGTCCACGGGATTTTTGGCGGTGTAGCTCAGAGGCAGAGCAGGGGTCTCATAAGCCTGGAGGGAGAACCTAGCCCCCTCGGTAAGTCAGCGACTTACCGGGGGGTTTTCTTTGCCGCGTTGGTCTCCGTTGGCGGATTTTGGCGGTTTAGCGGACTGTAACGGGCACAGCGGCGGGCACACTCGGCTTGCCTTCCAAGGGGTTGTCTCCGTGGTAAGGCTAGTAGCCCGTGCGCGCTGAGGCGGGCGACCGAGTGAGCGCCCTACTCGTGCTGTTCCTGGTAGGCGCACGCAGAGCTATCCGAGATTCTTCCGGGGCACTTGGCCTCTTTCGATCTGGCCTGCCTCAATTGCCAGCCGCAGCCGATCCTTGAACGCGGGAAGCGGAATATCTTCGACACGGTCCTGCTGCTTGATCAACTTGGCCACCTCAGAAAGATGTGCAAAAGTCAGCTCCCGTAACTCGCGGTGCCACACATTGACTTCAGGGTCCGGCGTGTCGCCTCCACTTGCGACGATTTGTATTCCGAGCGCCTGCGTAGCTTCGACGTCGAAAAGAGCGTACCCAAATGCCTGCTCTTGCACGTCTTTGCAGGCGATGGCGATCGCGGCGCGAATGCCCTCGGCGTCCGAGTTCACAGAGAACACGGACATCGTGTTGTTCTTAATGCGGTTGAAATCTTTGACAGCGTCAGCTTGAACCTCGCCGGCTGGAAGCCACGGGAGGGCTAGCCAACGGTCTGCGCGGAAACCAATTCTTAGAAACCAGGGCACAGCCAGCCTTATGGATGGAGTAGTGCGGCGAAGCGTCGAAAGCGCCGCTTCAGTTCCTCCGTCGGTTCTTGCTCAATCGCCGCTTCGAGAAGCGCAAGTGCTTCAGGCGTGTTCATATCGGCCAATCCGACCGCCGCAGCGTAGCGTCGTCGCGGAGATTCGGATCGGAGGTGGTGCGCGAGCACGCGAAAACGAGCTGTCCGAGTCTGCGGGTGATTCAGCGCCCCGAGATGCCGCAAAGTTTCGCAGGCCGTTTCATCCGTTGCGATGGACGACACCAGAGCATCTTCGATCGCATGCACGCCGTCGGCACCCCCGGCGACGATCAATGCAGAAAGAGTACGCGCGAGCTGAGACTCGCTGCCGTACTCAAAGATCTCTTCTTGCGCCTGCCGGAGCGCCACGACAGCCAGTGCGACGGGAGCGTCGGCGAGGTTGCTGGCAGAAAGCAAAGGAGCAGGTTCACCACCGAAGATAACGCGGCGCCTCGAAGCCACAGAGGGCAAGGGCATGACGTTCGAGATCGAAAGCACTCCCAAGGGCTTCCGTAATATAGCCAGGGCATCTTCGCGCCCTATCAAATCGCGCAGCGCCACAACGGCAGGACTCTTCTCTAGGGTCTGCGAAGGAGTGCGGCGCAGAGGCCGATCAGGGATTAACTGGACGTTCTGTAGTAGTAGAACGCCGTGCGCCGCCTCCGTCGTCAACGGGCCGCAACTAGCCATTACGCTCGCTATGACTGTCATTCCGCCGACGTGTTGGAATGGGGAAAAGGAGCGCGGCCGCTGCTGTTCCTCCATCGAGAAATCCGTCGATTCGGGCGCGTCGCTCGGAAGCATGCGAACAGTTTCTCGGAGTCTCCTTTCCGCTAGACGCAATCCAGGTGAAGCATGGAATTGCTCCAACTCCTCAGAAGGCAGATTTGTCGAGGTCGTTTGCGGACCGCTGAAAGGGCTGGCGAGGCTCCTGATCATGAAGGTGTCTCAAGGTCCAACGACTCAAGCGCGGCTCTGACAAATCCACGAACGCGGACCGGCAAGTCCTGTGGAGTTACTCTGCTCGCATCCCATGTCGCCTGGGGGCGAATGTAGATTCCACCAGTAACAGCAACTGATACATCGAGGGTAAGCGAAGAGAATAGCCGTTCGTCAGTCGGACCATAATAGTAGCCAACTGCCGCCCCCGTCGGAGTCCCGATATTCGGCGTCTTAGCGACGAACTTGGCGAGGTAGTCCTTGACGCTTTCGCCCTCAAGGGGGCCGTGAAGATTCATGGAGAAAGCATACGTCCGAAAACCAGGCTCTATCTTGCGCTGGATTGCGACTAACGCGTCAACTATCGCCGCAGAATATTTCTTCTCCTTCTCTTCGCTCTCCACATAGAGGCAAATAACCTCGACTCGATCAATCCAGACCCGAATCGTCAGCGCGTACTCGAAGAGATTGCAGAGGACATGGATCTCCGCTAGGCCGCCGGTGCCCCTCTCGACCTTCAGATCCGACAGTCGGAGGCCATGTGGCTCAAGCGCAGTGAATAGGTGCGATATCAGTCCCGAACCATCCTGGAAGAGAGCAAACTGCGGTCGTTCGAAAGGCACGTCAAGCCTGAAATCGGCCCGCGAAGCACTGAACTTGATTGGCACGGGGCGCCCCCAGAGACCCGGAGAGATCTACAACATGATTCTATCATTGCTTGGACTCGTGCTTCCAGAACTTTCTCCCTCCGAGCAGGGGCAGGCGACCTCCACGCGGTAGCCGTTTGGGGTGGGAACCGTCGTCCACCAGGTCAGCTCGCCGTGGAGGCGGTGGGCGGTGACGAACTCTTCAAGCTCGCCGAAAAGGGTCACGGCGCCCTCCAGATCACCGTGCCGTCCCTGTCGAACAACACCACGGAAGAGGCGGGGCGCTGCTCCACGGTTCCTGTGGCCATCTTCTCTAGTGCAGTGTGCCCCAGCACGGCGCGGTTCCGGTTCTCGTCCCGGAGGACCAGGCTCGGCCCGCTCGTGTCTACGCCCAACAGGAGGCGCTCCTTCTCGTTCTGGTCATAGAGGGTCAGGGCCGGCGTGCCGTCCGCCCGTACGCGCACCCCGGCCCGGAGCTTCCCGTTCTGGTCAGAGAAGAACAGGCTCGGCGTCCCGTCCGGCAGTACGCCCAGCATGGCCCGGGTCTTCCCGTTCTGGTCAGCGAGATCCAGAACCGGCGTGCCGTTCGGCAGTAGGCTCAGCCCGGCCCGGTCCTTCCCGTTCTGGTCAGAGAGGACCAGGCTCGGCGTCCCGTCCGGCAGTAGGCTCAGCCAGGCCCGGTCCTTCCCGTTCTGGTCAGAGAACCTCAGGAATGGCGTGCCGTCTGCCAGGACGCCCAGCACGGCCCGGGGCTTGCCATTCTGGTCATCGAGGACTAGGGCAAGCAGGCCCGACGCCTCCGTCTCCAAAGTGGCCCGGATCTTCCCCCTCGTGTCCTTTAGGACGAACCGCTCCGCCTCGATCACCTTGGGCACGGCCTTCGGGAGCGCCTGGCCCATCGCACCCACGGCGACCAGCGCAAGCACCAGGAAGGCCCCGGCGAGCTTCAGGCGGCGATTCTCCGGCTCCAGCCGGTCGAGGCGTTGGGTCAGGGTGTCGAGAGTGGATTTGTCCATTTCGACCTCCGCTCTTCTTCTCACTTCAGGGCGCAGTGAGGTTTTTCGGGCAGCCTAAACCTCTATCGCTTCCCTTCAACGACGCAGGTGGCATTTATTGCGCGAGTAACCGCTTCTCTCCGGCCTGCCGCCCGAGGGAGAGGTGGTGGTTGATCGAACAGCGGTGTCGCATATTCTGACTTAACAGCCCAGTTCACGTTCTGCGGAAGCGTACCCGTCGCACGCAAGAAGGGACGTATCGCAGCGGTGGAAGTGACCATCCCCACCACCTCTCCATTGTCGTTCAGTAGGGGACCTCCCGAGTTCCCTGGCTGGACAGGAACTGTGATTTGGATCAGCGTTGCCTCTCCTCCCACGCCAGAGAGTGCGCTAACGGATCCATCAGTGAACTTTGATTCAGTTCCGAGGAGTTCAGTTATCGGGAAACCGATCGTGAACACAGGTTCGCCAACTCGAAGAGATCGGGGTGCGGCGAGGGAAAGATAGGGCAAATCCGACTGCGAGGTGCGAAGAACGGCCAAATCGTTGCTCGCAGCCGTCTCTCCCGCGGTTGCGGTCGCTGGAGAACGGCCAGGGCACTGTACGGTGATGACTTTCGCATCTTTCACAACGTGGAACGCTGTTAATACGAAACCATCCGATCTCACGACGAACCCGGTCCCCCGACTAACAGCTGATTCGGTCGTTCCCGGAGCACTTGGTGGCGGCCTTACTTCACCTCTCACCGCCCTTTGAAGCTCAGCTTCTAAGTCCGCGGCGAGAGACCCAAACCCATTTGCGCGTAGGTGGGATGCGTTCGTGAGAACATAACCGCGCATCTGGTCGATGCCTCCGGGCAGATAGTAACTATCCCGAATTACTAGAATGTTGTGCTCATAGAGAAGGTTGGCTTCTTGAGCGTCTACATTTCTTCTCAGCAGGCTGGCACGCCGCTTCCCCAAGGTGCACTGATACTGGTACCAGACCGTGAGCGGGTCAGCTCTCCCTCGGAGACTTCGCAATTCCCTCGCAGCAATATCGCATCCTTCCCAATCGCCGCTTGCCCCCGCCCCTAAGAGACGCCCCAAGGCGGCCCAACCTCTCGAGTTATCCTTGCACGGCAAGGATATCGTCATTGTCGCTTTATCCCGCTCCACAACCATCACCAGAGGACCCCCAACCGGAACCTGTGACAGCGCACGAGCGCGCTCCTCAGGGCGAGCGACAGGGACCCCGGCGATAGATGTGATCCTATCCCCCCGTCTAAGACCGGCTGGCTCAGCCCATTCCGTAATGTGCCCTACGTAGCCGTCGGGTGTGATATTGAGATAGCCAGGATCACAGGGGTACGGCCTAGGCACATATTGTTCTCGTTGTTCAAAGACCTTCTGAAATTGCGACCTGATCTCGCTTGTCGCGCATCCGAACGTGATCAACGATATGACGGCTAGGCAGAAGGAGAACCGCCAGAACAACGTCCTCATAGCTGCCCTCCCCGGCGCGTTGCCGTCCCAGAAGCCGCAGGGCCTCCGCCCGGAGCGCCCTGACCCGCCGGACCCGCTCCGCCTGAGCCGCTTCCCGGCTCCGCCGCCAGATCACCGCCCGGTGGGCGGGGCAACACGCCACCCTCTGCGGGGGCCGGAGAGGGACGCGGCAATGCTGACATACGGCACAATTTCGGGCACAATCGGCCGCTCTGGGGTAAAATCCACTCGCTAAGCTACTGATCTTTCGGCATTCGGCGGTGTAGCTCAGACGGCAGAGCAGGGGTCTCATAAGCCCTTTGTCGCAGGTTCGAGTCCTGCCACCGCCACCATCCTCATCCTTCAGGTCGCGTCGAAGTGGCCCCCGCGGGTTTTCCACCGAAACGTGGGCGCGCGCGTACCGCCGGCGGTTCACGCGCTGCATCTCGGCGGTGAAGCGGCGGCCACGCCTCGCGTACGGGCTAGACGGATTGCGGCAGGCGGGAGTCGACGAACTTCTTGAGGCGCAGGAAATCCGGGTTTGTCAGGTTGACGAACGTGAAGGCGTGGCCGTCGGGGTCCCGGCGGACCAGCAGCGACAGCACGGAAATGAGGGGTTCCCCGTCGGGCGGGGTGAACGACAGCCGCACGGTGCCGCCCGGCTCCACATCCGCCGCCGAGCGCACTTTCACGCCGAAGGGGCTCAGGTCCACCACCCGGCCGTCGAACAGGCCCGCGGCGGGCTTTTCCACCTGTACCTCCAGCGAAACCTCCACGCGGGGGTACCGCCGCTGGTTCACCCTCATGACGTCCTCGGTGAACCGGCGGGTCAGAACATGCAGTTCGAGGAAGTCCAGCACGACCCCCAGCTGGCCCAGGCCGAGGGGCTTCGGGAGAAACTCGACCGCCCCCAGCTTGAGGGACTGCCGCGCCTCGGCTTCGCTGACGACGCCGGACATGGCCACCACGGGGAGCCGCTGCCGGCGCTCGGACAGGACCCGGAGGAACTCCAGCCCGCTCATGCCGGGCAGGTACATTTCGAGCAGAATGGCATCGGGCGGGGAGACGGTCAGGCTGTCAAGGGCCGCCTCGGCGCTGCGGACGACGATGGGCTGGTGGCCGTGCTGGCTGACGAGATCGGCGAACGTTTCCGCCTCGGCCGGCACGTCCTCGACGATGAGCACCCGCATCCCCCCGCACCCCCTCCCGGTACAGCCCTGGTATCATCGGACCACCGGGCTGTCAAGACCCGGGTGTGCTAGACTGAAAGTCCCGCGGGAGCGGGGACGATGCCGCTGTCACGCTATCGGGTCATCGACCTCACGACGGTGCGCTCCGGGCCGACCTGCACCAAGATTCTGGCCGACCTGGGCGCCGACGTTCTGCGCGTCGAACGGCCGGGGGATTCGGGCCGGGAGCGGGTCTTCTTCGATCAGGGGGACCTCCAGCGGAACAAGAAGAGCCTGGTGCTGAACCTCCAGCACCCCAAGGGGGTCGAGATCCTCCGGGCGCTGGCGCTCCGGGCGGACGTCGTGGTCGAGAACTACCGCCCCGACGTCAAGCACCGCCTCGGGATCGACTACGAGTCCCTCGCGCGCGACAACCCCGGGTTGATTTACGCGAGCATCTCCGGCTTCGGCCAGACCGGCCCGTACCGCGACCGCCCGGGCTACGACCAGATCGTGCAGGGGCTGTCGGGGTTGATGTGGCTCACCGGAACGGAGGAGACGGCTCCGCTGAGGATCGGGATTCCCATCGGCGATCTGCTGGCCGGATACTTCGCTGCGCTGGGCATCCTGGCAGCGCTGATCGAGCGCGAGCGCTCCGGGCAGGGCCAGCGGGTCGAGACCTCGCTGCTCGAGGCGCTGGTCGGCAGCCTCTCGTTTCAGGCCGCCCGCTACCTCAACACCGCGGAGGTGCCCCCACCGGTGGGCAACCATCATCCGCTGACTGCTCCTATGGGTGTCTACCGCGCGAAGGATGGCCACCTCAACCTGGCCGTCGGCAACGACGACATGTGGGGGCGGCTCTGCCGGGCGTTCGGCCTGCCCGAGCTGGCCGACGACTCGCGCTTCGCCAGGGGCTCGGCCCGGCTGAAGAACCGCGCCTCCATGGATGAGATCCTCGAGGCGGCGCTCGCCGAGAAACCCGCCACCGAGTGGGTCGAGATTCTGAACGCCGCGGGCGTGGCCTGCGGCCCCATCTACAGGCTCGACCAGGTCTTCGCCGATCCCCAGGTCGTCGAGTCGGGGCTCGTCCACGAGCTCAACCATCCCGTGTGGGGCCTGCACAAGGTGATGGGGCTCCCCGTGCACCTCCACCGGACGCCGGCCCAGGTCAGGACGCCGGCCCCGCTCCCGGGCGCCCACGCCCGCGAGGTCCTGGCCGAGCTCGGCTACGACGAGGCCGGGGTCGACGCCCTGCTCTCCGACGGCGTCGTGGAAGAGGCCAAGCCACAGTGAACGCATTGCACGAGTCCGCGCTTGTTCGAGCGCCGGCTTTGCCGGCGCACGCTACGGGGGGAGGAGTCGGAAGGGGGGCGGAGCCCCCCTCCGAGGGAGACGGCGTGGTCGAGGAGGCCAAGCCCGAATGAGCGACCTGATCCGTGTCGAAGGGAAGGACGCCATCGCGACCGTGGTTTTCAACCGTCCTGAGATGCGCAACGCCATCAGCCTGGCGATGTGGCAGGAGATCGCCCGCGTGACGGAGGCGCTCGGCAAGGACCCCGGCGTCCGCGCCGTCGTCTACCGGGGCGCCGGCACCGAGGCCTTCGCCTCGGGCGCCGACATCTCCGAGTTCAAGGAGGTGCGCAAGGACATCGCGACCGCCCAGGCCTACAACAAGGAGACGGAGGCCACCTACCTCGCCATCCGCCAGTGCCCGAAGCCCACCGTCGCCATGATCTTCGGCTTCTGCATGGGGGGCGCGATGGCGATCGCGATGGCCAGCGACCTGCGCTTCGCCGCCGCCGGCGCCAAGTTCGGGATTCCCGCCGCGCGCCTCGGGATCATCTACGGGCTCGGCAGCGTCCGCCAGCTGGTGGACCTGGTCGGGCCCTCCTACGCCAAGGACATCCTGTTTTCTGGGCGCACCGTCGAGGCCCAGGAAGCGCTCCAGATCGGGTTCATCAACCGCCTCCTGCCGCCCGCGGAGCTGGAGGCCTACACGTACGAATATTTGAAAAAAGTCGCGGAGAACGCGCCGCTCTCGGTCCGGGGGGCCAAGATCACCATCGAGGCGATCCTGGAGGACGGCGGAGTCCGGCAAAAGGAGCGGATCCGCCAGCTCGCGCTGGAGGCCTTCGAGAGCCAGGACTACAAGGAGGGCACTGGGGCCTTCCTTGAAAAACGGCCTCCCCGCTTTGAGGGGAGATAGGTGAAGTTCGCGTTCCTCACGTCCACGCCGCTGAGCCCGACGGAGGGCAGCGGGACCTTCGTGGGGATCCGAGAGCTGGAGCGCGCCCTGGAGGCGCTGGGGCACGCGGTGGAAGTTCGCGCGCTCCGCGTTCGGTCGGGCTTCTACACGCTGGACCGGTGGCTCTACAACGCCCGCCTCGTTCTCGCCCCGCCCGACGCCGATGTCGCGGTTGGGTTCGACCTCGACGGGTTTCTCTGGGCGCGCCGCCGGCGGATCCCCTTCGTCGCGAGCCTCAAGGGCATCATCGCCGACGAGCTCCTGAACGAGCGGGGCCGGACCCGCGCGCTCCTCTCCATCCAGGCCCGCTGGGAGCGCCGCAACGTGGCGCGGGCGGACCGGGTGCTCGTGACGAGCCGCTACTGCGCGGGCGTGGTCGAGCGCCTCTATGGCGTCCCCTCGAAAAGGATCTCGGTGGTGCCGGAGCCCATCGACCTCGAGGACTGGCAGGGGCGTTTCGCTCGGGCGCCCCGCCGCCCGTCTGAACGCCCCACCATCCTCTCCGTGGCGCGGATGTACCCGCGCAAGCGCCTCGAGGACCTCCTGGAGGCGGTCGCGCTCCTGTGCCGCCGGCTTCCCGATGTCCGGCTCAGCATCGTCGGCGACGGGCCGGACCGCGACCGGCTGCTCCGCCGCTACGCCGCCCTCGGCCTGGGCGAAGCGGTCGTCTTCCTGGGCGAAGTCTCGCGATCCCGGCTGGCGGAAGAGTACGCGAACGCCGACTGCTTCTGTCTTCCGAGCGTTCAGGAAGGGTTCGGCATCGTCTTCCTCGAGGCCATGGCCGCGGGCCTCCCTATTGTCGCCTGCCGGGCGGCGGCAGTGCCGGAAGTCGTCCCCGACGGCGTGGTCGGGCGGCTCGTGGAGCCGCGCAGGCCCGAGCGGCTGGCAGATGCGCTCGAGGAAATCCTGACCGACTCGCGGCGCCGGAAGGAATACGGCGAGGCGGGGCGCCGCAGGGCGGCCGAGTTCAGCGCTCCCCGCGTGGCCCAGCGGTTCCTCGAAGCCGTGAGGGAGGCATGAAGCGACCCGAAGCGGGGCTGGTCTATGCGACGCGCCGCTTCACCTTCTCGGCGGCGCACCGCTACTGGCGCCCCGAGTGGAGCCCGGAGGAAAACCGGAAGGTCTTCGGGAGCCCCACCCAGGTGCACGGTCACAACTACGCCGTGGAGGTCACCATCCGCGGCCTCGTGGACGAGCGGACCGGGATGCTGATGGACTTGGGGGAGCTGAAGCGGGTTGTGGGCGAGGCCGTGATCCACCGCTTCGACCATTCGGACCTGAACGAGGATCCGCTCTTCTCGGGCGGCGCGATTCCCACCACGGAGAACCTGGCCCGCGGTATCTGGGACCTGCTGGCGCCCAAGCTGGGGGCCGATCGCCTGTGGCGGGTCCGCCTGTGGGAGGATCCGACCTTTTACGCGGACTACTATGGGCCCTGACGCGCTGACGCTGACGCGGACGTTCCATTTCAGCGCCGGCCACCAGCTGGCGAACCCCGCCCTCGGCGAGGCGGAGAACCGCGCGCTCTACGGACCCTGCTTCCGCCCTCACGGCCACAACTATCTCCTGGAGGTGACCGTGGGCGGGCAGATCGATCCGCGAACGGGGATGGCCGCCGATCTAGAGGCGATCGAGTCCGCGGTGAGGCGCGCGGTGCTGGACCTGGTGGACCACCGGGACCTCAACGCCGACGTGCCCGCGCTCGCGGGAGCCATCACGACCGGCGAGAACCTCGCGCGCGCCTTCTGGCGCCTGCTGGCGCCGGCGCTCCCCGCGGGACGCCTTCGGCGCGTGGCGGTGGTCGAGACGGCGAACAACACCTTCGAGTACTACGGCGACACCGATGACGGAGACACTCGATGATCGAAGAATGGGTGGCGAAGATCCTGAAGGAGCTGGGAGAGGACGTGCAGCGCGAGGGGCTCGAGCGAACGCCCGAGCGCGTGGCGAAGGCGCTCAAGTTCCTGACGTCGGGGTATCAGCAGGACGTCAAAGACGTGCTCAACGACGCCCTCTTCGTCGAGGAGTACGATGAGATGGTGGTGGTCAAAGACATCGATGTATTCAGCCTTTGCGTTCCCGGTAGGGAAATCGTCAACGCGGTCGGTGGGGCCAAGCCGGCGAGGGAGGTCAGGCCCGGTGACCGCCTCTGGACCCTGGCCGACGGGTACCTGAGGGAGACTACTGTGCGGAGCGTGGTGTCCCGGAAGACAAGGGAGGTTGTTGAGGTACGGACAGCTGCCGGCCGCTTCAAGGTCACTCCCGACCATCCCGTCATGACCGACGGCGGCTGGCACGAGGCCAAGGATCTCAGGCGAGGCACCAAGGTCGAGTGGATCAATCCTAGGTCACTATGTCGTGAAATTCTGAGGCCGACTCCCGGATATCCCTTGGGGGACGTGCTGGGAGCGACGGCGGCTGACGGAAGTGTTCAGGATGGCCGGCGAATCAGCCTGGCTGTCAAAAGCCCCGGGTTCGCCAAGGTATATCGAAAAGCGATGCTGCAGGCCTTTCCTGGTTGCAGCCCCGCCGCCCATCAGATCAGAGTTCCATCGGGTTTTCTCAAGAAAGAGATCCCGATGTATCGCGTCCGTGTCGTCTCTCGGGACATCGGCGAGAAGCTGTGTCGCTGGTTGGGCATCTCGGAGCAGGGATCCAGAAGCAAGACCAAGTCCTTCGATTTTCCTTTGGTCGTCACCTCGTCGCTACCGATGATGCATGGTTTCCTCGACGGGTACTGTGACGGGGACGGCTACTCTGTCAAATCCGGCCGGTTCATTGTCAGTTCAAACAGAAAATTCCTTGCAGCCCTGGCCGAATATCTAGGAACTCCGCTCGCGCAAACCAGAAACGGCGACAACGAATGCTTCAGGATCTACGTGTCCAACAAATGGGACCGGGTCGGCTGGCACGGGAAGCACGGGTTTCGCCAGCAGAGCGATTTCTACGTTCCGGTTGACAGCAGCTACACCACGGTACGTGAGGTACGGGTCGTCCCCGAACCGGGGAAGCCTTACACGGTTTATAGCTTCAAGTGCGAGCCACATCCTACCTTTATGATCGGGGGGCACCTGACACACAATTGTGAACACCATCTCCTGCCCTTCGTTGGCAAGTGTCACGTGGCGTACCTCCCGGGCAAGAAGATCGTGGGATTGTCGAAGATTCCCC
>ERZ1292640.669-Hain-H43-02um-R1-669-length-27922-cov-6_pt1 | contig 27922 bp, 18 predicted proteins | sample MGYA00564404_ERZ1292640 | MGnify/ENA primary metagenome ERZ1292640 (study PRJEB36523, sample SAMEA6512636) | groundwater metagenome | collected 2019-01-08 | study: AquaDiva: Metagenomics assemblies of 32 groundwater samples | reverse complement strand
GCGCGTCAAAATGTCGGGAGATTCTCTCCTGGGGTGAGGGCGAGCGTTAACCGCATCTTTTTCCGTCTGAGACCATGACGCTCGATGCTGATTTTAAGCGGGGAAACCTTTGCGTGGTCGGCAATATCAACCGCGACATCAAGACCTCCCCGCTGCCTTCCGGCGACCACTACCTGCGCGACGGCGAGACCTCGGTTGCGTCCATTGTGGAAACGATCGGCGGCGGCGGTGCCAACAGCGCCTGTGCGGCGGCGGGGCTGGGCGCCACAGTGGCTTTCCTCGGCAAAGTGGGCGCCGACGCCTTGGGCGATAAACTGGAGCAAACCCTGGTGCGCCACGGCATTTCCGCGCACCTCGCCAGAGACAAATCAAGTCCAACAGGCACGTCGATCGCCCTTTCGTATGCCAATGGCCAGCGGCATTTCGTCAGTTGCCTGGCCAACAACGAGTCGCTGGCCTTCGAGGATCTCGACCTGGCGGCTTTGGCAGGCTTCAGCCACTTGTTTCGAGCCGATATATGGTTTTCCAAAGCAATGTTGTTCGGCGGCAACGAACGGCTCCTAAAGATCGCGCGTGAAGCGGGTTTGGCCACTTCCATTGATCTGAACTGGGACCCGTGTTGGAGTCGGGCCGGCGCCGCAGAGATTCGCGCGCGGAAAAACGCGGTGCGCGCGGTGCTCCCCTGGGTCAGCCTGGCCCACGGGAACATCCGCGAGCTAAATGAGTTTGCCGATTCGAGCGATCTGGAGACGACGCTCCGGCGCCTGGAAGAATGGGGAGTGCAAGGGGTGGTCGTGCATAGAGGTTCGCAAGGCGCCGGCTTTTATGCCAACGGTTCTCTGATCGTGGAACCGCCTGTGCCGGTGACCCGGCAGGTGAACATGACGGGGACAGGCGACGTGCTGAGCGTCTGCATGATGTTGCTTCATGAGCAGGCAGAGATACCTGTGCCACAGCGCTTGCAGGCGGCCAATCGCATTGTCTCCCGGTTTATCGAAGGCCGGCTGCAGCTCATCCCGGAGTTGTGAAGGTCCGCTTACCGGTTCGATCTGCCGGCGCGTTCGTGCAGTTGGCGGAGGCCGGGATGGAGGGGGTCAATCGTCTGCGCCTGCTCCAGCAGCTTCAGGGCTTCCACTTTCTCACCCAGCGCGAGGTGGAGGTCCGCCAGGAGCAGGTAGGAGTCAATGTGCTCCGGGTTGTGGCGGATGGACTCGCGGAACGCCGGGATCGCCTCGCGACGCAGGCCGGCTCGAACAAGCGCGAGGCCGCGATTGAAGAACGCCGGGCCAAAGTCCGCTTTCAGCTCGGTCGCTTTCAAGAACGTGTCGGCCGCATCCGCGAACCGATTCTGGTTCAGCAGCGCCAAGCCAAGCTGGAACAAGCCCTGGGTCGATTGCCGACTCAGTCCGAGGTGCCGCCGCAACGATTGCTCGGCGGCGGGGAAGTCCTTTCTCAGAAGCTCTAGGCGGCCCAAAACGAGCCACGTTTCGGCGTAGGTCGGATGCTCTTGCACGAGCCGGTCACTCAACCGCGCGGCTTCGTTCAACCGTCCGGAGGCCAGCAACGCGTGAGCGTGCTCGCTGAGCGCGCGCGGATCGCCCCGCAGCAGGGTGGCTTCGGCTTCGAAAGGATCGCTGAAACCTTCATCGACCGGCAGTGACGCGGACTTGCGGGCGGCCTCTGTGGCCGCGGCTGTGTCACCTTGCTGGCGATAAAGCGTGGCGAGCAGCGCCCAAGAGGAGCGCCCGGTGCGCGGATCATTGATGCAGCGGCGCGCTAACTCGATCGCCTCCGCGATTCTGCTGCGCGCCTGTGCTCCGTGAGCCCTCAACAACCGCGCCGGGGCAAAGTCGGGTTTCGCGCTCAGCAGTTGCTCCAGTTCGGGCGTGGCCTCGTCCCAGCGCCCTTGCTCGGCGAGAAGCCGGGCCAGCCGGAAGCGCGGAGCCTCCGGCTCGTTCCCGCAAAGTTGAACCGTGCGGCGCAGCTTGACGAGCGCCTCGGCCGGCGTGTCGATGAGCTGCAGCAGCCCGTGGAAGTAAGGCCAGCGCGGGTCCTCGGCATTCAAGCGCTCCGCCTCAGCCAAACAGCGTCGCGCTTCGGCCTTGTAGTCGTAAGCGCGAAGCACCATGCCGAGCTGGCCCCACGCAGACCCAGCACGCGGACGCCGGCCCACCTCATCAAGCTGGCGCTGAATGGCGCGGGCAACAGTGGGATCGACTTTCGTCAAGTCGAGCGAGGGCGGCTTTGGGCCGATGGGACGTTGCCAGAACCACACTGCGGCCGCCGCCGCCGTCAGCAACAGAACAGCCGCCAGCCAGGCTTTTATCGAACGCAGTCCAGCGCTTTTCGCCTGCTCGATCGCGGCCGGCGTTGAAGGAGGCTTGCCGTGTTGCAGTGGGCGGCGTTTGCGGTGACTCATGACTTGCGTCCGGCTCCTTTGCGCAGGGTGATCTGGCGATCCGCCGCCCCGCCCGGGAACAGTTCCTCCGAGCCGTCCGGCCAGAGAACGCGGATGGCATCGACGGTGGCGGCGGCCCCCAACCCGGCATGCACACGAGGATCGTTGCTGACGAGGTAACTGCAACTGGTTTGCACGAGCCGCCACCAGCGATGTCCGCCGGATTCGATGATGACCTCGGCTCCGCAGGCATCGCGGCCACCCAGAGCCGGATCGACGGCGCGAACCGTGAGCCAGTGGCCCCGGCGCGGAGCGGTATTGCGGAAAAGTTGAACCGGGCCGCCCGCGCAGACGGCAAGCAAATCGAGCGCGCCATCGTTATCGACATCGCCGCACGCCAGCCCGCGTCCCATGGCGGCCTGGCCGCAGAAGGCCGGGTTGGCCGGCGACACATCCGCGAAGCGGCCCTGGCCGTCGTTGACGAAAAGCTGGTAATGCTGCGCGTAGGGCGACCAGAATTCGCTCAGGCCGCCGAGGCGTGGGCCGGGATGGCTGCTGCCGCGGCGAATCGAGCCGTTGACCAGGGCAAGGTCGGGCCAGCCGTCCAGATCGAAGTCCGCCAGCACCGTTCCGAAACCGGTGCCGCGCCGGCCCGGATTGATAAGGCCAAAGCTCGCGGTTTGGTCCTGAAAAAGTCCGCGGGGGCCTTGCACCCACAGGGCGTGCTGCTCGAAAAACAAGTGCGTGACGAAAAGGTCGAACAGGTCGTCGTTGTTCACGTCGCCGAGGGCCACGCCCATGTTGCCGACCGCAGAGCCCATGGCGTTGTAGGCCAGCCCGCGCATGGCGGCTTCTTCGACGAACGTGCCGTTGCGCTGGTTGATGTAAAGACGGTTGGGGATGCCGTCGTCGGCGATGAAGATGTCCGGCCAGCGGTCACCGTCGAAGTCGGCGCAGAGGACTCCCAGCGCCTTGCCCAGGACCCGCGCCAAGCCGGAGCGCACCGTCACGTCCTCGAATCTCGCCGTCCCCTCCGAGCCTGCGCGGCCGAGGTTATGGAACAGCCGGCTGACGGTGCCTGGGAAGCTCTGCGGTCCGCAAAAATCGAGCACACCCGCGGCGTCGAAGCACTTCTCTGTGGGGCTGTAATCGACGTAGTCGCCGACGACAAGGTCAAGCCAGCCGTCGCGGTCGAAGTCAATAAACGAAGCGGCTGTGGCCCAGCGGGAGTTGTCGATGCCTGCTTCTTTGGTGACTTCGCTGAACTTGCCGCCCCCGCGGTTTAGGAACAGGCGAGCCGCGCCGTATTCGGTGATCAGCATGTCCGGCAAACCGTCATTGTTGACATCGCCCGCCGTGGCACCCATGCCGTAACCGACAACATCGAGGCCGGAGCCGTTGCTCCTGTTGGCGAATGTGCCGTCGGTTTCCTGGTGGAAGAGCTGATTTCGCGACTGCGAATGCGGGCCGCCGCACTGCAAAAGATAAATGTCCAGCCGCCCGTCATTGTCGAAATCGAAGAGCGCGGCGCCGGAACCGATATGCTCCGGCATAAAAAACGCGCCTGTTGAACCGGAGTCGTGGATAAAGTTCAGTCCCGACCTGGCCGCGATCTCCTCGAACAGGACCGGACCGGCACCGGTCGGCGACGCTGGCGCCGCTGAGTCGGAAGCATGCCGTTGGCAGCCGCAGAGAAGCAGGATGAGGAGCAGCGAAAGGAGCGTGGCCGGAGCGCGGGAGGGGGGCTTTAAAGTCCGAAGTCCGAAGGTCGAAATCCGAAGGAAATCCGAAATCAGAAAACCGAAAGAGCGCAGTGGCCAAAACAAACCGCGCCCGCCTTTGCGCAGAGACAAGAACGGCGAGCGCGGTCGTAGTGATGGAGCGTCCACGCGGACAGTCGGCAGTTCGCTACTCTTTGATTACCCGGTAGAACCGGTTGGCCGGCCGTGGAATGCCCGGAGTTTCAACGAACGTGGTGTTCACGCCGCCGCTGGCCTGGCCTGTCTTGATCTTCGCCCAGCTCTTCAGGTCGGCGGACGCTTCGACGGCGTAGGTCGCGCCGGCTTCCGAGGTCCACGTCAAAGTGAACTGGCCGTCGGCCTCCCGGTAAGCCATGGAGACGATCTGCACTTGGGTGCCCTGGCCACCCGGGACGAACGGCGTGCCGTCCGGCTGGACTGGTTGTGGCGGCAAAGCCGTGTCGATCACCAGCCAGTTAATGCTGCCGTCCGCACCGTCCGCGTCTGAATCATCGAGTCCGCGAGGGGTCAGCACCAGATCAATTCGGTCATTGGGAGCGATGTTAGCGAAAAAGGTGCGCGTCACGCCGACGCCGTCCGTGCCGGCAATGGCTTTTTTGTCCAGCAACTGTCCGTTGAGGTAGAGGGCGCCCGTGACACCATTGCCGCCTCCGGTATTGCCCTTATGGACGTGCCAGCGCAGGGCCAGCGGCGTGGCCTTGGTGATCTCCCTGGCGACCCAGCGGCGGATCGTCCAATGCACGTCGCCGTTGTTGTCGCCGTTGGGATGAGTGTTCTGCGGGCCAAGTTCCGTCCATGGCGCAGCGGGCGCGGTATTCAAATCCCACTGGGTGCCGGTCCAGGCGTTTTCGTCGAAGGCAATGAAGCCCGTATCCGGACTGTAATTCTCGGCTCCACCGTCTTGAGTGGAGTTGCGATAGCCGTAGGACCAGTCATCCTGTCCCTGCACGCCCGAGAACTCAGCCGCCGAATCGGCAAGGAGCGTCGTGAGCGGATTGTGATTCGGATCGTTCGGGTTGTGCCCGGTGGCCACCTCAGAGCCATCGTCGAAGCCGTCGTCGTCCGTATCGGCCTTGTTTGGATTGCTCGTCGGCGTGCCGTTCACTTCCTCGCCGTCGGTGCGGCCATCGCCGTCGGTGTCGGGTTTGCGGGGATTGGTGCCGGTGTTGCTGGCGTTGACGAAGGTGCCGGTGTTCGTTTCGGCGCCGTCAGCCAGACCGTCTCTGTCGGTGTCGGCGGCGAGCGGATTGCTGTCGAGTTTGAATTCATCGGTGTTCTTTAGGCCGTCGCTGTCGTTGTCGCCATCGCCGGTCAGGACGGTCAGATTATCGGCATAAATCCTTTCCCAGAAGTCGATCAGGCCATCGCCATCGGTGTCTCCCGATCCGGCCGGGATGAACAGAGTGCCATCCGGCTGGCGCGGTTCGCGGGGCAGGCGCGTGTCCACCCAGAACCAGGTGATCGAACCATCCGCGCCATCACCCCGATCGTTGAGACCCTCCGGTGTCAAGGCGAGGTCAACGATATCGTCCTTCTTGAGGTTGGCATAAGCACGCCGGACCTGGCCGGTGGTGTCATTGGCAGCGATGGTCTTGTCGTCCAACTGCTGGCCATTGAGGTGGAGCGAGCCGGTGACGCCGTCGCCGCTGGGGTTCTCCTTCTTGACCTGCCAGATGATGGCTGACGGCGTCACTTGGGTCAGTTCACTGGCAACCCAGCGGCGAATGGCCCAGTGTTCTTCAACCGGCGGGCTGTTCTCACCGTTGGGATGGATGCCGAGATTCCCCTGGTATGTCCACGGCCCCACCGCGGCCGTTTCGAGGTCCCACTCTGAGCCGGTCCAGTGCTGGCCCTGGCCATCCCAAGGTCCGAGGCCTTCGCCGCCGGCATACGGGATGAAGTCCGTGTTCGGATCGTAGTCGGTGCCTTTGGCATCGACGGTGTAATTGCGGTAGCCGTTGAACCAACCATTGGTTCCTTGCACGCCGGAGAACTCCCGGTCCGAGGCGGCGATGACAAAGGTGAGCGGGTTGTCGGCCGCGCTGTTCGGATCGGTGCCGGCGCTCAGCTCTTCGGGATCCGAGAATTTGTCGCCATCGGTGTCTGCTTTGGAGGGATCGGTGGGAGGCGTGCCTTGGACTTCCGATTTGTCGCCGATTCCGTCGCCGTCGGTATCGGCCCTCTTCGGGCTGCTGCCGGTGTCACTGGCGCTGACGAACTTGCCCGTGCCCGTCTCCACCAGATCGGACAAACCATCGTCATCCGTATCTGGTTTGGTGGGATCACTGTCGCGTTGATACTCACCGAGGTTGTTCAAGGTATCGCCATCCAAATCGCCCGTCCGGGTCAACCTGGCCAGGTCCTCGGGGAAATAGATCTTCTCCCACACATCCGGCAAACCGTCGGCATCGATGTCGCCGGCGCCGGCGGGGATGAAGACCGCCCCGTTCGGCTGCCGGGGATCGGGCGGGATGGTGGGATCAATCTGGAGCCAGTTGGCGCTTCCGTCGGCCCCATCGCCGTCGGTGCCATCCGGACCTCTGGGACTGAGCGTCAGGTCAATTTTGTCGCCGGGCTTGATGTTAACAAAGAACGTGCGCGTGGCGCCGGTGCCGTTGTTGAAAGCAATTGCCAATCGGTCGAGGAACACGCCGTTGACGTAGAGGCCGCCGGTCACGCCGTTGCCGCCCCCGGTGTTGAGTTTGCGCACGTGCCAGCGCAGTGCCATCGGGGTGACGTTGGTGATTGCGTTGGCGACCCAGCGGCGGATGGTCCAATGCACGTTGCCGCTGTTGTTGCCGTTGGGATGCGTGTTTTCCGGGCCGAGTTCGGTCCAGGGCGCAGCAGGCGCCGTGTTGAGGTCCCACTGCGAACCTGTCCAGGCGCTTTCCGCGAAGGGGACGAAGCCTGTGTCCGGATTGTAGGTATTCGCGCCGCCGTCCGCGGTGAAGTTGCGGTATCCGAAGTACCAGTCGTCCTGCCCCTGCACGCCGGAGAACTCGGTGATGGAATCCGCGATCGTGGTCGTCTGAGGATTGTGGTTGGCGTCGTTTGGATTGTGCCCGCTGGCGACTTCAGCACCATCGCTGTAACCATCGCCATCTGTGTCCGCGACGACGGGGTTGGTCTTGGGCGTGCCAAGAACTTCGTCGCCGTCTTTCCGCCCGTCACCGTCGGTGTCAGCCTTGAGCGGATTCGATCCTGAGTCGGTGGCGTTGATGAAAGTGCCCGTGTTGGTCTCAAACCCATCGGCCAAGCCGTCGCCGTCCGAGTCGGGCTTGGTGGGGTCACTGCCGCGCTGGAGTTCGGCCGACTCCTTCAAGCCGTCGGCGTCGAAATCGCCGTTGGCCGACAACTTCGTCAGGTCCCCGGGCGAGAACGCGTTTTCCCAAATGTCGGGCAAACCGTCGGCGTCGGTGTCCGGCGCGTTGACCGGAATGAAAATCCTTCCGTCCGGTTGCCGCGGAACGGCCGGAATCGTGGTGTCAATTCTCAGCCAGGTGAAAGAGCCGTCGCACCCGTCGGCATCCAGGCCGTCCGTCCCGGTGGGCGCCAGCGCCACGTCAATCCGATCCGTCGGGTTCGCGTTGAGGTAGAAGGTGTTGGTGACGCCCACGCCGTTGTTGAAAGCGATGGCCGCGGCGTTCACGCGCAGGCCGTTGACGTGGAGAGCGCCGGTGACACCATTGCCGCAGCCGGTGTTTTGCTTACGCACGTGCCAGGTGATGGCCAGCGGTGTCACGGCCGTCAATTCACTGGCTTCCCAGCGGCGCACGGCCCAATGCACCTCGAGGTTGTTGTCGCCGTTGGGATGGACGGCATCCCTCTCCACAACCGTCCACGGCATGGCCGCCGCCGTGTTCAGGTCCCAGGCTGTGCCGGTCCATTGCTGGCTGACGCCGTCCCAGGGGCCCAATCCGTTTCCGCCGGCAAACGGAATAAAGTCGGCCGCGGGATCGTAGTCCGTTCCCTTCTGGTCGGCCGTCAAGTTGCGGTAACCGTTCGACCAGCCGTTCGCACCTTGGTTACCGGAGAATTCCGTTCTGGAGTCGGCGATGATGGCGGCGTGAACGACAACCGGCGGGAGACACAACAACGCGCCAGCGAGCAATGCGACACGTGATACGGAGGCAAAGGGTGAGTTCATAGGATTCCTTGGAGTAACTGCTTGCTAGATTTGGCCGTCATAACACGAACTAACCTGGAATTGACGGCGAGCTTAGAAAAGCGGCGCGGAAGTGTCAATCTCATCCCATCGTTTTTTGACGAACATTTTTTTGGCATCGCCTCGTTTTCGTTCGCAGAGGGAGCGCGAATGCCCACCTCCGCGAGCACGACGGCCCGATCATTGGCGGCGGAGGTACGCATCCGCGCTCCCGTGGCCAAGAATTGAGATGCGGCGTTTCATCGGCTTCGCGCCAGAATTTCCTGTTTTCTCGAGGTGGAACTGCTACAGTCCTTCCGAATTCTCAATGGCCATGAACAACTATTCATCCTATCGGAATCTGCCTGTCCTGGCCGGCGTCTGCTCGATGGCCGACGCCATGAAGCCGGGCCTGGCGGTGGAACAATGTGTCAGCCGTTTGAAACGCTATCATTACGCGTTGAAACGGTTGCACGAGATTTTTACGGCCCGCCTCACGGCTGAACCCATTTACGAATTGAAAATGGGCTTCAGCCTGCACGCACACCTGTGCGCCGAGCATGTCTCGGCCCTGCGCAAACGCGTCGGCGAAATGCGGGAGCCGCCCCTGGGCCTGGAACAGGTTCCCGATCCGCATCTGGAAATCTTCTTCGATGAGATTCTGAGCGCGCCCACGACCGAGGAACTGGTGCTCGGCATTTACGAAAAGGCGGTGCCGGCTTTGACAAGCACTTTGGAACGTCACCTGGCCGATACGAACCCTTTGGTGGACCATCCGTCGGTGCGCCTCTGCCGCTTCGCGTTGCTGGAACTGGAAGACATGGCCCGTTTCGGCCGGCAAACTATTGACGGGTTGGTCGATGCGAAGGGGCGCGAGACGGCTCGCGAGTGGCTGGCGCTGCTGGATGATTGCCTGTGCGCCGCGGGTGGACTGGCCGGAGTGAACGAGCCTGTCCACAAGGAGATGCAACGCCAACATTCTTCCAAGCCATACCGGTACGATCCGCAGCCGCGCCGGGACGAGCGGTTTCCCGACCCTTACAACATGGGCGTGAACGCCGAGGTTTTTCTTTACGACGAGAAATTCCCGCCTCAGCCCAAGACGCTGATGATGTTCTACAAACGCATCCGGGAAATCGACGTGCCGGAGATGATGGCCAGCATCATCATCCAAACGCCGGGCAAACCGTGGCAATACTATCGCGACATGACGCGCCAGCTTTGGGATGAGGCCCGCCACGCCATGATGGGCGAAGTCGGTTTCGTCAACCTCGGCATCGATTGGCGCAAGGTCATGATCAATTTCACCTGGTCACTGGCTTTGAACACGCAGCTCAAGCCGCTGGAACGGCACGCGGTCCTTTACTTCATCGAGCAAGGGTTGATGCCGAAGAACGGCAAGCGTTTCGAGTGGGAGGTGGGCCGCGCTTCGGGCAATCCGCTGGCGGCTTTGTTTCAGGATTACGACTGGGCGGATGAAGTGTTGCACGCCAGGATTGGCCGGGATTGGTATCTGAAGGAGTTCAACGATCCTCGCGCCGCTGTCCAGTATGGCGACGAATGCTGGTCGCGCGTGCTCATGGGATGGAGCAGTTGGCGCCAGCAAGGCCTGACGCAACATCGGAATTGGTGGCCGGATGTGTATCGGGAGGCGTGCCGAAGCTGGGGAATCGAGCCGGACCCGGAAATCCTGGCCTACTCGACCAGCTACGAAAAAGTCCGCGCCGACCTCAAGGACCTCTCGGCATCGGCTTGAGAAGCGCAGGTCAGGAAGATGAGGTCAAAAAGATGCTTGGCACAAGGACCTTGGGCAGTGGCCAAGCCGACGCGTGTTCTTTTTTTCTCCATTTTCCTGACCCCATCTTTTTGACCAAACACACGAAACCTCTGCCTTGCCGGGTTTGATCGGATAGAAGAGAGTGCCGGTCGATTTGGCGGCATTGAAACCATCCCCGGTCTTCCACAACGCTGCTGACAACCGGCCTGTTCTCACGTAAAACATCGTCATGTCTCTTGAGGAGCCATTGCAGGCCTTCGTGGCGTGCGTACAACGCCACGCCGCTGGCGGCGAAAAGAGCCGGGGCCAAATCTTTCCTGGCCGCTTCTTTCAGGCTTTGGGCCATCCGGGCGCCCTTGGCACAGGCGGGCGGACCGGTTGGCTCGCCGGTTGCCCAATGCTTTCTCACATCCTTTGTCCACCATGAGCGCGCCTGCCGCAATCCTCGCCCTCGTGGCCCGCTTCGAGCAGCAACTTGACGCCTACAAATCCGGCCAATTCAATGAAACCCAGCTCCGCCGCGACTTTCTCGATCCCCTCTTCAAGGCTCTCGGCTGGGACATGGACAACACCGCCGGCTACGCCGAAGCCTACCGCGACGTCATCCACGAGGACGCCATTCGCATCGGCAGCGCGGTCAAAGCCCCCGATTATTGCTTCCGCATCGGCGGCACGCGCAAATTCTTCCTCGAAGCCAAGAAGCCCTCCGTCTGCATCAAAGAAGAAATCCCGCCCGCTTACCAACTGCGCCGCTACGCCTGGAGCGCCAAGCTGCCCCTGAGCGTCCTGAGCGACTTCGAGGAATTCGCCGTCTATGATTGCCGCGTCAAGCCGGCCAAGGACGATCCCGCCGCCACCGCCCGCGTCTTCTACTGCACCTTCCGCGACTTCGCCGGGAAATGGGACTGGATCGCCTCCATCTTCAGCCGCGACGCCGTCCTCAAAGGCTCGTTCGACAAATATGCCGAGACCAACAAAACCAAGCGCGGCACCGCCGAGGTGGACGCCGATTTCCTCGCCAGCATGGAGAATTGGCGCTACGACCTGGCCAAGAACCTCGCCCTGCGCAACCCGCGCCTCAGCCAGCGCGAACTCAACTTCGCCGTCCAGCGCATCCTCGACCGCATCGTCTTCCTGCGGATTTGCGAAGACCGCGGCCTGGAGGATTATGGCCGCCTCCTCGCTCTGACCAACGGCCTGCGCATCTATCCGCGCCTCTGCCAACTGTTCGAGCAGGCCGACACCCGCTACAACTCCGGCCTGTTCCACTTCCAGCCCGAACGCGACCGCCAGGAGCCACCCGACGAACTCACGCTCGGCCTGGACGTGGACGACAGACTCCTGCGCGATCTCCTGAAGGGACTTTATTATCCGGACAGCCCCTACGAATTCAGCGTCCTTTCCGCCGACATCCTGGGGCAGGTCTATGAACAGTTCCTCGGCAAAGTCATCCGCCTGACGGAAGGCCACCAGGCGAAGATTGAAGAAAAGCCCGAAGTGCGCAAGGCCGGCGGCGTTTATTACACCCCCACCTACATCGTCGATTACATCGTCCGGCAGACGGTGGGGATACTGCTTGATGACATCGCCGGACGCGATAGGAGCGCGGACTTTAGTCCGCTTCAACGTGCGAAGTCAGATGAGACTGGAGAAATAATGGATGCCAACGCAGGTCGGGAGTTGAAGCGGCCTGAAGGCCGCGCTCCTTCCGCCACCGCCATCCTCAACCGCGTGGCCAAACTCCGCATCCTCGATCCTGCGTGCGGCTCCGGCTCGTTCCTGATTTGCGCCTACCAGTTCCTGCTTGACTGGCACCTCCAGTTCTACCTGGCCAACGACCCGGAGAAATGGGCCAAGGGCAAAAAGCCCGCCCTCGTCCAGACCACGCGCGGCTGGCGGCTCACCATCGCCGAGCGCAAACGGATTCTCCTCACCCACATCTACGGCGTGGACATTGACGCGCAGGCCGTGGAGGTCACCAAGCTTTCGCTGCTCCTCAAAGTGCTGGAAGGCGAAAACCAACAAACCATCGAACCGCTCTTCCGCATCTTTCACGAACGCGCCCTGCCCGACCTGGGCGACAACATCAAGTGCGGCAACTCGCTCATCGGCCCGGACTTTTATCAGCAAGCTGAACTCCCGCTGCTGACTGACGACGAGAAATACCGCATCAACGTCTTCGACTGGCGAGCGGAGTTTCCGCACATCTTCCGGCGAGCGACTTCCACCGGCGAGCTGCGTGAACCCGCCGCCGCGTCGCCGTTGGATTACGGGATGCCTGGCGTGCCGTTGCACGGCAGGTACAGCTACAAGAAGAAGAAAAGCGATAAGGCCGTGCCGCCGCCGGCGCCGCTTGAGACCGAATGGGAAGGCGGCTTTGATGCGGTGATTGGGAATCCGCCATACGTGCGCATCCAAGGCTTTCCAACGGAGCAAATCGCCTACTTCGCGCGAACCTACAAATCGGCCACCGGCAACTTTGACCTCTACATTCCATTCATCGAGCGCGGCTTTCGGTTGCTCCGTCCCAGCGGCAGGCTGGGGATGATCACGCCCAACAAGTTTCTCCGTACCGACTACGGAGAGGGACTGCGACGCGTGCTTGCTTTTGAGAAGAGCTTGAGCCGAATTGTTGACTTTGGCGCGAGCCAGGTCTTTTCGGCTACGACCTACACTTGCCTGCTCTTTCTCCAACGGGGCGGCTTGGGAAGTTTTGAGGCGGCCCAAGTTCTCGCCGACGAGAAGTCACTGGCGGCGGCGGTATTTTCGGCGCGAGCCGTGGACTGCCTGAGCGAAAAGCCGTGGAGCTTTGAAGACGAAGCCACGGCAAGGTTGCTCGCCAAGCTGGAGAGGAACGCCGTGCGGTTGCTGGACTTGCCGACGGATATGAGCCGGGGTAGCAGCACAGGAGATGACGAGGTGTTCGTTGTTGAGCCAGGGACAGTGCCGCTCGAAAGAGAAGCTCTGCGGGTTCCGTTATTCGCCAGTGACTTCGGGCGCTACCACTTCGCGCCTTCGGGCAAGTGGCAGGTCATTTTCCCGTATGATATTGTCGGAGACACCTCCCGGCTGATTTCTGAGCGGGATTTCCGATCCCGCCTGCCCAAGACATTCGCTTACCTGGCTGAGCGCCACGCGGCTTTGAAACGCCGGAAGCAATTTAAGGAGTGGTTCGGCTATAGCGCGCCGCGCAATTTGGAGCTTCACGACCGCGCACACATCGCTGTTCCGCTTCTTGCAGACCGGGGACTGTTTACGCTCATTCCACAAGGCTGGCGCGGTCGTTTGTGCCCGATGGCGAGCGGCGGGTTTACTATCACCCTTGGGGCAGCCGTAAAAGTGAAGCCCGAATATGTGCTCGGAATCGTCAACTCCAAGTTGCTGTTCTGGCGTCTTCGGCGGACCAGCAATATCTTCCGGGGCGGCTGGATCACTTGCACAAAGCAATACTTTGGCGAGCTTCCGATCCGTTCCATCGACTTTTCGAACACCTCCGACCGCACAATGCATGACCGCATGGTGAGCCTTGCAGAGCAGATGCTCGGATTGCACCAGCAGTTGGCGTCGGCGCGCACGCCGCACGAGCAGACCGCCCTGGAGCGCCAAATCGCCGCCACCGACGCCCAGATCGACCGGTTGGTGTATCAGATCTACGGCCTGACCGAGGAGGAAGTGAAGATCGTTGAGAGAGCTTGAATCATGACGAACGTATCGCTGCACAGTCAGACACTGGAATGGATCAAGAACCAAGTTCCCTGCCTTGATGATTTGTACGACCAAGTTTTGTCATTGGCTCCGGACTTCATCTCCAGCAGATTCCCGCCTGCAAGCCCTGTTCCAGTAGCCGTCCCTTGTTTTCATGACACGTTGCACACACTTGCGCAGGCAAGATACGCATTACTAGAAGCGCACTCGCACGGTATTTCGTATCGCAACAAAGGAGGATGGAAAGATGAGATGACGGCTGTCTGGATGGAACGTTTCTACGTTGATGACGTGGCGTTCAGGCTGTACTCGGCTGGAGAACACCTTGCCAATGCCATTATCTGCATGATGGAGATATCTCACTCGGACTTGCTACCCTTCAAATCCAAGAACATCAGCACACAGGCTGCGGTAGGTCAGTACTTGCTGAAAAAGAAACCACTCCTGCCGGTTGCACAGGCAATCGCATCCTTGGCACGATCCAGCGCTTGGGCTGAGGCGATCGAGTACCGAAACGAATTGGTGCACGAGCAGCCGCCTTCTGTTCATGGTTTGGGAATAGTCTATAAGCGGTCGAAAAGATGGCAGCGTTCACCGGATGGCAATACCTTTGAACTCAGCATTGGAGCAGGCGACAAGCCTGACTTCGATACGCAACAAGTCATCAAGCTTATGACCACAGCCTTGGAATTGCTGATCGGTGCCTTAAAGGCGTGCCTTGCATATTATGAGGACAGACTTCGCCAAGCGGGATTCACATCGTCGCAGAGAGCTTGAGCACACTGCGCTGGAATGCCAAATCGCCGCCACCGACGCCCAAATTGACAGCCTCGTCTATGACCTCGACCGGCTGACCGAAGACGAAATCAAGATCGTGGAAGGAGCAACTGCATGATACTTCCGAACGCTCATCTGGCCTTGGTGGGACAAGAGAAGATCACCGAGTATCTGATGAATCCCGCCCATCCCGACAACGGTGGGAAGGCGCAGTTTTTCTCGGACCTCGGCTTCCGGCGGGAGCATTGGGAGACGCTGGCAGCCACCTTTCGCAAGTTGGCGCTGACTGCGCCGGTTGCCAAAAGCCTGGAATCATCGCATGGCCGCAAGTATATTGTGGACGGCGAAATCGAAACGCCTTGCGGCAAGACGCCGGTGGTCCGATCCATCTGGATCATTGTCCGAGGGTTAAACTGCCCGCGCTTGGTCACAGCATACCCGCGCGAACAACGAGAGAAATTATGATCAAAGAACATGACCGAGTAGTATTGACAGCGCCCGTGCCGGATGAAGGATTGGAACCCGGTGATGTAGGCACGGTGGTCCATGTCTATGAGGACGGCGGGGCTTACGAGGTGGAGTTCGTCACGCTCGATGGTCACACCGCCGCGGTCGTGACGGTGGAGGCAACACAGGTCCGGCCCGTCAGTCGGGGCGAGATAACACACGCCCGCACTTTGGCGGCGGCATGAGTACCCGGTGGATAAAGGCCGCCAGAAAGTGCAGGATAAAACCATGTTGATCACGAAACAGACGGTCGCCCAAAAACTCGCTGCGTATCTTCACCACGAGATCACGCTGGCGCAGTTGGTGGATTGGGCCGAGCGGGCCATGATGGAAGGTGAGTTTGCCGAACAGGACATGACGGCCTTGCGCGCCGTCGTGCCGCGTCTCGGCGTGGCGGACGTGCGCGCGTTCGGTCTGACGTGGGATGATTGTGAACAATTCCTGCAAAAACTTGGTTATGCCGCCCGCGTGGACGTGGTGGCTGCGTAAGCCGCCCGGCCCCGCGCCGACACCACAGGGAATGCGGGCGCACGGCCACTCATCTGCGCTCGAGCGCCAAATCGCCGCCGCCGAAGCGCACATTGACCGCCTGGTCTATGCACCTGCTGCCGCTCGGCAGGGAATCTCATCCGGCCGTGCGCCGTCTTGTTGCGGCTTAAACCGTGTAAGTGCTCGAGGCCGTCTGACCGCCGCGCCCAGTCCAGTTGGTGTGGAAGAACTGGCCGCGCGGCTGATCGATCCGCTCGTAGGTGTGCGCGCCGAAGTAATCGCGCTGGGCCTGGAGCAGATTCGCGGGCAGCACAGCAGCGCGATACTGGTCGTAAAACGCCAGCGCCGTGCCGAAGGCGGGCGTGGGAATGCCCTTCTTGGCCGCGGTGGCCACGACGTTGCGCCAGGAACGCTGGCAATCCTTGATCGCCTTTTTGAAAAACGGGTCCAGCAGCAGGTTGGTGAGCTTCGGATTCTTGTCGAACGCTTCCTTGATCTTGCCCAGAAACACGCTGCGGATGATGCAGCCGCCGCGCCACATGAGCGCGATGCCGCCGTAGTTGAGGTTCCAGCGGTTCTGCTCGGCGGCGGCGCGCATGAGCATGTAGCCTTGCGTGTAGGAAATGATCTTGGAGGCATAAAGCGCGCGGCGGATGTCTTCAATGAGCTTGGCGCGGTCGCCCTTGATGGCGGGCCGGGGTCCTTTCAATTTCTTGGCGGCGGTCACGCGCTGATCTTTGAGCGCGGAGACGCAACGGGAATAAACCGCTTCGGCAATGAGCGTGATCGGAATGCCGAGGTCCTGCGAGGAAATGACCGTCCATTTGCCGGTGCCCTTTTGCCCGGCGGTGTCGAGGATTTTATCGACGAGCGGCAGACCGTCGGCATCCTTGTAACCGAGGATGTCACGGGTGATTTCAATAAGGTAAGAGTCCAGCTCGCCTTTGTTCCATTCGGCAAAGACCTGGTGCATCTCGCCGGCGGTCATGCCCAGGCCGGCCTTCATCAATTGGTAGGCTTCACAAATCAACTGCATGTCGCCGTATTCGATGCCGTTATGCGTCATCTTGACGTAGTGCCCGGTGCCGTTTTCACCGACCCAATCGCAGCAAGGCGAGCCGTCCTCCACTTTGGCGGCAATGGCTTGAAAGATCGGTTTCACGTGCGGCCAGGCTGCGGGCGAACCCCCCGGCATGATGGAAGGTCCGCGGCGAGCGCCTTCCTCGCCGCCGGAAACGCCTGTGCCGATGTAAAGCAGGCCTTTGGATTCGACGTATTTAGTGCGGCGGATGGTGTCTTCAAAGAGCGAGTTCCCGCCGTCGATGATGATGTCGCCGGGTTCAAGGTGGAGGATGATTTGCTCAATAAACTCATCGACCGCGCTGCCGGCTTTGACCATGAGCATGACGCGCCGGGGGCGTTTGAGAAGGGCGGCCATTTCCTGGATGGAATGAGCGCCCAGGACGTTGGTGCCTTTGGCTTCCCGGTTCAAAAAGTCGTCCACTTTCGAGACGGTGCGGTTGTAAGCGACGACGGTGAAACCGTGGTCGTTCATGTTCAGGATGAGATTTTGGCCCATGACGGCCAGACCGATTAAGGCAATATCCGCTTTAGGTTCCATTTTTGGCTTTCTCAAAAAAATTGGGGGCTACGATACCTGAATGGAGTGCTCGCGCCAGAAGTTTTTTTAGCAACTTGTTTTGCCGATTGGAAACAGGCTTTGGCGGGCCGCAAAGACCGATCTTTAACCGACACGCAGGCATGGATGCCCGCGCTCCTGCCACATGGACACGGCTTAGGACACAGCCACAAGGGATATCCGGTGCATCTTGGCCAGGTCTTCGACCTGCTGTTGCTCGAGCACGAGGGTTTTCCCGGCTTCGATGGCGAGGACGGAGATTTTGGCAGCGGCGCAAGTTTCCAAGGTTTGCGGGCCGATGCAGGGGATGTCGAAACGGAAATCATGGTCGGTTTTAGCCACTTTGGCGGCCGCGGCGCCACCGTCCTTGCCGGCCAACTCGCCGCCGCGCTTGAGGCATTCGTCTGTGCCCTCGAACGCTTCGACGGCCAGAACCGTTCCGCTTCTGACGACGACGCTTTGGCCGATTTCCAGGCGGGAGATTTCCCGGGCGATCCTCATGGCATATTCGACGTCGCTTTCTTGTTCCTTGGTTACGGCGGGTCCGATGAGAAATCCCGCTTCCGGCATATAGAGCTTCAGCCAGGGGGTCGGCTCGATCAGGTCAACGCCATCTTTTTTCAGTTCATGGGCGATGGCGCCAAAAATCGTGTGCGCATTTTTTTCCTTCAGCCGCAAGAGCATGGTCATGGCCCGGATGTCGGGACGCAGGTCAAACAAGTTCTTGGGTGTGATCTGGCCGAGCATGACGCATTGGGTGATGCCGCGCACGGTAAAAGCTTCGATCATCTTGGCGAGCTGCCCAACCTTAAGCCAGGCAATGTCTTCGACCAGGGAAGCCAGCTCCGGGTCCGTTTCCCCCTCGAAAGCGACGGCGACCAGGTTCTTGACGCCCATGGCTCGAGCTTGGCGCGCGAAAAGCAAAGGCAGGGAACGACTCCCGGCAATAATTCCCAATGTGTCGATAGGCTCAGCCATGAATGTCGGGTCTTATTGGACGGCCAAAACCAAAAACCTGCAAGCGGAAATGTGTGCAGCAAAACTCTTTCTGGCCGGTCTCCTTGCCTGATTTTGCTTAACACTGGAAGTCAATCTGCCGATGAAAAGCTGATGCATGAATAGTCTCGCATTCTCTTGGCAGACTGGACTCTGGACAGAAAGCAAGACGGCCAGACGCCGCCTTCGCCGGCCGGGCGCAAGTGTCGTTGCCTTTCTTCTTGGGTGCGCGGCCCTGGCGATGCCGTTCATGGCCAAAGGCGCTGAAGGCGGCTCGCCAAGTCCTCCGACGGTCGCGCCGCCGACAGGTTCTTCGCTGCCGGTACTGACGCAAGTTGATCAGATCAAACGACTTTCCGCGCTGGAGGCGGGACGCAATTATCCCGTTCGCATCCGGGGAGTCGTGACCTATTACGATCCGGAATGGTCGATGTTGTTCCTGCAAGATACGACGGCCGGGGTCTATGTGGAAGCGAAAGGCAAGTTCGAGGTCAAGTTCGGAGATGAAGTTGAAGTCGAGGGGGTGAGCGGGCCGGGAGCCTTTGCGCCCGTCATCTCCGAGCCTCGTTTCCGGGTGTTAGGACGCGGGTCACTGCCTGTCGCTCGAACGTACACCCTGGACCACTTGATTACCGGAGTGGAAGACAGCCAGTGGATTGAATTGCAGGGGGTCATTCAATCGTTGAGCAATTCCTGGAACCATTTAGTTCTGCAGGTTGCTACCGGCGGCGGCCTTATCACCGGCACCATACCCAGCTCGGGCAGCGAACCGCTTCCCTCGCACCTCATAGACGCCGCAGTGCGGATTCGCGCGGTGTGTGGATCGGTGTTTAACAAAAAGCGGCAACTGACGGGGGTGAACTTCTGGCTGCAAAACATGAGCCAGCTCCAGGTGGAACAACCGGCTCCAGCCGACCCCTTCTCGATCGCCACAAAGCAGATTGGCGAATTGCTGAAATACGATGCCAGTCAATCGCAGCACCGCGTCAAGGTGCAGGGCGTTGTGACCCTGCGCCAAAAGGACCATTCGTTTTTCATTCAGGATGCGACCGGCGGCCTTTTTGTCCGCCCACAGGAGAGAACGTCCGTGGCGGTCGGGGACCTTTTGGATATCGCGGGCTTTCCCGTCTTGGAAGGTTTCGCGCCGGTTTTGAAGGAAGTGGTCGTTCATAGGACTGGCGCCACGCAGCCAACGCGGCCGACCCGGCCTGATCTTGATCAACGGTTCAACGGGACTTCCAATGCTGAACTGGTCCAGGTGGAAGGCCGCTTGTTGGACAGGCGAATTGTGGGGGCGGATGAGGTCTTGAGCTTCGAGATCGGCGATAAATTCTTCGATGCCATTTTGGAACTGAGCGCCGGCCGGATTGAATCAATTCCGGCAGGCAGCCGCCTCGCCTTGACCGGCATCTGTTCCGTTAAGGTGGATGGCTGGCGCAATCCGAGGTCGTTTGTCCTGCTGCTCCGTTCTCCCGCCGACATGGTGGTGTTGGAGCGGCCGCGCTGGTGGACGCTGGAAAACTCGCTCAAAGTCTTTGGCGCCCTGGCCGGCGTGATTTGCCTGGCTTTGGCCTGGATCCTCCTGCTGCGCCGGCGTGTGGCCCGCCAAGCCGCTTTCATCCAGGAAATCAGCGCGCGCAAGCAAGTCGAGGAAGCGCTCAAAAAACAGCAGGCGGAATACGCAACGATCTTCGATTCCGTGCCGGCGTTCGTCATCTACAAGGACGCGCACAACCGGAATATTCGCATCAACAAGTATGCCGCCGAAATGCTGGGCCGCCCGCGCGCCGAGATTGAAGGCAAATCCGTTTATGAACTCGATCCGGAAAATGCCGCCCATTACCATCAGGATGACCTCGAGGTCATCGAGTCCGGCCGGGCCAAACTAAACATTGTCGAACCCTTGGTCTCCGCCTCGGGCGAAGTCAGATGGCTGCAGACGGACAAAGTGCCTTATCGCGACCTGGCCGGTCAGGTTGTGGGGGTGATTGTCTTTGCGGTCGATATCACGGAACGGAAGCTGGTGCGCGAGGCGCTGCAGAAGGCCAATGCGGAATTGGAACTGCGTGTGCAGGAGAGAACCGCGGAACTCTCCCGGGCCAATGCGGTGCTGGAGCAGGAAATCCAGGAACGCAAGCGGGTCGGAAACGAATTGCACGAGGCCAAGGAAGCCGCCGAAGCCGCCAATCGCGATCTGGCGGCAACCAACGAACAACTGAAGGAAGCCATCGCGCGGGCCAATCAAATGGCCTTGGCGGCTGAGTCCGCCAACCAGGCGAAGAGCGAGTTTCTGGCCAATATGAGCCACGAAATCCGCACTCCCATGAACGGCATCATCGGCATGAGCAACCTCCTGCTCCAAACCGACCTCCATCTCGAGCAGCGCGATTTTGCCGAGACGGTGCGCGGCAGCGCCGAGGCCTTGCTCTCCATTATCAATGACATCCTCGACTTTTCCAAAGTCGAAGCCGGCAAGCTCGCCTTCGAGATGCTGGATTTCAACTTGCGCGACGTGGTGGAAGGGACCGTCGAGCTGCTGGCCGAACGCGCCCGGGCCAAAGGCATTGAACTGGCGGCGTTTGTGCCCAGTGAGATTGTCACTCTGCTGCGCGGCGACCCCGGACGTTTGCGCCAGGTTTTGATGAACCTCGTGGCCAACGCCATCAAGTTCACCGAGCAAGGCGAGGTCTTTGTCAATGTCATCCAGTCAAGCCAAACCGACTCCCACGTGGACATCCGCTTTGAGATCACCGACACCGGGATTGGCATTGCTGCGGAGACGCAGGCCTCGCTCTTCCGGGCCTTCACTCAGGGCGATGGCTCGACCACGCGCAAGTACGGCGGCACCGGATTGGGGTTGGCCATTTCCAAGCAACTGGTCGAGTTGATGCACGGCCAGATCGGGGTGCAGAGCGCGCCTGGAAAGGGCTCGACCTTCTGGTTTACGGTCCGCCTGGAAAAGCAACCCGGCGTCGCCGGCCTCGAGCTTCCGGAAAAAGAAAAATTGACGGGCGTGCGAGTCATGATCGTGGATGACAACGCGACCAACCGGAAAATACTGCACCACCAGATCCTGGCCTGGCGCATGCGCAACGGCAGCGTGGCCGACGGACCGGAGGCGCTGGCCCGCCTCCGCAGCGAAACCGCAGCCGGGAATCCCTACGACCTGGCCATCCTGGACATGCAGATGCCCGGCATGGATGGATTGGCTGTGGCGCGGGCGATCAAGGCGGACCCGGCCATCGCCGCCACCCGCCTGGTCATGCTCACCTCGCTCGGTCATCGCCTCGAGGCCGGCGAGCTGCGCGCCGCCGGCATCGCCGCCTTCCTCATCAAACCGGTCCGGCAATCGGAATTGTTTAATTGCCTGGTCACGGTGCTCACCGAGGCCGGTCCGCCGCTCTCGACGCAACGGCTCGCGGCGGTGGCGGCCAGTGGCGCCGCTTCCCCCCCGAGTCCGGCCCCCCTGAAACCGTGGCGGGTGCTGGTGGCCGAAGACAATGTGGTCAATCAAAAAGTCGCCAGGCGCCAGTTGCAGAAGCTCGGCTATCCGGTGGACGTGGTGGCCAACGGCCTGGAAGTATTGGAAGCGCTGGAACGGATTCATTACGACGTTGTTTTGATGGACTGCCACATGCCCGAAATGGACGGCTACGAAGCCACGCGGCGCATTCGCAGCCGTTTGAACGGGGACAAACCGGCCCACAACGGCCACCGTAATGGCAACCGGTCTCCGGAGGCAAGTCAGGCCGTGCGCATTATTGCCATGACGGCCAATGCCATGCAGAGCGATCGCGAGAAATGCCTGGAAGCGGGGATGGACGATTACATCAGCAAACCCGTGCAGATACAGGAATTGCAGGCCGCGCTCGAACGCTGGACGCCGGCAGGCAAAGCGTCCGTCGAAACAGCGCCGGCCGTCCCGGTCTTGAATTCCCAGGCGCTGGCCGGCTTGCGGGACCTGCGCGAACCGGGAGAAGCGGACCCGGTGCAGGAATGCATCGACCTCTTCCTGGAACACACGGAGCAGAGCTTGGTTGAACTGCGCCAGCATTTCGAGGCCAAAGACTGCGCCGGGCTGCGCCACGTCGCGCACAGCCTGAAAGGCAGTTGCGGGAATCTGGGCGCCGAGAGAATGGCGGCACTCTGCCGTGAGCTGGAGCAGTCCGGCAAGACGGGCGTGGTCAATGGCGTGGACAAGCTGATCAGGGGAGTCGAATCGGAATTTGCGGAAGTGCGCCAAGCCTTGGAGGTTGAGCGCGCTCGATAAAATTTTTCGACAAGAATCTTGTAGTCAAATCGCCTCCGCCTGTTTATTCTGCATCCCAACAATCCAATCTCATCCGTGTTTTCTTGATGTGATGATGCAGTTTCGGCAAGCAAGTCCGCCCATTCGGTTTCGCCCTCATAAGTTAAGGCTGCCGAAGTGACCGTTCACCGTGTGAGTCGCTTAATGACGAACCCATCCGCCAGCCGGCCAGTGGGTCTGGCCAGGTGCCTTTTCCTGGTCCTGTGCCTGCACGGCTCTTCCCTGCCGGCCGCCCCGGCCCCAAAGGCGAACCTGCCTCTGATCACCACCGTCCAAGCGCTGCGCTCTCTGACCGTGGAAGAGGCCGGGCGCGGACATCCGGTGCGGCTGCGCGGCGTGGTCACTTTTTATGATGCGGAATGGAGGATCCTGTTTGTCCAGGATGGGGCTGACGCCCTATTCGTGAATCCGGGCAGCACGAGCCTTCTGATCAAGTAAGGGCAGCAGATCGAATTGGAGGGCACCAGCGATCCGGGCGGGTATCTCCCCGTGGTCATCAATCCGCGCGTGACGGCGTTGGGTGACGGAACAGTCCCGGCGCCGCGCCCGGCCGTTCTGACGAACCTTTTTTCCGGCGGAGAGGATTGTCGCTGGGTGGAAGTGGAAGGCGTCGTGCGTGTGGCGCAAGAGCAGTCAGGGCGTTTCAACCTGGAAATCGCCACGCCTGTTCAGCGGCTGAAAGCCATCGTGCTGGAGTACGCGAAGGAGAAGCTGCCTCCCCTGGTGGATGCCAAAGTCCGGATCCGAGGCGTTGCCGCTACCATTGCCAACCCGCAACGGAAGGTGACCGGCGTGCAACTGTTTGTTCCGAGCTTCAGCGAGGTCACGGTGGATGAACCGCCGCCGCCGGACCCGTTTGCCGTTCCCCTCGTGTCGATCAGCAGTTTATCAGGGCCGGACCCTCAACAGATTTCCGGGCACCGGGTGAAAGTCCAGGGTGCGCTCGCGTCTAAAATTCCCGGCGAGTCCCTTCTGATCGAGAGCGGAACAAATCATCTGCATGTTCTGACCCGGCAAACCTCTCCCACGGCCAGCGTCGGCGACCGCCTGGAGGTGGCGGGATTCCCGACTTACCGCGGCACGACGCTCATTCTTGAAAACGCCGTTTTTCGCTGGCTGGGCGCCGTTCTGCCGCCAGTGGACACTGCAACTGCCCAAGTGACGCAACCTGCCTTGAACGGCGAGCCGCTGCCGTTGCTGACCCGAGTTGAGCGGGTGCGCGGTTTGCCGCCGGAGGAAGCCAGGCGGGGCTATCCCGTGCGGTTGCGCGCCACAGTCACTTATTACGATGCCCAATGGTTTACCTTGTTTGTCCAGGACGAGACGGCGGGCATTTACGTCGATTCCAAGGACCAGGAAGCTCAGATCAAGTCCGGCCAACGGGTCGAGGTGACCGGTTTCAGTGCGCCGGGTGAATTCGCTCCCGTCATCACTCATCCGCGCTTTCAAGTGCTGGGCGACGGTTCCATGCCCACCGCTCGGCCTTCGACTTTTGAGCGGTTGATGACGGGCATCGAGGACAGCCAATGGGTGAGTGTTCGAGGCATCGTCCGCTCGGTGACGAATGAATCGGGCCACGCCATTTTGGATGTGGCCGCCCGGAGCGGCCGTTTCCGGGTCACCCTGCCGGGCTTCCGGGATAAGCCTGATCCCGCGGCCTGGATCGACGCCGAGGTTGCTCTGGAGGGTGTGTGCGGCACGATCTTTAACCAGCGCCGGCAATTGGTTGGTGTGCAGATGTTTGTGCCGGCGCCGGAAAAGATCACGGTGATTCAGCCGGCTCCGGCCGATCCGTTCTCGATCCCGCCGCAAGACATTCGCAGCCTGCTCCAATTCAAACCGCAGGAAGATTCGAGCCACCGCGTCCGGGTGCAGGGGACGGTGACACTCGTGCGGTGGAGCCATTACTTATTCATCCAGGATGCCAGTGGCGGTCTTTATCTGGAGCCGCAGGACATGCCGCCCTTGGTGCCGGGCGACCGGGTGGATGTGATTGGTTTTCCGGCGGCAGGCGAATACACGCCGGTTTTGCAGAACGCTATCGTGCGGCGAACCGGGGCTGGGCCATTGCCCGAGCCGGCTTTGGTGACAGCCCTCGAGGCCATCGGCAGCGGTTTTACCAATCGCCTCTACGACGCCGAATTGGTGCGGATTCGGGCTCGTTTCTTGGAGCAAACGCCGTCGGCGGACGATCAAGTGCTGGTGCTGCAGGACGGCCAATGGATTTTTGACGCGCACGTGGAAAAGGCCCAAGGCCATTTGCCCGCCTTGGAAAAAGGAAGCGTGTTGCAGTTGACCGGCGTTTGTTCAGTCCAAGTGGATGAACATCGCAATCCGCGCGCGTTCCGAGTCCTTTTGCGCTCTCCCGCCGATGTCGTGGTGCTCCGGCGACCGCCCTGGTGGACCGTCCAACGGACATTGGCGGCCTTGGGTCTTGTTCTTTTGATCAGCGTCACTGCCTTTGGGTGGGTGACCGTGCTGCGGAAACAGGTGCGGGAGCAAACCGCTCGCGTCCGCCGGCAATTGGAGCAGGAGGCCGCCTTGGAAAAACGCTACCGCGATCTGTTCGAGAATGCCAAGGACATTGTTTATACCCACGACCTGGAAGGCAACTTCATCTCCGTGAATCCGGCCGCGGAAAAGGTCACCGGTTACAGCCGGCAGGAAATCTGCAAAATGAACACGGCGCAATTGATGGCGCCCGATCAACTCAAGATCGCCCGGTCCATGTTGGCGCGCAATGCGGCTGGAGAACCTGTGGCCGATTACGAATTGGAGCTCCAAGCCAAGGACGGCCGCCGGGTCATTCTGGAAATCAGCTCCCGCCCGGTCTATCAGGACGGCAAACCGATCGCCATTCAAGGAATCGCGCGCGACATCACCGAGCGGAAGCGGGCCGTGGAGGCGTTGCGTCAAGCGGAAGAGAATTACCGCAGCATCTTCGAGAACGCTCTTGAAGGCATCGCCCAAGTCACGCCGGAGGGCCGCTTTCTCTCGGCGAACGCGGCTCTCGCCCGCACGTTGGGTTACGCTTCGCCGGAGGAATTGATGGCCAGCATCACAGATATGGGCCGTCAACTGTATGTGGAGCCTGGGCGCCGAGCGGAATTGGTCCGGCTGCTGCAAGAGCAAGGTTGCCTGAGCCGATGTGAAGCGCAGGTTTATCGCAAAGATAAGAGCATTATCTGGGTATCCATCAGTTCGACCGTCGTGCGGGACGCAAGCGGCCGGATCCTTCACTTCGAAAGCGTGATTGCCGACACCACGGAAGGCAAGCGCGCTGAACTGAGGAAAGCGGCGTTCTCCACTTTGGGCCAAAAGCTGAGCGCAGCGACGACCCGCCAGGAAGCCGCGCAGATTATTGCTGCAGTGGCCGATTCTCTTTTGGGATGGGATGCGTGTTCGATGGATCTTTACTCTCCCGAAAAGGATGAAATATATCCTCTTCCGAACGTTGACACAGTGGATGGCCGGCGCAGAAATGTGCCTCCAGCCTATGCGTCCACCCGGCCCAGCGCCTTGGCCCGCCGCACCCTCGAACAGGGACCGGCTCTCATATTGCGCGAGCCGCCTTTTGCCTTCGACCCGGAAGGGGTCGCATTCGGCGATACGGCGCGCCCGTCGGCTTCGCTCTTGTTCGTGCCGATGCGGAACGGCCCGCAAATCATCGGTCTCTTGTCCATTCAAAGCTATGCAGAGAAAGCTTTCTCGCCAGAGGACCTGGACACCTTGCAGTCTTTGGCTGACCTGTGCGGTGGCGCTGTGGAACGGATTCGAGCGGGGGAGGCTTTGCGGGAGAGCGAGAACCGCTTCCGCCAACTGGTGGAGCACGCCGCGGATGCCATTTTTGTGCACGACCTCAAGGGGCGGTTTGTCGATGTAAACCGGCAGGCGTGCGCCGATCTCGGGTACAGCCGCAGCGAACTGCTCGCTTTATCGGTGCCCGATGTGGCGGAGAATATCGTTCTGGACGAAATGTTTCATTTGTGGGAAGAACTCCGTCCGGGCAGCCATGTCACCGTTGAAAGCTATCACCGGCGCAAGGATGGCACGCGGTTCCCCGTCGAAGCCCGCCTGGGCAAGTTTGAGTTGGGTTCCCGGCAGCTTATCCTCGCGCTGGTCCGCGACGTGACGGAGCGCATCCGCCTTGAGGAGCAACTGCGACACGTCCAGAAGATGGAGTCGATCGGGCAACTGGCGGCGGGTGTGGCCCATGATTTCAACAATATTCTGACCATTATCAAAGGATATACCAGCTTGCTGCAAATGTCGGAAAAGCTGCCGCCTAGTGTGGCCGAGCCGCTCCGGCAGATTTCCAATGCCGCCTAGCGCGCAGCCGACTTGACCCGCCAGCTTTTGACCTTCAGCCGCCGCCAGGTCATGCAGCCCGCCGTCCTTGATTTGAACGAGGTCATCGACGCCCAGGCCGACACGTTGCGCCGCCTTTTGGGCGAAGACATCAGCTTGCAGTTCAATTATGCGGTGAATGTGCCTCCGGTTTTTGCCGACGCGAGCATGGTGGAGCAAGTGATCATTGATCTGGCGGCCAATGCCCGCGATGCCATGCCCCAAGGCGGCCAATTGATTATCAGCACCTTGGACCGTGAGATCGATGTGCAGGACGTGCAGCGGAATTCGGAGGCGCGCCCCGGCCGTTATGCCTGTCTGATCGTCCAGGACACCGGCTGCGGCATGGACGCGGCGACGCTCAGCAAATTGTTCGAGCCGTTTTTCACCACCAAAGATGTCGGGAAGGGAACCGGTTTGGGCCTGGCCGCGATTTACGGGATCGTCAAGCAACACCACGGCTGGATTGAAGTAGCCAGCCAGGCCGGACGAGGGTCCACCTTCAAGATCTTCCTGCCTGCTCACGCCCAAAGCCCCCCGCTCAGGCCGCCGGAAAGGCCGGTTCACGCTCCGGCGTCCCGGGGCCAGGTGACGATTCTTCTGGTGGAGGATGAGGCGGCTTTGCGGGGACTGGTCCGGCTCGTCCTGCAGAAGCACGGTTACACAGTTCTGGAGGCGCCCTCGGGCGTCGATGCGGTGTCGGTGTGGCGTCAGGAGGCGGCCCGAATCGATCTCTTGCTCACGGATATGACCATGCCGGGGGGAATGAGCGGGCGGGAACTGGCGGAGCAATTGCAGGCCGAGAAGGAGGAGCTGAAAGTCATTCTAAGCAGCGGTTACAGCCTGGAAATGCTCGAGCACGACTGCGTGTTGAAGGAAGGCATTAATTTCCTGCAAAAGCCCTACCCTCCGCACGTCCTCCTTCAAGCCGTGCGCGAGTGCCTGGATCAACCTGACCCGCGGAAGAGTGGGCCTGTCGAAGCCGGAAGGCACATGAGCTAATTCCATTGAGCGTTCAAGATGAGACGAACCTTAACTCGCGAACTGGTTGAAACGAGCACGGACGGCTCGTCC
>ERZ1292640.667-Hain-H43-02um-R1-667-length-27957-cov-6_pt1 | contig 27957 bp, 20 predicted proteins | sample MGYA00564404_ERZ1292640 | MGnify/ENA primary metagenome ERZ1292640 (study PRJEB36523, sample SAMEA6512636) | groundwater metagenome | collected 2019-01-08 | study: AquaDiva: Metagenomics assemblies of 32 groundwater samples | reverse complement strand
CCACCACCGTTGTTCATAAACAGCGCCATCAGGATTCCTGTAATGGTGGCGACCATCAGGTACCCACCAATGACCTCCGCTCCTGAGGCGCCGTTTGCTGGACTGCCGGAAAGCACATAGAGCCAACGAAATCCCACTCCAACCGCAATTGTCATGAAGACAACAAGCAACCCCGGCACGATCATTTCTTTGAGCGCGGCTCGTGTAACGATATCAACACACTGTCCATAGTCGGGCTTGGATGTCCCCTTCATGATGCCGGGGTTGTTCTTGAACTGTTCACGCACGTTGTTGATCACCGCGTAGGCAGCCCGCCCAACGGCCTTAATAGCCAGTGAGGAGAAAATCATTACGAGCATGGCTCCAAACATCGATCCGGCAAAGACCGCTGGCTTTGAGAGATCGATGAACTTCAAGTCGAAGCCGTAGTTGCGAACCTCATCAAAATATGCACTGAACAGCAGGAACGCAGCAAGCCCGGCAGATCCAACCGCGTAACCCTTGGTAAGGGCCTTCGTTGTATTGCCGACGGCATCAAGCCGGTCTGTCCTCTTCCGGATTTCTTCCGGCTGCTGGCTCATTTCAATGATCCCACCAGCGTTGTCGGTAATGGGACCGAATGTGTCCATCGCGAGAATATAGGCTGCAGTGGCCAGCATTCCCATTGTGCCGACGGCGGTACCGAATAATCCACCGTGCGTCAATCCAGAAGACTCACCCAGAAGGTATGTTCCGACGATCGCTGCACCAATCGCAAGGACCGGCATTCCTGTTGACTCCATACCGACGGCAAGTCCCGTAATAATGGTCGTGGCGGGACCAGTCTGTGAAGCTTCTGCGATTGACCGTGCAGGACGATATTTATAATCAGTGTAGTATTGGGTGATGTAAACAAATGCGACAGACGTAAGCACACCGACGACACCGCAGATGAAAAAGTTGAGGTAGTGCTCAACTCCCAGCAGCCACCGCGATGCAACAAAGAACCCGATCATTGCAAGGATTGCCGTGACATAGTATCCTCGATTCAGCGCGCGCATCGGGTCTTCCTTCTCGTCCGTCTTCACGACCATAATGCCGACCATCGAAGCAAGAATTCCAAATGCACGGGCCACGAGGGGAAAGAGCAAGACGCCGAAGATTGTAAGTCCCTGCGACTCGAACACAGCTGCATTCGAGATGTAGAGACCAGCCGCGAGGATCATTGCACCGATGTTCTCCGCCGCAGTCGATTCAAACAGATCAGCACCACGCCCTGCGCAGTCACCAACATTGTCACCAACAAGATCCGCTATGACCGCAGGATTGCGAGGATCATCCTCCGGAATTCCGGCTTCGACCTTGCCGACCAAATCTGCCCCGACATCAGCAGCTTTCGTGTAGATGCCGCCGCCGAGTTGCGCGAATAACGCGACAAAGCTTGCACCGAAACCATAACCGACAATGAGAAGTGGGATCTTTGAGACGTCTTTCACCACATCAAAACTATTAACGATGGCGAAAAGTCCGCCAACTCCCAGCAAGCTCATCGCAACCACAAAGAAACCAGAAACGGCCCCTCCACGCAGGGCGGTTTGCAACGCTCCGTTCATCCCCCTTGTGGCCTCGGCGGCCGTCCGAATGTTGCTTCGAATGGAAACCCACATGCCCATATAGCCTGCCGCAATGGAGCACGCAGCGCCGAAGACAAACGAGAGCGTCGTCCAGAACGCGAGCGAAAGCGGACTCGCCGGATCGTGCTCTGTTGGAGTGCGAACAACTGCATAGAGAATATAGATAAGAGCTGCAAGCGCCAAAGCAAGCAGGACGATAGTTCCGTACTGCCTCCGCAAGAACGCTTCAGCTCCCGTTTTGATGGCATCGGAGATCTCTCTCATCCTCTCGGTCCCAACGTCACGCTTCATGACGTCACGAGTAAGATAGATTGCAAAGAGCAGTCCGATGACACTGCAGGCAAAAATTAGAGTGAGTTCCATAGTGGTGCGACCATTAGTGTGTATTCTGAAATAGTTGGTAAGTTAAAAACCTCAAGCGCCGTCATTCGGCGTTCCGCTACGTCTCCTACGACTCGGCGGCTCTCCTCTGAGAAGACCAGCGCGTCCAGTAAAAGTAAAACGGCAACGAAATGAGAAGCAACACAATTCCGATAAGGGCGTTTCGCGTGTCTTCCACAAGCGTGTTGTAGATAAACCACGTTGCAATGCCAACGAACAGCAACGTTGCATACGGATATCCCCACGCCTTGTACGGCCGCTCCGCGTTCGGCATTTTGCGGCGAAGGATGATAACGCTTGCTGCGGTCATCGCGTAGAACGCCCAGGAACCAAAGACGACGTACGAAATAATCTGCTCGTACGTGCCGCTCAAGGTCAGGAGCGATCCCCACACTCCCAGCGAAATGATCGCAATGTACGGGCTTCGGAAACGAGGATGAACCTTACTGAACGCCGTTGAGAACGCCCCGTCCGCGCCTGCGGCATAAATGGATCGCGGACCTGCGAGCAACATGCCGTTGGTCGTTCCAAACGTCGAGCACAAGATCCCGATAACCACCAGCGACGCACCGACAGGGCCGAGCACCGCCTCTGCAACATCGGCGGCGATGCGGGAGGATCCCGGCATCGTGCCGATGGGGATGGCATACGCGTAGGCGAGATTCGCGCTCAAATAGAGAATGATGACGGCAATTGTCCCGATGAGCAACGACAGAGGAACGTTGCGCTGTGGATTTTTGAATTCACCGGCCGTGAGTGTTACGTCGATCCAGCCGTCATAGGCCCAGAGCGCTGAGATCATCGCGAGCCCGAACGCGGCAGTCATCTGACTTGTCCAATTCTCCGGCCACCACGGCAAGAAATTGGCAGTGCTCCCCTTTCCAGAAAATATCACTGCAAGGATTAGCCCCACAAGGGCGAGCACTTTGGCCGTGGTGAAAATGTCCATAACCCACCCGCCAAATTTGACCCCGCGAACATTGATGTAAGTTACCAGCGCGATTACCGCCATCGCGACAATCTGCACCCAGCCGAATGCAACCTCCACCGGATGTCCGAAGAGCGACCATTCATATCTGCACAGTGCGTGCTCTGGACTGAGTGCCGGGATGAAATACCCAAGGAACGTCGCAAACGCTACAGCAATTGCCGCGGCCGATCCGGCCTTGTTGATGAAATAGTCGTTCCAGCTGAACAGGAATCCCCACACGCGCCCAAAACTGTGGCGGAGATACACATAGGGTCCACCTGCTTGAGGCAACACTGCGCTCAGCTCGGCCAGCGTCAGAGCACCAAACAGCGTCAGCATGCCTGCAACAACCCATACGAGAATGATCGGGCCCATCGCCTGCAAATGGCCTGCGATGGTCGCGGGTACAAGAAAAATTCCTGAACCGATCATTACACCCATGTGAATCGCGATGCCTTCGCGGAGGCCAAGGGCGCGTAGTAGCTGAGGTTGGGGCAACTCGTCTGCCATTTGTTAACGAGGTTAATGAAAATATGAGTGAAAGAGTGAATGAGGGTAAGAAGCCCGGCTTAGCCAAGACGGATCAGTGCTAGACTCTCCAATCCTCAGGACTTTGCATCATCTTCACCAACTTGCCCATAACGAAATGACATTTCGTCGAAAGATCTCTTGCTTCATCATCGCCCAGATAGCCACATGTTCGTGCAAACTCCACCCACACTTCGGTTTCCGCTGCCTCGGCATCGGCATCCGAGAGCTTGCTCACAAAAGCAGCTGGATATCTCCGCTTGTGAAATGCCTCAGCGATATTCGAGCAGACGGAGCGGGAAGAACGACGGATCTGATCAACGAGCGAAAACTTCTCCTCTTTGGGAAAGGTCTTAGTCAACTCGAAAATCCGCATCGCCAGATCAAACGCCAGTTGATAAACATCTAGATCACGATGGGAGCTAATTCGCGCTTTCTTCTTCTCGACCATGGCATTCGTTTCCACATTCATCTATTCTCTCATCCCCTCATCCCCTCATGCCCTCAAGCGGCTTTTCCAAAATCCGTACGTAAAATACAGCGCCATTCCGACCAGCAGCCAAACGCCGAACCGAATCCAGGTAATCGTTGGAAGCCCCAGCATGAGATACACACACATTCCGATGCCGAGCAAGGGTACCCATGGAACGAATGGCGTCTTGAAGACCCGTGGCCGATTGGGATCCGTGCGACGCAAGATGATAATGCCGGCGTTCACCAACACAAACGCAAACAAAGTACCGATGTTTGTGAGTTCAACAATCTCATTGATGTTCGCCACACCCGCGATTGCCGCAACAACAACGCCGGTCCAGATTGTCGTCACATGCGGAGTCTGGTATTTTGGATGGACCTTTGCAAAGTACTTCGGCAGGAGGCCGTCGCGCGCCATCGAAAAGAAAATCCTTGGCTGCCCCAACTGAAACACCAGCAGCACGGCAGTCATCGAGATCACTGCTCCAAGCGAGACGATCCCTGCTGCCCAATTCAACCCGAGTCGTGCAAAGACTGCAGCAAGCGGGTCAGCAACACCAAGTTGGTTCCACGGCTCAATGCCAGTCAGCACCGCCGCTGTTGCGATGTAGATCAGCGTACAGATGACTAGAGAACCGATAATGGCGATTGGCATATCCTTTCCCGGATTGCGGCACTCTTCCGCCGCCGTAGAGATCGCATCGAAGCCGATGAACGCAAAGAAAATGAGGCTTGCGCCGGTCCACACCCCCGCGAAACCATTGGGCAGAAGCGGCGACCAGTTATCAGGCTTCACGTAGAATGCCCCGACGGTAATGAAGAAAAACAGGATCACAACTTTCAGCGCCACCATCACATTATTGGCCCGGGCAGACTCCTTGATGCCGATAACGAGAATCCACGTCACTGCGGCAACGATTGCGACTGCAAGAAAATTGTAGATGAGTGGAATACCGAGGATGGTGGGATGATGGAGCCAGGCCTCATACGGAAGCGCTACGCCAGGTGTAACTGTTCCGCCAGCGGCAGTGACAGCTTCTGCAGCCTGGTGCGCCGAGCGATAATCGACGGAGAGCCACGCTGGGATGTGAAGGCCAATTCCTTCAAACAACTGATGGAAGTACGCTGCCCACGCAATCGCAACGGCAACGTTGCCAACCGCATATTCGATAATGAGATCCCACCCAATAATCCACGCCACAAATTCACCCAGCGTCGCATACGAGTAGGTGTAGGCACTGCCGGAGATAGGGACGAGCGCCGCAAACTCCGCATAGGACAAGGCACAGAAGCCGCACGCGATCGCTGTGATGATGAACGAGAGCATAACACCTGGACCTGCGCCGAGGTGGTTCGGGCCACCGGCAGCGGCTGTGCCAATGACCGCAAAAATCCCTGTGCCTATAATCGCTCCGATCCCCAGGGAGATGAGATCAATGGGACCGAGGGAGCGCTTCAGATGTGTTTCGGTTGAGAGGTCTGCGTCTCGCTGTATTCGATCGAGACTTTTTGTCCGTAAGATGTGGATGGCCATCCGTCGTTCCGGTACACTCCAGCGGGTTGGCTGATAGTCGAAACTTGTGAATTACTGTCTGAAGGTTGATAGTGACCGCAAAAGGCTTGACGGGTCAGGGCGAGACCGGGGGTGGCTTGACACCGCAAGACCCAGTTTCTGAAGATGGATAGTACTTATTAAAATGCGAATGTCCAAGCAATTTTTACATTTTAAGACATACTGGCGACTGCCCCCATCCAAAAATCAGCCACCGAAAATCACGAGCTGCACCTCTTCCGGAAGCAATGTGCTCAAGGAGCGCATCACGCTGCCTTTGAGAGCGTATTCCAGTCGGCTCCGATGTTGGGCACCGATGATAACGCGATCAACGCCAAATGTCGCGGCCTGCTCAGCAATGGTATAACCCACATCATAACTCGGGATTTGGAGAGATTGAAAGTCGATCCCCGCGTCGGTGCAGACCTCTTCGATCCGCTGTTCCTGACCGTTGCTTGGCATCTCGAGCATTGCGGGCAACGCCCCAACAGCAATCTCTTTCACCCGCAAAATAAAGAGGAAAGCGTTGCGCGCCTTTGCCTCTTCTGCAGCAAAGCGCAGCAGCTTTTCGTTCATTTCCTTCACGGCAACGAGATACTTTGTGCTCGGCAGTTGCTTTCTGCGACGTCGACGCTGCGAAACGGGCGCGGGGACCATTTCAGGGACCGCCGGGAGCGCTTTACGCCGCCGGTTCGCGACGGCCCGCGCTCCCAAGCCAAGCGTTAAAATGGCCAAAGCGAAAATTGTTGCCTCGATTTTCTTCACGGCAATCGAAATCTCAACTAGGAAGAGAATCGTTGCCGATAAGAGCATGAAGAACTTCTCAAATGGCTTGAGGTAGACTGACTTGTCGGTGGCCGTTGAACCAATGTTGATCATCATCGCACCCACAACTCCAATCGCGTAAAGATGAGACAGCGTCGCAACGTCACTGACGAGAAGCAACACCACGATTGGCGCCAGCGTCGTGACAATGAGTGGAATAACTGGGACTCCATGCCGGTTCAATCTCCGTAGAGAGGAGGGCAACTCCCTATCGACCGACATCAGGAACTGGACGGAGATAAGACCATTCAACGCTGTGTTCCCTGCTGAGATCAGGAGAATCGCAAGAGAGAGCGCAATGAACCAGCCGAACCAATGCCCGACGTAGTGCTCACCCAAAAACCGCAGCATGTCTTCAAGGTGATCTCCGGGCGTGAGGCCCTGGACTGCCAGCATTGCTAATCCAAGGAAAGCGTTGACAACAATGACCTTTATGAGAACAGAGAGGATTGCCCGTTTCGAGTCTCGCGCCGGGTCTTTCATCAAACCCGTCATATTGGATATCGCCTCAATTCCTGACAGAGTCAGAATGAACCCGACGAAGATCCCCCAGTTATGGAACAATCCACCCGTGGGCGGAGCAATGGTCGCTGAGGTCACAGCCGTTGGCGCAGACGCAACGATGACAACGAGGAGTATCAGCACCGTGAATGCAGATATTGCCAAAGCCAATCCGCCGGAATGCCTTGGACCAAACCAGTTGATTGCTCCTATAGACAAGATTATGAGGATGGCCCAGAGCGCTGGGTGAGACAAGCCAAGGTAGTGACACGCATCGAGCACCGACAACGCCATTGTTACAACATAATCCGCTGCAAGAAGGAGTGCCCCAAAAACCGCCAAGAGATGTGAGCGATGATAAAGGGAGGTGTATACCCCTCCTCCGCTTGGATACAGCCGACAGATGGTGATATAGTTGAAGGCGACGAGCGCCGTCAGCGCCATCATCAAGGAGAGATGCCAGAAGCTGCCATACCCTGCCAGGGCAAAGCCGATGCCCATGACATAGGCAACGCTTGTTCCCCAGTCGCCGTCAAGAATGGCTGCACTACGCAACCACCCCAGAACGCGAGGCCGACTGGTGGCTAGATGGGTGACACCCGAGGGGGGTTGTGGAATTTGGGAAGCGTCTTGAGGCAAGTTTGCTGTCCGATGTCAAAAACAGGAAGCCGAGGCAGATGATACCCCGGCTTTCCTGCAAGACGATTCCATAGTACTACTTAATGCGGATGGAAGCAACAGCCTTTTCGAAGGCGGGCAAGTAGATTTTTTTCGCTGGCTGATGGTAGTTGAGGATAATGCGATACACATTATCATTCTTGACAACGAAGTAGGCTCTGCTCTCTATCTCCTTCGCCGGCGAGTAATTCAGATACGGTGCTTTCAATCCGTCGATCGTTGTCTCTCCTTTTGATGTTGGCTTGAAGAACTTCGCATTCTGGTCGACGACTTTCTCCACGGTCAGTTTCTTCGCCGGTCGGACATCAATGTTAACGTTTGAGTCTTTCCGATAACCCTGAATCTGTAACCAAAACTGCACTTCACCTTTCGGTTGAGGCACAACTGCCTCGAAGTTGTTCGGATAGGAAATGCTGAGGATGTCGTTTGAGAATGTGTCAGACTCCGTTGAAGGAATGGAAGGATCCGCAGGAACCTCTTTTGGTTTCGGTAGCTCAGCCGTCGCAAAGAAGGTATCCATCACAGCCTTGTATGGTTCAAAGAAATCGTTGAACCCTGCAAAGGTAGCAGTGTAGAGCACAGAGTCTTTGATGGTGAGCGTCCGAAGCGCTTCGATGGTAGTTTTTTCATCAAACCGGCCATTGTAGGAAATCTTGCTCGCCGGTACACCTTCAATCGTTGTTAGATCAACAGCCTTCACATTGTAGCCAGAGGCGTTGAGATCATTCTTCAGGTCCTCCATGTATGATGCAAGCGGCTTCACTGTGTCGAGCCTTTCATACACGACAACAAGTTGCGCTCCATCTTCCCCCTCTTTGGCAGCCGGGTCATAAAACTTTTGAAGAGCCCCCTGCGAAGTGTAGAAACTCACTTTCGCACCTTCAGAGACTTTGTGCCATCCCTTCGGGATCTTGAAATGTACTTTGAAATACGGATCCTGGTATTGCTCCCACTCCGTTATGGTTACCTGAGTAACCTTCTTTCCGCATCCCCCCAACGCGAGAACAATAAACAACAGGATGCTGAGCAGTTTGCAAGTCATCGCACAAGTCCTTTCTTTGTTAAAATGGTTACCTTGTTCGTTGGCTCAACGGCTGCACGAAGAATTTCAAAACATCGTGTGAAACTACGGGAAGACCTAGTCAACCGGTATGCCCAACAACTCAAGCGCGTTCTTCGCGTCTTTGTTCGTGGGGTTAAGCTTCAGCACTTTCTTGTATTCCTTGATCGCTTCCTCCTTGTTGCCGGACAAGTGGTATGCCTGAGCAATCCAAAGATGGGTCTGCCAATCGTCATCTCTATATTTGAATGACTTACTCAAGTTTTCGATCGCTTGCGGGTATTTCTTTTCAGGCAAATAGGAAGCACCTATGACCTTGTACGCCTCCGCGAGCTCACGTTTATACTTTGCCTCTTCGCCTTGGGGAATGAGTTTGAGCCATTCCTCGTACTCCTTCTTTGCCGCCTGAAGTGAATCCAACGCCGTGAGGGTGCGCGCAAGAAACAGGTGACCAGGCGCATACTCCGACCGTTTACTCGTGACGTAGCGAAGAGCCACTCGTGCAGTATCATATCGCTCCAACACCATATTGCACAGGGCAAAGTTTAAGAAAGCACCATAATAGGTGGAGTCCAACGTGAAGCACTTTTGAAACATCAGAGCAGCGCGATCCCACTTTTTCCAATTCATCAGGATCGTCCCCATTTTATTATAGATATCCTTCTGATTGGGGTCGATGTTAACGATCTCTTCATAGGTTTGAAGCGTGAGCGTATCTTTCTTCAGGTCCGTATAGGCATCAGCCAAGTCCTCTAGATCGTTAACCTTGAGCGTGTCCAACGACCTGAGTTTGTTGTAAGACTCGATGCTCTCCTTGTGCTGCTTCAATATCGATTGAGAGCTTGCCATGAACCTTAGCACCTGGGCATTTTTCGGATCCGACTTCAGAACGCGCTGTGCAGCTTTTATGGCCTCAGCGTATTGGCGAGTATAGTAGAGGGCTTCCGTATACGTTGGCCACACTTCCTCAGAAGTGGGAAAGCGTTCGACATAGACCTTAAGAGTCCGCGCAGCATTGGCGTATTGCTTCGGTCTTGATACCATATACATCCTTGCCAGCTCCAACAACACGGCCTTGTTCGTGGTATCAAGTGCAGCTACATGCTGGTATTCGCGCGCAGCGTCGTTGTAGCGGCGCTCCTTGTAGTACAACTTTCCAAGCTTATTGTGAACCTCGGCTCGCGTCGAGTCGAGCTCAATTGACTTCTCATACTGTGTAATGGCAAAGGCCGTGACCCGCCTACTGTAGGCGTCTCCTAATCCTTCGTACACTAACGCCGAATTGGGGTCCGCTTCCTTCGCTTGGGTAAGAACGACAATAGCTCGGTCAACCGAATCCGCCTCCAGCAACAAATACCCAAGTTCGGTTAACAACCTTGGATCGTTCTTTTTCTCAGCCAGGCCCGCCTTCAAGGTGTTGTACGCCGCATTGACATCCTTTTGAGTCTTCTCTACTCTCGCCACCAGAAGATAACCGTTGGCGTTTGCCTCATCCAGCGATATCGCTTTCTGGCCTGCCACCTTTGCAGAATCAAGGTTTGAGACTTTGAAGTATGCCCCGCCAAAGAGCAACCACGCGTCGATGTTCTTAGGATTCGTCGTAAGAAACTCACGAAAAACGGCAATTGCTTCTCTCGTCTTGCCCTGATTGAGCAGTTCTTTTCCTTTTTCGAGCTGCGCTTGCGCGAGCACCGCCGTCGGAAGAACTACGCAGCATAGCATAAGAATAGCAACGAGTTTTTTCATTGCAGGACTACTCCTGAGTGAGTTGAATAACTCGGTACGGCATCATTTTGGGAACAAGTCCAGCATCCAAAAAAATCTTCTGCCCAGTCATGCTTGCGACAAAAGTGCTGAAACCCTGTGCAACCCCGGGACTTTTCTCCGAAGTGTAGACGTAAAGCAAATAGGTGAGTGGATACGCAAGATCATAGATATTTTGTTGGTGTAGCTTTACAACTTCCATCCCATCTTTATCCATCGCCTGGATGTCAAGGATATGAACATACTTCTTGAACCGCTGATCGCTCGCCCGACTCGTATCCTTCCAGGCTGCAAACGAAATTACTCCGATGGCAAACGGATGCGATGCAACATACTCGATTACGCTGCTCTGCGACGGGGCAACAAAAGAAGGGATGACATCTCTCTCCAACGTGAAGAAATACCGCGTGAGCAGCTCATACAGACCGGAGTTCTTGCCTGTGAGACACAACTCAATCGGTCCTGTCAGTTTTGAGCTAGGGATCTTATTCCAAATCGTTACCGTACCTGCAACGATTGACCCAAGGGTCTCTATAGAAAGAGATGCTGTTTTGTTCGACGAATGGGTAAGGATGGCAAGTGCATCGCGCGCGATCTCAGTTTCAACAACACTCATCCCCCCTTGTCGAACCGCTTCTCGCTCCTCGGCATTCAACGACCGATCTATCACGATGCATCGAGTGCTGTCGTTGATCATGTGCACGATCGCTTCACGGGTTGTCATTCCCAACACCTGCACTTGAACATCGGCAAAAATACGATGATACTCCTCCGCCTGTCGCTGAACAAGCAGCAAGTGCGATTCCGTCGCGAGCACTTCCAGCGTACCGGTTCTGATATCCGATCCCTGTTGCTGTCCACAGCCGACCAGGATCACCAGAACCAGTACGCATAACGACAACAAGGTCTTCATCGATCCATTCTCTCAGCCCGGGACGCCCGAGTCCGTGTCACCGCAAAGCGGAAGATGCCGAACAACACCAGAACGATCCCAAACGTGATCCGGAACTTCGAGGGCATCCCTTCATTGACCACCAGACCAGTCAAAACCAGGATGCCAAAGATCGTCACCAGTCCAGATATGGAGTATCCGAGGATCTTCGAAACATCCACCTGCTTCAATGATCATTTCCCTTGCAGCTTGAATCGGAATGGGATAGAGACCCACACCGACACCGGACCGTTCTTCATCATCGCGGGCGTAAAGACCCACTGCATTGCTGCATCTTGTGCCGGCTGATTGAAGATCTCCGCGTCGCTCTTCATAACCACGGCTTTCCTGGCTTTCCCTTCCTTGTCAACCCAAATTTTTATCCACACCGTCCCTTCAAGTCCAGCACGCGTGGCAAGATCAGGATACTTAGGGGTAATCTGCTTGATCGGTTCCGGACCTTTTTCGTATGGGACATAGTCAGCCGGTGGCTCTTCCTCCTCTATCTTGATCTCTTCTTTACCTCCGCCCGTAGGGCCAGTCGTCGGTAGCACTGTTTGCTGGCTCAGCTCCAGCTGCGTCGCGATGGTTTGTTCAGGACTAACCTCAGCATCTGGCACGGGCACGGGGATACCAACGCTAGGCCTCACGGCAGCACCTGTGACTGCTACGGCGGGAGCAGCATTTTGGATCGAGGGGGGCGCTCCCAACTCGCTGTATTTCAAAAGGCGTATTGTGCGCGTTGGTTCGTTTTCTTGGGTCAGATAGACAGTCCCCCAGTAGACACCCATTCCCAGGAAGTGGAAAGCCCCGGCGATGACCAACCCGCGCACAAGATAATTTCTGTATGACTTCTTCAGCTCGGGGGCACCGTAGTTTGTATGATATTTTACCTCGAGTTGTTGCATAGACTTCCTCTCCTTCCCTTATGAGGCCCTTGCTTTTTCGATTTGACGCTTGTCATACTCATTCATCGGAGCAAGGCTGAACCTTGTGATGTTGGCAAGGTTCAATTCGTCAATCATGTCAACCATCATCTTATACGTGCTCTCGCGATCGATCTTCACCAGAGTGATCAACTTTGGGTTGCTTTTATTGCGCTCGAGTAACAGAGAATGAAGATCTTTGAACTCAATATTCTTCGCGGGCTCCCTTGCCATACACCAGAAAATGGAATTGTCTGGCGCTACACGAATCGTAAGTAAGTTCGATTCAGCGACCTCAACGGTGCTTTTCTCATCAGGCGGTAGGTTTAGCTCCATCGTTTGAGGCTTGCTGAAGTAGGTCGTCAGCATGAAGAAGGTCAGTAACAGCATCACAACGTCCACCATCGGCGTCATATCGATGCGAACGCCTACCTTGCGCTTTCTTCGGTGCTTCTTGCCAGCCTTCCGGGCCGCACTTTTCGATTCACCAGTTTCAACAGCTGCCATAGTTTACACTCCATTCACAATTAGGTTTTCTCGAGTTCGGTGACCATATTAAACCGAGTGATCTTTTTAAGCTGCATGATATCCATCACGTCTTCGACGGGACCGTAAGGAGCTCCTTTGTCTCCTTTCAAGACAGCACGAAGCTTCGGATTGGCAATTCGAGCTTGGACGAAGAGGTTGCCGAGTTGTTCCTTATCGACCTCAACCTCGGGCCGCAATTTGTTCTGCTCACCGAAGAGCTGGGCGCGAAGATGTTGAGAGTCAACACCCAGGAAGATTCGCCCTTCTTTCGTGATTGTCACGATCATGACATCCGATTCCGGTAATTTGAAATCCGAGTGAGATGCCGGCAGGGTGATCTGGACCTCCTCTTGCGGTCGAAATTGCGTGGTCATCATGAAGAACGTCAGGAGCAACATCACCACGTCCACCATCGGCGTCATATCGATCCTGACTGAGATTCGGCCTTTCTTAAGTTTTGGCATAGGACGACCTCACCCTTATTTGGATTTTCCGCCTGGGAGTTTTTCTGCAAGCGTCTGCACGATCGAATAGCTTGCCTCGTCGATCATGTAGGTGAAATTATCGACTTTCGTCGTGAAGAAGTTGTACGAAAGAATACCCGCGATCGCTGCGATGAGTCCGCCAGCGGTGTTGACGAGAGCCTCAGAAATCCCCAGCGCAAGTTGAATTGGGTCTGGGGAACCAGCACGCGCCATAGCCCGGAACGCTTTGATCATCCCCAACACGGTACCCAAAAGGCCCCACAGAACGGAGATCGTGGCAATCGTTGAAAGGGCAACAAGGTTTTTCTCGAGCAGAGGCACTTCAAGCATCATCGCTTCTTCAATGGCCCGTTGAACATCAGCCATCATTTCCTTCTGGCTCTTAATATCTCCTTCTTGAACCAGCATCTTGTACTTGTCCAAGCCCGTGCGAATGATGTTTGCGCAGGAACCGCGCTGTTTGTCACATGCCGCAATGCCACCGTCGATGTTTCCCTTGTTGATATCTTGTGTCACATTTTTCAGGAACACAGCGAGTGAACCGCGCCCCTGAGCCTTCCGCAGCGAGAAGACGCGCTCGAAGATAAACGTCACAACCATGATGGTCATCGCGATCAACCCGACAACCAGGTATCCACCATCCTTGATGTAGTCCGGCATCATATATTCGAAAATGACATACGCAAGGACCAAGGCGATGATGAGAACCGTCGTAATGAACACAGATTGTTTCATAGGTACTCCTTAGATTATGTGGTGAAATGGAACTGTGAAGAACAAACTAGGAGTCTGTCCGAGTAATACTAGGAATCGTGCACATTGGGGAACACCATCTTGCATCACACGTTGATTCTGCCCCAAGTGGGGAAAAGCTACTTGCTAATGCTTGACTGCGCTAAGCGTGTGGTGAATTCACCCTAACATTTTTTCATAAAGAGGATTTCTCGGACACACTCCTAGAAACTCTTTACGGCATCGTCGCGCGTCTCTTCCACATCGAAGACGCTCGCCAGCCGTGTAATCACGAACACATTCTGAACCCCCTTACCCATTTCGCACAGCTTGATTTTACCCCCAGCTTTTGTGTACATCGTGTGAATGCCAACAAGCGCACCGATACCAGAGCTGTTGATGTAGGATACGCCACCCAAATCCAACACCAGTTTCTTGTTGCCTTGCTCCAGCAAATCGCGCGCCTTGGTCTTCAGCTCGTCTGTCTCATCACCGCCAATCAGCGATCCGCGCGGCTCGAGGACAGCAATCTCGAGGTTGTTCATCGTGGTGACTTTAACTGCCATACCTCCTCCCTCTTGTTTACTTTAGGGGTGATAGCGCCTGGTTCAGGACCAAGCTCGTTTTGCATTATCTGAAAGGGGGGCTGCAATCGCTGTGCCGCGAGCAACAAACGAAAAGGGCTGAAAAAGATGGATCCTGACAGACATTGCTTTCAACTTAAGAGGGGTTCGGATTGAAGAATGCAATGCACCTTTGAAGTATAGAGGGCTTGCGTGGAGTAAGTTGTTGAGTCGAAAGGAGATGCGTGAGCTTGCAAATTGCAGGGCGCCGAGGGTCTTTCACAACCCATATTTCTTCCGCTTGCGCCACAAGGTTGCGGGATCAATTCCAAGAATTTGCGCGGCCTGATCATAATCCTTGGCGTGCTGGAGGACTTTCTTGATGTGGATTTTCTCCATTTCCTCAAGCGAAAGATCGCTGACTGGGCGCTCGAGGGTGGATCGGATCTCTTCCGGAAGGTGCGAGAGTTCAATGGTACCATTTTTAGCAAGTATGATCGCGCGCTCCATGACGTTTTCCAGCTCGCGAACGTTCCCACTCCATCGGTATGCGCGTAGGGCCTTCATAGAGTCGGGTGAGAGTTGGATCGGCATGTCCTTTCCAAATTTCTTCAGGAAGTGTTGAATCAATAACGGAAGATCTTCTGAGCGTTCACGCAACGGCAGTAGCTTAACCCTCACCGCATTCAGCCGATAGAACAAGTCATCGCGGAATGCCCCTTCTTTCATCGCTTCCTCGAGATTGCGATTCGTAGCCGCGATGACTCGAACATCCACCTTTCGCGGCTCGCTCTCGCCCAAACGCTCAAACTCTTTACTCTGCAACACGCGCAAGAGTTTTGCCTGAATTCCAAGCGAGAGGTCGGCCACCTCGTCAAGAAAGATCGTGCCGCCGTCGGCGAGCTCGAATCGCCCCTGACGGTCCTTCACCGCTCCCGTAAACGCTCCACGGACGTGACCGAAGAGTTCACTCTCCAGGAGTTGTTCTGGCAGCGCAGCGCAATTCACTTTCACAAACGGTTTCTGTGAGCGCGGGCTCCGCTGGTGAATGTACTGGGCAAAGAGCTCTTTTCCCGTCCCACTTTCCCCTTCGATCAGTATCGTGATCGTACTTTCCGCCATGCGCGCCGCGAGGTCGAGCTGAGAAAGCAACTCGCGATTGCGCGTGATGATTTCGCCGCTTCCCTGCGATTCAGCGAGCTGATCGCGGTGATTCTTCACCTCTTGCTCAAGCTGGTGGTGTTCCCAAGCCTTTTGAGCAAGGAGCTGTAGTGCCTTGAAGTCAAAAGGCTTCTGTAAATAATGATAGGCTCCTTTCTTCACCGCTTCAATAGCGCTGTCGATGGAGCCGTGCGCGGTAATAATGATCACGGTCGTTTCAGGCGAATACTTCTTGATCTCCTCCATCAATTCCATTCCATCAACCGGCGTCATCTTGAGGTCGATAAACGCCATATCGAACTGCTCGCGATGCAGGATTTCCAAGACGTCTTGAGGCTTGGAATAGAGCCGCGTCTCATATCCGATCGAGCTGAAACAAATACCCATCGTTTTCAGGATATTCAACTCGTCGTCTACGACCAATACTTTGGGGACTCGTGATTGCATTTATGACGTCCGTGACCGAGGAATGGTAAAGTAAAACGTGCTCCCCTTGCCGACAATGCTCTCAACCCAGATTCTTCCGCCGTGAGCTTCTACGACTTCCTTGGCAATAGCAAGCCCTAATCCCACCGACCCTGGCGTCGAATCCGTTGCCTGCTTGACCTGCACGAACTTATCAAAGATCAGCTCCACGGAATCTGCCGGGATGCCGCGCCCCGAGTCAGCAACCGAAACTCGAACCGAGTCGTTCTCAATATCGGAATGGATTGTGACCTTGCCATTCTCAGGCGTATAGCGCAAGGCATTGCTGACCAAGTTGGCAATGACCCACGAGAGCTGCTGCTGGTCACCCGGCACTTCCGGTGTTGTTGGCGAAATATCGGTCTCGAGCTGAATGCCTTTTTCTCGGAATTGCAGCCGCAGGGGTTTCAGCGCTTCGTCGATGACCACCCGCAGGTTCACGCTCTCCCGTTTCATTTCGTACTTGCCGGACTCGAGGCGGGAGAGATCGAGTAATTCCTGCACAAGCTTCGTCAAGCGCTCGCAATCATCCTTTGCCGTCGAGAGCATGTCCCGTTGGCGTTCATTGACCTGTCCGAGCACCTCCTGCGACAAGATATCGACGGCCATATTGATCGACGTCAGCGGCGTGCGCAATTCGTGCGAGACTGTGGCCATGAACTCGGATTTCATGCGATCAAGGATTTTGAACCGCGTGACGTCCTGCAAGAGGGTGACGACACCTTGAACGCTCCCGTTCTCGTCAATAATCGTTGTGTGCCTCGGCCGGAAATAAAGTGTTTGCTCACCTTGTTGGATCGACAGAAGAGGATCTCGCTTTGCCTGCTCCTCTTCCTGCGTTCCCTCCGGACTCAGCACTTTAATCCAGCGTTGATTCCGCACAATCTCGTGGAGAGGCTTGCCCTGCCAATTATTCCCTACGATGCTCAGAGCTCTCTTCGCCGCCTGATTCATGTGCAGGAGCTGGCTCTCCTGATTGGTGACAATTACGGGATCAGGGATGCCTGCTACGATCGCTTCAGACTTTTTCTTTTCTGCAATTAACTGATGGACGTTCATCGCTTCGTATTCCCGCAAACGCTCCGTCATCTTATTGAATTCTTGACTGAGCTCACCGATCTCGTCGTCCGTTGTGATGTCAATTTTCTGGTTGAGATGCCCCCTGCTGATGCTTCGCACCGTTTGCGTGAGCTTCTCCGCGGGCTTCACGATCATGCGGGTAAACTGAATACTTGCGACAATGCTCAGCACCACCGAAGCAACCAATGCAAAAATGAGCGTGAATGTTGTGTTTCGCGCTGTGCTGCGCACCTTCGTTTCTGTCACCTCCATCTCTTGCTGACTTGCTTCAAGAAGACGAAAGCACTGGTTTCTAAGCCTCTCCGCGACGGGCCGGACAACGTGTTTTTCATAGAGGCCCGGAAGGGCAGTTTTTTTCTTTACCTGAAGCAATTGGTACAACGAGTCCGTGTACGTCAAGTACGATTCGTACGTTCGCATGACTGAATCAAGGATGGCCGCCTGGTACGGAGAGCTGGTTGTTCCTTTTGCTCTGGTGCACAGATCAACAAAACGACCCCACCCTTCGTTAAAGAAGGCATAGTACTCCGGATCGTCAATCATCATCGAGAAGCGAGCGTTTTCCTGCTCGTCGAGTGTCTTGACCATGTTCGCAACAGCTGTGGCGCTCTCATACGTTTCTCTAAACACGAGGTCTACGGAGTCCCTGAGCTGGGAAAAGTTGTAAATAGCGACGATGCTTGTCGTAACAATTATGCAGACAAGCACAAAGTAACCGAGCCCTATTTTGTATCCCAGACTTCTCATTTCAAGCTGAAATTATCCCTTTTTTGTCCGAAAGGCAAAGAAACGCAAAGCCGGAAAATCCTCAACGCCAATCGAGTGCGTTTTCCTGCTAGAGGTCTCATAGCTTTTTTTGCTTTGGCATGTGCAACTATGGTCTAGAGAGCCGGACGAAAAGTCTCTCGCAAAGTCGCAAAGGACGCAAAGTTAGTATTTACATTAAGGATTTCACAAAGTTTCACTTTGCGACTTGCCAGCCCGCTACGCATTCTGGCGGGGCGTCTTTGCGTGAAAGCACAGTTTTCGACCGTGCTTCTAGAACCGTCATTTCGCTCAATCCGCACACCAAAATCCAAGCGATTTCTCAGTCCTCAGTTCTTTTTGCGCGGTTTCTGTCTGCACCATAGGATGAGTTCTCTCGATGGGTTCGCGCAGATCATTGCTTTGCCTCCGAGCCTCACCGTTGAATGAGCCTTCTCGCTGTTCTGGGGCAATCCGAGCCATCATGCACTGAGTTTGCGCCGGATCTTCAGCAAGTAAAAAAAAGTTACCCGAGACTGGAACTTTTTGCTTAACTTTAGCGTATCAACTGACCGGTAGTCATTCATTGAACAGGAGAAAGCTGTGGGTATTCAAGAGCGTAAAGAAAGGGAAAAAGAGCAAAGGCGCGAAGAGATCCTCAACGCCGCCCAAAAGGTTTTTTTTGAGAAGGGGCTTCAGCTAGCGACCATGGATGAAATCGCCGAAGCTGCCGAGCTCAGCAAGGGCACCCTCTACCTTTACTACAAGAGCAAAGAAGATCTCTATCTCGCAGTTTTGGTGCAAGGGATGGAAACGCTACGCGGTATGTTTGCGAAAGCGACGTCCACCGACCAACCTACCGTCGAGCGCATCAAGAACCTCGGCACCGCCTACTCCGATTTCTTTGACAGCCACAGACACTACTTCAGGATGTTCAGCTTTTTCGAGCATCCCGAGTTCCACAAGCAGGTTTCCAGTGAGATGTTAAATGCCTGCGCCGTTGAGAATCAGAAAATCTGGAAGCTGGTTGTCGATCTGCTCGACAAGGGTATCAAGGAGGGGGTGTTGAGAACAGATCTTGACCCGGCAGAGATGGCGGTGATGCTGTGGATAAGCTTGAGCGCAATTCTGGTGCGCATCGATAACCAATGTGACGATTTTAAGAACCGATTGAATGTTGACCTCAGAGACTTGTACCGAAAATCGAGTGATCTGTTTCTCGAATCTCTGATGACGCAGGAAGCCAAGCAGAAATTCGGGCTTGCCGTGTTTGGACGATAGGCAAGTTCGCTCAAGAGAATGGACAAACAGAAGACTTATGTCGGGCAACGTTTCCCAACGCACATGATGATTGGAACTTTAGTCAGCAGACTTTTCACCCGGATAAGAACTCTACCAGAGGAAAACCATGGCTGAATCGCTTCGCAGAAAAACCTTTTCGCTCTTCGTGATTTCCGTTATCGCACTTCATTCACTAATCGCTCAGACTTCCGAGCCGAAGAAATATTCACTCGAACAAGCTGTGAAGGTTGCACTCCAGCAGAATCCTGACCTCATCTCCGCTCGCCTTGAAGTTGAACGAGCTGATGCTCGAGTGATGGAGGCGTGGGGAACTGCGCTCCCCTCGCTTGACCTTACCGCACAGTACAGCCGAGCCATAAAGAAACCGGTGTTCTTCCTGCCGAATTTCTTTCAAGACAAGCCAGATGAGATTATAGCCATCGAGGTTGGCTCCAGGCATTCTATGAACATGTCGGTCACCGCGCGCCAGATCCTGTTCAACACTGCGGTCATAACCGGTGTTGGAGCGGCAAAAATCTATTCCGGCGCGGCACGCGAGCTCTTTCGCGCAAAACAGGTTGAAACGGTGACAAAAGTCCGTAAGGCATTCTATAGCGTCCTCCTTGCCGGTGAAGTCAGGAGCATGATGCGCGCAACGCTCAAGAACGCGCAGGAAAACTTGCGCAACGTTCAACTGCTGAGCAAGCAAGGGCTTGTCTCTGAGTACGATGAGCTCCGCGCCAGCGTCGGCGTCGAGAACCTCCAGCCGGTGGTCATTCAGGCAGAGAATAACTATGCCTTGGCCTTGGACGGTCTTCGCGCGGTGATGGGCTTGGAAGTCACTGAGCATTTCGATATCGACGGGATGCTGAAGTTTGAGCCGATCGACGAGGGGCTCTTCACCACTGCAACCGATGCTGTGCTTGAGGCCAATCCCAATCTCCACGCGATGCGAATGCACGTGGATGTGAACAAGGCCATGGTGAACATCCAGCGGTCAGGCTACTTCCCAACGCTGGCAGCGTTCGGCAACTACCAATACCAGCTGGCCAAAAACACGCTGAACATCTCAACCAATGACTTCATCGGAAGCTCAACCGTTGGGTTGAGCTTGTCGCTCAATCTGTTCGAGGGGCTGCAAACCAGTGCCCGCGTGGAGCAAGCGCAACTGGAAATGCGTAAGTCACAAGAGCAATTGGCCGGACTTGAAACGAATGTCCGCACTGCAGTTCACTCTATCATCTTGCAGATGCAGCAGGCGCGCAAACGCGTCGAGGCTCAGACGAAGACTGTAGAGCAGGCCGAGAAGGGGTACAGGATCGCCACCACACGGTTTACGAGCGGCTCTGGGACACAGCTTGAGGTGAACGATGCACAGCTCGCCCTGACGCAGGCGCAGGTGAACCGCATTCAGGCAGTTTACGATTATCTCGTCGCCTCTGCAGATTTTGACCAGCTCCTGGGGCGTCTACCAACGTACGCCATTGAAAGTGAAGCAAAGTAAATCAAAGTAAATTATAGACAGAAGGAACACATCAATGAATAACTTATCACGGATAGTTGTAGCAGTTGTAGTGTTCTTCACCGGTATGCTTCTCTCGTCGTGCCGCAGATCTGATACAGAAAGCAACGCTCAGAAAGTTCAGCCAGTCAATATTCAAATTGAAACCCTCAAGCCGACGCGCCTGGTGGATGGCATCCAAGTGGCTGGAACGGTAAAAGCCTACGAAGAAGTCAACATGAGTCCTGAGGAGGGTGGTGTAGTCAGGGAATGGGTCGCGAAAAAGGGGCAGCACGTCAAGAAAGGCAACCTAGTTGTGACCCTCAAGGATGAAGTGATTAAGGCCAGCTGCGATGCCGCGGTCGCTCAATACAAGATGGCGGAGCTGACGCTTGAGAAACAGCAAAAGGTGTTCGATCAGCAAGGCATCAGCGAGCTCCAGTACAAGAACCTCGAGTACGGTCGCGACGCCGCGAAGGCAAATGCTGAGTTGATGAAAGCCCGTTGGGAGCGGACGCAGCTTCGTAGTCCCATAAACGGAGTCGTGGACAACACGATTCCGAACGAAGGCGAGTTCGCGCCGTCAGGCGTTCCAATTGCACGGATTGTCAACACGTCGACGATAAAAGTTCAGGCGGAAGTACCTGAGCTCTCCTCGGGAGGCGTTGCAGTTGGCATGCCGTCAGTTGTCACCTTCGATGCGGTTCCCGGGGACACCCTGAGGGGCCGCGTAACATTCGTTGGTTCCACTGTCTCCGCTGCCAACCGTGCGTTGCTGGTGGAAATCGTTCTGCCCAACCCCTTCCGAAAGCTCAAACCGGAAATGGTGGCAAAGGTGAACCTGCTCCGCGAAACCAAAACGAATGCGTTGCTCGTGAGCGAAAACATTGTCCAGCTTGTTGACCGCGACCGCACGATTGTCTATGTGGAAAATGGCGGGAAGGCTGAAGAACGAAGGCTGAAGCTCGGCGGCCGCCAGGGCAATATGGTGGAAGTCCTCGAGGGACTGAATCCCGGCGATCATCTCATCGTTGTCGGTTATCAGAAACTCGTCAACGGCACACCGGTCACCGTCGCGCACTAACGGAGAAACGACCATGAACATTTGGAGTATAGCAGTTAATAACAAAGTTGCGGTGTACATCCTGATGGTGTTGATCCTCGTCTTTGGCTGGACCTCCTACAACGGACTTCCACGCGAGGCGGCTCCTGAGGTCATCATTCCTTGGGTCATCGTTGCAACACCCTACGTCGGAGTGTCGCCAGTCGATATTGAAGGTTTGATAACCCAGCCACTGGAGCGCGCGCTCAAAGGATTGAAGGACGTCAAGCAAATCACCTCCGTGTCGAAGGAAGGTCTTTCAACCATTCGGGTGGAGTTCAACACCGGCGTTGACATCGACGAAGCGCTGCGCCGAGTCCGCGACAAAGTAAACTCCACGCGTCCACAACTTCCGAACGACATCCTTGATCCAGTCGTCTCCGAAATTAACATCAGCGAATTTCCGATCATGTTCGTCAACGTCGGTGGCGACGTTGGACTGGCAAGATTGAAAAAGATCTCCGAAGACCTACGCGACAGGATAGAAGCAATACCGGGTGTTCTTCGCGCAGACATTTCTGGCGGGTTGGAGCCGGAAGTTCAGGTCAATGTTGACGTCTACAGGATGAATGCCTATCAGGTTAGCTTTGATGACGTGGCCAACGCAATTCGAGGAGAGAATCTTTCCATCCCTGGCGGCTCCATCGATACCAAGGAAAAAAGTCTCACGATCCGCGTCCCTGGCGAATTCAAGGAGGTGAAACCGCTTCAAGACATCGTGCTGAAGATTCAAAATGGCAAGCCGATCTACTTGCGCGATGTCGCCACAGTGAGCTATTCGTTTGAGGATCGGCAGACCTATGCCCGCCTGAACAAGACGGAAGTCGTTTCACTTGCCGTCCGAAAACGCGCTGGCGAGAACCTCCTCCGCATTGCCGATGAAGTGAAGCGAATTGTGAAGGAGGAGCAGGAGCGGTTGCCGCAAGGTATCAAACTCGATGTCTCCAACGACCAGTCGAGGTTCGTCACGCGGATGGTGAAAGAATTAGAGAACAGCATTCTGACTGGTATGTTCTTGGTTGTGATGTCGCTGTTCATGTTCTTCGGGTTCAAGAATTCTTTGCTCATTTCCACGGCAATTCCGCTTTCAATGTTCGTCGGATTTGTGGTTCTTTCCGCGCTCGGCATTACGTTGAATATGGTTGTCTTGTTTTCACTGGTCCTCGTGCTTGGCATTCTGGTGGACGACGCTATCATCGTGGTAGAGAACACTTATCGCCATCAGCAGGAGTATGGCGAACATCCGGTTCAGGCGGCAAAAGCTGCAGCAGGAGAAGTGTTTGTGCCGGTTCTCACGTCAACGGTGACTATAATGTCGGCGTTCCTCCCATTGGTCTTCTGGCCAGGTATTGTCGGCGACTTCATGAAGTACTTTCCCTTTACACTTATCATCACGTTGACCGCGTCGCTGTTTGTTGCCTACGTCATCAGTCCGGTGCAGGCCGCGCAATGGATCAACTATAAGCGGGAGATTCGCAAGGCAAAGGATAATCTTGAACATCCGCATTGGTACAAAAAGTACAACCCGTTTACGATCCTGTACCATAAAGTCGATGAGGTGTTTTTCCCATGGATGCAACGTGAGTATGTCAAGATCCTGCAGTGGACACTAAAGCATAAGATCCGGACGATAGCGGTTGCACATGGTTTGTTGCTCCTGGTGATCATTTTGTTTGGCTTGTTCAACAGAGGCGTTGAATTCTTCCCGAACACCGAACCGTCGCAAGTGAGCGTGAGCCTCGAAGCCCCTTCCGGCACATCGCTCGATGTAACAAACAGCATCGCGAGGATCATCGAAGACCGCCTGGAGCAGATCCCCGGGAAGAGGGATGTCGAGTTCGTTGCAACGAGCGTTGGCACCTCCGACGATCCGTTTGATTTCGGCGGGCAGGGAACCTCCAATAAGGGTCGAGTTGCGATTAACTTCTACGAGAAAACAAAACGTGAGCAGAGCACCTTCCAAACGCTCGAGGAGGTTCGCAAGACGACGGTGGGAATCGCTGGAGCCGATTTGCGAGTAGCGAAACAGCAGATGGGACCACCGGTCGGCGCGCCGGTCAGCATCGAAGTTTCCGGAGAAGACTATGGCCAGCTTGCAGGCGTGAGCAAGGCCATTCGCGAGAAGATCAGGGATGTCCGTGGGCTTGTTGATCTCAAAGATGATTATAACACTGGCCGTCCTGAGGTACAAATTATCATCGATCGGGAGAAAGCGGGGCTGTTCTGGACGAGCACTGGTCAGATTGCGGCCACAGTTCGCGCGGCAATCGCGGGAGTGGAAGCATCCAAATACAGGGTCGGTGAAGACGAGTACAAGATCCGGGTGCGACTGAAGGAAGATCAGCGTACGTCGCCCGCAGATCTTGAGAATCTTCATGTCAATTTCATGAATCGCCGCGGGCTGTTGCTTTCCATTCCTCTCACTTCGGTTGCTGAAATCAAACGCACCACCGCAGTGACGGACATCCGTCGAAAGGACCAGAAGCGAGTGATCACCGTTAGCGGTGACGTCGAAGGTCGAGTGCAATCAGAAGTAATCAATGAGATCAAAACGCGCGTTGCCGGGATTAACCTCCCGCCGGGATACGGCATCAAGCTTACTGGATCGCAGGAAGAACAACAGAAGGCTGCAAGTTTCCTCAGTAACGCGTTTGTCATTACCCTACTATTAATCTTCTTGATTATGGTAGCAGAATTCAATTCGCTCAAAGTGCCGTTTGTGATCATGCTCTCCGTGCTTCTTTCACTCATCGGTGTGATGCTTGGGTTGCTTGTGACGCGAACACCGGCAAGTGTGATTATGACAGGTGTTGGCGTTGTGGCGCTCGCAGGCATCGTCGTTCGTAATGGCATAGTGCTGCTAGACTTCGTGAAGCATAAACACGGCGAAGGCGGGATGACGCTTGACGAAGCGTTGCTCGAAGCCGGCCGCATCCGTCTGCGCCCCGTTCTGCTCACAGCGGCAGCCGCTGTGCTTGCAGTCTTGCCAATGGCCACGGGGATCGATTTCGATTGGCGCGAATTCCACTTTGTGTTGGGTGCAGAAAGCGCAGCGTTCTGGCGGCCGCTGGCAGTGGCCATTATCTTTGGACTTACGATCTCAACATTCCTGACACTGGTCGTCGTGCCAACAGCGTATTCGTTGCTCGAAGACTGGTCAATACAGCTCGGCGCCTTCTTCAAACGATTCAGGAAAACCGACGCCGAGTCAGAACCCGTCTTGAACAAGTAGCAAGCTTCCCAACTGAAGCGTATCGGTTCCTGTTCCCAAGAAAGGGAGTCCCCAGTGAGCTTGGCTTGGAGATTCCCTTTCGTCTTTTTCCCCTTGAAGTCTTGACGATCCCCTCGTAAACACAAGAGGTTTCTCTCCGGGATTGCGTTGCACGATTTCTCCCGACTTGGCGAGACAAATCGCGATCTCATTCGTCGAATAGTGAGTTGTGGAGATCGTGCTGACGCCTTGAGTCTTCGAAATTGACGTATATTGACAACCATCATTTGCAGGAGGTACGTCATGTTTACACCCACGGGAGTTCAAATTGGCCGCTGGGGTCAGCCTACTAGATGGGTTCGGGCTGCAATACTGGTTCTTTGGGTCTTTCTTCTCATTGGCTGCAGCGGCTCCGTGCAATTGACGAGCCAATGGAGCGATCAGGGGGTCACCGTTGACGGAGTGGCCTTAGAGTGGCTTGATGCCGCGATGTATACTAAGGGGTTGGATGCCTCTCTCGGCGTTAAGAACGACCGCGACTTCCTCTATGTCTGTCTCACCACATCGAGCCGTCAGATCCAGATGCAGATGCTTTTGCTCGGCTGCACTGTTTGGTTCGATCCCCAAGGCGGCAAAGACAAAACCTTCGGTATCCATTTCCCGATCGGGGGAATGTCACCGGGGCGACGATTCCCGACGCGCGATAACCCAGAGGAATTCCGACGGTTCCTGGAGATTGCACAGCGTGAGCTCGAGATACTCGGTCCGGAGAAAGACCAGCGTCAGCGGTTTCAGGACAGACTAGCGAAGGGAGTTGATGTTCATCTCGGATTTGCTGACGGAATGCTCACTTATGAGCTGAAAGTCCCACTGAGAAAAAGCGGTGACCATCCTTGTGCGATCAGCGCGGATACCGTGCCGACAGTCAGCGTTGGCTTTGAGACAGGAGAATTGACAGACGAAGCCAGAAGTCGAGTTGCCGCTCCCGAACGGGCAATAAGCAGCACTCCGAGGGGAAGATCGGGCGGGAGATCGACGCCGGGCGGCACCCCGTCGATTGGAGGAGCCAATCAACTGGAGCCTCTCAAGTTGTGGGCAACAGTGCAGTTAGCAGGAGGCACCGCCCCGGTCGCGAAGTGAGGGCGAGCTTTCAGCGTCATAATTTCCCATCGCCTTTAAACCCGGTGGCCGCTTCGTTGTCTACCACCAAAGATCAGGATTGTGTTATCCTAACTCATCAATTCACTTTTCATTAACTGTGGAGCTTTTCATATGACGAAACGAACAGGCACGAGATTGCGGTTCACGATACTTGCCGCCGGTCTTCTCCTTACACTCGGCCTTCAGCAAGCTGCTCAAGCCCAGGGGATGAGGATGTCGCCAGAGCAGAGAGCACAAGCACTGAAAGATAGTCTTTCCCTCACGGCGGAGCAGACCACGAAAATCACGAAGATCTTCGAAGCTCAGCAAAAAGAAATGATGGAGAAAATGGGGGAACTGCAGGGCGATCGAGATGCGATGAGGCAGGCGTTTCAAGAGATGACGGCAAAGACTGACAAGCAGATCGAAGCACTGCTGTCCAAAGAGCAGCTCAAAAAATATGAGGGGCTCAAGAAGCAGCGCCAGCAGATGCGACAGCGGATGATGCAGCAGCGTCAAGGAAGCTGAGCTGAGAGAGGTGCTTGGTCACTTGAAGTTCCGCAGCAGGGAAAATCCTGCCGTGTCGTGAAGCCGAGGCATCATCTCAAGTCCGGCGAGTGCGTTGTGGAGAAGACCAGGGGCAGCCTTCGGGTTGCCCCTCGTTGTTTCGGGCCATCACCAGTTCGACAGACCGTTTCAAGCTACCTGCCCGACTTGGCATTGAGATTCCGATCTCTCTCGTCAGCCTTCCTGATTATCTCCTCGACGATTTCCCTCATCTCAGGATTCAGACGGTCCAGCACCTCCCGATCCTCCCCGGTTTCCCAGAACTTATTCGCGATAATGAATGGCTCAAGCAACAGCAGCTCGTCTTTTGCGCCTGCATTGTTTAGGGCTGCAATCAGGTCTTTGAACAAGCCAACGCGCATCTTAGACACAATCTTCCTGAAATATTCGACAATCGAATTGGCCGCATCTTTCCTGATAGGCTCTGCGCCAACCTCATACAAATAACCTATCGCCGAGCTGAACGCGTGCAGCCCAGCAGCATCATTACCCTCTGAAATATTCCTTCTCGAGAGAATCAGGTAGGCTCTCACAAGCGCCAGCGTGCACACCTCGACATCCGATTTCACCGTGCTATGTTTCAATGCCTTCTGAAAAGAGTCAACCGCTTCCTCGGTACGTTCCAAAGCAAGTAACGCTGCTCCACGATTGTTCCAAGCCTCGTGGTCATCTGGTTTGATCTTCACCGCCTCATCGTAACTCTTGATCGCCTCTTCATAGCGCTCTAAATCAGCCAAAGCATTGCCTCGATTATACCAAGCCTTTTGTTTATCTGATTTGATCTTCAGCGCCTCATCGTAACTCTTGATCGCTTCTTCATAGTGCTTTAGCCTAGCCAAAGCAATTCCTCGATTGTTCCAAGCCTCGTGGTCATCCGGTTTGATCTTCAGCGCCTCGTCGTAACTCTTGATCGCTTCTTCATAGCGCTCTAAATCAGCCAAAGCATTTCCTCGATTATACCAAGCCTCTTGTTTATCTGATTTGATCTTCAGCGCTTCATCGTAACTCTTGATCGCTTCTTCATAGTGCTTTAGCCTAGCCAAAGCATTGCCTCGATTATACCAAGCCTCTTGTTTATCTGGTTTGATCTTCAGCGCCTCATCGTAACTCTTGATCGCTTCTTCATAGTGCTCTAAATCAGCCAAAGCAATTCCTCGATTGTTCCAAGCCTCGTGGTCATCCGGTTTGATCTTC
>ERZ1292640.666-Hain-H43-02um-R1-666-length-27968-cov-21_pt1 | contig 27968 bp, 21 predicted proteins | sample MGYA00564404_ERZ1292640 | MGnify/ENA primary metagenome ERZ1292640 (study PRJEB36523, sample SAMEA6512636) | groundwater metagenome | collected 2019-01-08 | study: AquaDiva: Metagenomics assemblies of 32 groundwater samples | reverse complement strand
ACATCCCGTTTCGACCCCTCACGAACTCGCCGGCCTCATGTTCTGCATCGAAAGTACCCTCAGACGGGCACCAACTGCGGAACTTGGGCTAGCCGGTCAGCAGGCCGTGGGGGTTACTGACACCACACGATCGCGCCGCGGTCGATCGGGGGGAGGACGGCCGAGAGGCGGCCGCCGGCGCGGTCGGTCTTCACGTCCGTCACCTTGCCCATGAAGGGCAAGAGCCGGATCCGGGTCGCGTGCCCCGCGGCGAAGCTGACCTTGATGCCTGAGACCGGCGCCGGGGTCACGGCGTGGGCGGGACGGATGCCGTTCACGTTCACGAGAAAGACCCGGGGCTTGCCCGCGGCCTTGGCGATCGACGAGACGACGAATGACGGCGCGTCGATCTCGACGGCGGGGTCCGCGAGAAGCGGACGAATCCGGGCAACGAGGGCGGTCCGGGCCGCCTCGACCTGCGGGTCGAGGCGGCCGGAACCGGTGGCGCGGCCGAACCCGGCTTCAAGCGCCGTGGCGGCGAGGACGAGCGCGGCAATCATCGTGCGGCTACCGGGTCAGCAGGAACCAGAGCGAGTACGGGGGCTTGGCGTTGAGCGCGACACTCGTGCCGTTGCCGGAGGCGCGGACCGCGAGCTTCGCGGCCGGATGCCCGGCTCCGTCGAGGACCTCGGCTTTCCAGCCGCTGCCGGGTAACGTGAGCGTCGCGGGCACCCGCTCCGCGATCGTGGGGCCGTGGCCCCAGTCCCGGCCGATCGAGGTCCGGTCCGCATTCCACTTCATCCCCTGATTCTCGACCCGGGCCGCGATCGAGACGAGGACGCGGCTGGAGTCGGCCAGGGGCTTGCCGTCCAGGGCAACGATCGCCACGCAGGCGGAGGAGTTCTTCACCTTGCCGATCTCGAGCATGGCGTCGCCCAGCCGGACCGTGGTGCCCCCGAGCGTGCCGGCCGCCATCCGGAACCCGGGCGCCTCCACCGTGAACGTGTGGGCCTCTTTCCCGGGCCGCCACGTGATCTCGCCGGTGTCGCTGGTTCGGGTGCTGCCGACCGGGACCGCGCCCGTCGACGCGATCGGGGTGCCGGGCTCCACGATCCGGACCCGCATCCGCCGGACCGAGTCCATGCCGACCTCGACGCCCGCGGACTCCCAGACGTCCCGGAGCCCGGCGGCATTTCGGGCGAGGAGCCCGGGGGCCGCGTCGCGGGGAAGCGTGATCGTGACCGGGTCCCGGCCGGGGGCGACCAGCCCGAGCCGGAACGCGACCGCGGCGGCGGGGGCGAAGACGAGCTTGCCCGGGTGCCCGGCGAAGTCGAAGAACCCGAGGAAGTGGTCGGCGGCCCACTCGCGCCGGAAGTCGAGGTAGGTGTAGGCGTAGATCGCGTCCCAGTCCTGGAAGGCCGCCAGTGCGGCGAGCATGGGAAGCGCGGAGGCCGCGTGGTCGTTCGGGGTGGGCAAGTTGTACTCCGATACCGTGAACGGCTTGCCCTCGACCCGGCGGAGGGCGAGGTCCTCGAGCACGCCCCCCCAGCCGACGGCGACCTGGTCCGTGTTCGGGATCCGCCAGTTCACGGGGTCCCAACCCTTGCCCGGGAACTCCGGGTGCTCCCAGTACGCGTGCTCGTCGATGAAGTCCGAGTACGCGGCCTCGCGCAGGACGCCGGCCGCCTGCCCGTAGCCGGCCTGCGTGTCGCAGATCGGGGCCACGACGCCGAGGTCGTGCCGGAGGTAGTCCATGAGGGTCTTCGTCACCCCCCGTTCGGTCTCGACGAGGAAGGTCCAGTAGTCGAGCGTGACCGCGGAGGTCCCCGTGCTGCGGAGCGCCACGGTGCCGGCCTCGAGGCTCTCGTCCTCGGCGAGGCCCGCAAGCCCGGCCTCGCGCAGAGAGAGAGCCGCGAGCTCGACCGTGCCCGTTCGGTTGCCGGTGGAGAGGTTGAGCCGGGCGCGGGGCCCGCCGGAGGACGCTCCCGTGAACCGGTAGGCATAGGTCTTCCACTCCGTCGACAGCGCCGGCCGGGCGTCCAGGCCGAGCCCGGTCCAGGGCTCGACCTGGAGCATGACCGAGATCCAAAGCACCATCGGGGAGTTGCTGCGCGCCCGGAACGAGACCTCGTAGGCGATGCCGGGCCGGATCTCGAGTCCGGTCTGCATCAACTGGAGGTTCCAGTCCGCGGTCCCGGCCTTCGTCGCGGTCCAGCGCAGGGCGGCCAGGCCGCCGCCGGCGACGGCTTGGAGGGCGGCCTGCGCGCCGCCCGCGGATTCGATGATCCAGTCCGCCGTGCCCTTGCGCAGATCGCCGTTCCGGAGCATCTCGGGCCCTGCGGGCTTCGCCCCCGGGCCCCACGCCGCGCGCAGGGCGGCCGTCGTCCGGTATTTCGCCGCGAGCCACGCCCGCCACTGCCGGACGAGTTCGCCCGCGAACGGCTCGGGGAGGTCGGTCGGCGAGCCGCCCCAGAAGGGCAGGAGCGTGTTCTCGTTGTTGAGCTCGACCAGCGCGACCGCGGGCTCCCGGGCGTAGGCGACCCCGGTCTTCGCGTTCACGTGTGTCAGCAGGTCGCGCGCGTACTTCTCCTGCATCTCGACGAACGGCGGGTAGAACCGGTCGAGGACCTTGCCAAACCCGAACCGCTCCGCGGCCGCGTCGACGATGCCCGGGTACCGGCGGGCGACGTGCAGGTTGAGGTCGACGTAGATCCCCTCGGCCTTGAGCGCGGCGACGAGGTCGTCGAGCCGCGTGAGCTGGCCTGGGTCGAATGTGACGAGGTCCTTCCGGAGGAGGCCGGCCGGGGTTTCGATATCCATGAAATGGAGCCGGACGAGGTTGAACCCGAGGGCCCGCAGGCGCTTCGCCAGCTTGGGGGCCTCGGCGGGCTCGGGGAAGCACGCGGTCCCGGTGAGGTTGGTGGCGAAGAACCGGATCCGGCGTCCCTTCCCGTCGACGAAGTGGCCGTCCCGGGCCGAAACGAATCCGTCCTTGCCGGCGGGGGTCTCGTTCAGGAACGAGACGTCGGCGGCCCCGAGCGCGCCGTCGCCGTCCGCGAGGGCGAACGGGAACCACCCGTTGGGAATGTCGCCGCCCGTCGCCGCGTGAACCGCCACCGCGAGGAGGAGGGCGCTAACCGGCATCGGCCCAGCGCAGGAGGAACCGGCCGACGAAGTGGCGCGCCGACTCCGGCGCGACGTAACCGGCGAGCGCCCACGCGAGGCAGAGCCCGAGGTGGCCGTCGAGATCGCCCGCATCCCGGGCGCGCAGGAACGACGGGTGGAGCCGGCTCACGAGGATAGTGCCGTCCTCGAACCTGGCCAGCTCCTCGCGCGCGGGGTCGTCCTCCCACGCGATCGCGATCACGAGCCCCTCCGGCGCCGCGACGGGCGCGAGCGCGGGCGGCGCGCCGGGGTCGTCCGCGCCGAACGCGGCGTCGACGGCGAAGGGGTCCTCCTTCGACTCGACCGCACTCGGCGCCGGCGGGGGGGCCGTCGCGGCCCCGGTCACCTCGCCCAGCTCCGGGAACTCGGCCAGGAGCGCGGCCACGACCTGCTCGCACCGCCGCGCGTGGATCGCGAGCTCGGGCTCCGGCGGCGAGAGCTTGAAGATCGAGAGCGCGGCCGCGGCGGCGGCCTGCACGGACGTGTCCGCCGGGGGGGAGGCGGGCACCGGGGTCGCGACGGCCGCCGGCGGGGGGGCGTGACGGGCCGGTGCCGTCGTCCGGCGAACCCGGCGCTTCGGCGTCCGCCGGGCAGGCTTGCGCGGGACCCGGCGAGCATGCCTGCGGTGGATCGGTCGCCGCCCCTGCTTCCGCTTCTTCCTTCGCTTCCCGGTCATGGCGCCTCCATGATACCCCGCCGGTTCAGCGCATCGGCACTTCGGGCAACGGCTCCAGCGGCACTTCGAGCACGTGCGTATACGTGGAGGATTCGCGATAGGGCTCGATGGTCGCCGCAACCGGGCCCAGCGGCGCCCCGCCCCGGATTACGGCGAGCGCGAGCTCGTTTCCCAGCGACCCGAACTTGAGGAAGGGTTCGGCCAGGAAGAACTCGGTCTGCGGTCCCGCGGCGAAGGCGTTCCCGATCTGGACGCCGTTCAGGAAGATTCGGGCATCCTGCCTGGATTTCAGGACGAGCTTCCAGGCGACGTTCCAGCCCGGCGGGACGGCCAGGGTGAACGACGTGCGGAACCAGACGACCGGGCCGCCGGCGGCGAGCGCGGCCGGGAGGGGCGTGCCCGTCCGCCAGTTCGCCCAGTCCGCGCTCTCGCCCCGTTCCCACGCGCGCGCGAGCCGGGGGGCCAGCTCCCAGCCCGCGACCGGCGTTCCGCCCGGCCAGTCGGCCTCCGTCGCGGAGGTTCCGGAGGACGCGAGCGCCGTCCCGGAGGGCGCGCGATAGCGGGGCAGGAGGACCGCCCGCGCGAGGCCCTTGGCCGCGTCCAGCCCCGGCCCGCTATCGGGCCGGCCCCGGTTCTCGAGCAGGACTTCCAGGAGGTTATCGCCGGGCTTGGCGAGGCGGCTGAGCTCGGCGATCCCCGTGCGGGCGGTGCCGGAGAGCCCGGGGACGAGGACGCCGTTGACGAGGACGAGGTGGGCGTCGTCGTCGAGGAAGCCGAGCGCGAGCGCCTCCTCGCCGTTCCACGCGAACCGGGCCCGGTACCGGACGAAGCCCTCGGCATGGCGGTCGAGGTCGCCGAGCGATGCCAGTCCGTCGAGGCGCTCCCACCCCTCGCCGTCCCCGGGGCGCTCCGCGGCGACGCGGAACTTTTCTAGCCGGATCGGCGGGAACGGGAGCGGCCTCGTCCAGAACGGCACGTCGATGAGCCGCGTCGCGGAACCCGGCAGGAGGACGCGCATGGTCCCGGGGCCGGGCAGCGCGTCGACCTCGAGCACCAGCGACCCCGCCCGCTCGGTCGAGTGGCGGAGGTCGTACGCCCCGGTCGAGACGATCGCGGGGCCCTTCGTGGTCTCGACGACCCAGGTCCGGGCCGCGCGCGCGGGCGGCTGGCCCCACACTACTACCCCGCGGGGGAGGATCGTGAGCTTCCCGTCCTTCCCCCACGCCGCGGTGCCGGTCACTGCCGAGCCATCGAGGCGTGCCGTGACGGGCCAGGTGCCCGGCTCGTCGGCGAGGAGGAGGACGCGGCGGGCGCCCTGGCGGACCATGGCCTGGACCTGCACGGCCAGCCGGTCGACGACCAGCCCTTCGGCCCCGGCTCCGGCGACAAGGAGCTTCGCCTGGCGTGGCTTCAGGGCGACGGTCAGCGGGGACCCGCCGGGGACCGTGATCCGTGCCGTCACCGGGCGAGCGGACTCGTTGCGGACCGCGACGAACCGGGCGGCTCCATCGGCGCGGGACCGCACTGTCACCGCCTTCGTGTCGCTCCGCGCGCCCTCCTCGGGCAGGGCGCGGGCGAGCCCGGGGCCGTAGGTGCCGAGGAAGTCGCCGAGCAGCTTCATCGCGGCCCACGACGGCGTGAGGCCGCCGGACTCCGAAACCGGCGCGCCGCCGTCCCAGCTCGTGGCGAGGCCGGGCGCGCCCCAGTAGGCCTGAGACGTCCCGGCGCAGGCGGGCTCGATGTTGACCGCCGAGGCGCCCGCGATGATCGCGGTCTTGACGAGCGCATCGAGCGCCGTCGCGTCGGGGACGGGCGCGGCGGGCTGCCCGACCGGCTCCAGCCGGTGGCCGGCCAGCGACAGGACGGCGAGCGGCGCGCCGGGCTGGGCGTCCCTGAGGGCGGCGAGGGCGCGTTCGACCCGGGCGGGCTCGTCGCCCGCCCGGACCTCCAGGGTCTCGATCACGCGTGGCTCCCGGCCGGCCGGACGTACGCGCGCGGCGGCCGTGCCGCAGGTCACGAGCGGCACCTCGAGGTCCCGCTTCGCGGCGGCGGTAGCGAGGGCGTCGAGGTACCGTCCATACGGGCTGGCGTCGCCGGCGGCCCCGGCGTCGAGCTGGACGAGGATGACCGGTCCGCCTTGCGTCACCTGGCGGGGCTCGAGGACGGAGCACACGGTCTTGTACCAGCGCTTCGACCACTTGAGGCAGGCGCTCGAGTCGGTCCGCCACCCGGCGTTCCCCCCCGCGAGCCAGGCCGGGAGCCCCCCGGCGTTCCATCCGTCGCCGATGAACGGCCCCGGCCGGGCGATCACGAGCAGGCCGAGGCGCCCCGCCAGGTCGAGACATTGCTCGAGATCCGAGAGGTCCTCGTGGCCGCGCTCGCGCTCGTGCCAATTCCACGGGATGGAGACGGCCACGGCGTTGCACCCGGCGCGCTGGAGCTTCCGCATCCGGTCCTCCCAGAGCGCGCGCGGGCAGCGGACGTAATCGAAGCCCCCGGCATAGACGAATACGCTCGTGCCCTCCCGGAGGAAGGCCCGGGCGTCGAAGGTGAAGGCGGGCGGGCGTTCCGCCGCGGCTCCGGGGGAGGCCAGGGCAAGGGCGCAGGAGAGCGCGAGCAGGGCCGGCTTCAGGGACATGGCGTCATTGTACGGGAGTCTTCCTGCGGCGGGGCTGCACCGGGTACCATAGGTCCGTCGACCATGGCGACCCGGAGCGGCAACGTTCTCTCGGCCTCGAACCGGACGCGGGAGTCCCTGCCCGCCACCCGGAGGCTCATGATCCTGGGCGCGCATCCGGACGACTGCGAATGGATGGGCGGGGGGCTGGCGGCGCTGTGCGCGAAGGCGGGGTGGACAGTCCGGTTCGTCTCGGCGACGAACGGCGACGCGGGCCACCACGAGATGCCCCGTGGAGCGCTCGCCGCCCGGCGCGCGATCGAGGCCCGACGCGCGGCCGCCCGGATCGGGGCGACGGCGTTCACGCTGGGGGAGCCCGACGGCCGGCTCTTCGTCACGGACCGGACGACGGAGAAGGTCGTGCACGCGATCCGGCGGTTCGACCCCGACGTCCTGGTCGCGCACCGGGTCACGGAGTACCACCGCGACCACCGGTACGCGGCGCAGCTCGTGCTCGACGCCTCCTTCGTCCTCCAGGTGCCGCTCGTCTACCCGAAGGTCCCGGCGCCCCGGCGGGTGCCCGTCATCCTCTACGCCTGCGACTTCTTCACCGAGGGCACGCCGTTCCGCGCGGACGTCCTCGTGAATGTGGCGGCCGTTCTCGAAACGAGAACCCGGATGCTTCTCGAGCATGTCTCCCAGTTCCAGGAGTGGATTCCGTGGCTGAACGGGAACCGGGACGCCGGGCGGCGGCGGCCGGCGACCGACCTCGAGGACATCAGCCGGGGGCTCGAGCACCGGCCCCGGGCGATCGCCCGGCAGTACGCGGCGGCGCTCCGGCGCAAGTACCGGCGCCGCGTGGACGCGGCGGAGGCGTTCATGCTGAGCGAGTACGGCCGGCGGCTGTCCCCGCAAGAGCTCAAGACCCTCCTGCCGTTCTGATGGCGGGGAAGGGGGACGTAGTTGAGAAGTTGACAAACTCAGCGAAGTCCAGCCGCAAGGGCGAGTTTGTCAACTTCTCAACTACGTCCCCTCAGTCGCCGCTGACCCCGCGGGCGGTCGCGATCGGCCTCACCCTCGCGGTCGGGATCAACCTCGTCATGCTCTACAACGACTACTACCTGCGCAACACGCCCCTGATCCTGAACCACAGCCCCACGGCGGGGATGGCGGTCCTCATCGCGCTCGTGGGATTGAACCTCCTGCTCCGCCGGTGGCCGGGCGCGGCGTTCACGTCCGGCGAGATGCTCCTCATCTGGTGCATGGTCGCGATGGGCGGCGGGATCGGGGCCACGGGATTCGCGCGGTGCATCATCGGGTTCATGGCGTCGCCCGCGTACCTCGCCACCCCGTCGAACGAGTTCATGGAGTACCTGGTCAAGCCCCTGCCGGCGTGGGCCGTCGTGAGCAAGGACCCCTACAGCCCGGCCCTGCGGTGGTACTTCGAGGGCCTGCCGCGTGGCGAGTCCATTCCCTGGGGGGCGTGGGCGCGGCCGCTCACGGTCTGGATCGGGTTCTTCGTCGCCATGTACGCGGTCATGTTCGCGTTCACCTCCCTGCTCTACAAGCAGTGGGCGGAGCGGGAGCGGCTCACGTTCCCGATCGTGTTCGCCCCCCTCGCGATGGCGGAGGCGCCGCGGCCGGGCCGGCTGGTCAACGAGTTCCTGGGAAACTGGATCACGTGGGCCGGGGCGGCGATCCCGATCGTGATATTCGCCTGGAACGGGACCCGGTCCTACCTGCCGGCCCTGCCCGAGCTCCCGCTCCACTACGGGACCTGGGGGCTGTTCCCGGACCGGCCGTGGAGCGAGTTCAACCTCGAGATGGCGCACGTGTACTTCGCGATCATCGGACTCTCGTTCCTGCTCACGACCGAGGTCAGCTTCTCGCTCTGGTTCTTCTTCGTCGCCTACCACCTATCCTTCGTCTACGTGGCCTGGCTGGGCGCCGCGGGGCGGGGGTACTTCAGCTCCTGGAACCAGAAGGTCGGCACGCTCCAGAGCGCGGGCGGGATCCTCGTCATGGGCGTCTTCCTGATGTGGATCGCGCGGGGGGCGCTCCGGGCCTGGTGGGGCCGGGTGCGGCGCGGGGAGGACGTGCCCGGCGAGGACCCCCTCCCGCCGCGGCTCACGCTCGTCCTGCTCGTGGGCGGATTCGCGGCCATGGTGGCGTTCGTCTGGGCGCACGGGGCGCAGTGGTGGGCGGCGCTCCTCGGCATGGTCCTGTTCGTCTGCGTGATCGTCTTCCTGACCCGGCTGGTCGTCGAGGCCGGCATGCTCCTCGTCGGCGTCGAGGCGATCGGGTACGAGTTCCTGCACAACGTCTTCCCGGCGAAGTGGCTGACGGCGGGGACGCTCACGACCTACGTCCAGCTCCGGGGCGGGGTCATGAGCGACCTGCGGGAGCTCCTGATGCCGTACCTCATGAACGGCCTGCGGCTCTGCGCGGCCTCCGGTAAGCATGCGCGCAAGGTCCTGGCCGTCTTCGCCGTAACCGTCGCCGTCGCGCTCGTCGCGGCGTGCTACGGCCGGATCACGACCTGTTACAAGTACGGGGCGACGGGGGGCGACGACGCCTACAACCGCGGCTGGCAGGCAGGCCTCTACCCCGACGTCACGGGGCGGCTCAAGAACCCGCCGCAGTTCCAGTGGGTCGCGGTGGGGTCGGTGAACGCGGTACCCGCCGGCCTCGCGCATGTGGCTACGGGGGCCGGGCTCACGGGGTTCATGCTCTTCATGCGGGCCAGGTTCCTCTGGTGGCCGCTCAACCCGATCGGGTACCTGGTCTGCGGTTCGTGGCCCATCACCGAGATCTGGTTCTCGGTCTTCCTCGGCTGGTGCTGCAAAGCCGGCATCATGACCTTCGGGGGCGCGAAAACATACCGGCTCATGCTCCCGTTCTTCCTGGGCCTCGTCGTGGGGCAGGCGATCATCTCGACCTTCTGGACGGTCGTCTCGCTCTTCACCGGCGTTCCCGGTATCCTCATGATGCCCAACTAGCCATGGATCACCACCGGCACGATCACGTCTTCGGCCAGGATGTCGCCCGGGCGGGCGAGCACCGGACCCGCGTCGTCGTCGCGGTCACCGCCGCGACCATGGTCGTCGAGATCGTGGCCGGCCTCGTCTTCGGATCGATGGCCCTCCTCGCCGACGGGCTGCACATGGGTTCCCACGCGTTCGCCCTGGGGATAGCCGCCTTCGCGTACCGCTACGCCCGGCGCCACGCCGCGGACGAACGGTTCACGTTCGGGACGGGTAAGGTGGGGTCGCTGGCCGCGTTCACCAGCGCGACGATGCTCGGGCTCTTCGCGCTCGCCATGGGGTGGGAGAGCGTCCGGCGCCTGCTGGCGCCCGTCGGCATCCGGTTCGACCAGGCGATCGTCGTCGCCGTGCTGGGCCTGCTGGTGAACGCCGTGTGCCTCCTGATCCTGCGCGGGCCGGATGCCGGGCACGTCCACGGGGCGCCGTCCGGCGGCGCCCTGCCCGGCCACGACCTGCGGCACGACCACACGCTGTGGTCCGCTTACCTGCACGTGCTCGCGGACGCGCTGACCTCCGTCTGCGCCATCGCCGCGCTCATGGCGGGCAAGTACCTGGGGTGGTTGTGGCTCGATCCGGCGATGGGGATCGTGGGCGCGGTGCTCATCGCGAGCTGGTCCCGGGGACTCCTGCGGTCGTCCGCCCTGGTCCTCCTCGACAGCCGGGCGCCCGGTCACGTGGTCGCAGCGGTCCGCCGGGCCGTCGAGGGGGCGGGTGACGCCCGGGTGACGGATCTCCACGTCTGGTCGATCGGTCCCGGGGTCTGGGCCGCCGAGATCGTCCTGGAGTCGGCGGCTCCGGCGGAGTCCGGGCGGTACCGGGATCGCCTTCCCCGCGACCTGGGGCTCGTCCACGTCACGATCGAGGTCCGCCGCGCCGCCTGACGGCGGGGCGGAGTGCGCCCCCGGGCCGCTACCCCTTCCTGGTCCGCTCCACGGCCTCGATGACGGCGGCCGCGATGTACTCGTTCTGCGCGTCCGTCATGAGCGGATGCAGGGACGGGCAGAAGAGCCTGGCCCCGATCTCATCCGACTTCGGAAGCCGCTGGCGGCCGGTGGCCTTCCGGATGAACGCGTTGTCCGAGTACACGGGCGGGTTCGCGATGATGCATCCGACCCCGTACTTTCTTCTCAGGATATCGACCACCCGGTCCCGCTTCCGGCCGGCCCAGTCGGGCGGGAGCAGGAGCGTGTACAGATAGTACGTGTGTTCTGCGTACGCCGGCTCGAAGGGCAGGGCGAGCTCCGGCACGCCCGCCAGGAGCTTCGACCGCAGCCGGGCAAGCCGGACCCGCCGGGCGATCATGGAGTCCAGCCGTTTGAGCTGGACGAGTCCGACGGCGGCCTGCACGCGCGTCATCTTGTAGCTCGATCCCCACCCCGACGCGCCGCCCCACTGCCGGATGCTCTCGAGGCGGTTCTTGACCGCCCGGTCGTCCGTCGTGATCATTCCGCCCTCGCCCAGCGTCGTCATCAGCTTCATCGTGTGGAAGCTGAAGACGGTCATCCAGCCCCGCTTCCCGATCTTGCCGCTCTTGTATCCGCCGCCGCCGGCCCGCGCCGCGTCGCCGATCACGCGGATGGGCTCACCATGGCCGCGCGAGTGCCGCTTCGCGATCGCGAGGAGCTCGTCCATGGGGGCCGAGAGCCCGTTCATGTGGACCGGCAGGATCGCGCGTGTCCGCCGCGTGATCCGCCGCTCGGCGTCATGGGGATCGATGTTGAACGTCCTCGGGTCGATGTCGGCGAACACGATCCGGCCGCCCTGGCCCAGGATGGCCATGTGCGACGCTTTGAAGTTGACGGCGGGGCAGATGACCTCGTCTCCGGGTCCAAGGTTCAGGCAGCGCATGGCCATATCCAGCCCGACGCTGGCGGTCGAGACCGAGACCGCGTACCGGCTGCCCGTGTACCGGGCGTAGGCAGCCTCGAAGTCCGTGAACTCCTTCGTGATAAACCCGAACCCCTCGCGCCAGTCCATGGAATCCCGGATCGCCTTGACCGCCGCCCGGATCTCGCGGTCCGTGTACCACCCGCCCAGCCGGGGCTCGCCCTCCCATCCCGCCTGCGACCGCCCCCGGGCCAGAATCCGCTTCCTCCGCGCCGCGTCGATCATGATTCCCTCCCGTTCATGCGTCACCCCGGTCCATGTCGCGATGATTCTACTCCACGCCGCGGACGGGACTGGCGTGCAAAATACGCGTGTGGGCCTGCACTTTCCGGAATCTCCCATCGCACCGGCGCGGAGGGTTTAGAATCATCAAATGAGCCAGACCTGTCCCACGTGCGGTCAACCGATCCCAGAGCCCTCCGCCGGCCAGCCGGCCCAGACACCCGCGGCGCCGCCGCCGGGCCCGGGGCTTCGCCGGTTCGCGACGGTCAAGGTCGCGGCCATCGCCGCCGCGGTCGTCGTCGTGGCTATCGGTGCCTATCTCCTGTTCGGCCGGAGCCGGCCGCTCGCGGAGCGGCTCTACGCCGAGGACCCGGCCACTCGCGAGGCGGCGCTGACCGAACTCGCGACCCTTGAGACGAATACCCGCGCGCCGGTCGTGGAGGCGTTGGTCAAGAACGCGGCCGACCCCGACCCGCGAAAGCGGTCGTGCACGCTCGAGGCCCTCGTCCGCCTCAAGCCCCCGGTGGACGATGCCCGCTCCGTGCTGCCCGGACTTCATGCGCTGATGGGCGGCCCGGATTCTCCGGCGGCCATGCAGGCGTTCGCGGCCGCCCGCTATATCGCGCCGGCGCGGCAGGAGGTGCAGGCCGCCGCCCTGGTGGTGCTCTCGTCGCAGGGAGTCCGGCTTTCGTCGACCGCGTACCTGGCGGTCCTCGCGACCGTCAGCCAGACCATGTCGGCCACCGGGGACGCCGTGCCGGGCCTGCCGGTCGCGCTCGGGTCGGTGGTGCTGGCCACGCCGGACGCGGCCGTGCGGACAAGCGCGCTCGGCGTTATCGGCCAGCTCTCCTCGACCGCCCAGGCCGAGGCCGGGACGGTCGTGGGGCTCGGCGCGTTCAGTTCGACTTCGATCCTGCAGGGGCTGCAGGACCCGCTTCCCGCCAACCAGCAGGCCCTGCTGGGAAGCCTCATCCGGATCATTCCGAAATCCGTCGACCTGGCGGCTCCGCTGGTCCTGCTGGCGCGCGATCCGTCGCCCGCCCTGCGCACGGCGGCCGTCGAGGTGCTGATGAGCCTCACTCCGACCTCGACTACCGGGTGGGCGGCCGTAACGGGATTGCTGAAGGACGCGTCCGTGGATGTCCGGCGTGCCACGGTGCTGGCGGTGAAGCCCCGGGCCAAGGAGCTTCCCCGGATGGCCGTGACGAACCTGATCGCGCTGCTCAAGGATCCGGACGAGATCGTGCGGGGCGAGGCGGCCGCCGTGTTGGAGACCATGCCCAGCCCGCGAGTGAAGAAGGCGCTCGCCGCCTACGCGTCGGCGAAGGCCGCCGCCGAGGCTCCGGCCACCGAGGCGGCCGCGGCGGAGCCGGCAGCGGCTGAGGCCGCTCCGGACGAGACGGCGGCGTCGCCGTCAGCGACCACCGAGACCGCATCGACCCCGCCCGCAGCGGGCGGGGCCGCATCGGGCGAAGCCCCGGCCACCGAGGCCGCCCCGGCGGAGGCGGCTCCCGCCGATGTCGCCCCCGCGGACGCGGCGCCGGCCAAACCCGCCCCGGACGAGACGATCCAGACCGACCCCGCGGAAGCCGCGCCGGCCTCCGGGGAAGCCGCCAAGCCGTGCGGCTACACACCCGAGCAGGCGACCACGCTCGCGAAGGACCACACGCCCCGGTCCTACGCGGACGGGGCCTGCAAGGATACCCTTCAGTACTCGGTCAAGAAGAGCGACACGGCCCCGTGCGTCTTCGAGGTGACGGTCTCCTGCAACGGGGAGGCTCTGGGGACCTGCGAAGTGGACGGGGACAAGGGGACGTACGCCTGGCAATAGAGCCCGTAGCGCCCCCAGCCCTGACGGGATGATCCTGCCCCGCACTTTCCGGCCAGTTGTTGTCCCTCGTGGCCGGAGGGTACGCTATCGGTCAGGAGGTGCCGATGGCCGGTCCTGAAGACTCTCCCGCCGGGAAGCGGAAACCCGCATCCGCCGCGACGCCGGTCTCCCCGGTTCGGGAGGGAGGCACGGGGCTGGCGGAGGCCGACGCGCTCGAGATCGCGTATTCGCACCTGCGCAGCGCGCTGGACGCCTACGCCCACGATCTCTACCCCGTCTCGCTCGCGCGCACCTTCGAGCAGAAGGGCAAGACCGAGGCGCTGGCCGGCAAGCTGGTCGAGGACGAGAAGAAGTGGATGGGACTGCTCAAGACCGTCGACGAGCACATCGAGCTGTTCAAATCCCACAAGCTGGAACACAAGCAGCAACTGGAGAAGGCCAGACTCGTCAACGAGACGATTCCGCACTACGAGCCTCCCAGCGAGGAAGAGCTATTCCAGATCCTGCCCCGGGAATACGTCGACTTCATGAAGCAGGCCGTCCCTACGCCCCGGGGCACCGCCCCGGCCGGCGCGACCGAGCCGGCGGAGCTCTCGGCCGTACCCGAGGAGCCGGATCCGGCGGGAGAGTCCGGAGCCGGCCCGGCCGCCGATGACGCGCCGCTGAGATTCGACAACATCAAGTTCGAATCCTCCGCACCCGCCGCGCCGGCCGCGCCCGCGCCGCGGGCGGCCGCCCGGACTCCTCCTCCGCCCCCGTCGCCCACGCCGCGGAAGCCGTCTCCGCTGGTCTTCGCGGGCGCCTGCGGCGTCTGTGTCCTCGCCGGCGCCGTCGCCGGATTCGTGGCGGGAGGGCGGGCCCGGCCCGCCGTGCCGGCCCGGGCGGCGGCCCCCACGCCGGCGGCGACATCAGTCGAGTTGCTCGTCGATGGCAGCGGTTATTCGGGCGAGAAGTACGAATCGCCGGGCAAGGTCACCGTTACCTACGCCAAGGACCTCCGGACCGTCACGATCTACGTCAACTCCGTGGCTGAAGCGAAGCCGGCTCCCAAGCCGGAGCCTGAGGCGAAACCTGCCCCCAAGCCGAAGGCGTCAGCGGAACCGGCACCCAAGCCCAAGCCCAAGCCCAAGCCGAAGCCGGAAGCAAAGTCCGAGGACCCGTTCCCGCCCGGATGGGAGAACCAGTAGAGCCCGCTTCAAAACTCCAACGGGCTCTGGAAGCAGCGGATGGATTCTTGCTGTGAAATGGCTCTTGGGGTCAGCGGGGGCGCGGGCGGGCGCGGGAGAGCCGCAGGGGCCGGTAGCCGCCCCGCGAACGGTGCCAGAAGATGAGGGGGACGTAGACCAGGAGCGGGAAGAGGGGCAGGACCGAGACCCACCGGAACGACATGGAGGCTCCGGCGCGCTCGGCGGCGCGGACGGCGGCGAGATCGGCGGGAGCGTCGAGGCGCTCCTTGGCCACCGGGCTGTAGCGGCCGTCGACGACGACGAGGGACGCGACCCCGGGCGGCAGGTTCCGGACCGTGTACCGGTCGTAGATCGTGCCCATGACGGGGCCCGCGAGGCCGCCTCCGAGGGCGCCGGTCGCGCTCAGGAGCGCGAGGCCCAGCGCTCCGCTCTTGGGGAACCGCTCGGTCGCCACGCCGAGGAGGACGGGCCAGAGGAGCGAGAGCCCGACGGCGAAGACGGTGGCGGCGGCGAACGCGGGGGCGGGCGTGAACGCGTGGCTCAGCCAGAAGAGGCCCCCGGCCGCGAGCAGGCAGGAGGCGGTGAGCACCCCGAAGGGCGAGTACCGGCGGACGAGCGCGCCCGCCCAGATCCGGAAGACGAACATGATCACGGCGGTGTAGACGAGGAACGTGATGCCCCGCATCCCGACGGTGTCGGTCATGACGGACCCCAGCCACGCGTCGGGTCCCATCTCGGTCGCGGCCGTGAATGCCATGCAGACGACGAGGATCAGGAAACCGGGGTGCACGGTCTCGCGGATCATGGCGCCCATCGAGACGCCCGAGGCCGCGCGCTCGGTCTGCGGGAACGGCTGGCCGACGAGGAGGAATCCGTATCCGAGGGCGGGGAGGAGGATCAGGGCGAACTTGACCCGCCACGACAGGCTGATCGCGGCGGCGGTGACGCCGGGGACGTCGAGCCGGAACGCGGCGGTGACAGCGACGCAGAAGAGACCGCCGACGACTAGACCGAGGGGCCAGGAGGCGTGGAGCAGGTTGATCCGGCCCGTCTTGTCGCGCGGGTACAGGGTGGCGACGAGGGGGTTGATGACGCCTTCGACGACGCCCTCGGTCAGGCTGAGGATGAAGCAGGCCGCGAGGAGGACGGGGAAGCCGAGGGCGGGGGAGGCCAACGTCAGCAGGATGCCGGTCACGTGACCCACGAACGCGATGCGGAGAAGCCGACCCATCCCGAAATGGTCGCAGAACGGGCCGACGACGAGGATGGACATCGGGTACCCCCAGGCGGCGGCGGCGAGGATCAGGCCCTGCCGCTGGTGCGAGAGGTCGAACTCGAGCCCGAGCGCGCTCAGGATGTCGCATCGGACGGCGAACGTGAGCGCCATGGTGACGAGGGCGAGGCAGCTCGCGAGGAAGATGCGCGTCCGGTTGACCGGGTGAATCATGGAGACATAGTATAGCCCCGGATGATGAATGGGAATGCGATCGACGCGCACGTGGCCGAGATCGACCGGTGCAACCAGCGAAGCGCCAGGATGCTCTCGGTCGTGGACCTGCTGGAGGCAAAGACGCTGACGCCGGAGCTGGCCGCCTACCTGCTGGCCGCGATCTCGCGGGGCGCCTCCTATCTGGTCGGCGCCCTGCCCGGAAGCGCGGGGAAGACGACGGTCATGGGCGCGCTCCTGAACTTCGTGCCCGCCACGATCGCGCTGAAACCGGCCGATTCGGCGAAGACGATCGCGGACGCGCTGGCGCACCTCTCGCCGCGCCGGTGCTGGATCTGCCATGAGATCGGGGCCGGCGGCTACTACGCCTACCTGTGGGGGCCGGCCCTGCGTGCGTACTTCGAGCTGGGGCGGGCCGGGCACCAGCTCGCGACGAACCTGCACGCGGACACGTACGAGCAGGCGCGCGCCCAGGTCTGCGACGAGAACGGGGTGCCCCTCGAGGACTTCGTCCGGATGAACCTGGCCCTCTTCCTGCGGGTGCGCGGCGGGGACCGGGTGGTCCACGAGGTCTGGGAGTCGGACGGGGCGTCCGTCCACCGCAGGATCTTCGCGGGGGGCAGGCTGGCCGGGGGCCGGCTGGCGGACCCGGAACGGGTGGCGCAGGCGGGAAAGACCCTCGACGCGCTCATGGCCACGGGGGGCCGCACGATCGGGGACGTGCGTCAGTTCCTCGTCAAATCCTCCGCTGTATAATGCCCCCGGGTAACGCCAAGACAAGGAGCATTCATGGCCGATAAGAAGAAGGCACTGTTCGTGTGGGGGGGATGGGACGGGCACACGCCGAAGCAGAGCACGGACCTGCTAGCGCCGTGGCTGGAGTCGCAGGGCTACTCGGTGAAGGTCTCGGACACGCTGGACGCGTACCTCGATCGCGAGTACCTGATGGCGTGCTCGCTCATCGTGCCGGTGTGGACGATGGGCACGATCACGGGCGACCAGGAGAAGAACCTGCTGGAGGCGGTCAAGGGCGGGGTCGGGCTCGCGGGCTGGCACGGATCGATGGACGACTCGTTCCGGAACAACACCGAGTACCAGTTCATGACCGGCGGCCAGTGGGTCGCGCATCCGGGCGGCGTCATCGATTACCGGGTCAACATCACGAAGCCGAACGACCCGATCATGGCCGGAATCGGGGATTTCGCCATGAAGTCCGAGCAGTACTACATGCACACGGATCCCGCCAACGAGGTGCTGGCCACGACCACGTTCGGCGGCGAGCACGCGTCCTGGATCGCCGGGCACGTGATGCCCGTAGTGTACAAGAAGACCTACGGAAAGGGCCGCGTCTTCTACTCGTCGCTCGGCCATGTGCGGGCGGATTTCGACGTCCCCGAAGCCCTGACCATCCAGCAGCGCGGGATGCTCTGGGCCAGCCTCTGAGCGCGCATCTCACAGGGAGGAGCACAGACATGAAGGCAGCCGTGATTGGAGCGGGGTTCATCGGGCCCGTGCATGTCGAGGGCCTTAGGCGGGCGGGCGTGGTCGTCAAGGGCGTTCTCGGCATCGACCGGAACGAGTCGGAGACCGCGGCGAAGGCGATGGGGCTCGAGCGCGCGTATCTTTCACTTGAAGAAGTCCTCAAGGATCCGGACATCGCGAGCGTCCACATCGCGTCCCCGAACAAGCTCCACGCGAAGATGGCGCTGGCCGCGCTCGAGGCGGGCAAGCACGTCGTGTGCGAAAAGCCGCTGGCGATGACTTCCAAGGAGAGCGCGACGCTCGTCGCGGCCTCGAGGAAGCGGCCGAAGCAGGTCGCGGCCGTCAACTACAACCTCCGGTTCTATCCCCTGAACATCGAGGCGCGGACGCGCGTCCGGCGCGGCGACCTCGGCGAGGTGTTCCATATCCGGGGCGCCTACGTCCAGGACTGGCTCCTGTACCCGGACGACTTCAACTGGCGCGTGATGGCCGAGGACGGCGGGGCGACCCGGGCCGTCGGCGACGTCGGGACGCACTGGCTCGACCTCGTCCACTACATAACCGGCCTGGAGGCCGAGGCCGTCATGGCCGACCTCCGGGTCGTCCACCCGGTCCGCTACCGCCCTCTCGGGCAGGTCGAGACCTACAAGGACAAGGAGAAGGGCGCCGAGGAGAAGATGGAGCGGAAGCCCGTCAAGATCACGACCGAGGACTACGGCGCCGTGCTCATCAAGTTCAAGGGCGGCGCGCGCGCGTCCCTGCTGGTCTCCCAGGTGACGGCGGGCCGCAAGAACCGGCTCGAGTACGAGATCTCGGCGGCGAAGGCCGCGATCCAGTGGATCAGCGAGTCGCCGAACGAGATGTGGATCGGGAGCCGCGAGCACGCCAACGAGGTGCTCCTGCGCGATCCGTCGCTCCTGGACCCCGCCGCGCGCAAGTTCGCGAACTACCCCGGCGGCCACAACGAGGGCTTCCCCGACACCTTCAAGCAGGTCTACCGCGCGATCTACGAGGACATCCGGTCCGGTGGGCCCAACCCGAAGTCCCTGTACGCGACCTTCGCGGACGGGCACCGGGAGCTCGTGCTCTGCGAGGCCATCCTGGAGTCGAGCCGGAAGCAGGCGTGGGTGAAGGTCAAGTCGTGACGACGGACGGCCTCACGCTCAAGGCCATCGCGAAGATGATCGACCACTCGCTCCTGCATCCGACGATGACGGACGCGATCGTCACCGAGGGCTGCGAGGTGGCGAAAAGTCATGGCGTTGCGACCGCGTGCGTGAAGCCGTATTCGACGGCCATGGCGGCGCGGATCCTGGAGGGGTCCGGGGTGGCCGTCTGCACCGTGACCGGGTTCCCGCACGGGAACTCGACGGTCGCGATCAAGGTCGAGGAGACGAAGCTCGCCATGCGCGAGGGGGCAACCGAGATCGACACGGTGGTCAACATCGGCAAGGTGCTCGGCGGCGACTGGGAGTACGTGACGGCCGAGTTGCGCGAGGTGAACGCCGCCGCCACCGGCGGGGGCGCCATCCTCAAGGTCATATTCGAGAACGACTACCTCCAGGACGAGCACATCGTGAAGCTCTGCGGGATCTGCTCGAAGCTCCAGGTCGCGTTCGTCAAGACCTCGACCGGGTACGGGTTCGTGCGCCAGTCGAACGGCATGTACGCGTACCAGGGCGCGACGGACCACCACCTCCAGCTCATGCGTGCGAACTGCCCGCCCTCTGTGCAGGTCAAGGCCGCGGGCGGCGTGAGAGCGCTGGACGACGTCCTCCGTGTCCGCGCGCTCGGTGTCACCCGCATCGGGGCCACGGCGACCGTCGCGATCCTCGAGGAAGCCAGGAAGCGCGGCATCACCTGATCCCGGGAGGCGCCGGCTAGGTGATCAAGTACCTGGGGTCGAAGCGGCTGATCGTGGACCGGATCGTCCGGGCCGTCAATGCGATCCCGGGGACTCGAAGCGTCCTCGACCTCTTCTCCGGCACCGCCCGCGTCGGCCACGCCCTCAAACGCGCCGGGTACCGGGTCCTGGCCAACGACCACAACGAGTACGCCCGGGTCCTCGCGACCTGCTACGTGGCCGCCGATCGCGAGAAGGTTCTTGCCCCCGCAACCCGGCTCGTCCGCGAGTTCAACCGCCTCCGGGGGAAGCCCGGGTGGTTCACCGAGACCTTCTGCGTGAACTCCCGATTCTTCCAGCCGAAGAACGGGGCGCGCGTCGACGCGATCCGGGACGCGATTCGTGGGAAGGGGCTGGAGCCCGAGCTCGAGGCCGTCCTGCTCACGTCGCTCATGGAGGCCGCCGACCGCGTGGACTCGACGACCGGGGTCCAGATGGCGTACCTGAAACGCTGGGCGCCGCGGGCACTGGGCGACCTCGAGCTCCGGGTGCCGGACTTCCTGCCGCGGGCCCGGGCCGGGAAGGGCGAGGCGCACGGACTCGACGCATTCGAGGCGGCGGCGCGGCTCGAGGCCGACGTCGCGTATCTCGATCCTCCCTACAACCAGCACTCGTACCTCGGCAACTACCACGTCTGGGAGTCGCTCGCGCGCTGGGACCGGCCGGAGGTCTACGGCATCGCGCGCAAGCGGCTGGACGTCCGGAGCCGCCAGAGCGTGTTCAACTCCCGGCCCCGGTTCCGGGCGGCCTTCAGCCGGCTGGTCCGCGCGGTCCGGGCGCGGACGCTGATCGTCTCCTTCAGCGACGAGGGCTACCTCGACCGGGCGGCGATGGAGGAAGTGCTCGGCCTGCGCCCGGCCGTGGGCGTGGTCGCCATGGACTTCAAACGCTATGTCGGCGCCCAGATCGGCATCTACAACCCCCAGGGCGTGAAGGTGGGGAAGGCCGGGCGACTGCGCAACCGCGAGTTCCTGTTCATCGCGGGCGCGCGGCGGGTTGTTGACCGGGCAATGGCGGCGTTATCCTGACGTTTGAGGGATTCGTGAGGCAGGAGACAAGTGGCCGACACCGCGGATGACGGAGGGGATAAAACCATGAAGAAGCCCGGCAAGGTGGCCGCGATGCTTACTTCGGCGCTGGTGTCCCTCGCCGGCGGCGGCCGGGCCGGGGCCGCCGGGATCGAACGCGCCCCCGTGCATGCGGGGTCGTTCTACCCTGCGGGGAAGTCCGAAGCCGAGGCCCTGCTCAAGGGCTACCTCGCGAAGGCGACCCCGCCGCCGGGCCCCGTGCCGCGCGCGGTCGTCGTCCCGCACGCGGGCTGGCAGTACAGCGGGCCGACGGCGTCCTGGGCCTACAAGGCCCTCGCGCGGGGGGCGGAAACGATCACGCGCGTGATCCTGCTCGCCCCGAGCCACTACGTAGCGTTCCGGGGCGTCGTCGTCAACGAGCGCTCCTACCGGTCGCCGCTCGGGGTCTGTCCCCTCGACACGGAGGCGATCGCAACGCTCAAGAAGGGGGACTTCGCGCAGGCCGACATGCAGGGGCCGGGGACGCGCGAGCACGCGGACGAGGTCCAGATTCCGTTCATCCAGACCGTCCTTCCCAAGGCCCGGCTCGTGCCCCTGATCGTGGGAGAGCTGGCGCCCGGCGACGCCGAGCACACGGCGCGCGCGATCTCGACGATCCTGGACGAGCACACGGTGATAATCGCCAGCTCGGACTTCACCCACTACGGCCTCCGGTTCGGATTCGCGCCGCCGCTGGGCCGCGACATCCCGGCCGGGCTTCGGGACCTCGACCTCGGGGCGGCTGACCGCATCACGCGCGGGGACGGGGAGGGTTTCGCTGCCTACGTCGACCGGACGGGCGCCACGATCTGCGGCCGGAACCCGATATCGATCCTGCTGGCCGTCTTCAAGGTCAACCGCTGGCGGGCCAACGGGAAGGTGCTCCAATACGCGACGAGCGGCGCGCTGACCGGGGACTGGTCCTCGAGCGTCAGCTACTGCGCGATCGCGCTGGGCGACGTCTCCATACCGCCGAGGGCGAAGGCGGTCGCGGCTACCGGGACGAAGACCTCGGCCGCTCCTGCGACCACGTTGTCCCCGGCCGACGGGGAGGCGCTCCTGAAACTGTCGCGCTACGTGCTCAGAAAGTTCGTTGTCGACAAGGTTTCGCACTTCACGGAGGAGGAACTCGAGCCCTTCGGGCTGACGGCGGCGGCGAAGGGCCAGCTCGGGGCCTTCGTAACGCTGCGGGAGCAGGGCCAGCTCCGCGGGTGCATCGGCCACATCGTCCCGCGGTTCCCCCTGTACCGGGGCGTCGTCGAGAACACGATGAACGCCGCCTCCCGCGACCCGCGGTTCGGGTCCGTCAAGCCGGGGGAGCTGGCGGCGATCACGATCGAGATCTCGGTCATGTCGCCGCTCGTGAAGGTCGAGTCCGTGGACGAGATCGTGGTCGGGCGCGACGGGCTCGTGCTCGTGAACGGGCAGAACACGGGCGTCTTCCTGCCCCAGGTGCCGGGGGAGCAGGGCTGGGACAAGGACACGTTCCTCCAGCAGCTCGGGGTGAAGGCGGGGCTCGATCCCGGCGCGTACCGCCGGCCGGACACCGAACTCTACCGGTTCACGGCGCGGATCTTCGAAGAGAAACCCTGAGATGATCCGGCCGCTCGTCCTGGCGGCGGTCATGAGCGCGCTGAGCTGGCGGGTGTACGCGGGCCGTCCCGCCGCCCTCGGGGTTGCCCTGGTCTGGTCGGCGCTGGTCGCGGCGGGCGCCGCCTGGATGGAGGCGCGCGGGCGGCTGGCGCTCTACCGCCGGGTTTACTTCGCCGTCCTCGCGGCGTGCTTCCTTCTCCAGATGCACCTGCCGCGGGCGGGGCCCAACCTCGAACCGTACTGCCACCTCGGCCTCGCGGGGAACGCGCTCCACACCGGGTACAACCAGTTCCTCGCGATCGCGGGAGGGACCTGGGGTGCGTACGGCCCCCTGAGCCTCGGACTGCTCTGGCTCCTCGTCGTCCTCGCGTGCGGCGGCTCGCTCTGCGGCTGGGTCTGCTTCTTCGGCGGCGTGGACGACACGCTGTCGTCCCTGCGGAAGCCCCTCTTCCGCATCCCGAACGCGAGCCGGATTCGCGTCTTCCAGCTCGCGCTCCTGCTCGTGATCGCGGCGACCTCGTTCGTCCACATGGAGCCCGAGTTCTGCCGGATGCTGTGCCCCTTCAAGCTCACGGGTGATATCGCCCAGTCGTACGCGCACCCGGCGCTGACGTGGGGGCTCTCGTTTGCCCTCGTCGGCGGCGTCTTCGTCGTGGGACTCCCGCTCCTGACCGGCCAGCGCACGTTCTGCTCGGGCGTCTGCCCGTTCGGGGCGATCCCGCCGCTCGTCGCCGGGCTGAACCCGTACCGGGTCGCGATCCGGGATGACGCCTGCACCGGGTGCTCGACCTGCGCGTCCGTCTGCCCGAGCTTCGCCATCGATTCGCGCCCGGGAAGCGCGTCCATCAACCGCTACTGCACCGCGTGCCTGCGGTGCGTGGACCCGTGTCCCGCGAACGCGATCCGACCGGCGCTCTTCGGCCGCCGCGAGAGCCGGCTCTTTCCCTGGGTTACGCTCGCGCTCGGCGGCGCGCTCTCGGTGTTCTACGTGCCCGCCGGTGTCCTTGCCCTCGTCCGGATCGCGGGGGGCCACCCGGCGTGACGCTCGCCGCCGTCGCCGGAGCCCTGTCGGTCGTCGCGCAGGCCGTCCTCGTCCGCGAGCTCGCCGTGCTCTTCCGGAACAACGAGCTCGTGCTCGGCATCCTCCTGGGCGCGTGGCTGGCCGGCAGCGCGGTGGGGGCTGCCGGGTTGGGTCGCCTGCCGGCGGGGTGGCGCTGGCGCAGCGGCTGGCTGCTCTTGGCGCAGATGCTCCTCGTCCTCGCCGACGTCTTCGCGATCCGGTGGCTGTTCGGCGTCTGGCAGTTCCACGCCCGGCCGCCCCTGCCGGTTGTCGGTGGCGTCGCGTTCGCGCTCACGGCTCCCGCGGGGGCGCTCGCGGGTCTCACGTTCGCGTCGCTGGCGACGTTCCGGTCCGGGCCGCTGGCGAGCGCGATCTACGTGGCGGAGGCCGGGGGCGCCTGCCTGGGCGGGCTCGCGTTCGCCGCCCTCCTCGCGGCGGGCTGGCACGCGATCGACGTGGTCGTAGCCGCGCTCTTCGTCGTGCTCGTGTTCCTCATCAACTCCGGGCGGGCCCGGCCGTGGGGCCGGCTCGCGGCCTCCCTGGCGGTGCCCGCGCTCGGCCTCTGGCTGTGCCTGCCGCTCCTGCGGGCGGCCGACGACGCGGGGCGGCGGCTCCAGTACCGGAAGACCCCGCTCGTCTTCGCGCGCGAGTCGCGGTGGGGCCACCTCGCGCTGACCGGGGGCCCGGGTTTGGGCGCCTTCTGGTACAACGGCGAGGTCATCGTCCAGCGCGACCTCGCGGCCGAGGAGGAGGAAACGCTCTGTCCCATCCTCGCGGCGGGCGTCCCGTCCTCGATTCTCGTCCTCGGGTTCTGTCCCGACACGCTCCTCGCGGGCTGGCAGGCGCTCGGGGTCCGCCGGATCACGGCCGTGTTCCAGGACGAGGTCATGATGCTGTTCGAGGACTACGGGTCGGGTCGCCGCGAGGGATACTCGTTCTCGCCGCGGTTCGCGGACCCCTTCCGGTGGGCGACGGTGGTGCGGGAGCGGTACGACCTCGTCGTGGTCCGGGAGCCCCTGCCGGTCACGATCGCGGCGAACCGGTTCTTCGCGCGGAGCTTCTACGAGGGGCTCCGGGGCGCGCTCGCCCCGGGCGGCGTCGTCGCGGTCGCGGTGGCGTACGAGGAGAACGGGCTGGACCCGCGCACGGCGCGCGCGCTCGCGATCGTGCAGGCCACGCTGGGCGCGGCCTATCCGGCGGGTGGGATCGTGGCCGCGGGCCGGTTCTGGTTCTTCGCCTCCGGCGCGCCCCTGGCGATGGGGCCGGCCGACGCGCGGCGCCGGCTCGCGGCGCTGCCCGCCGTGCCGAGGTTCGTGAACGCGGCCTGGGTGGCGCACACGTTCGCGCCGGAGCGGACCTCGAGGTTTGAGCGCGAGCTCGAGGCCGCGGGACCGGTGCCCGTGAACGGCGTCTTCACCATGGCGCTCTTCCGCGACGTCCTCCGCGGGTGGGTGCGCCGGGACCTGGGAGATACGGGGAAACTGCTGCTGATCGTGCTCGCGGCACTGGCCGCGCTCGCGGCGGCACGGTGGAATGCGCTCCGCGGGATCGCGCTCCGCCGGCCGGGGGCGTTCTGGCTCGCGGCGGCCGGCTTTGCCGGGATGGCGGGCGAGGTCCTGCTCCTGTTCTGGTACCAGGGCGTGACCGGCGTCATCTACGACCTCTTCGCGCTGCTCACGGGGCTCTTCATGCTCGGGATGGCCCTGGGGGGACACGCCGGTTTGGGCTGGGGCCCGGCTTCGCGCGGCGTGGGCTTCGCCGGATTGCTGCTGGCCGGCTGGGTGGCGGCCGTGGGCGCGCTCTTCCTGCTCCCGGTGCCGCCGGGGGGCGTGGTCGCGGACGCCGTCGCGTTCGCGCTCAGCGGCCTCGGCGGCGCCGCCCTCGGCGCGGTCTTCACGGGGGTCGCCCGGCACCGGGAGAAAGCCGGCGCTTCGCCGGCCGCGGTCAGCGGGCTCTACGCCGCCGACCTCGCGGGGTCCGCGGTCGCCGCGGTGGCGGTGCCCGCCCTGCTCGTGCCCGTCCTCGGGCTGCCCGGCACCTCGGCCGCCGCCGTCGCGGTCCTGGTCCTGGCCCACGGGCTCGCGGGCCGCCACACGTGGGACTGAGACCCGCCGCCGCGCTCACCGCGGGAGAGAGGGCGCGGCTCGCACTCTCCCTCGCGGTCACCGCGCTCTGCCTGGCCGGCTTCCTGGCGGCGAAGTCCCCGCGGATCCTGGGGGCTGCCGTTCCCGACGGCTCCCGGGCGCGCGAGGCCCACTGGTGGCACGCGACCGACCTCGGCGTCCAGTGCGACCTCTGCCCTTTCCGGTGCTATCTCCCCGAGGGGGCCAAGGGGAAGTGCCGGGTCCGGATCAGCGCGGGCGGAAAACTGTGGACGATGGTCTGGGGCCAGCCGGTTTCGGTCGCCGTCGACCCGATCGAGAAGAAGCCCGTGTTCCACATGCTGCCGGGCTCCGCGATCCTGTCGCTGGCCACCGTCGGATGCCCGCTGCGGTGCGACTTCTGCCAGAACTGGGCGATCTCGCAGTGCGATCCCGAGTCGGTGAAGCCGTCCGCCGAGCTCGCGGCGCTCCGCCAGACGCCCGGCCCCGGGTTCCTGCCGCCCGAGGACGTGGTCGCGCTGGCGGTCAAGAACCGGATCCCCGCGCTCGCGTACACGTACTCGGAGCCCGCGATCTTCTGGGAGTACGTGTTCGACTGCGCTAAGTTGGCGAAATCGCGCGGCCTGCGCAACGTCATGGTCACGTCGGGCTGGATCAACCCGGAGCCGCTGAAGGCGCTCGCGCCGTACCTCGACGTCGTCAAGGTGGACCTCAAGGGGATGCGCGAGGATTTCTACCACGACGACGTCGGCGGAAGGCTGGAGCCAGTGCTGGACACGCTCCGGCTGCTCAAGCGGCTCGGGGTCCTCGTCGAGGTCGTGAACCTCGTGGTGCCCACTCGCAATGACGCCGACGCCGACCTTGAGCGGCTGGCCCGGTGGGTGCGCGACGAGTTGGGGGCCGACACGCCCCTGTTCTTCAGCCGGTTCCACCCCGACTACCGGTTCACGAGCGTGCCCGCCGGGTCCGTGGAGACCCTCGACCGCGCCCGGCGGATCGCGATGCGGGCTGGCCTTCACTATGTGTACGTCGGTAACGTGCCCGGCGACGAGGGTGAGAACACGTACTGCCCCAAGGACGGCACGCTCCTGATCCGGCGCAGCGGGTATCAGATCGTGGAGTACAATCTCATCCGCGGCCGCTGTCCCGTATGCGGCACGCGCATTCCAGGCATCTGGGGGAGGTGACCGGTGGCAAGACCCAAGCGGCTCGCGTTCGTGGATTACGCCCTCGACAACTGGCATTCGAACACGTACCTCGGCTACCTGCGCGGCGCGCTCAAGGGACGGGGCTGGGAGGTGGCCGGTTGCCACGCGATGCGGGAGGCGGAGGGGCGTCGCTGGGCGGCCAAGAACCGGATCCCGTACTGCGCGTCGCCGGTGGAGCTCAACGACCGCGTGGACGCCTTCCTCGTGATGGCGCCGAGCAACCCCGAGACCCACCTCGCGCTCGTCCGCCGCGTCGTGCGGTTCGGCAAGCCCGTCTGGGTCGACAAGACCTTCGCCCCGGACCTCGCCACCGCGAAGGCGATCTTCGCGCTCGCGGACGCGCACCGCGTCCCCCTCGAGACCAACTCCGCCCTCCGGTTCACGGCCGTCCAGGCCTACGCCCGCGAGGTCGGCCGGGACGCGATCCGGCACATGGTGGTCTGGGGCGGCGGCGGCCGGCTCGAGGAGTACACGATCCATCCCCTCGAGCTCCTGGTCTCGTGCATGGGGCCCAAGGCCGAACGCGTCATGCGGCGCGGGAAGGGCGAGGAGGCCCAGCTCCTGATCGACTTCTCCGGCGGCCGCACGGCCGTCGTGAACGTCTACATCGGGACGAACACGGACTTCGCGGCGTCGGTGACGACGAAGCAGGCGACGCGATACATTCCCGTCGACGGCGGCGTCCTGTTCCGGGACGCGACGGCCGGGATCCTGAACTTCCTCGAGAAGCGGCGGCCGACCTTCGACCGGAAGGAGTCGCTCGTGATCCGGCGGCTCATCGACCTCACGCTCTCGCCGGCCACCCGTAGGGCGTTCGTCAAGGTGTAGGAATCCCGGTCAATCTCCTCTCCCCCGCCTCGGGGGAGAGGCTTGGTGAGGGGGGCTCTGCCCGAGGTTCCCGCACGTCCGCCCCGACGGGCTGAAAGATTTTGGTGAGCTTGGTGCCTCCTGGGGGCTGATGCAGTTTCAATCCGCGTCCGGCCTTTCGGCCGGACGATACATGGGGCATCCCGGCGGCGCGGCTGGCGGTGCAGGTTTCAATCCGCGTCCGGCCTTTCGGCCGGACGATACTTCAGGAAGTGCGTGGAGCACACGACAAGATCAAGGTTTCAATCCGCGTCCGGCCTTTCGGCCGGACGATACACGAGGTCGACGGCCTCCCGGTACCCGGACTCGAAGTTTCAATCCGCGTCCGGCCTTTCGGCCGGACGATACTTGAGGTCCAGTGCCGTGACGTTCGTCATATTGTGGTTTCAATCCGCGTCCGGCCTTTCGGCCGGACGATACTTCGATGCCAGATGGACGGCGGGCGGGGCCGCGCTGTTTCAATCCGCGTCCGGCCTTTCGGCCGGACGATACCTGACGCTGATGAACAGCGTCGCCCCGTCCCGCAAGTTTCAATCCGCGTCCGGCCTTTCGGCCGGACGATACCCGGCAGTCCTCGTACTCGGCGACCGCATTGCTGAGTTTCAATCCGCGTCCGGCCTTTCGGCCGGAC
>ERZ1292640.502-Hain-H43-02um-R1-502-length-31846-cov-8_pt3 | contig 27980 bp, 27 predicted proteins | sample MGYA00564404_ERZ1292640 | MGnify/ENA primary metagenome ERZ1292640 (study PRJEB36523, sample SAMEA6512636) | groundwater metagenome | collected 2019-01-08 | study: AquaDiva: Metagenomics assemblies of 32 groundwater samples | reverse complement strand
TGGCGCGCACTGATTTTTCGCCGAGGAGGAGGTTCGAGCCAAAGATTTCTTTGGCTCCCTCCCAGACCCTTCCTCTGCGCGGGAGAATTCGCATTCCCGCCAAAACAGATGAGCCGAAGTTTTGGCAAATCCTTTCCCCAAAAAATAGTTTTTGCAAAACTTCGTCCATTTTTGCTGAACGGCTCACTTACTGGCATTTGAGCCGTTCAGCATGTGTAGCACATTTCCGCTCTCTCGCTTAGCGAGAGCACGCGCGTAGTCGCGCGCGAGAGCTTTGCCCCGCGGAATGTACCATTTATTTATTTTGAAAATAGGTTCTGATTTGGTAGAATAAATGCACCAGCAAGGAATTTAAAGTGTATTGTGCATTGACTTTTGATTTTTGGATGTTAAACTGTAAATAGTTAGAAAGCATTATTATGATTAAGCCCGTTTATTAAACGGGCTTTAATAATTTCAAAAATAAAATATTTATTTGATTTTTATCTCCCTGCCTGCCTGCCGGCAGGCAGGGAGATCTATCGCAGATAGACATTTTGCATTTTGATTTTTTATTGTGTTAGAACAAAAACAATTTATTTCGGCCATTGCTCAAATAGCGGAGGAAAAGGGAATTCTTAGAGAAAAAGTCGTGGAAATTATTGAAATGGCTCTTTCGGCCGCTTATAAAAAGGATTATGGCAAAAGAGGGCAAATCATAAGAGCTGATTTTGATCAAAAAATCGGTGAAATGAAATTTTTTCAACTTAAATTGGTAGTGGATGAATCTGTTTTAAAAGAAGATGTTAGCGATGATGCGGAAGTCGGAGATAATGAAGATTCTAAATTAAAGCGAACGAATAATGAAGATTTGTTAAAGCAAGAAGATAAGAAATTGAATGGCGAGATTGAAATTTTGACAAAGTCCAGTGATGAAAACGCGATAGAGGATGATGGTAAAAAAATAAAATTCAATATTGAAAAACATATTATGATTGAAGATGCCAAAGAGGCCTTAAGAAAAGAGGGGGCGGTTTTGGTTAAGCGCGCGCCGGAACTTGATGTGGTTGAAGATAAAATTAAATTATTAAAAGAGGCGAATCGTGAAGTTGGGGCAAAAGCGGCGAAAAAAATAGAATTATTTGATTATATAGAAACGCCGCTTGAAGGTAAAGATAGTTATGGAAGAATAGCGGCTCAGACCGCCAAACAGGTAATTATGCAGAGAGTGCGTGAGGCGGAGAGAGATGTTGTTTATACCGAATTTAAATCTAAAGAGGGTGAGGTTGTAAGTGGAATTATTCAACGAATGGAAGGGGGGAGTATTTTTGTTGATATTGGTAAAACGACCGGCACTATATTTTTTAACGAACAAATACCGCGGGAAAGATATCAAATCGGGCAACGGATTCGCGCGTATGTCATTAAAGTGGATCATGATGCAAGGGGTTCGCTTGTAATGTTGTCTAGAGCTCATCCCAAAATGGTTATAAAACTTTTTGAGTTTGAAGTGCCGGAAATTGGAGGGGGTAGCGTTGAAATTAAAGCGATTGCTCGGGAAGCCGGATCTCGTTCCAAGGTCGCCGTTGTTTCTCATGCGGAAGGCGTTGATCCGGTTGGTTCGTGTGTCGGTCAGAAAGGAACACGAGTTTCTACGATAATCAATGAATTGGGCGGAGAAAAAATAGATATAATTGAATGGAATGATGATGAGGCGAAATTTATCGCTAATGCTCTTGCTCCGGCAAAAATTTTGAATGTTAAATTGTCGGGGAATATGCGCGAAGCCAAGGTGGAGGTTGACGAGGATCAGCTTTCTTTGGCTATTGGAAAAAATGGTCAGAACGTGCGTCTTGCCGCTAAATTGACCGGTTGGAGAATTGACATAATCGCCGGAGGTAAAACGGTTGAAAACAGCGAAAAAAATCTGGAAAAATCGGAAACCGATGAGAAATCGCCAAAAGAAATTACGGCGAAAGAAGAAACGGAAAATAAAAAAGAACCGGAAGAAGACAAGATTGATGATAAAAAAGAAGAAAAGAAAAAGTTAAAAAAAGTAAAAAAAGCGAAAAAAACAGAAGAAGAGAAAAAAGAAGACGGAGTAAATAAAGATAAAAAAGAGGAAAAATAATTTCTAAACTATTTTAATTTTTCATTGGCATGTTTTTCATTCATTATGCAAAATCAGGCCAATCTGGTTAATTTGAAATTTAATTTTATGTTGATACTTTTTCCAATAATAATAGCGGTAGCGGCAATAATTTTTTCGTTGATTTTGGGCTGGCGCATCAAGAAACAGCCGGTGGAATCGGTTCGTGCTAAAGAAATTTCGGATATAATTCATAATGGCGCTATTGCATTTTTGAATAAAGAATATAAAATTTTAATCATTTTTATAATTATTATAGCGTTATTGCTTTTCGTGTTTCTTGGATGGCCCATTGCGGTATCTTTCTTTTTCGGATCTTTATTGAGCGCTTTGTCCGGTAATATTGGTATGAGAATCGCGACCAGCGCTAATGTAAGAACGGCGGAAGGTGCCAAAAAAAGTTTGAAAGAGGGGTTAATGGTCGCTTTTAATAGCGGTTCGGCGGTTGGGATGGTTGTTGTTGGTCTTGGACTTTTGGGCGTTAGTATTCTTTATGTTGTTTTCGGCGATCCGCAGATAATTTATGGTTTTGGATTCGGGGCGTCGTTTATCGCTCTTTTTGCCAGAGTTGGCGGCGGAATTTATACGAAAGCCGCCGATGTCGGCGCTGATTTGGTAGGAAAAATTGAAGCGGGTATACCGGAAGATGATCCGCGTAATCCGGCTGTTATAGCCGATAATGTCGGCGATAATGTCGGCGATGTTGCCGGTATGGGCGCCGATCTGTTTGAAAGTTATGTTGATGCAATAATCGCCGCGATGGCTATAGGCGCGCTTATTGGCACGGGTTTTATTATAAAAGAGGGCGCGGTTTTTTTGCCAATGATGCTTGCGTCCGCGGGAATTGTGGCAAGTTTGTTGGGTAATATAATTGTTAAATTATTTTCGCAAGGAAAACCTCATAGCGTTTTGAATAGAGGAATTTGGGGCAGTACGATTTTGATGGCAATTTTTTCTTATTTTGTAATTAATTATTTTGTCGGTGATATTTATATATTCGTTGTTTTTTTAGTAGGACTTTTTTCCGGCGCGGGCATAGGAGCGATTACGGAATATTATACTTCGGCAGACAAACATCCTGCGCGAAATGTGGCCCTTTCCGCTCAAACCGGCGCAGGCACGAATATTATTTCAGGTCTTGCCTTGGGTATGAAAAGCACATTTTTTCCCGTTATTATCGTTTCCGCGGCGTTATTTTTGAGTTATTATTTTGCCGGTATTTATGGTATTGCTATTGCCGCCGTTGGAATGCTTTCTACGCTTGGAATTACATTGGCGACGGATACTTACGGTCCGGTCGCCGATAACGCGGCCGGTATCGCCGAAATGGCTGGAATGGGTGAAGAAACAAGAAAACGCGCCGAAGAATTGGATGCTGTTGGTAATACAACCGCCGCTATCGGGAAAGGATTTGCTATCGGTTCGGCAGCTCTAACGGCGATTGTGTTGATGGTGAGTTATGGCGAAGTGGTCGGGCTTTCTATTATAAATTTGATGGAACCGAGAGTTATTATCGGACTTTTTATGGGCGCTATGCTTCCTTTCCTTTTTTCTTCTTTCGCGATGAATGCCGTAGGTCGCGCCGCTTCAAAAATGGTTGATGAAGTGCGCAGACAATTTAGGGAAATAGTTGGAATTATGGACGGAACGGGAAAACCGGATTATAAAAAATGTATTGATATAAGCACGGGCGCGGCTTTAAAAGAGATGATTATGCCGGGATTAGTCGCGGTTGCCGCTCCAATATTAATGGGTTTTGTTCTTGGTCCGGAGGCGTTGGGCGGATTGCTTGCCGGTTCTATTGCGACTGGATTTCTTTTGGCTGTTATGATGGCAAATGCCGGTGGCGCATGGGACAATGCCAAGAAATTTATTGAAGCGGGTAATTTGGGCGGAAAAGGTTCCGTTACTCACAAAGCGGCCGTTGTCGGTGATACCGTCGGCGATCCATTTAAAGACACCGCCGGTCCTTCTTTGAATATATTGCTTAAATTGATGGCGATAATCGCGTTGATTATTGCGCCGTTACTTTAACTATATTATTTACCCCGTTAGAAATTTCATAGATTAACTGCGGGGATCTAAAATATAAATTTATTATGACAATACAAAGTTTTAACGGGGTGCATATAATAAAAAAAGATTTGCCAAATTCAATGATGGAAATTACCGTTACTGTCGCTGGCGATGAAATGAACGGTTATTTTGAACAAGCCGCGGCTAATTTATCGCAGAATATAAAAATTAGCGGTTTTCGTTCTGGTAAAGCCCCTATTGACACTGTGGAAAAAAAAGTCGGTTCGCAGGAATTATTTAATGAAGCGGCCGGCATTGCCGTTCGGCGGACTTTACCAAAAGTTTTAATGGAAAATAAGATTGATTCATTGGGTATTCCCGACATCAAGATTTTAAAAATAGCAAAAGGAAACGATTTTGAATATAAAGCGGAAATAGCGGTTTTGCCAAAAGTTTTACTGCCGGATTATAAAAAAATCGTTTCCGGTATTAAAAAACAAAAAATGGAAGTCAGTGATAAGGAAGTCGGCGATGCGCTGATGTTTTTAAGAAAATCGCGGGCGAGTTTTATTCAAGTTAGCAGGGGAGCCACAAAGGGCGATAGGGTGAATATTGATTTTTCTGCCATTGACGAGCAAGGTGTTGAAATAAAAAATGGCGAACAGAGAAATCAGCCATTGATAATAGGCGATAATTTGTTTATCGGTGATTTTGAGGAAAATTTAGCAGGTCTTAAGTCTGGCGATTACAAGGAATTTTTGGTTAAATTTCCAGATAATTATTATGATAAAGAGATGGGCGGGAAAATTATAAATTTTAAAGTTAAAGTTAATTCGGTTGAGGAAGTGATTTTACCGGAAGAAAATGATGAATTTGCCAAAAGTTTGGGTAAATTTGATGGATTGGGATTATTGAAAGATAGTATAGGAAAAGGATTGGTTTCGGAGAAAGAATCAAGGGAACAGGAAAGATGGGTAATGGAGATTTTACGAAAAATTGCCGAAAAATCAGAAATGGATATTCCGGAAATATTGATTAATTCGGAGCTTGAAAGAATAATGGATAATTTAAAGGCAAATGTCACGCAAGCAGGTCTTTGTTTCGATGATTATTTGGAACATATTAAAAAGACCGCTGATGATTTGAAAAAAGATAACCGGAAAGTGGCGGAAGATTCGGTTAAAGTGAATTTAGTTCTTAAAAATATCGGTGATAAAGAAGGGATTGATGTATCTGATAAAGAAACGGAAGAGAGGTTGAACAAAGAATTGTTAGGGCACTATAAATCCATAGATGAAGCTCGCAAAAAAATTGATTTGCATCGTTTAAAGGATTATTATTACGGTATGATTAGGAATGAGAAAGTGTTGCAATTTTTACAAAAACAGGTTTAAAAATAATGCAAATGTCAAAATGTAAAATGAAAAGTTATTTCTTGTTTTAATTTATCATTTTAATTTTTGATTTTTGATTTTTGGCATGCATCTTATCCCTACCGTTATAGAAAAATCGCAATTCGGCGAGCGGGCTTACGATATTTATTCTCGTCTTTTAAAAGACAGGATTATATTTTTAGGTGGTCCAGTAAACGATGACGCGGCCAATATTGTTATTGCTCAGCTTTTATTTTTGGAAAGTCAGGACCCAAAAAAAGAAATCAAGCTTTATATTAATTCTCCGGGCGGTTCCGTTACCGCCGGACTTGCCATTTACGACACGATGCAGTATGTAAAATGCGATGTCGCTACGATTTGCATCGGGATCGCGGGATCAATGGCGGCTGTTTTGCTCGCGGCGGGACAAAAAGACAAAAGGTTTGTTTTGCCAAATTCGGAAGTTTTAATCCATCAGATTATGGGAGGAGCCGAGGGTCAAGCGACAGAAATAGAGATAGCGGCAAAGCAAATTATTAAATTAAAAAATAAATTAAACGCTATTTTATCTAAGCATACGGGTCAGGATTTGGCGCGCATAGAACAAGATTCCGATCGAGATTTTTGGATGTCGGCGAAAGAAGCGAAAGAATACGGCATAGTTGATAAAATAATCAAGACTAAAATATAATACACGGATTATAAAAATTCCCCAGCAGTACTGCTGGGGAATTTTTTATTTAGGAAATTTAAAGAAAAATTCCAATGGATGCTTGGTGAGATAAGCCGTTTGAAGTTCGGCACAGGCAGTGCAAAGTGCTGAGCATTTTTTTATTGTTTGATGTAAAACATTTTCATCAAAAATTTGGTCATCTTTTAAGTTTTGATGGAAAATGGGACCTTCAATCATTTCGTCAACGCAGGAATAAATCCTACCTTGAGAACCGAAAGAAAGCGTGTATTTTCCCGCTGTACAATCAAATGGCGCGTCTATACCCCGAGCGATTCCAGGAATTCTTAGAAGCGATTCGCTGGAATCGATTATAATAGAATTTTCTTTTTTTAACTTCATTAAATATGTAATTAATTTATTTAACTTTATTAAATCTTCTTCCGTGTTAAAAGTAAAAAGTTGAGGATTGTAACAGTCATGTATAGCACGATTTAATGAATGATTATTGAACAGTCTGGAAGTAATCGGTATTTTGTGAATTTTGGCAACTTCAGCCAGTTTATAAATTTCCGATACATTCGCTTTCGTAATTACCGTATTAAATTGCGGGCGAATTTTATATTTTTCCCGCATAAGAATAAGATTTTCTAATAGTTGATAATTAATTTTTTTCGGCATGCCATCAACGAAATCAACGCAATCCACCGCGTAAGCGATTACGCTGGCGCCAGCCTTGCAAATATCCTCTAAAAATTTTTTGTCGCGGGCTAATAAGAATCCGTTGGTGGAAAAATAAACATACATTCTTTTTTCTTGCGCGGCAAACTCGATAATTTTTATCAACTCGCCACCTAAAAGAGTCGGTTCGCCACCAAAAAGAGCCGCTCCGCGGCAGCCATTTTCATGAAGCCAGCTGACAATCTTTTTCGCTAAAATTAAATCCATATCCCGGGCGATATTATTGTCTTGTGCGAAATAACAATATTTACAATTAAGGTTGCATCGGGTAGTCAGAGTTATGGTTGCCCACACGGGCAGGAATTTTTTTTGATTAATGTATTTTCTTATCAGATAATTTAACGCATAACTCCAGTTACTCTTTTTTCCGCATTGTTTCATTGGTAATTCTCCTTTTGTATAAATTGTAAAAAAACTAGTAGAAGTAATTTATATTATAATCTATTATTATAATTATGTCAAATTTACGCTTAAAGTTTGATGTTTAATCGTTCCAACAGCGATTTTCCGGTCATTTCTTCCGGTTGTTCTATATTCATAATATCCAAAATTGTCGGCGCGATATCGCTTAAAAATCCTTGAACATTTGTTTTTATCATTGCAATATCGTTTGCTGTTTTTCGTTTCAGATCGCTGGCGATTAAATATAACGGCACCGGATTCGCATTGTGTTCGGTGTCAATATTTCCCGTTAATGGGTTTATCATTTGTTCGGCGTTTCCATGATCGCTGGTTATTATCATTACCCCATTTTTTTTAATAATAAATTCATAAAGTTTTTTAAGCATTGTATCGATAAATTCTATCGCTTGAATCGCGTTTTTTAAATTGCCGGAATGACCTACCGTATCGGCATTGGCAAAATTAGTAAGAAGAAAATTGTATGAATTTTGCGCCAATGCCAATAGTAATTCGTCGGTTATTTCCTGTGTTTTCATCTCGGGTTGGTTTTCATATTGCGTTGCGGGCAAAGATGGGATAATCAATCGTTTTTCGTTATGGATCGGTTTTTCTTTCAGACCGTTAAAAAAATAAGTGATGTGGGCGTATTTTTCCGTTTCCGTCACTTTAAATTGTTTTTGTCCATTTTTGCTTAAAATTTCTGAGAGAGAATTGGTTATTTTTGGCGGTTCAAACATTGTATGAATTGGCAGATTTTCTTCGTATTTGGTCATTGTGGCAAAAAATAGATTATTTATTTTTGATCTTTTAAACTCCTGAAAATTTTCATCCACAAAAGCGCGGGTTAGTTGCCTGACACTGTCTTCCCGGAAGTTAAAAAATATGACGGCGTCGTTTTCCATAATTCGCGTATTTTCCGCGTTTTCCAGCACAATAGGCGGTAAATTTTGGTCGTCGTATTTTTTGTCATATTGGGTTTCTATGAATTTAATTATATCTTTGGTTGTTTCGGTTTTTTTCACAGTAAGAGAGCGATAGGCGATTTCAGTAAAGTGCCAATTGCTTCCTCTATCCATCGCGAATTGTCTGCCCATTACGGTGGCTATTTTTCCTAAATTCAATTTTTCCATCCGTTCTTTCAGGTTGAATATAAGCGTTTTCGCTTCATGTGAAAAACTGTCTTTGCCGTCGGTGAAAATATGTAGAAAAACATTGGAAATTTTTTCTCTTTTGGCAAATTCAAACAGGGCGTATAAATGATCTATGTAACTGTGTACTGTTCCGGAAGACGTAAGTCCCATAATATGCAGGCGGGAATTATGCTTTTTCACATGGCGCGCGGTTTCAAGAAGAGTCGTATTTTTAAAAAAACTTCCGTCTTGAATGGAAAAAACTATGCGCGGCAAGTATTGGTATGTAATACGGCCAGTGCCGATAGTCATATGTCCGACTTCGGAATTGCCGGTTTCTCCCCACGGAAGTCCCACGGAAAGACCGGAAGAATTAAGCGTAAGAAATGGATAGAATTTTTCCACCCCGTCAATAAAAGGAGTTTTAGCGGACGCAATGGCATTGCCTTGCTCTTTTAAGTTTATGCCCCAGCCGTCTAAAATGATTAAAACGATAGGTTTGGTCATAAATGTTTTAAGTTTATTTTCGGCAGAATTTATATGCGTGAGTTGGAACAGGATTACCGCTTTTTTTCGGCAATTTCTAGTATTGCACAAAGAGCTGATGGCAGTTTTTTAATACCGCTATTTCCACCGAAATGTTTCTTTTTATGTTCAATAATAATCTTTGCTTCTAGATTATTTTCAAAAATTTGCGCATCGGAAATTGGAACGAAAGGGTCATCGTCTGAAAAAATACCGGTAAATTTATTCGTGCGAGATTTAATGACATTCCAATTTAACGGTGTTTCAAGCCAGGGTTTAGCAATTTTTACATCTTCTTTTGTCTCATACGCTTTATCGGTAAGATGGATCCATCCCGCTAAAAAAACAGCTCCTCCAATTTTTTTATTTTTCAGCAAATATTCTAAATATCGTAAAATCGTCTGAGCTCCTATGGAATGTCCGAAAAGGAAAGTATTTCCATCCGGAACGCCAATTTGCCCTCTAAGAAATTGAACCCATGTTGATATTTGCGGTTTTGACGGGCTTGGCATTAGTGGATTAAAAACCGAAAAGCCCCTATTTTGAAGTTCTGTTTTTAACCAAGGGAAAATTCCTTCTTCAGGGTAACCGTTCCAGCCGTGAATTATGAATACTCTTTTTATAGGCATTGTAAGTATAGATGAATTATGCGGACCCGAAGGGATTTGAACCCTCGATCTTCTCCGTGACAGGGAGACGTGTTAACCGGGCTACACCACGGGTCCGTATTGATTTTTCGTAGCGGAGATGGGGATCGAACCCATGACCTCGGGCTTATGAGTCCCGCGCTCTGCCAACTGAGCTACTCCGCCGTAATTTTGTCGTGGGACGATTATATTGTTTCCTGAGCTGAACTATACCGCTATTTATAGCACAATATTATCAGTAAAATCAATACATGACAATATAACGATAGTATCCAAAACTATGGACATTTTTAATAAAATACGGTAGTGTAATGGGAATATAGTTTTTTAAAATACCAACAGAAAGGGGTGACAAAATGAGAGAAACGATGAAGATGGTTTTTATGGCGGGTCCTAATAATAGTAAAAGGATAGAAGAAGCATATCAATATAAAAAAATATTGGCAAAGAACTATGTTGGCGTTTACGGGTATTACGATTTGGTCAGGGGTTTAGAGGATGTGCCATTGGCATATAAAAAGCATTTGTGCGAACTTTGTTTACGCACGACTGCAAGCGCGGTTTTGGTTTTGCCAGGTTGGGAGCAGAGTGAGATTGCCAAAGATGCGGTTGCTTACGCGAAACATTATAATATGGAAATTTTTTATCCGAAACTTTCAAATATTGAAGATAAGGAATTGCGAAAGGCGATTATTTGGGGTCATGCGCCGTGGTCAGTGACTCTAAAAAAGTAATAATATGGAAGTCTCCCGAAGGGAGACTTTTTTTATTGGTCTTGATGGTTTATACTGTTTATATGGAGTTAATGTTTCTGATTATTATTTCAATAATCATTGTTGCCGGATTTATGTCCGTGATTTTTGTTTTTCGCAATATGCGCGCGGCAATATTGTCAAAAAAAGACAAGGAAGAGTCGTCGTTTGTGTTTTTACAAAACCAGATAAACGAAGTAACAAGGGTTTTGGATTCAAAATTGGGCGAGTCAACGAAAATAATGCAAAGGCAATTTGGCGAGAGCGCGCGAATTATCCGCGATGTTACCGATCGACTGACAAAATTGGATTCCACGAATCAGCAGGTTGTGAATTTTGCGGGTCAGTTGGAAAATTTACAGAATATTTTGAAAAATCCGAAACAGCGCGGCATTCTCGGCGAATATTTTTTGGAAACGGTTTTGAGCAATACTCTCCCGCCAAAAACATATCAAATGCAATATTCTTTTGCCGGCGGCGATATCGTTGACGCGGTAATTTTTATTAAAGATAAAATTATTCCTATTGATTCTAAATTCAGTTTGGAAAATTATAATAGGATTTTAAGCGCGAAAAGCGAAGACGAAAGAAAAAAACTGGAAGACGCTTTGCGCGTTGATTTGAAATTAAGAATTGACGAAACATCAAAATACATCAGACCGAAAGACGGAACAATGGATTTTGCGTTTATGTTTATTCCTTCAGAGGGGTTGTATTATGATCTTTTGATAAATAAAGTCGGTTCCGTTACAGCCAAGGATTTAATTGAATACGCTTTTTCCAAGAAGGTGATTATTGTTTCGCCGACTTCTTTTTTCGCTTATTTGCAAACCGTGCTACAGGGTTTGCGCGCGCTACAAATAGAAGAATCGGCGAAAGAGATCGGAAAGCGGGTTGAAGAATTAGGTCGTCATCTTTCAAGTTATGAAACATATTTGAAAAAAATGGGAATGCATTTGTCCACGACAGTAAATATGTATAACGGAGCGTATCAGGAATTTCGCAAAATTGACAAGGATGTAATGCGTATCAGCGGTAAGGAAATTGGCAGTGAGCCGATGGTTTTGGATAAGCCGAAAGAAGCGGAGTAAAAATTTATGGGCTTGCCCCGTTAGAAGTCCAGTCATGAATCATTCGTATTGTAAATATATAGAGGCGAAGCTGATTTACGTCTCTGTTTTTGTTTAAAGCACGAGCGTTACAAGACTTCTAACGGGGCTTGTTTTAGCCCTTATTTTATAGTAAAATTAGATTATAATGCGGTTAAAATTATGAATCAAGAAGTCAATAGAATATTTATGAATAGAGAAATAATAATAAAAAATGAAAATGAGGATGTTTTGCTTGAAGAATTAAATAAAAGAGAAGATATTAAAGCGGAACGGATAAAAAGACTTTTAGCGTTTCCGGATTTAACGGAAAAAGAAAATTCCCCGGTGAAAATTTTATTTGATCAGATCATAAATTTACCCGCATTTGAAGAATTTGATTTGGTTAAATTTCCCAGAATAGTAACGATTGAGCAATGTTTTGATCTTTTGAATACATCAAAAGATCATCCCGCCAGAAGGGAAACAGACACATATTATTTGGATGACATTCATATTTTACGCACTCAAACAACGGCTTTCTGGTCTTTTTATTTGAAAGATAGAATAATTTTAGAAAAGTTGGAAAAAGACGGCGAAATAAAGGCGCTTGCTCCCGGAATTGTTTTTAGAAAAGATGAAATTGACAGAAATCATTATCCGGTTTTTCATCAGATTGACGGTTTGTTAATTTGCAAAAAATCTAAAAAGATTATCACGCAAGAAGATTTGAAAGTTGTGCAAATTGAGTTGGCAAAGGGAATTTTTGGTTCCGATGTTGAATGGAAATTTATCCCCGATAAGTTTCCATACACGATTGAAAGTCTGGAGATGGATATCAAATTTAACGGCAAATGGATGGAAGTTAATGGAGCTGGCCTTGTGCATCCGCAATGTTTGAAAAATTTTAATTTAGATCCGGAAATTTACAACGGCTGGGCATTCGGATTTGGCGACAGACTGGCAATGATAAAGATGGGAATTCCGGATATCAGAATTTTGTGGTCTGATAATCCGCGAATAACCGGTCAGTTCAAAGACATAAACAGTAAATACAAAGAAATCAGCAAATATCCCAAGACATCAAGAGACATTTCTTTTATAATTGATAAAAATATAAATTTAAATAACTATTATGAAATTGTCCGAGATTTTGCCGAAGATTTAATTGAGGAAGTAAAATTGATTGACGAATATGAAAATGAAAGCAAATTTGGCAAGGATAAAAAATCTTACACATTTCGTATTATTTATCGTTCTTTTGAAAGAACTTTAACCAATGAAGAAATAAATAAAATACAAGAAAAAATTCGCGATAAGACAGCGAGAGATTTAAACGCTGTTTTACGATAACATTAATTGTTTTTCGCCAAAATATGAAGAAAAAATTAAACAATTACGCTTTTATAGATAGTCAGAATTTAAACTTAAGTATTCGTTCGCTTGGGTGGAAGTTGGATTTCGCTCGTTTCCGCGTCTATCTTAAAGAAAAATACGGGGCGACGAAAGCCTTTTTGTTTATCGGTTTTGTTGAGGGTAATAACGATTTATATGTTTCACTTCAGTCAGCCGGTTTCCTTTGTATTTTCAAGCCAACACTGGAATACAAGGACGGAACGACCAAAGGTAACTGCGATGCCGAGCTTGTTCTTCACGCGATGATAGAATATCCGAATTACGATAAAGCAATAATAGTAACCGGCGATGGAGATTTTTATTGTTTGGCTCAGTATTTGCTTGAAAAAGATAAACTTTTCGCTATTTTAATTCCAAATAGATTAAAATTTTCAGCCTTATTGAAATTCAAAATGTTCCGTCCGTTTTTGCGATATATGAATGATTTAGAGAAATTACTCGCATACAAAAAGAAAAGACCCCATAAGGACTAAACCTCAAGGGGTGATCTTTTCCGTTGGTGATACTGATAGTATATATAAAACAAAAAAATATGTCAAATTTAAAACAATGCTTAATCTAAACGCAAAACTTAATGTAAAATTTAATGTCTAAAAAAGAAAAACCACAAGGTTCATATACTGCTAAAGATATTTATGTTTTGGAGGGATTGGAGCCGGTTCGCAAAAGACCCGGAATGTATATCGGTTCAACTGGAACCGATGGTTTACATCATTTGATTTGGGAAGTGGTGGATAATAGCATTGACGAAGCAATGTCCGGTTTTGCTGATTTTATTGAAGTCACTTTGCTTCCCGAAGGCAAAGTAAGCGTTATTGACAATGGGCGCGGTATACCGGTTGAAAGGCACAAGCAAACTAAGGTATCGGCTTTGGAAACCGTTATGATTACCTTGCATGCCGGCGGGAAATTCGGCGGAGACAGTTATAAAGTTTCCGGCGGTTTGCACGGCGTTGGCGTTTCCGTGGTGAATGCTCTTTCGCAATGGTTGCAGGTAGAAGTTCGTCGCGACGGTTGGCTTTACAGGCAGGAATATAAACAAGGAAAGGTGCTTTATAAAGTTAAAAAAATAAAGCAATGTCGCGATACCGGCACTACTGTTATTTTTGATCCTGATCCGGAAATTTTTAAAGACAGGGATTTTTCTTGGCAAAAAATTCTTGATCATTTAAGACAGCAGGCTTATCTGACCAAAAAAGTTAAAATTGCAATTAAGGACGAAAGAGACAAAGATAATCGCAAATGCCATATTTTTTATTTTGACGGTGGTATTGTTTCTTACATTCGTTATCTTAATAAAAACGAAGAGCCACGTCATGATAATATTTTTTATGTTGAAAAAGAAAAAGACGGAATAATAGTTGAAGTGGCGTTGCAATATGTTGATGATTTGCAGGAACGAGAAATAAGTTTTGCCAATAATATTCATACAACTGAAGGCGGTATGCATTTGACCGGTTTTAGGACGGCTATTACCAGAAATTTGAATGATTATGCCAGAAAAAACGGATTTTTGAAAGAAGGAGAAGATAATTTCAGCGGAGAGGATATTCGCGAGGGTTTAACGACGATTGTTTCCATAAAATTGCGGGAACCGCAATTTGAAGGACAGACAAAGGCAAAGCTGGGAAATGTGGAAGCGAGAAGCGCTGTGGAGGTTGTAATGGGCGAAGCTTTTACGGAGTTTTTAGAGAAGAATCCCAACGACGCAAGAGCCATACTTTCAAAATGCCTTTTGTCTCAAAAAGCTCGAAAGGCCGCAAGGGCTGCCAAGGATATGATTATTAGGAAGGGAGCTTTGGATGGAATGACGCTTCCCGGAAAGTTGGCGGATTGTTCTAATCGCGATCCGGCGGAATCGGAACTTTTTATCGTGGAAGGCGAATCCGCCGGCGGTTCGGCGAAACAGGGTCGGGACAGAAAAATTCAGGCAATTCTGCCCCTTAAAGGAAAAATTCTTAATGTTGAAAAAGCGAGGTTGGATAGAATGCTTGATTCTAAAGAAATTAAGGCATTGATAATAGCAATCGGCGCCGGAATTCAAGATAGTTTTGATATAGCAAAAATAAGATATCATCGTATTATTATTATGTCTGATGCCGATGTTGATGGCGCGCATATAAAAACATTGATTTTAACTTTGTTTTATCGTTATTTTCCGCAAATCATTGAAAAGGGATATCTTTATATCGCTCATCCGCCATTATTCAGAATTCAATCCGGAAAAATGGCGCAGTATGCGTTTAGTGATGAGGAAAAAGATAGGATTGTCAGTGATTTTTTAAAAATTAAAAGCGAAAGAAAAGTCTCTCAAAAAGAGAAGAAAATTAATGATAAAGAAGTTATTGAAGAAGCGGAAATTATAACAGAAGAAAATAATGGAGGAGAAGAAAATACGGGAGGTGGAGAAGAGCAACTTAAGGGTATTGTTATCCAGAGATATAAAGGCCTTGGCGAGATGAATGCGGAACAATTATGGGAGACGACTTTAAATCCTGCGACAAGGGTTTTAAAGAAAGTGACGATTGAAGACAATGAAGCGGCGAATAAAATATTTGATGTTTTAATGGGACCGGAAGTCGCCCCGCGTAAAAGATTTATCCAAACTCACGCTAAAAAAGTGACGAATTTGGATGTGTAATGCAATATTGCGGTAATTTTTTTTACACTCAATGATAAAAATCGTAAGTTCATTGACTTGTCGGCGAACTGTAATATAATTAAAATATATTTATATAAGTAGCCCTTGGGGCTGTTTTTTGAAGATATTATACTTTAAAATAAAATAATGAAATTTTCAACAACAATAATAAATTTTCTTAAAGAAACGAAAGTAGAGCTTAAAAAAGTTAATTGGCCCTCCAAGCCGGAATTGATTAAATATACTATAATGGTTATCGGGATGAGTTTGGGGGTGGCTGTCTTTTTGGGCGGTCTTGATTTTGGATTTTCTAAGTTGTTAAGTATTTTTATTTATATAAGGACTATTCGCGAATATACAAATTTTAAATAATATACGAATTCGTATATTCGTGATTACTTTGTATGCCTAAACAAACCGGTGAATTTGGACGAAATTGGTATGTTCTTCATACATATTCCGGGTATGAAGACGCTGTCGCGCATAATTTGCGTCAAAGAATTGAATCATTGGATATGAAAGATAAAATTTTCAATGTTTTGGTTCCGAAAGAAAAGAAAATTAAAATCAAAAATGGCCGCAGGTTCGTGGTGGAAGAAAAAATTTATCCCGGGTATGTGCTTGTTGATATGACCGTAACTGATGATTCATGGTATGTGGTAAGAAATACTCCTCGCGTAACCGGTTTTATTGGCGCTGGAAATACGCCTGTGCCGGTATCAGAAGAAGAAATAAAAACTCTTCAGCGAAGGATGGGAGTTAATGAGCCAAAATATAAGATTGACTTGATCATGAGTGATGTGGTAAAAATTACAGATGGACCATTCAAGGATTTTGAAGGAAAAATCGGGAACATAGACGATGGGCGAGGAAGGGTGAAGGTATTGGTTTCAATGTTTGGCAGGGAAACGCCTGTGGAATTGGATTATTTACAGGTTAAGAAAATTTAATAGAGTAATCGCGAATATACAAATTTACGCAAATATACGAATCTTAAATGATGAATAGATATGAATGCAGAAAAAATAATTTATCCGGAATTAAGTTGCAGAATCATCGGGATCGCATTTAAGGTATTTAATGAATTGGGCTTTGGAATGAATGAAAAATATTATCAAAGAGCGATTGAAAGAGAGCTTAAAAAAGAAAAAATTGATTATCAAAAAGAAAAGGTTGTTAAATTAACTTATAATAGCCAAAGTATCGGAAATTATCGTTTAGATTTTATAATTGATAATAAAATTATTATTGAATTAAAAGTAAGACCGAGGCTTGGTTATGTTCATATAAAACAAGCGTTATCATATTTAAAGTCTACCAATATTAAACTTGCTATACTTGTCTATTTTACCTGTGATGGTGTAAAATACAGAAGAATTTTGAATATAAAATAATTTATAATAGTTGCATATATTTGTATATTTGCATATATTCGTATATTTGCGATTACTCCAACCATGGCAAAAAAAATTAAAACAATTATAAAACTTCAGATTCCCGCGGCGGCGGCAACGCCGGCTCCTCCCGTTGGTCCCGCTTTAGGACAACACGGGTTGAATATTCAGGATTTTGTTCAGAAATTTAACGCCGCAACTAAAGATAAAGCAGGTGATATTATCCCTGTGGAGATTACCGTCTACGAAGATAGGACTTTTATTTTTAAATTAAAAACGCCGCCGGTGCCGGAATTTTTAAAGAAAGCGGCGAAGATTGAAAAGGGATCAGCCGAGCCGAATAAAATCAAAGTCGGCAAGGTAACGAAAGCGCAAGTTCGGGAAATCGCCGAAAAAAAGATGCCGGATTTAAACACGGATAATATTGAAGCGGCTATGCGGATGGTGGAAGGAACGGCAAGGAATATGGGGATTACGGTTGAGGAGTAAAATTGACAGAGGGATTATTTTTAGTTTTTTGATATTTATTTGACCGGAGGGTTAATATGGGCGGTGAATATTATAATATTTTTCAGTCAATTCGTGATTTTCAGAAATTTGCGGAGTTAATAAAAGAGAACCCCACGGGTTTTAAAGTATTGTTGATGGATTTTTTCAGCCAGCTTTCGGAAAAAGATAAAATTGATTTGGCGCGAAATATTTTAGGAGAAAATTTATTTAATGGTTTAGTTTTTTTAGGAAAGGTGAAAGAAGAGTTGGAAGAATTATCCAAAATAGATTAGGTATTTAATAAAAAGATGATTAAATTAAAATAGAATATATTTTTATTGAGCATGGAAAAAATTGCTAGCGCGAAAATTAAAAAGAAAAATACTCGCCCGAGTTGGGACGAGTATTTTATTAATATAGCGCGAGAAACTGCTCGGCGTTCCACTTGTAATAAGCGGCAGTTCGGCGCCGTTATTGTTGGCGATAAGCGGATTATCGCGACCGGATATAATGGTTCGCCGGCCGGACTAGAGCATTGTTTTGATAAAGGATGTTACGAGATAGATACGCATTGCGTTCGGACTTTGCATGCCGAAATGAACGCTATTTTACAAGTCGTGCTTCAAAGTCAAAATTTAACATCTTTCAAGGATTTGACCATTTATATCGCCGGTCCTGGTCAGCCGTGCTTGCTTTGTATGAAATTGATCATCGGCGCCGGAATAAAAAGAATTGTTTGCGAGAAAATTTACCAACCCAAAGAACATTGGAAAGAATATGAATTTGTTGATAAAATATTGAAAGAAGCCGGTGTTATATTGGAAGAATATAAAAATAATAATGACGGGAAAAAATAAATTTATAGTTATTGAGGGTATAGACGGATCTGGTAAGTCGTTGCAGGCTCGTTTTTTGGTTCAGAAGCTGAGGGAAGAAAAAATCAAGACACGTTTCATAAAATTTCCCCAATATGAAAAAAATTATTGGGGCGGAATGGCGGCAAAATATTTAAGAGGCGAGTTTGGTAAAAGCGTTAGCAGTGATGCTTATTTGCCGTCAATGTTTTACGCGCTGGACAGATGGGAAAGCGCGAAGAAAATTTCCAGCTGGCTGAAAAATGGATATATTGTAGTTTGCGACCGTTACGCCGATTCAAACAAGATTCATCAATTAGCAAAGTTAAACGAGAAACAAGAAAAATTAAAAATTGAAAAGTGGCTTGATTTATTGGAATATGATATATTAAAAATTCCGCGACCGGACATTGTTGTCTATTTGGATATGCCGATTAAATTTGCTTTTAAATTTTCCGGCGGCAGAAATCGTAAATATATCGGCAGAAAGAAAGATATTCATGAGGCCGATATTGAACATTTGCGCAATGCCAGAAAAGTCGGTTTGGATTTATGTAAAAAATATAAGCATTTTATCCCCCTTCGCCAGAAAACTCCGTGGTCTTGCCACGGAGATGGGGACGAAGGGGGATGTCCCGAAGGGATGAAAACAACGGCTACGGGGGATGAAGAAAGGAAAAAATTATTTAGATACCCTGCGGTCTTGCCGCAGGGGGGCTTCATAAAAATAAATTCGGTTGAAAACGGCAGATTATTTACTCCGGAAGAAATACATAAAAAAATTTGGAGTTTTTTGAAAATTTGAGACTGCTTTTTCCGTTAGTTGGCGGATTTGGCGAGTCAAGGAGGGAAAATGGCAGAAAGAAAATTGAATGTTGTTTTATTGCGCTGGACAGTTGATCCCGAATTGCTTGTCGCGATGGCGGCAAAACTTTGCTATAGTTCAGCGAATATTAACGATTTATTGAAAAAAATTACAGAAAAGGACCAGAAGGATTTTGTTGAAAAATTAGTGGCTATGAATCATATGTCGCCGGTTGAACATATTACTTTTACTTTCGCAATTGAAGGAATTTCCCGCACTTGCACGCATCAAATGGTTAGACATCGTTTAGCTTCTTATTCTCAGCAAAGCCAGAGGTATGTAGGGGAACAAAGCGAAAAAAATAAAGACGGAGTTTTTGATTTTATTATTCCAGAAAGTTTTAAGGCATTGGGTGAGACAAAGATAAATGTTTTTAAAGAACAGATGCTGTGTATTCAGGGATTTTATGATTACTGGGTAAAAACCCTTAATGAGCAGGCAAATATTGTTGGAGAAAAGGCGTTTGAAGACGCGCGTTTTGTATTACCGAACGCGGCGGAAACAAAAATCATAAGCACAATGAACGCTCGGGAATTATTGCATTTTTTTCAAGAACGATGTTGTTTGCGCGCGCAATGGGAAATTCGGGCAATGGCTGAAGAGATGTTGAAATTGATGTTAGGAAAATGTCCGACAATTTTCGCGAAAGCCGGTCCGGCTTGCGTTGAAGGTTCGTGTAATCAAGGCAAGATGACTTGCGGTAAAATAATCGAAGTAAGAGAAAAGTTTAAGAAAATGAAAGAAGGGAAATAATACGATATGATAAAAAATGATAATAGAAAAGATAGAATAAATTATGAGGACTTTAATATAGTTTTTTGTCAAGAAGGAATAACGCAGCAGGAAATTATTGATTATTTATGGACTTTGCGTTTAGGATATCACGCTTTTAGCGACAGTTTTCAAACTAAAGAAGAATTGCAGCAAACAATTCGTAATTTTAGAGAATTTTTATTACAAGTATTATATGGCAATTCGTCCGTATAAAAAAAAGATTGTAAATAGAAAATTTTAGTAAAAAACAAAAACATCACTCTACAATGAGTGGTGTTTTTATGATTTTGTCGGGCTGGTAAGCCGAATTCTGTTTATCGCTCCTCGCTTCCGCTCGTCGCTATGGAGTAATCGCGAATATACGAATGCGCGCAAATATACGAATTCGTATATTATTTAGAATTTGTATATTCGTGATTACTCCAGCTCCGAAAGAAAGTGAGGAGCGAACGGTAATTTGTCTAGGATTAATGTTGCCATTAACCTCAAGCGGCACTTCGTCCGCCGAATCGGCGGGCGATACGGCCTTGCGCCCGGGTAAGGATTTAGCCGTTTCATCTCCGTAATTGCTTACGGAACTCGCCCCGCAATACTGCGGGGCGGCGAGCGCCTTTCGGCGCTCGGCGTTTCTGTTCGCACCTCTCGGATTGCTCCGTGCGGGCGTTACCCGCTACCTTGTTACGCCGTCAAAATGACAGTGTGAGCGTTCGGACTTTCCTCCACCGCTCCTCGCTTCCGCTCGTCGCTATGTAGTAATCGCGAATATACGAATGCGCGCAAATATACGAATTTGTATATTCGTGATTACTCCGGCTCTGAACGAAAGTGAGGAGCGATAGTAACCGTTCCGTCCGACAAAATCATTTATACTTTACATTTTTATAAGTAAATTGTCAAATGCGGTACCCTGTATTTTATAAAATAAAAAGCGACTTAGCTTACGCTTTGTCGCCTTTTGTAATAAAAATACAAATTACGCTTCATCTCTGAGTTCGGATTCCAATCCCTTTAGTACGCGATTTTTATCGCATACCGCGAGGATTTGACTTTTCTCATCGCGAAGCACTATTCGCGCTTGCGAAGGATTGTTTTCCAGGCTTGTCACCTGCAATTCTTCACGATATAAAACTTTTCCATTTTTATCTTTCCATTCGTGAAGTTTTTCTTCGCCTTTGTCCGTGGTAAAGGACGCATAAGGCGTTTTTTCTAATTCTTTCATCGCGTCGCGCGCTTCCGTCATTTTCCGTTGCGCTTCCGCAAAATCTTTAGCGTCAAAAACTTTTCCTTGATTTTTTAGAACTTGCCAATCAATAAGAGCTTCTTCTTTTTCTTTTCCTGTTAATTCTCTCGGTGTTTTTTCCATAGGTTGCTCCTTTATAAATAATTATTTTATATTTTTAGTATAACATAGTCGATTTTATTTTCAATAAACAAAGTATTTATTTTATATTATAAGTTATTATTTTATTTTAGTCAATAGTTTGCGTTTGGGAAAATCGTATTTTTGTAAAAAATAAAAATAAAAAAAACGGCCCGTAAAGCTGAAAAGCTCGGACCGTCGCAATGATTGCATTATTTGTTAATATAAACTATTTGATACCGGCGGAAAAAAATCGGTCGGATATATGCGATAGGGATGCCATATAATATGTTTGTTTCCCGCGTCATCTATCCATCGGATTTCCATTGGAAGTTTGTTTGTTGTTTGATCGAAGATTATTTCTTCAATTGGGTTGTCAATCGGTCCCAAAAAATAAAGTTCAATAATTTCTTCAAATCCGTCGGATCTTTCAATATTTGGAATATCTCGAAATACGCAGCCGATGAATTCCAAGCCGTTAAAAGATAGAGGAAACCATTTTACTGCCGGAACATTCATTTGATCGGCGTTTTTGAAATTATCCGGAGTTAGATTTGCCATTTCTTCATTCGTAAACGGCGTTCCGTCTTTTTTGATAAGTTTGAGTTTTTTGGTTGCTTGCGATTGTTCAAAGAAGTTTTCAATATTTCCTTCCAAGATAAATCCTTTGTTTTCAAATTCTCTCAGTATGGTTTCGCCATTATAAAACATATGGGTAATGGCATAGGTTGCCATAAGGTCGTCTTGGAGTTCTTTCAATCTGTTTTTTAGAGTGAATAAATGGTTTATGAAAGTATCTTCATTTTGGTCTCGTGAATTATTATTGTAATCGGAAAAATCAAAATTTATGACCGGTTCAAACAGCGTTCCCAGCATTTCTTCTATTGTTGCGCGATAATTTTCCAGTTCATTCATATTGCGATAAATATTATCGTATCTTTTTTCTCTATCAATGGGGGCGATATTTTTATTATTTCGCCAGAGATCCGAATGATATTCAATGCTTTTATTTAGCGATTCTATGGTTGATGTTATATATATTAATTGTTCTCCGGATAATTTTATTTTATGTTCTGATTTTATATATTGCGTATTATCTATTTCGTCGCAAATAAAGTAATTTTTCAAAACAAAAGAAGTGTTTTTCACGATTTTTGTTAATTGTTCCAGCATTTTATTCGGCAGCGGATTGTAGAAAAATTTTTCTTGTTGATCGCTGGCCGATATATCTCGAGACGCAATCGGCGCGATGCATAAACAGTAAAAAAATATAATAATTATTAAGCGCGGCAATTGTTTCAGTTTGACCATGCTAATTTTTCCTCCTTATAATAAGTTGTGAAGAAACTTTAATTTAAATATATTTATATTATGCTTTGATGGATTTGACGCGTCAATACTGTTTTTGAAAATTTTAATGTGATAGAATAAAATTACGAATTGTTTTTCATAAGCATACTATATAAAATGAAAAAATCCGAATTAATTTTTAGCGCTGCGCTTGTCCCATTGGACTATCTGATGCTTATAGCGGCCGCCGTTATCGCTTATTTTTTGCGCGTCAATCCATATATTTCCGATATTAGACCGGTTTTTTTTACGGAAAATTTGCTTTTTTTTGATTATTTATTGTTGGCATTGATGATAAGTCCGTTATGGATTGTTTTTTTTGCCATAACCGGATTATATAATTTGAAGGTTAGCAGGAATTTGGTTGAGGAATTTTTTAAGGTTATTATTGGTAGTTCTGCCGGTTTAATGACTGTTATTATTTATATGTTTTTTCGCGGAGAATTGTTCAATTCCCGTTTTGTTATTTTAATCGCTTGGATATTGGGGATTTATTGCGTGACATTAAGCCGTTTTTGTTTAAAAAAAATCAGGTATTGGCTGGCAAGAAACAGTGAAATCGGCGCGCGTAGAATGTTTATTATCGGGCAAAATGATATTACGGAAAAAATTGCCGTTTTAGCGCCGAATAATTTTTATAAAATTGTCGGTTATTCATCCGATATTGATTTGGGATTTTTGGAAAAATCGGCAAGAGATTTAAGAGTTGACGATATTTTGCTATCCGATATTGATTTTCCAAAAGAAAAAATAATGGAATTGATGTATTTTTGTGATGATAATTATATTTCATTAAAATTTGTACCCAATGTTTTTCAGATTTTGACTTCTAATACGGAGGTGACGAATTTTGCCGGTTATCCGATTGTTGAATTGAAAAGAACATCTCTTGACGGATGGGGGCAAATTATTAAAAGAATAATTGATGTGATTGGCGCTATTTTTGGCATTATCGCATTGGCGCCGTTATTCGGTCTTGTGGCTTTAGTTATAAAATCGGATTCAGAGGGGCCTATTTTTGTTAAACTGAAACGCGTTGGTTGCGGAAATATTTTTTATTTGTATAAATTCCGGTCAATGATTAAAAATGCCGAATTTTTAAAAAAAGATTTGGCGGCATTTAACGAGAGGAAGGATAGTCCTCTTTTTAAGATGAAAAATGATCCACGAATCACGAAAATAGGCGGAATTTTGCGAAAAACTCGTTTTGATGAATTACCGCAATTGTTTAATGTTTTAAAGGGAGAAATGAGTTTGGTCGGTCCAAGACCTCACGAACCGGCGGAAGTGGCAAAATATCAGCGGTATCATAAAAAGGTTTTGGCGATTAAGCCTGGCATTACCGGTTTGGCGCAGATTAGCGGCAGTTCCGATTTGTCGTTTGACGAAGAAGTAAAACTTGATACTTTTTATATAGAAAATTGGTCACTTTTAAAAGATATTAAGATTTTAATCGGGACATTGCGCGTAGTATTTTTTGATAAAAGCGCATGTTAAGGACTATTCGCAAATATACGAATTTTAAATAATATACGAATACATTATTTGTATATTTGTGTGTATTCGTATATTCGCGATTACTCTATATGAAGATAGCATTAGTCCATGATTATTTAACCCAATACGGCGGTGGCGAGAGAGTGCTTGAGGCGTTTTCCGAGATTTGGCCGGAAGCGCCAATTTTTACTTTGGCATATGATGCTCGGTTGACGGGCGGCAGGTTTGAAAATAAAGAAATCCATACTTCATTTTTGCAGAAAATTCCTTTAGCTAAATCAAGGCACCGTTTGTTTTTATTTTTAATGCCAATAGCTATTGAGCAATTTGATTTGTCGGATTATGATATTGTGCTTTCGGATTCGGCGAGTTATGCGAAAGGGGTTATTACAAAACCATCATCGCTTCATATTTGTTATTGTCATACGCCGACTCGTTACGCTTGGGACGATTCTCACAGGTATATCAAAGAAGCGGGGTATCCTTATTTTATTAAAAAATTATTGCCGTTGGCGATAAATTATATTCGTTTGTGGGACAAGGAAGCCGCGTCGCGTGTTGATAAATTCATAGCCAATTCTCATTTCGTAAAAAAGAGAATTGCAAAATATTATGGCGAAGAAAGCGAGGTTATTCATCCACCCGTAAGTGTTGATAATTTTGAAATTTCGGATAATATTGATGATTATTTTTTAATGGTTGGGCGGTTTTTGCCTTATAAAAGATTTGATTTGGCGATTGAGGCGTTTAATCGGCTCGGTTGGCGGTTAAAAATTATAGGCGACGGACCGGAAAGACGGCGACTTTTAAGAATGGCAAGGAGGAATATTGAATTTTTGGGAAATCAGAGCGATGAAGATTTACGCGGTTATTATTCAAAATGTCGCGCGCTTATTTTCCCGCAGGAAGAAGATTTTGGCATAGTGGCGTTGGAAGCGATGGCATCAGGCAGACCGGTAATAGCGTATCGCGCCGGCGGAGCGTTGGAAATCATAAAAGAAGGATTGACGGGATTGTTTTTTGATGCGCAATTGCCTGAATCTTTAATGCAATGCCTTAAGAGATTTAATTATCGTGATTTTAATAATAATGCCATTAAAAAATATATTCTTGATTTTGATAAAGAAATATTTAAAGAAAAAATTAAGCGATTTGTTGAAGAAAAATACGAAGAGTTTTTGAAGTGCAGATAGCGATTCACGGTTATTAAATTTTACTATGACCATCGGCGTTGATTTGCGAATTTTAGCTCGGGATGCCGGCACCGGAGTGGAGGAGTATGCGAAAAAACTTCTCTCTTTTTTAATTCCATTGGACAAGAATATCAGATATAAACTTTTTTATAATGCTCGCAAGAAACAGCCGTTGAATTACGAATGGGCGCGCGCCGTCAATGTTAATGTTCTTGAATCAAAAATACCTAATAAATTTTTGGAGATTTTTAGTCGTTTCGGTTTCCCTAAAATAGATAAATTGCTTGGCGGTTGCGATGTTTTTTTTCAGCCGCATTTTTTGCCGGCGGCTTTGAGCGATAGCGTTGAAAGGGTTATTTCATTTCACGACTTGTCATTTGAACGGTATCCGGAGTTTTTTTCTCGACGGCAAAAATTGTGGCATAAAATTATTAATCCGTGCGAGCAGGCGGAACAAGCGGATAAAATAATAGCTATTTCTGAATCCACTAAAAATGATTTGGTCGGTTTGTATGATATCGCGTCGGATAAGATACGGGTTATTTATTCGGGCGTAAGTTTTCCAAAAAATATTACCGAAATTGAAAAAAAATCGTGTGCGGCGAAATATAATTTACCGGAAAATTTCATTTTATTTTTAGGCACATTGGAGCCGAGAAAAAATGTTTTGGGCGTCGTTAGGGCGTTTGAAGTTTTAAAAAATTCGTTAATTTTGCCGCTCCCCGTCCGCGGCAATACTGCCGCGGACGGGGAGCGGCAGGATCTTAAATTGGTTATTGCCGGCGGGCGTGGCTGGCTTTATAAAGAATTATTTAATTATGTCGGCGCTTCAAGATATAAAGATGATATTATTTTTTTAGGCCGCGTGTTGGATGAAGAAAAAGAAATTTTATATTCATTGGCGAAAGTTTTTGTGTTTCCAAGTTTTTTTGAGGGTTTTGGTTTTCCGCCGTTGGAAGCGATGGCTTGCGGAACGCCGGTCGTAACATCAAATGTTTCTTCTTTGCCGGAAGTGGCGGGGGATTCCGTTTTAATGGTAAATCCTTATAGGATAGATGAGATTGCCAATACTATGAAAGCATTTTTAAACGACAGTAATTTTAAAAATATGATGACAGAAAAAGGGAGGGAAAGAGCGCGTCAATTTTCGTGGCAAAAATGCGCGGAGGAAACATTGGATTTTATTTTAAAATAGTATGAACCTCGTTAGAAGTCTTTGGCGGAAAAAATTGTTAAATTTTTTCCGCGCTGGATAAACGAGGTAATAGCGAAAAATAAATTATGTTGCGAATAAATTATAATAATCACATAAAACAGACTTCTAACGGGGTGAAAAAAAATAAATATACAATCGGAATAGACGCGCGAATGTATGGAGCGTCTCAAACGGGCATCGGTACTTATATTGAGTATCTTATAAAAAATTTGCTTGAAATTGATCCCGTAGCGCAACAAGTTGACTATGGGGCAGGTCAACTTAATTTTTATAAAATTTTTTTGATGGAGCCGGAATTCGGCAATTTTAAAATTAGTCAAGAAAATGTTGAAAAAATAAAAGTAAACAGTCGTTGGTACGGTTGGCGAGAGCAATTGGTTTTCCCATGGCAGATAGCGCGTGAAAAAATTGATTTGATGCATTTTCCGCATTTCAATGTTCCTGTTTTTTATCGCGGAAAATTCATAACAACCATTCACGATTTAACGCCTTTGTATTTTCCCGGCCGTAAAATGGGCGGTTCTTGGTTTAGGAAAAAAGCTTTTAATTTTGTTTTTAGAAATGCCGCGCAAAAAGCCGAAAAAATAATAGCCGTTTCCAATTATACTAAAAATGATTTAATGAAAAATTTTTCAGTTGACGAAGAGAAAATAAAAGTTATATATGAGGGAATTAAAAAGTTGCCAAATAAAAATTTCGTAAATTTGGAAAATTATAAAATAACAAAGCCTTATATTTTATATGTTGGCGTTTGGCGTCAGCATAAAAATTTAGTCGGACTAATTAGGGCGTTTGATATTTTAGTTAAAAAATACAATATGGATTTACAGCTTGTTTTGGTTGGCAGTGAAGATCCTTATTATCCGGAAATAAGGAAAATATGGGAAAGCTTGGATCTCGCGGATAAGATAATAACGTCGGGTTTTTTGAGCGATGATGAATTAGCGAATTTTTATCAAAACGCCGCTTTATTTGTTATTCCTTCTTTTGCCGAAGGGTTTGGTTTTGTCGGCTTGGAAGCGGCTATGGCGGGAACACCGGTTGTTTCTTCAAATGTTACTTCTCTACCGGAAATTTTAGGAGAAGGAGCGGTTTATTTTGACCCTTACGACGTGAACGATATGGCCGAAAAAATGCGCACTGTTTTGCTTGATGCCAATTTAAGAAATAAACTGATTGTCAAAGCATACGAAAATCTTAAAAAGTACAGTTGGCAAAAAATGGCGCGGGAAACATTGGAATTATACAGAGACGCGCTATATTTAAGGGGATAGTCGTAAATTAGTTCTCTATCCGATACGATATCGGATAGTGTATTTTTTCCTCTTCCCCTTTCAGGGGAAGGCGGGGATGAGGTTTTATATTCCAACCTCACCCCCAACCCTCTCCTGAAAGGAGAGGGAGTATTCCAACCTCACCCCCAACCCTCTCCTGAAAGGAGAGGGAGTATTCCAACCTC
>ERZ1292640.573-Hain-H43-02um-R1-573-length-30201-cov-6_pt1 | contig 28069 bp, 30 predicted proteins | sample MGYA00564404_ERZ1292640 | MGnify/ENA primary metagenome ERZ1292640 (study PRJEB36523, sample SAMEA6512636) | groundwater metagenome | collected 2019-01-08 | study: AquaDiva: Metagenomics assemblies of 32 groundwater samples | reverse complement strand
CGGAAGGCCCGGATCGTGGGCCAGCTCAGGAGCTGGGGGTTCAACACCGCGGCGTGCTGGAGCTCGCCCTCGGTCTGGCCCGATCTCTACGTTGCGGACCAGATCTACGCCGGCGTGGACATCCGGGAGACCGACGTCTGGGACGATTCGTTCTGGACCTCGGGGTGGTTCCCCGGCCACGTCGGGCGCGACTGACGTGGCCTGCCAGCCTTCGCTTCAACTGGCGTTGAAGCTTCGGCTGGTCCGCCATAGCTCGAGCGTAAGCGAGAGCGACGGCGGGCCAAATTTCCTTCGAACTCATCCGCCAGCCCCAGCGAACGTCCTTCATGAGTTTTCGTGGAGGATTTTTGATTGATGAAAGGGTAAGTGAGCGAAGACGCACAATACACGACCTGACCCCATCCGCATTGAAAAAGAGTTAGCGTTTTAACCACAGCAACCGCCGTGATGCCCCGCGTCTTTTCCTTTTTTGTCAGCGTCAGTATTTAGTTGTGTCTTTTCATCGCGCACATTGTTCTGCCCGTGCGAGCCATGTCCGCGTGACATCATCCAGATATGAGAAATGACGCAGATGCCGATGAGAACAGGTAACAGAATGCTCGCAGGCAAGCGGTCTCCAGCGAAAAAGAAGATTAGAAGCAAGGCAACGCAACTAAGTACCATCCACGCAATGGACGCTCCAGTTTTTTTGTGGTTCATAAAGGTTTTTGTGAAATAGTTAGATGGTCAAATATTTCCACGACATATAGCCAACGCCAAGGTAGGCCACGGCGATGCTAATGACAAACACCTGCGTTTGGTATACGGCGAAGAAAGTTGCCAATCCGCCAATGCCTAATATTGGAATGAGCGGAACAAGATTATGCATACAACAAGCTAGCATTGTCCCGCTTGAAATGCCACCCGATGTAGCCATCGTGGCACCACCGCCGTGTTGGGCGCGTTGATGGATGGCACGGAACAAACCTACCTGTATTCCAAATCCGATTACAAGCGGGGTAATAAGATACCAGCGTTCGCTCATGAAACCGATGGGGGCCTGCCAACTTTGCATCCCGAAAGCCTGAAGAAGATAGAAGATTACAGTGATGATCAGCGAACCACCAACGCCCCAAATCCATGAGGCGCTTATTTCCATAGATCGTCGAACGTGAATACCGCGTTTTCAATTGGTGCGATGATCAACGAACCACTGGTAGCTTTTGGGAACACAACGCTCACCTCCGCATGATGCCCGCCCGACGCATTCGCCAAAAACGAGTGAGAAAGGGACTCCTTACCATTTAAAGTCGCTTTTTCGTAAATCACATCCTCTGCTAGGTTGTATTGATGGTTGTCCAATACAAGCGAAACTGTTGTTGTTTCGTCAGCTTGTTTGACGTCCGAAATCGTAATCTCAATACCACTTTTTTCTTGTGAGGAAGCCCCATCAGATGACGCCCCCTGCGTGGTTGATTTTGTCTGCGTGAGCGAGGCTGTTTGTTTGGTTTGTGAATCTTCGTTTGTACGTCCAAAGAGCCAGAAGGTCATGGTGGCGCTTGCAACGACTAGGACGATAAAAAATATATTTTTTATCATATTCAACAGCAGTTATCGAGTTTTTTAGGATGAGAATTTTCCTGATGCGTCACACCTTGCAGAAGAAAGCTCACAATGATACCCATGACAAATGTTGTAATCACAACCAAAGAAGCAAGCCCCCACGCCCCTTTTAGAATAGCGAGGATAGCGTAAAATCCACCAATCACAATAACCAACCGCATGAACCAGAGATGCTTCAGCGACTGTTTTTTATAGATGGATTCTATCTTGTACATTACACCTGTTACGCTCATACCCATCAGAATACCTATCGGAAGCGTGTCAATGAGAGTGCCAGCCGAACGGATAGCGATGAGAAAAATCCATGTCAATGACACTGCCACGCAGATCGCGCAGAAGTTCCATTTAACGTGTTTTTTCAAACGCGGTTTTATGAGAGTTGTTAGCAGGAAGATGATCGGGATTGTTAGAAGTGGAATAAGGGTCATAAGTTTCAGGTAAAAAACCAAAGAATGATAACCCCAAGAGCGACCATAAATCCGCCGATCAGAATCTTGATATGCTTGGATTGCGATTGCTCAAGTTTTTGCAGTTGATTCGTTGTTCTGTTGTTCGATGCGAGCGCGAGGAGGATGATTAGCGGTGACACGAAGATGAAGTTGTACCAGAGCATCCAGATTGTTCCTTGCATGGCTGTACTTTGCGCGGTTAGAAGACCGATGATTGCCACATAAATTCCACCGGAGCAAGGGAACGTGCATAGCCCAACAAGAAATCCGCCGATGAATGCTGTTGGCACCGTTGCCTTGTACATCCATTTTTCAAGCGTTACTTTTGTGTTATGTGGAATGCGTAGACGGACCGGAAAGGAAGGAAACAAGATGCCGATCAGTTGGATGATCCCTAGAGCGATTACAAGATAGGCGCCGATTTTCGCCATCAGGTGAGGGGCACCAGAAATGACGATCGCCTGCGCGATGCCAAGTCCAATCAAGAGGTAGGCAAGAAAGATGGCTCCGATATAGACGAGTCCCATCTTCCAAATTTTCACGCGCGTCTTTTTGATTGTGAACAGGAAGCTGATGAAGAAGAGGAGAACCGCAAATGCGCAAGGATTGAGCCCGTCTAGGAATGCGGAACTCGTTACAACAGCAAATAATCCCCAAAATCCGCGTTCGGCCACGATAGTGTCTGTTTGCGAAGAGACTTCACTAAGATACGTGGTGATAGGCTCGTTTATTGGATACGTTTTTACCTCACCTTTAAAATCCCAGACTTTATAATCCGAGGCATTACCGTGCATCTGATCTTGAAAGATCAGTAGTTTCTCATATTCATCCTGGTGCTCAAGGAGATAGCGGATTGTGTCTTCCGGCACGTGACCTCCAATCATCAGACTGTCTCCAACAAATGTCTCAATGTGGCTTTGGAGCTCAAATGGAATCCCCCATGCTTCATTGTACTCGGTGAGTATTTTTCGATTTTCGCGTTCGTTGATGTAGTCCTTGAGTTGGAGTGTGTAGCCATACTCGCCGAAGAGCGTGGGGTAAGTCTCTTTGACGAGTTCGCCACAATCCATGCAAGCCTCATTAAAGAAGACAATTACTTCTTCTTGTGACGGAGCGCTCGCTTTGGCGTGAGCGAAATGCGTTCCGGCGAACAAGAACATGCCCAGAACGGCTAACGTAAGAATTTTTTTCATAGGTACTTATTTCACTGCAATTACGTTGCCGATGACATTGATCTCAAATTCTGGTTGATTAGGATCAGACGTCTGCAGATAGACGACGCGTGCAATCGTACCGTTTTGATCTGGGTGAGCCATTGGATCAAAACTTATCGTTAATAATCGCTGGACGTTCGGTTCAATGGGGGACTGGTCCATTTCAGCTGTAGTGCATCCACAGCTGGTTGAAATACGATAGATTTCCAATGGTTTACTTCCGTAATTTGTCACAGTGACCGTTTGGGAGACTATTCCACCTCCTTGGTCAATATCACCGAAATCAATTGATGTGGGGTTCACGAAAAGCTGATTTACAGACGTCTCGACAACAGGGCGGGAGACGACACGTTGCACGCTAATCACAAAACCAATGACAAGAAAGACACCAATGATGATGGCAATTGAAAGGCGAGACATATGTACTATTGGTTTAGGCCGTGCATTCCATCCGATCCAGCGCCTCCGTGTGTTTTATGTCCAAGAACGCTCACGCGACCAGTCGCAAGAAGATAATCCTGAACAACGCCTGACGGATACCAGATTGCCTGCCATCGGTATGCTTCGCCGAGCAACTGATCGTCCGAATAGGTATCCCCGTACTTTTCCAGCATGTATTTGAAGAATCCTCGCGCCGACTTTGCATGGGCGCACCCGCAGTTACTGTTCAGCGTCACTTTAGTCGAAGAACCGCAACAGAAATTGCACGTAAGAAGCGAGATCAGCCGGTTGTAGCGGTCCATAAGTTCAGATGAGATACTTTTATTTTCGTATTGGCTCCAGACTTGCATGACGCCGACAGCATCGTCGAAGCTTGCTCCGTCAGGCGCGTAGAATGGAATGCCAGTTGCGACCATAACTGTCATGGCATCGGCAACAACATCGCCGGAGTCCGGCTCTCCAAGTACTTCCGTAATTGTTGGCATCGTCATCAGACTAGTGGTTTTCCCGTCATCGTTGAGCATTGGCATTATGATCTCCATCGCACTTGCCGGTTGCGATCCGAGGATGCCGAGTTTTATGGCGCGCGTCATACCCATCGCTTGGCTCATACTTGCCATTGCAATTTGGTTGACGATGAAGACAGCGATTAATATGCTAAGGAGAACTTTGTTATCAGTAATTGGTTTCATATGTCTCTATTATTTTGCGTCCGTCGGGCGTATCGTTTCACCAGTTTCAAGATTTTTATAGATTACGGATCCGAACGCCTCATTCGCTCGAAAGACAAACGTCCCGTCCGCTTCAACACTTCCGACACCTTCCCAGATAGACGTCAGTCCGGTATAGGCGACAGCTTGCGACGATAGAAGGATGGCTGGTGTTTCCTTGATGGCGTAGGTACTCAAAATGGCGCGTCCTTCTTGCGATTGCGCATCAACCGTTTTTTCCGCGACAATTGTCATGCCGAAATTTTTCTCCAGGATTGCTTTATGAATTTTCGGATCATAACAGTCATTGCAACTTGAGTCCGTGAGATAGGTGATAGTAACGAGTCCAGCTACCTCATTCTTGGTGAGATCGAAGTAGACCGGTTGATTCGGTTGAATGACGAGAACACCATTGTTCTCTTTCCCATCCAGTTGCATGAAGAAGTCGCTCACGTTTTCTTTGTCGTATTCGCCTTTTACAAGAAGCGCAGGCAGTCTCTCAATCCCATACGTCGCGATCATAGCTAGCGCATTTTCAGAGATAGACGCGATTGTTTCCGATTTCAGAATACGCACGTTTTGTTTTTCGATTTTTTGAATCAAAACATTACCATCAGCGCACGCTGTGCAATCAGGTGGTGTAATGAGTGTCAGTTCAATCTCGGCAGGATTTTTCGCTTCTTCTCGTTCCACGATGCTTGTCGTGATGTGGTTCTGCGCGTTCCAGAGGAACAGACTGCCTGTGAGCATCACCACGGCCAAGACTAAATAGCCCACCGTCAGAACAAGGGTTTCTCTTTTCATAGTGGGTATGATTAGCAACCGCCAACCATTTCTGGAAGTGATGATGTCGCGGAATCATCGGAATCAGCGGAATCATCGGAAGATGACGTCTTAATATCCGCGATTTGTCGGTCCAGAGCGAATAATTGTGCTGTCTGCAATATCCCGACGGCAATGAGCATAATCAAGACCGCGGATTGCAGAGTAGGCAACTTGATATTCGGTATCTTGATAGATATGGTTTTTGTTTCCTTGATCGGTTCGTCATTTTTGATGAGTTCGTCCTCCTTGGCGACGAGTTCGTGATGCATTTGTGTGTCCATAATTATTTTATGACATTCGCGGAGAATGTCAGTTTGATCTCTGGTTCAGTCTGACTGTTGGTCTTAAGTATTATGTTACGCGTAATTGCGCCAGTGGCATCTGGGCCGTGGGCGTTTGGGTCGAAGCTCACAAGTAGGGTCGCCGTTTCCCCAGCACTAATCGTTTCGGACAAAGTGGCGGTTCCTCCTCCGTGCCCGGCCATCCCCTTCAACCCACTCTTGCTTCCGTCCGTGTGGACGATTTGAGCCGTTGTGCACATGCAGGACGTTTCCATTTCTGTAATCTTAATCGGAGTTTCTGAATCGTTTGTAAGTTTTACCTCATATGTCGTAACGCCTTTCGACATCATGACGTCGCCAAAATCCCAATTCATTTCAGAGACAGTGAGAGAGGCTTCCACGGCCGAATCGGTTTCAGATACGGACGGCGACGATATCGCGTTAAAGCCGATCAGCAGGATGATCAATGCCGCCAGTCCAAGAATTACATTCTTTGTTTGTTTTTTCATAGATGATAGATGCAAATAGAACGCGCGAAATAAAGAATGGATACAAAAATGTTTTTGTATCCTGCTCGAAATTTATTCCCGTTTTATCACTGATCTAAGAAAAGCGTGCGCGGTTGGTGCGTTTATAGATGTTGAGCCAAAAATTTCAGTCAAAAGCGATTGACCAAACGTCCAAATTGGCGTTTGTAAAGCCATGGATTGTCCAGTACCGGAAGACGTCATGATAGCCGATGTCATTTTAGACGAAGGTAGTCTTAGACAACGGACTTCGCACATGTCGCGCGGTGCAGTACACCCTTTCTTTTTGCATCCCGTCTGCTGTTCCGACATCGGCGCGCTGTGTTCCATCATGTTTTCATCCATCGCGGAGGCTGTAACGTATTTTGGCCAGCCGAATACAAACAAGCCATTTACTAACAGCGCAACTAATAGACAAATTACGTTGAGACGCAACCTAGATTGCATAGGGCTTTAAGCATGGTTATAGTAGCACATTATTCAAGAATAACAAGCAAGACTTACGCAAAAGTGTGTTTGGTGAGTTTTGTGATAAGATAAAGAAATGAAAAATAACATCATGATCAAAAAGGCGTCTGGCGAGCTCCAAGCTTTTTCGTATGACAAATTGCGCCATTCGCTCGAAACATCAGGAGCTGACTCAATGCTTGCCGACGAAATCGTCGAGCATATTTCTAGTCAATTATACGAAGGCGTGTCAACAAAAGTCATTCACGCTCGGGCTCTGGCGATGTTGAAAACTCATCAAAAATCTTTTGCCGCTCGTTATGATCTTAAACGCGCTGTGTTCGCATTGGGGCCAAGTGGGTTTCCGTTCGAGCAGTATGTCGCGCGTCTGTTCAACGACATGGGTTATGCCACGCAGGTCGGCGTTGTCCTTCAAGGGAAATGTGTGACGCATGAAGTTGACGTTGTGCTGAAAAAGGGAGCCGTAAGTGGATTTGCTGAATGCAAATTTCACAATCGGCCCGGGATAAAATGTGACGTGAAAACTCCGTTGTATGTCCTAGCGCGTTTTGAAGATATCTGCGAAAGGGAGGAGGTCTCTTTCAAGGGAAATCAAGAACGTGAAGGGTGGTTGGTAACCAACACGCGATTTACAGACGACGCTTTAGCCTATGGATCTTGCGTAGGTCTCAAGCTTCTTGGTTGGAATACCGGGCCTCTCGGCGAGAGCCTTGAACGATTAATTGACAAGGGCGGATTGCATCCTATTACTTGTCTCACCTCGCTTAAGATCGAACAGAAACGACAGTTGCTCGCACAAGGTATTGTCCTTTGCCAAGAGTTAATTACCAGCTCAAATATATTACTTCCCGCAGAAATCATAGCCAAAGCAGTTGCTGAAGCTCGTGAACTTTGCAAGCGTCCGATTTATGCAAAATAAAGATTCAAGCAACCGTGGCCATGAGGGGCATGATATGCAAAAAATGAGTCATACCGACCATGAGGCGGCGATGACCAATCCAGAAATCGCCAAGGCCATGGAGACTGACATGCGGCGGAGATTCTGGTTTGCTTTTGTTCTGTCGTTGCCTATTTTTCTCTATTCACCTGTTGGCAAATCATTTTTTGGCGCATTACCAACGCCAATTCCTTCCAACTGGCTCTTGTTCATTCTCACGACGCCTATTGTTTTTTGGGCCGGATCAATTTTTATCACAGGCACATACCACGCGCTTCGGAAACGGAAGCTCAATATGTCAGTGTTGATTGCTACTGGTGTTTTGGCAGCCTACGGCTTTAGTGTCGTGCTGGTTTTCACGATCGGTGGTGAAACGTTTTTTGAGGCCGCGGCTCTGCTTGTGACCTTTGTGCTTTTTGGTCACTGGATGGAGATGAAATCACGTCGCGGAACATCTGATGCCTTGCGGGCTCTGTTCGATCTCATCCCACCAAAGTCAACGGTGATTCGTGACGGAAAAGAGTTGCTCATCTTAAGTGTGGAAATTGTGAAGGGTGACATGGTTTTACTGCGGCCGGGCGATAAGGCGCCTGTGGACGGAGTGATCACTGACGGGGAGTCATCTATTGATGAGTCTTTGGTGACAGGCGAATCAGTTCCTGTTGTGAAAGGGGTCAACGACAAGGTGATTGGAGGTTCTGTGAACCAGACTGGAGTCGTCAAGTTTCTTGCCACAGAAGTAGGCGCTGACACAGTGCTCGCCAGTATCATCAAACTTGTTGAGACGGCGCAGAATTCAAAAGCTCCAGGACAACGCCTTGCTGATAAGGCCGCGGCGATTTTGGTGGTCGTGGCAATCGGCGCCGGTGCCGTCACTTTTTTTGGCTGGTATGTCGTTGCCGGCGTCTCATTGCTCACCGCTTTGACGTTTGCTATTTCCACAATCGTTATTGCATGTCCAGATGCGCTCGGGCTGGCAACCCCAACGGCCGTCGCAGTCGGCACAGGGATCGGAGCTAAACACAATATTCTCATCAAAGACGCTTCGACACTTGAAAACACCGCGCGTATCAATGCCATTCTACTCGATAAGACAGGCACGTTGACGGAAGGAAAATTTGCCGTCACCGACGTCATAGCTTTCGCTCCATTCTCGGAAGAAGACGTCCTGCGTTTTGAGGCGAGTGCGGAGGCAGGTTCAAACCATCCAATCGCCAAAGCTATTTTGGAGACCGCGAAAATGAAAAATATTATTCTCTCAAATGTCACGAATTTTGAGTCGGTCGCCGGATATGGGTTAAAGGTCATCATTGATAATAAGACAGTATTTGCCGGTAATGAAAAATTACTTTCAGATAATCGAATTGACACATCGTCCGCCCAAACGAGAATTGGTACGTTGATGGACGATGGTAAGACGTTGAGTTTTCTTGCCGTGGAAGGCAAGCTCGCTGGGATTATAGCCGCCGCTGATATGCCAAAGCCAAGAGCGAAACAGGCGATTGATGGATTAAAATCGTACGGCATTGAAGTCGCCATGATCACCGGCGATCACGAAGGAGTCGCCAAGGAGATTGCTCGCGAGCTCGGCATTGAACGTTACTTTGCACGAGTTCTTCCGGAGGAGAAAGCGAGCTATGTCAAAAAGCTTCAGGATGAGGGAAAATTTGTCGCCATGGTTGGAGACGGTATTAACGACGCGCCAGCTCTAGCGCAAGCTGATATCGGCATTGCCATCGGCGCGGGGACGGACGTCGCTATCGAAACGGCGAACATCGTCCTTATGAAATCGGATCCGGCGGATATTCTTGCGGCAATTACATTGTCAAAGGCTACGGTTACAAAGATGAAACAGAACTTGTTTTGGGCGACGATTTACAATCTGCTAGCTATTCCTATCGCGGCGGGTGCGTTTTATAGTTCATTCGGTTGGATGTTACGTCCGGAGATTTCCGCCCTCCTCATGTCGGCGTCTTCAATTATTGTCGCGCTCAACGCCGTTTCCCTAAAGCGCGTTGAATCGAAGCTTTCTTTCATGAAAGATTTATAAAATCATGGCAAACCATCTTCCAAAGACTGTTGCTCCGGAGACATTTGCGTTGCATGGAGCTTATGTTCCTTCTAGGTCCGAGGGTGCGCTCAAACCGCCACTTTTTGGAACCTCTACATTTGTTGCTAGTTCGGCAGGTGAGTAGATTTTCGAGGAACGTTGGTCGCAGTTCGAACAAGCGGAGCGGTCTGCCTTGTTCGCGAGTGGGATGGCGGCGATTACCACATCGTTGCTTACGTTATGTCGGCCTGGCGACCATATCCTGTACTCTGCGCCGGTGTACGGTGGCACTGATTACTTGATGAAGCATCTGCTACCGTCCTTTGGGATTCAGACCACTGCATTTCTCGTGACTGACGGGTTCGAACAGATGCGTGCGCGGTTGAACAAGTCGGTGCGCAATTAGTCATTCATTCGGCCACTAAATCCATTGGTGGGCATGGCGATCTGATTGCTGGGATTGTGTCCGGCTCGGACGAGATGGTCTCTGCGATCAAGGCGACGCGTACTATTTTAGGCACCATGGCTGATCCGCACACCGCGTGGCTTTTGCTCCGTAGCCTTGAGACTTATAAGGTGCGAGTGGAGGCAGCCGAACAGAAAGCGATGAAGGTGGCAAAGGCTCTCTTGGCGCACGGATCTGTGGAGAGGCTTTATTTTCCCGGTTTTACTGCGGATCGCGAGCAAATGGCGCGGTACGAGGCGCAGTGTAAAGGTCATGGTTCGCTAATGTCGTTCACGGTGCGTGGCGGTCGTGCAGAGGCGTATCGCGTCCTTGATTCGTTGCGCATTGTGAAGCTCGCGGTGAGTCTCGGTGGAACAGAATCGCTCGCAGAGCATCCGCGTACTCACACCCACTCGGATGTGGCCGATGTGGATCTTGACCGTTTCGGTGTCACGGAGGGAATGATTCGTCTTTCAGTCGGTCTTGAGGATGCCGACGATGTGATAGCTGATCTTTTACAGGCGCTCGATTGACTGACGTCCCTCTCGCATGTCGTTATACGGCACGCTTTTGCTTTTGCATGGTATCATTACGTCAATATGCAAGATGCTCTCTTTATCGGCGCAGGCGAAATCGGCACGGCGCTTGCTAATGTCGTCAAGGGCCGTGCGAACGTCGTTATGTGGGATAAAAATCCAGAATTGGTGTCTGGAATGAAGTCGCTTGAGGAAAACGTGCTTGGATCTTCTGTTATATTCATCTGTGTTCCATCGTGGGCCGTCCGTGATCTTCTTATTCGTATTGCGCCATTCCTGCGTCACGAAGCGATCGTCGTTTCACTTGCAAAAGGCATCGAAGAGAAAACTCTTAAAACGATGGAGGTAGTTCTGGAAGAATCGCTTCCTTCAAATCAGAAGTTCGGCATTCTTGGCGGACCGTTACTTGCGGAAGAGATTATGGACGGACTGCCCGGCATTGGCGTATTTGCGTCGAAGTCTCACCAAGCCTTTGTGGAGATTTCAGCCATCTTTGATCATTCTAACATTCGATTGGAATATAACGACGATCCGCATACTGTTGCGCTTGTTGCCGTACTCAAGAACGTGTACGCAGTAGGGCTTGGCATAGCCGAAGGACTTGGCTGGGGCTGGAACGGGAAGGGCTGGCTCGCGGCACAGGCAATGCGAGAGATGAGAGATCTCGTGGAAATTCTTGATGGAGAGCGAAGTAGAGTTGATGGGTCTTCTGGTGCAGGTGATTTTCTCGCTACTGCGATGAGTCCAAATTCCAGCAACCGTGGAGCTGGGCTCGAAATCGCGCAAAGTGGAACGTGCAAGGTTCCGAGCGAGGGATGTCGTTCCATGCCGTCGCTTCTGTCGTTACTTCATGAGAATATTAGCCAGTTTCCACTTCTTTTTTCCATTAATCGCGTTATCATCAAAGATGAAAACTCAAAAAATGTATTTCAGGATTTGTTCACCGCACGTTAAACCGCAGACAGGTTAGGCGCATAGTCGCTCCTTGCTTTTTTACTCGGATTATGGTTGACTCGTACATCATTTTGCATGACGAAGAGATAATAGATTTAATTTGAACTATGAATGACTTTTTTGGACTTGGAATTGCACCGAACCTGCTCGACACGCTTTCACGATCCGGCTACACAGTTCCCACTCCGATTCAGTACAAAGCGATCCCGTTCGGGATTCAAGGGAAGGATCTTGTCGGCATCGCGCAAACTGGTACAGGTAAAACTCTTGCCTTTTCGATCCCTATGATTCAGCAGTTGAGTTCTGGGAAAGGCACAGGGCTTATTTTGTTGCCAACGCGTGAGCTGGCTCTGCAGGTTGAGGAGACAATTCGTAAGTTCGGCGCGCGTTTTGCTATTCGCACGGCTGTGCTGATTGGCGGTGCCTCAATGAACATGCAGTTGCAGGCACTCAAAAAACAACCACAGGTTTTGGTTGCAACCCCCGGCCGTCTGATTGATCACATGGAGCACAACTCCGTGCATCTCAACGAGGTGCGTATTTTGGTACTTGATGAGGCTGACCGTATGCTCGACATGGGATTTGCGCCACAGCTCAATCGTATTCTTGATGCGATTCCGCGTCAACGCCAGACGATGCTTTTTTCTGCAACCATGCCTGCGGAAATTGCAAAGATGGCGGCACGTCATATGAAAATGCCAGTTCGTGTTGAGATCGCACCATCAGGCACGACGGCCGAGCGTGTTGAGCATGAACTTTTTGTCGTATCTAAAAATGACAAAATGCGTTTACTTGAAAAATTACTCGAAGAGTACCATGGCACAATTTTGGTTTTCTCGCGCACAAAACATGGCGCAAAAAAAATGACGCGCGTGGTGCGTTCAATGGGGCATAAGGCAGCCGAGATTCACTCGGATCGTTCGCTCGCGCAACGACGCGAGGCGCTTGATGGATTCAAGTCTGGCAAGTACCGCGTGCTGATTGCCACCGATATTGCCGCCCGTGGCATTGACGTGAAGGGAATCGAGCTGGTCATCAATTATGATTTGCCGGATCAGGCCGAGGATTATGTGCACCGTATTGGTCGCACCGGTCGCGCAGGGCATTCTGGGAAAGCGATTTCGTTTGCGACAACAGATCAAGGATCAGACATTCGACAAATTGAACGCCTCTCCCGCGTGCATTTGCCTGCAAAAAAATTGCCAGAGCTTCCACCAGCGCGTCAACAACCAGACATGGAGCAGGATCGTTTTAGTCGTACGCGATCACAGCGACCTCATCAAGGCGGTGGCGGACAGTCGCGTCCGAGTTACGGCGGTGGTCAGAGGCGATCGAGCCACAGGAGTGATCAGAGCCATTCGAGTTACGACGGCAGACAAGGTAGTCAGAGTCCACAGGCAGGACAAGACGGACAAAGCCGTCAGGGCGCACAGAGTGGTCGTGGCGGACGCGGCAGTTCTCGTAACGCCCGTCCAACCCGCGGACCGAAAAAGTATTATGGTGGGATGGGTCTATAAAATCTTTACTTTTTTCTATCGTTGAAACTCAAATACGGTTGTTGCGCCGTTGTCAATTACAACCCAGTCGTCGGCTTCACGTTTTGCATTCTCGATAATTTTATCCGCGAGAAACCAGTAATCGTTCACGACAAAATAAGCGGTATCTACGCCGGCCAGATCCATCGCCTCAACTGCTCGCTGGTGCGTTGGGCCGAGGTTGACCATTTTTAAGTAGAGTTCATACATAGCTCCGCCTGTTGGAATCGGATAGTAAAATACATCACCGTTGAAGTAAGTCTCAAAGCCGTATGTTTTGAGCGCCGCCGCGGAGACAGCTTGGTTGGCGAGCACAATGTACATTCCAGGCTCCTGCTGTCCATGAATATATTCAACCGTCGCGAAATCGCTTGTACCGACATTGAAACCTCGACTTATTTCATAATTGTCATGGCGCGGGTAAGTCATATAGACAACGGAGGTCAGGACGATAGCTGTGAGCCCGACGGCGCCGACTTTAATGGCGAGAGGTTTGGTGAAAAGTCTCCTTGACCAGTCAGTGAGAGTGAGGCCGACGAGTGGCAAGGCAAAAAACTGTGCAAGTTGCAAAAGGCGATCGGCATAGTTACTGCGTTCGTACTCAATTAGGAATGAGAACTCGAACAAGCGGTCAAGAAGGATGTAATTGACGAGCATGAGTATTGAGATGAGGCCGAAAAGACGCAAAGCGTGGAGATCCTCGTTTTTTTTTGCGATACGATAGCCGATGATGCCCATGATGAGCACGATGAGTGTTTGATTCCAGCCAAAGAGATAGACAAGGTCTTTCAAGGCGTTGAAACGATTTTCAAAAAAGAAATCAAAGCGCAACATTTCAAATAGCGGAAGAGGGAATAAGTTTTCAGGATGAAAAGCAATCGCTTGCCCACTGATGAGACTGTTGGCGACAAATAGGATAGGCATAATGATTGCTCCTATACCTACGAGTGGCCAGAACGAGCGATAGCAACTTTTGTCCTGCTTGACAGATCTTGATATCAACAAAAACAGCATGGCCGGAATCCCAGAAAGTGGATGAGTGACAATGGCGGCGATTGTGAAAAGAGATGGAAGGAAATTGCGTCCGGGGATGAGAGAAGAAAGGATCACGAGTAAGACCCAGAAATTTGCAAGACCTTGTGGAGTGGTAACAATGAAGCTCGACAGAGGGATAAGAAAGATGGCAAATACACCAAAGGCAGTGTTACCGCGCCCCGCCGAGTTAATCCTTTTGAAGGAGATGAGAATAATCGGCGCGAGCAAGAGTGTTGCAAGCAGTGGAAGCAAAAATGAATCGCTCACATCTACAGGAATGGAAAATAAGTTTGTAGCAATGACGATGATCGCGTATTGACCGACGTAGTAAAGTGGTTTTGGAGTGATGGTGCCGTTCTCGACTATATGTTGCTCGGTGGCTTGGTGGATGAACGAGTCAAAGCCGTATCCGAGCGGGTAGACGAATAGAGCGACAGAGATCGTCAGGAAAAATAACGCTACAAAAAGAAGTTTTGAGCGTGAGGCGACCGTGAACAGTGAAAAAAGAAAAACGACAAGAAAAAAAACAGGTGGGATCACTAGCCATGGTGAGCGGACAGGAGTGAGAATCTGTGTGTTGAGTAGGAGAGAGACGGTTGCGATAAAGAGTATGGTGGCTGGAAGGATAGTGACAGATTTGGAAATTAAGAAATTGGGCAATTTTGGAAAAGCGGAATCTCTATGCTGGAGGAAGGGAACTGCAAGGATGACAAGAAAAATGATGATGAGGGAGGCAAGTGGTGTCAACTCGAATAAGTAGTACGCAATCGCCCCTAGGATGCTTACTGAAGCGAGAAGTGTGGCTATGCCGAGCGCAAGCCGTTCATGCAATAGATGTCCAAAGAAAAAAAGAAAGACTGTAAGAAGCACGACGCCAAGTAGGCTCGACTGCCACGCAAAGGCATTGGTGATCAAAATCGCTAGGAAAGCGAAGCTTACGATGCTATAGTTGAGAAGCGCGAGGGGTCGCATATACCCCGCCATTATGACATCTGTTCGCGATCCAGCAAAACTTTACCCGTTCGACTACTTGCTCAAATATACGATTATTCCACTCATCCCGCGGTGGATCACGCCGAACCAGATTACGCTTCTGCGCATCATCTGCGTGCCCATCGTTGCTTGGCTTTTGTCGGTAGAGAATTATAATGTCGGTATTCCGGTGTTTATTCTGGTCGCCTTTTCCGACGCGATTGATGGAGCGCTGGCCAGACTTCGTCATCAGATTACGGCATGGGGAACATTTTATGATCCTGTCGCTGACAAACTTCTCATCAGCGTGGCAGTGCTTATTATTGTCATGAAGCACATCAATCCTATTTTTGGTTTCATAATTATTGGCATCGAGGTTGCGATCATGATCGGTGGATACATCAACCGTCGTAACGGGAGGCCACGTTCCGCGAATTTGTGGGGGAAAATAAAAATGTTTTTACAGTTTGCTGGCGTGACTCTTTTGATGCTCGCGGTCTGGTCAGGTGCGACATTATTTGTGCCGTTCTCGATTGGCCTTCTGTCACTGGCGATCGTATTTGCTGTGATCTCGTTGTACACCTATGGGCTCTAAACTCCGTCTTGATTTTGTGGCGCTTGGGGTCTTCTCGCTCATTTTTTTTATTTCGAGTTCGATTCTTATTTGGCAAAACGCAACCACGTTTAATTCGCCAGACGAAAATGCCAACGCCATATTTGCGCATCAATTTGCTGTCAGCTCGAAGCTTTGGTTTGATGAGCAATTGAATTTTGAGCTCAACAACTTATTGCATCCACGCAGTGTCATGGCGATTTCCGGTCGGCTTCTTCCTGTCAGTTTTCTTGGTATGCCGATGATCTATGGTTTAATCGGGAAAGTTTTCGGTCTGCCTATTGTTGGTCTGGTGACTCCGCTTCTTGCTATCGCGGCAGTATTTGCGTGGAGATCTATTGTCGAGCGTTTATTTGATTCTCGATCTCTTGCTTTTCTCTCCGCACTTGCTGTTTTATTTCATCCTAGCTTTTGGTACTACTCTGGTCGTCTCTTCATGCACAACGTGCCGTTTGTGTCGTTCCTGATCCTTGCTGTCTACTTCGCCATCCGTCACCGACACCGTAATTGCTCAATTACGCAATTACTCAATTACTTCCTTTCCGGCCTTTTCCTCGCTCTCGCCCTCTGGTTCCGTACCTCCGAAGTTATTTGGGTCGCGCCACTTGCTCTTTTTCTTCTTATAACGGCGCGTCGCTATCTCAAGATCGGCGTGCTCGTAATTCCATTCACGGCGATCGTCTTACTCTCGCCGATGCTCTACATGAATTCCGTTCTCTATGGAGGTATATTTGAGATGGGTTATACGGCCAGCAAGGAGGCTATCCAATCTGAAATATCGAATATCGAACCTTCTACGACCGCCAGCCTTCAGTCAACAATTCTAAATTCTCAATTACCATTCGACATTGCCCCATCAGCTATCTTAAAAAATATTTATCACTACGCTTTTGAACTCTATCCATGGCTTTCGATTACCACCATCCTCGGCGCGCTGATTATGATCGGGCGTAGAGCCTCCTTTTTATATTTGATCGTAACAATTTTTGTCACCGCTTGGTTATTTGTGTTTTATGGTAGCTGGTCGTTTCACGATAATCCTGATCCATCCCTGGTGACGATTGGCACGTCGTATGTGCGCTACTGGCTCCCGGTATTCGTGTTGTGGAGTCCTTTTGTCGCACAGTTTCTTGTGTGGTTTGCGGATCGCATGAAGACCACCTTCACGCGTCGGGCCATGCTCGGTTTTACGAGTTTGCTTTTGATGAGCTTGAGTGTGCGTCCTGTCTTTTTTGCCGAGGACGGACTTGTGCCGATTCGTGAGAGCGTCGCCGTATTCGCAGTAAAGCGAGCTCGTATTCTTGAGCTCACCGCCGAGCGAGCGATCATCATCGTTGATCGAGCGGATAAGTTTGTGTGGCCTTATCGTCGTGTTGTGCAACCACTTCGCAGTGAGACAACTTATGACGCCTTACCCACGCTTGTTGCACAGGCCGACCTCTATTATTTTGGCATCTCTCTACCATCATTGGATCTCGATTATCTGAACAACGAAAAACTGGCTATCATGAATCTCAAGATCGAGTTCATCGAGCAGATTGGTGACGAATCACTGTATCGAATTTCCAGCATTTCTTCATAGCCTCTGTCTCATCTGCCACATCTGTCTTCTATGTACCAACGGCTTCTGCAAATTTGTATTTTGTTGAGTCCGCTTCTTCTCTTACTTTACCTCCTCCGCATTGATATCAATCCAAGCGGTGTGTTTGAGATCAGACAAACTGTTGGCGAACTTTCGCCATACATTGACCGGCTCCTTCCTGACACGCGAGTGCTCGGCGTGACGTATGGAGATGGTGGCGCGTACCAACTGGTGATTGGCGAACCGACTTATCTGTCTATTCATCCGCCAGGCGAATACGAAACCGTGCGTGTTGAGCTCATGTTTCAAAATGAATCACAACCGATTATTGAAATCGGCCTTGTTGTGAATGAGGAGCCTTTGCAGTACACGCTTGAGCCTTTGCAGAATCTCGTTTTAGATCAGAGCTTATGGCCGAGTCTTGAGGAAAATGGCATTACGTTATTCCAACGTAAGCAGGTGTACGAATCTATTACAGCGTTTGAGGCTGATCCTCCACAGCGCTCGACCATTGCCACGTTTCACCATGAGCTGGCGCAACCGTATCAGGACATTAGTTATCAACCGACCGGTTTACTATCCACTGTCCGCACATCTTTGCGTGGATATCACGAGTATCTCACTTACATCAAAAATGAACCGCTTATGTTGCAAACTGCGTTTATGGACATGAATCGGCAATATGGTGATGATCCTATTGAGCTTTTAGCTGTGAATGAGAATGGCGAGATAGTTGGTTCGACGCGGGTAGAGGATGATGGGGAGATTGAGGCGACACAGCAAGGATCGGGTTTGCGCAACACCAGTCTGGTCGTTTCTGACTTGCCCGAAGGAGTTTACAAAGTGATTATGAAGGCAGGGCGCGATATTTTTTTTCGGTCGCTGACCACGCGACAGCGCTACATGACTTTTGTGGGGCCGGTGTTTATCGGCGATGAGGTTGGGTATCGTGAGACGCCGAGCCCAGTCTCTTTTCTCACGAATGGCAAGCATCTTTCGTTTGAGACGTATCATGCTGACGCGGCGCAGGAAGTAACGATCGGGTCGGATACGCTCTTACTACCAGAGGCGAAAGTGCGTTATGATCACGAGGTGCTGGACGCCGGTCTCGTCAGCGTCTCGGCCGAGGCAGGAGATTTTTTTATGACAGGCGATGGTAAGGTTGCGTTCATGCGATCGCAGTTTTTCAATCCAGATCCGGTGAGGTTAAGTTCCATAACCAATCTAGATGATCTCGGCATTGACTTTATCATTGCTGAATACACGTCGCCAGAAAAAGTCGGCGACTGGCTAAAGGCGTCGGCGATGTTTGAACTTTCAGATTGGCTCAAAAAACAACCGGACATTAAATTTGTACTTTCGGCTCCAAATATCACCAACCTCCAAAACGAGATTCGCGTCCACGAGTTTCGTTTGAAATTTGAGCGCCCACCGCTCGATAGCAAAAATTTTCTGAACAAAGTGATTTTATGGATTGGCGAACTGTTTTAAGAACAGGGTACTTCACAAGTGTCGGAAGCTATTTTGCCTTCCTGTTGCTGGAGTGGTTAAAGCCGGGTTTTGTTAGCAATGTATTTTCTCCGCATCTGTTTCTTGCAGTAGCGATCGCGCTTGGGATACTATGGGGGTGGAAAAAAGAATGGAGAAATGAGAAGTATGAGTTGGGAATACAAGTGACGGCGTGGCTATTAGGATTCGTTTTTGCTTGGGTCGCATGGACTATCGGAAGGCCACTTGAGGAATTTCGTGTACTCATTACTTTGGTGGCCGTAGTAACTCCATTTTTAATTTGCCGTATAATTCAACGCTACTAAATATGCAAGATTGTTTATTCTGCAAAATCATCGCCGGTGAGATACCTTGTCACAAACTCTACGAGGATGAGCGCATAATTTCTTTCCTTGATATTTTTCCTGTGAGCGAAGGTCACGCGCTCGTCCTTCCCAAGACACACGCGACTCATTTGCTTGAGACGTCAGAGGAAGATGCGCGAGCGATGATGGACACAATAAAAAAAATTACCCCCGCCATTCTCAAAGCTGTTGGTGGTGATGGATTTAATCTTGGTATGAACAACGGCGTCTCTTCAGGCCAAGAGGTGTCTCATACGCACTTGCACATCATGCCTCGCAGAACTGGCGTGCCGAGGTTGTTTGAAAAGACGACCGTGGATCATGCAGAACTCGCAGTTCTTGCCGAGCGCGTTCGAGAATTATTGCGGTAATCGCAGACTGATTCTCGACTCCTCGATTCCACTCCTATGTCCCACACGCCCAATTACGACGCCTCCTTCTTCGCTCCTGCGGAGCTACGGAAGGACTGCGTCAAAATTCTATGAGTTCTACTCCAAATTTTGACTTGAAAGTCAAAGCAATCCTTGATGCAACACAGTCAGGGGAGCGGACGTGTGCGCTCACAGGACAGACGTGGGAGATGACGGACGAGGAAATCGGTTGGTACAAAAAATTCAATGTGCCACCGTCAAAGCTTGCGCCTATCACACGTCTGCGCCAACTTTCTGGCTTTGCTAGTGGCGTTTCCATTTGGTGGAAAGCCCATGCGATCACAGGCAAACCGATTTTAAGTTTTGTGCATCCTGATAATCCATTCCATGTAATTACAGACAAAGAGTGGTTTGGAAATGATTATGTGAACGGATATAGATGGAACTCGAGTGATCTGTTCTTTGATCAATTTCGTAAACTCGCTTTATCAATTCCTGTTGGTGCGTTGCGCGACGACGGAAGTAACATCAACTGCATTGGTGTTGATTTGATCGGCGCACAGGATTGTTACATGGCTTTTGGTTGTGGAGATGCCAAACGTCTTATGTATGGATATATGTCAGGAACAGATTCAGAGGACTGTGTGGATTTTGTCAATTCAGGCCGCTCGCGCGAATGTTTTAGCGTCAATTTGTCTACCGTTCTGTTTGCTTGTACTTATGCGTTTAATAGTCACGCCTCTCTTCATTGCACTTTTATTTTTGATTGTAGAGATTGTGAGTTTTGTTTTGGCGCCACAAACAAACGGCATAAAAAATATTTGTGGTTTAACGAACAGCTCACCAAAGAAGAGTGGCAGGAACGACGAGCGAACGTTGATTTGTCACGGTGGTCTGTGAACGAGGAATATCTTGCTCGCTTTAATATTCTGATGGCCGAAGCTGTTTGGCCCGAGCACGACAACGAGGCGGTGGAGGAATCAACAGGTCAAAACTTAATTAAGTGTACGCGTTGTCAAACGTGTTGGTGGGTGATTGAAAGCACTGATCTCTATTCTTGCTGGGCCTGTTTGAAACAAGAGACAGCTGCTTTTTGTGTTTGGACGGGTTGGGGTAGTGACTGTTATCAATCGGTTGATCTCGTTAACGCACAGAACGCTAAATTTTGTGTGCGCGTTTGGCGTTCGATCAATGTGGAGTACTCCATGGATTGTTATGAGTGCCAAAATTGCTTCGGCTGTTTTGGTCTTCGCCATAAACAGTTTTGCATCTTCAATAACCAATTCAGCGAGCAAGAGTATTGGTTCAAGCTCGATGAGATCAAATGTGCCATGCTTGAGCGCGGTGAATACGGAATGTTTTTTTCAGGAGATTTTTCACAAAATGGTTTTCAATTCTCGATGGGGAAGATGTATTTCGAGTACACGCCAGAGGAATATACCGCGTTTGGCGCGCCACATTTTGATCCGACGCGCGGGGCCGTGATCATGCCAAAGAGTATTGATCCGGAAGGAACGATTTTGATCAGCGAGATCCCCGATGCTCTTGAGGAGATTGATCCAGCAACGTTTGTTGGCAAGGCGATTCACGATCCTGTGTTAAAGCGCAATTTTAGTGTCACGCCACAAGAGTTCGATTTTTATAAAGCGCACCAACTCCCATTTCCACGCGAGCATTTTTTAACGCGCATCAAAAAGCTCACAAGGCATTCAGACTCGCCCGTTTCATTTGAAACGACGTGTTATGTATGTCACAGAACGATCACAGCCTACAAAAATATATTCTTCCAAGAACGGAATATTCACTGCCGAGCCTGCTACCTCGCCTATCTGGAGCAACACGGCTAGTAAAGAGGCATCTTGCAGGATTGTCTCGGGTCTCGTAAGATTCTCTCATTATGAAGCTTTTTGTCACTGGCGCCGCAGGGTTTATAGGATCAAATTTTGTTCGTTTGATGCTTGCTAAGCATGCGGACTGGCAAATCGTCAACTTGGACAAACTGACCTATGCCGGTAATCCGGCCAACATGGCGTCTGTGGCCAACGACCCGCGCTATCGTTTTGTCAAAGGCGATGTTGCCGACGCGGAAGTCGTTGACGACATTTTGTCGGAAGGTGGATTTGACGCTGTGGTAAACTACGCCGCGGAGACGCACGTGGACCGGAGCATTATGGATCCGAGCGCCTTTTTGAAGACCGCGGTTTTTGGAGCGTATGTGTTGTTGGAAGCGGCGCGCAAATACAACATTGCCCGTTTTATCCAAATTTCTACCGACGAAGTGTTCGGCGCGGTCATGGAAGGCGAGAGTGGAGACAGCGCTGCGTTCGAACCGCGCTCGCCGTACTCGGCGGCCAAAGCCGGAGCCGATCATTTGGTGGCTTCGTACTTCACCACTTTTGCAACTCCGGTCATCATCACTCATGCCTGCAACATGTACGGACCGTACCACTATCCGGAAAAATTATTTCCATTGTTCATCACCAACTTGATAGAAGGAAAAAAGGTTCCGGTTTATGGCGACGGCATGCAAGTGCGCGAATGGATGCATATTGACGACCACGCATGCGCGATTGAGCTGTTGCTTGATCGAGGAGTGTTCGGCCAGTCGTACAACATCGGCACGGGTGAGCGTTTGCCCAACATCGAAATCATAAAACAGATTTTGGCGTTGATGGGCAAAGATGAAAGTTCGATTGAATACGTTAAAGACCGCGCTGGCCACGACCGTCGTTACGCTATTAACTCGGATAAGATTCGTGCTGAACTCGGTTGGGCGCCGCAGATCACCCTCGCGCAAGGACTAGCCGCGACTATTGAGTGGTACAAAACGCACGAAGAGTGGTGGAAGCCGATCAAGAGCGGCGAGTACGCCAAATATTACGAAGAACAATATACAAAACGCTAGTATGAAAATTTTGATTTTTGGCGGCGGGTATATTGGTATGCGTTGTAAAGAGGCGTGGGGGGATGAGGCGATTATTTCGTCTGTCATGGTTCAAAGTATGGAGGACGCGCTTGGGGAGATAAGGCGTGTGCAACCTGACGTCGTGCTGAACGCCACAGGAGTTCGTGGCAGGCCGAACGTGGATTGGTGCGAGACAAATCAGATGACAACGATTCTTGGCAACACGCTCCTGCCGATTTTGCTCGCGCAAGCTTGCGCCGAGACCGGCCTGTACCTTCTCCATATCGGTTCTGGTTGTATTTTTTACGGTGATTCGCCACATCCGGATAAAGCCTGGCGCGAGGATGATTTTGGCAATCCTGTTCCAGTCTATTCGCGCGCGAAGTGGGCGGCGGATTTGGTTTTGTCGACTTTACCCAACGTCGGTATCGCCCGTATTCGCATGCCGATCGACAGCATTCCTTCGGCCGGAAACTTGATCGATAAGATCGCTTCGTTCCCTAAAGTGATTGATGTCGAGAATAGCGCGACGATCGTTGAAGACATGATCAGCGTGTTTCATCAGTTGATGGAGAAAAAAGCGCCAGGCATTTTTCACGTCACAAATCCGGGGACGATTCGTCATCGAGAGATTCTGGAGCTCTACCGTGAGTTAGTTGATCCGTCTCACACATGCGAATGGATTCACAATGATGACTTGGTCAGGCTTGGTCTAGTTAGCAAAGGTCGCTCCAATAATTTTTTGGCTTCGACGCGTTTGGCTGAGTTTGGTATCACTATGCGTCCGGCGCTTGACGCTCTTCGCGACACCATGAAAAAGTACGCTACCTTAAAGAAACAGCAACTATGAAAGCTTTGATCGCCGCTGGCGGACGAGCCACTCGGCTTCGTCCGATCACTTGGACAACTAATAAGCACTTGATTCCCTTGGCCAACAAGCCGATGTTGGAGCACGCCATCAAAAAAATCGCCGAGGCCGGGATTACCGAGATCGCCATCAACGTTAATCCGGGCGAAGTTGGACTTATGTCAGACGCATTTGGAGACGGTTCGCAGTTTGGCGTGACGCTCGCATATATTGAACAGACAGGCGGGCCAAAAGGGATTGCGCACGTTGTAAACAATGCGCGCCCATTTTTGGGCGACGAGCCGTTTATGTTCTATCTTGGCGACAACATCATTCTCGGTAGCCTCAAAAAATTTGTTGAACATTTCATTGAAGGCGAGCACAGCTGTTTTCTCGCATTTAGCAAAGTAAAGGACCCACAGAGATTCGGCGTGCCTGCCTTTGATCTTGAAGGAAAATTAACGCACGTTATAGAAAAACCAAAAGATCCTCCGAGTGATTACGCGGTGACAGGCATTTATCTTTACGACAAGACGTTTTTTGAAGCCTTCACGCAAATCCAGCCTTCGCCACGTGGCGAGTATGAGATCAGCGATATCAATACATGGCTCTTACAAAATGGCCGGAAGGTGGGCTGGGAAGAGATTACCGGATGGTGGAAGGATACAGGGACCGTTGACGCGATTCTCGAGGGGAATGCCGCGATCTTGAATGATCTTCCGTTATCGTATTTTACGATTGATGGCGAGGTGGCGTCATCAGCTCAACTGCAGGGTTCAGTGAGGATTGGCAAGGGATCAGTCATCGGCGCGGATGTTTTAATCCGAGGGCCAGTCTCGATTGGCGAATGTGTGACGATTGAAAGGAGCTTTATCGGTCCATACACTTCGATCGGGAATAATGCGACGATCCGTGGCGCAGAGATTGACCACTCAATTATTTTTGATGGTGCAAGGATTGAGACATTACAGCGCATTGCAAATAGTTTGATCGGATTTAACGTGACGATTACGGACGTTCATGAATCGCAACCAAAGAGCGGGCATCGGCTTGTTGTAGGAGATAATTCCTTTTTGGAGTTGTGAAACTCTCAATAATTATTGTCAGCTGGAATGTCAGGGAATTGCTTGTGCAGAACTTGGCACAGCTCGGGTCGCTGATGCGACCCGATTTTCCGCTTGAGGTTTTTGTCGTTGACAATGCATCAAATGACGGCACAACGAAGATGGTGCGCGAGCGATTTGCATGGGTGCATTTGATGATCAATGATTGGAATGCTGGATTTGCAAAAGCAGTAAATCAAGCTCTGCATCTTGCGAAAGGTGATGCCATTCTCCTTTTGAATCCGGATATGCGCGTTGGAAATTTTGTCCTTGATGCAACTTACAAAATGCTGATGGAGGATATGACGATCGGTGTGCTCGGAGTGCAGTTGCGCGACGACAAAGGAGAGATCGTTCGCTCCGTTCGTCGTGATCCAAAACCGCTTGATCAACTTGCTATCTTATTTAAGCTCCCACATCTTTTCAAAAAGATCGTCAATAAATATCTCGCAAAGGACGTTGATCTCACACAGTCGCAGGATGCAGAACAAGTGCGCGGTTCATTTTTCGCCTTTCGTCGCGAGCTGACCGCCTCAATCGGTTTTTTTGACGAGAGATTTTTTCTCTGGTTTGAGGAAGTGGATTTTTGCAAGCGCGTTCGTAAAGCAGGTTTGCGTGTTCGTTATCGCGCTGATCTCGTGTGCACGGATTTTGTCGGCCGTAGTTTCGCTCAAGTCTCTGTATGGCGGAAGCAACGGATTTTTGCGACGAGCATGATGAAGTATTTATGGAAGTGGCGCTTCAATTGGTAACGCATAACAGCTCGAAGTATCTTCCGTTTTTGTTTGATTCGTTGCGCCTGCAAACGGATGTGGATTGGCGTTTATGGATAATTGATTGCGGTTCCAGCGAGGCAGAGCGTGTCCGTACGCGAGAGCTCACCGAAACGTTGCGTCGTGATTTTGCGGTTGAGTATTTTGAAGACGAGAATATCGGTTTTGATGGCGGCCACGACCTCCTTTTTCAAAAACACTCCGCTGACGCCGTGCTTCTCATGAATCCTGATATTATTTTTACACCAAATTATATTGCAACGGTACGCAACGCACTTGAGCAGAATGCTGATGTTGGCGCAATTACCGGTCTCATTTATCGCTGGGAGTGGGACGAGGGCGGTAAACCGAGACTCACACAGAAGATAGATTCATTTGGCATGGCGCGTTCTCGTTCGCACAAGGTGTTTGATCGGACAGAGATCACCGCGCACCCAGCGTTCGGCGTTTCAGGCTGTTTGCCCATGTATCGTCGTTCAGCTATCGAAGAAAATTCGTCAGATGGGCATTTGTTTGACCAAGCATATTTCATGTATAAAGAGGACGTGGACGTTGCATATCGTCTTTCTCGTGGTGGATGGAATACGCTGTGCGTTCCAGAGGCGATTGCGTATCACCACCGTGATTTTCGCGCCTCAATCCTGCATCGTGGCGCAAGCGTCCGCTCACGACATCTTTCCTATCGCAATCACTGGTGGAACTTGATTACACATCTTGAGTTTCAAGACTGGTTGCGTGATGGGTGGGCGATCATTCCATTTGAGTTTGCAAAGTTTGGATTTTTTCTGCTCACACGGCCATCAATTCTTTTACGAACATTGTGTGAGACGCACAAGCAATGGCAACATCTGATGAAGCGTCGTTCCGCTCTGAAAACTCTCACAAAATCGCTATGACTGATATCGCCATTATCATGGTATCTCACAATAAGATCGTTGACGGCTGTTTGGCTTCAGTGCGCAGGGCGCGCGAGGCGTCAGAGCTGTCAACACATTTTGTGCTCGTGGACAACGCGTCTACGGCGTTTGACGCGCATGAACTAGCAAAGCTTGAGATGCAGGACGCGGTGGTTATTCGTCGTGACGAAAATGCAGGCTTTGGCCATTCGTGCAATCGTGGCGCGCAGGAGATGGAATCTGACTATCTTTTTTTTCTGAATCCCGACACGATTCTCACCGATGAAAAAGTTCTTGCCTCGTTGCACGCGCGGATGAAAAAGCAACCACAGCTCGGCATCATCGCGCCACAGGTCCTACATTTTTCTGGTGAGCATCAGGAAACTTGCCGTCGTTTTCCTCGGTGGTATATGCCGGTCGTACAGCGCACGCGTTTTGGCAACAGCACTTTTGGGCAACGTTATGCCGATGCGTTTTTGATGCGCGACGTTGATCATCGTCGTCCTCGGTTAATTGACTGGGCGCAGGGTTCCGCGCTTTTTATTTCGCGGACGCTCTTTGAAGAGCTCGGCGGGTTTGATAAGCGTTTTTGGATGTATTTTGAGGATATTGATCTGTGTCGTCGCGCGTGGAATCTCGGTAGACCAGTTTGTTATGATCCACGGGTGCAATTACAGCACGCTTACGGAAAAGCTTCAGCAGGGAATGGAGTTGGTCACATACAAAATCTACTTTCAAATCGTGCGGCGCGTGCACACCTCGTGAGTTGGCTTAAATATCAGTGGAAGTGGCGCGGAGATCACGTCGTATGATGCCTTTTGTCGTAGTACAACTCATCGCATATTGGTCGCCAGATGGGAAGCGAGATCTCGACGATCTTTTTTCGTCGCTCGAACGTGTTGATTATCCGCGTGAAAGTTGGCGTATTGTGGTCGTTGATAATCCGTCGCCACACGGAAGAGCGGCAATGTATCTCAAGCAACGCTGGCTACCGCAGGCACGCGTGACTCTGCCAGAAATTTCACTTATCGAAAGCGAAACGAACGACGGTTTTGCTGGTGGTCACGAACGAGGATTGGCAACTTCTCAAAAGTTCGGCGCCGAGTATCTGTATCTCATCAACCAAGATGTTGTCGTTGAGCCGACGTTTTTGTGGCGCGTTGTGCAAATGGCAGAAGCAGAACCAAAATGCGCCGCGATTCAGTCTCGCATCATGCTCAAAGAGGAGCCACATCTCTTGAACTCTTCAGGAAACGCTCTGCATTTTTTAGGGTTTGGATTTTGTCTCGGATATCGTTGCCGTCCAACGACTAGCACATCTGAAGATGGTGGAGAACAACCTTTTTTTTACGCGAGTGGAGCAGGGGTGCTCATTCGCGCCTCTGTAATAGAAAAGGTCGGCGGACTTTTTGCTCCAGAGTATTTCATGTATCACGAGGATGCTGACTTTGCGTGGCGTGCGCGACTTGCCGGGTTTGAAATCTGTTATGCCGAGGATTCTATCATCTACCATCGTTACGAATTCTCGCGCAGTATCCAGAAGTTCTACTGGATGGAGCGTAATCGTCACCTTACTAATCTTATCAATTATAAACTCGCCACGCTTGCGCTAATCGCTCCTCTTGCCATCATGGTGGAGCTCGGCACATTATGGTTTGCTCACAAATCTGGTTGGGCTATTCCGAAACTAAAAACGTGGCTTCACTTTTTAAAGCCAACGACATGGATTTTTATTGCTCGACGCAGAGCGTTTGTGAGCCGAATGCGTGTTGTGAGCGATCACGATATAATGACACACATGGTCGGCGCCATCACAAATCAAGAGCTCTCAAATCAGTTGTTCATGCGCGTTATAAATCCGTTAATGCGGATTTATTTTGCGCTACTAAAGTTTTTAGTCAGACTCTATTGACTCAATGGATCAGTATTCTGTATTTACTCCTTGATGCTTCTCCTTAAACTCATCAAGCCTTTTTTTAACGTCATCATCCTTTGCCGCCTTTGTACCACGGATGTCAATATATGTAAGTGAATCCTTTAGCTCTGGAATGATTGCAAGTTCTGGATTGTTACTGCAGTCGAGCCACTTCAAACCATCTGGAAGCTCTGGGAGAGAGGTGAGGGTGTTGTTAAAGCAGTAGAGCC
>ERZ1292640.662-Hain-H43-02um-R1-662-length-28073-cov-5_pt1 | contig 28073 bp, 26 predicted proteins | sample MGYA00564404_ERZ1292640 | MGnify/ENA primary metagenome ERZ1292640 (study PRJEB36523, sample SAMEA6512636) | groundwater metagenome | collected 2019-01-08 | study: AquaDiva: Metagenomics assemblies of 32 groundwater samples | reverse complement strand
TAGCTTCGCGTGATACACTCTTTTCCATGAACGAGGCAGAGTGTTATCTATGTAAGAGTAATAATTATAGGTTAATAGCAAGGAAAAGTAAATACCGGATCTTCAAGTGTCAAAATTGCAGTTTTGTTTTTACAACGCCAATTCCTTATAAAAAAGAAATAGACGAGTTTTATAGTAAGTTCGACTATAAGGATAGTTTGTTAGCAGAAAAAGTGATTCGTTCAGATGCAAAGAGAAGCTTGGGGAAAATAAGCAAGTACGTCAAAACGGTGGGTGAGTTACTTGATGTAGGCTGCGGAAGAGGGTATTTTCTGGATGAGGCAAGAAAATTGGGTTGGAAGACACATGGGGTTGATGCCTCTGAGCTGGTAACAGATTATGCAAGAAGTAAACTTCACTTAGATGTTTTTCGAGGGGACATTTTTTCTTTTCAAATCACACAAGCGTTCGACTTAATCACTTTGAATCAAGTAATCGAGCATTTTGTAAATCCAGAAGAACTTATAAATCAATGCGATAAACATCTTGTGAGAGGCGGTTTGTTGTATATTGCGACACCAAATGTAGAAAGTGTTAGTGCAAGAGTGCTAAAAGATAATTTTGATCATTATATTCCACCAGAACACTTAAGCTATTTTAGTCAACGTACATTAAAGAAATTGTTAGAGAAGCTAGGTTATAAGGTTTTATACGTTGGATCCTGGAGCTATCCAGCTGATTTGGGGGGGATAATTAAGGCATTATTGGGGAAAAGGGTTCAATCGAAGCAATTCAGTCAGCTTCTTAATAAAAATCAAGGAGAAACCTCGTATAGATCAAGCCGTTTCAATATTAAACAAGTAAAGTCATTTCTATTTGATCGAATATTTTGCCATCTTCTCTATAAGGTTCTTAATTTTGACTCTTGGGGTATTAACCTTGAGGTTTTAGCGATAAAACTATGACTCTCTCAATACTGATGATTACATATAATTCGGTGGAGGTGGTGGAGGGGGCGCTGAAAAGTGTCGCCGGGTTGTGGGATGAGTTGCTGGTCGGGGATGGGGGGAGTACGGATGGGACGGTGGAGATGGTGAAGAAGTATGGAGGAAGGGTGCAAGGACTGGATTCCCGCCTGCGCGGGAATGACAATAACGGGGGGATGACAAAGAAAAACCTTGGGGAGAGAAAACAGGAGTTGGTGGAGAAGGCAAAGGGGGATTGGTTATTGGTTTTGGATGCGGATGAGCGGGTGTCGGAGGAACTAAGGCAAGAGATCAAAGTATTAATTGGAGGAAAGAGAAGACTGGATTCCCGCCTGCGCGGGAATGACAGAAAAGGCAGCGGGAATGACAGAAAAGGCAGCGGGAATGACAACAACTGCATCGCTTATAGAATCCCGTATCAGAATTATGTGTTTGGGAGGACGGTGTATTTTGGGGGAGAGAAGTATGCGAAGGTGCGGCTTTTCAAAAAAGGATTTGCAAGAATATCGCCGGATGCGTTGCATGAGGAAGTGATTGTAAAAGACGGGAAAGTGGGAGAATTAAAGGGGGTTATCCATCATCACTCGTACCGGACACCATGGCAGTTATTTACTAAGTTTACAAAATATGCATGGATGACAGCGGGGATGGATTCCCGCCTGCGCGGGAATGACGACTTATTGGAAAAATTATTTCTCTACGGACCGCATATGGTTTGGGCGCGATTCGTTAAAGAGAAAGAATATAAGGACGGATGGCGGGGGATGGTGCTGGCCCTGGCGTTTGGGTACATGGAAGGATTGACGTATTGGTTTTTACTTTTTCGAGCGTTGACAATCTTACCGCGATCGCGGTAAGTTTGTCAATCGTGTTTATTATGCAATGTTTATGTGGAGAGAGAGGGGCGTCTTCCCTCTTTCAATCAGAACTGTACGCTGTGGTGCGGTGTGTTGCATGCGGGCAAGTGAGGATTGAGGCAAAACGCAACGCAAAGCGTACGGGATATTACCAGGAAGAGGACGTGCAGTTTTATATTGATCATCAAGAGATGTTTCGGATATTATTTCGGAGGCTCCTCGGATTTGTGCACAAATTTGCTCCACGGGGAACACTCCTGGATATAGGAGCGGGGGTTGGACTATTACTTGATGAAGCAAGATCGATGGGCTATAACGTTATCGGCTTTGAGCCGTCCAAGGCATCGGCTGTGGCAGCAAAGAAGCATTTCGGGATAAGACTGGATTCCCGCCTGCGCGGGAATGACACTGTAGACATTGTCGTTATTAATCATGTTCTTGAACATCTTAAAGATCCGAAGGGTATCATGAGGCAATGCAGCAAAATTTTAGGAAATACGGGAACGCTCGTTATTGGAACCCCAAATTTTAATAGTTTTATGTGTCTTATCAAACGGGGGAAATGGCAGTCGCTCATACCCACGCAACACCGATGGCAGTTCACCCTTTCGACCCTTGACCAACTCGTCACCCCTCACGGATTCCGGCGGATTGCGGTATCATACGAAAATCACGATCGATCCATGCACTACTTTTGGAAGAAGCCAATCTACTGGGTGCTTGATTGGCTCGCTCTCCTGACGGGACGCGCAGAAGCGATGCTCGTGATTTATAAAAAAATATGAATCAGAAAAAAGTATGGTTCGTCATAGTTACCTATAGACCGGAACAAGAAGCACTGCGGCGGTTGATTACAGCAATCCATGAGTGGCCGACAGAGGTTGTAGACAATACTGATAAAAATCTAGGATATGGCGGGGGAGCGAATAAGGGTATGAAGAAGGCGTTTGATGCAGGAGCACGGTGGGTGGTGGTTGTTAATCAGGATGTAACACTGACGAAAGTTGGTATCGCGAAGTTTGTGAGGGCGCTTGAAGAGTGTGGTCCGGGAGTTGTAGGGCCGGAGGCGGGGAGCTTAGATCCGAAGCGTTGGACGACGATACTAGCCTCAAGGCCCGCCCTTGAGGCTGGAAGACTGGATTCCCGCCTTCGCGGGAATGACAATCTTTCGTATATCTCCGGATCACTCATGGCGATTCATCGCGATGTGTATAAAGCCACGGGCGGATTTTATGGGCCGTACTTTATGTATTATGAAGATGCTGATCTGTCGGTGCGTGCAAAGAAAGCGGGATTTGAACTGCGACAGGTGATAATAGACGGATTTGGGCATGAGACTCATGGGAGGGCGGGTAAGAAGTATTATCTGGCGCGAAATCATTTACTATTTGTTTTTCGTAACGCGCCGGTATCCGTGAAATTTCATGAGATACTTCGGCTGCCAAAGACACTCTGGGAATCACTATGGTCATAGGAGTTGATGCGGGGACGCTATCGGTTACGGATGACCGGCTAAAAGTCGGTGTGTACCGTGTGACACAGGAGGCACTTCGGGAGCTGATCAGGGTAGATATGGAAAGTGAGTATCGGTTGTATAGCTTTGGCAAAGGAGTAGGGGAGATAGGGGGGATAAGAGAGATGGGGGGAGATAAGATAAAGGAAATTATATTGCCGAGAGTTGGATGGAGTAAGGTATGGCTGCCGATTGAACTCAAAAAACGCGCCCCGGACGCATTTTTGGGATTTGCTCAAGCACTCCCCTCTATTTCTACATTGTGCGACATAGGGTTTATTTATGACCTCGGATTTCTCTATCACCCGGAGGCGTACGGAACGTCAGCAAAAACCCTGAAAATACAGACGGATAATCTTGTGCGGCGCTCTGACCATATCATCACCATTTCCTCAGCGACGAAAGCTGATCTCACGCGTGAATATGGGTTACCGACAGAAAAAATCACTGTCGCCTATCCCGGGGTGGATCCGAGCTTCTCCCCCGCCGGCGAAAAGTTCGTTGGGTCCCGCCCGTACTTTCTGTTCGTCGGGAGTCTCAATAAGGCAAAGGATATACCGACACTTCTCAAGTCTTTTGCAGTGGTAAACGGGTACGACTTGTATTTTGTGGGCGGCAACTATTGGCCGGACCCGGAGATTGACGAAACGATTGAAAAATTCCATCTTGGGGACCGTATTAAAAAGCTTGGGGTCCTGCCGGATGCGGAGTTGCCAAAGTACTATCGGGGGGCGTTGGCCTTTGTGACGACGGCCCTTCAGGAAGGGTTTTGTCTGCCGGCTGCAGAGGCTATGGCTTGTGGGACTCCGGTGGTGGCGTTGGGGCGGGGCGCGCTTGCTGAAGTGGTAGGAAAGGCAGGAATAATCGTGAGTACTCAGGCAGATCTTCCCAAAGCGATGATGAAGATGACTGATGGGAAAGGGAGAGAGGCGTTTTCGAAGAGGGCAATCATGCAAGCAAAAAAATTCCGGTGGGAAGAGTTTGCCCGACACATCCTCAATTGCATTCATAATGGATATAAAAAGGACTGATTTGGTTTTGGAAATCGGAAGCGGGAATAATCCGAACCGCCGTGCGGATATTCTTTGTGATCGGTTTATTACATCGAGCCACGAGCGCGCAGGCGGATTTTCTGTTGTCATAGATAGGCCGATGGTGGTTGCGGACGGTATGCGGCTACCATTCCGCGACAAAACATTTGACTACGTGATTGCCTCGCATATTTTTGAACATATGGAAGATCCGGCGGGGTTCGCTCGCGAAATTATGAGAGTGGGAAAATCCGGATTCATAGAAGTACCGTCAGCCATCTCCGAACGGGTGTTTGGGTGGGATTTCCATCACTGGTACTGCGGGCTTCATGGCGGTGTTCTTACTTTTACTCCCAAAAGAAAAGGCGAACGTTTTGGCGGATTTTTCCATCGGCTTATAGCCCAATCCCTATGGTTTCGGAAGTCCTTTGAAGCGCATGAGGACGAGTGGTACACGAGGATGACCTGGCGTAACAACATACCTCTTACGGTATCGCGTGTTGCCCACACACGAGCGTCTATCGCGGATTTAGACAAGCGGGCATGGAAACTCCTTGCTGAAGCACAATCTGATTTAGTTATCGATTTCATTTTTTCCTGCCAATTTTTACTGCGACGGTTTAAAAGAAAAACATATAAACTCATTCGATTGGGTAAATGGGAGATGAAAAAACTTTTCGATGCGCGTGGGGTGGTGTATGCCCTTTCGGTTCTCTGTGTTTGTCCTGCTTGTCACGGACACCTCATAGAGCATGGAAAAAAAATACAATGTGAAGGTTGTAAGGCCATGTATGTCGTTGATGGCGTGATACCGATACTACTTTCATCACGTGAGAAAAAGAAGGGGTGGTAAATAATGCGAAGTATCCTGATATTACTTCTCGTAAGCATTTTCTACACCGGGAGCGTGTTTTTGGCGGTACAGGGGAAGACGTTTCGACTGGATAGCGATTATGATTCCAACTTTCCGATTATCTCCTACGTCGTAGACACAATACGGAACGAAAAACGTTTGCCCTTTTGGAATCCGTACGTGACCATGGGCATTTCCGTCTTTGGTGATCCCCTCTCCGGAGTGACCTATTTGCCGTATATACTACCCATGCTTGTTTTCGGAGTACCGGAAGGGTTGTGGGTGGTGATAGGAATCCATGCATTTTTGGCAGGAGTGTTCATGTGGATGTTTCTGAGAGAATCTAAATTTTCTCTCTGGGGTGGCATGCTGTATATGGGTTCTGGCGCGTTTGCAGCAAGGGTGGCGGCAGGGCATATAGAAAAAGTTTTAAGTTATCCGTGGTATCCGTTGTTTTTACTGTTCCTTTTTCGGCAGCAAGCACCAGCGATCGGAGTAATCATGGGTATTGTATTTCTCACCGGTGATGTGTACGGGCTCCTGTTTATGGGGATTTTTTATGGGGTGGTAGGGGTGATCAGGGGGATAAGGGGGATTGGGGGTATGATGGTGGGATTTGCCGTAGTGGCGGCTATTAAGCTTGTGCCGTTTATACGGGATGTGATGCCGGTAATGGAACGGTTTAGCAGTTTTGATGCCGCGCGTGGATCGATTCCTGTGTGGCTTAGTTGGCTGCCGTTTATCATGCCGTGGGGGGTGGAATTTTATGACCGTCCGATAGTTCAACGGCTCTTTGGCTTTTGGTATAACTGGTACGAGTACTACGCGTTTATCGGATTGCCGGTTGTTTTTCTCGTTTGGTTGCCGCGTATTATAAAAAGAAGAGAAGTTAAGATTCTTCTTATCCTCCTTGCTGTGGGAATTACCTACGCTGCCCGCGGGTATGTGTATTCCCCCTGGTATGGGCTGGCACCGGTTCTCGAATGGTTTCGCGTGCCGCATCGGATGTACGGGGCTCTGACAAGCATAGTGGTAGCACTGATTGTCACAAGCCTAAAAAAAAATACGTCATGGGTACTCCTTTGGGGAATGCTTTTCGTTACGTTTCTCGTGAGCGGCTATCAAATGACCCGGGCGTTTGAGCCGCCGAGAACCTGTTGCACGCAGCTCCATCGTATCCGTGAAAAAGTTCGTATAATCGATTACTATTATGGCTGGTTACCAAAACCTCTATGGGAAAACCAAAAATAGCGATCATCCGGGGGAAGTTCCTCAATAAATACGAGATGCAGATGTATGAGCCGTTGGTGGATCGTTACGATATCATCGCGTTTGGTTCTCTTACATCGTATCACGATCAGTTTACATTCCCCGTCGTTAAGCTCCCCTCTCCTATGGACTTCCCTGACTTCCCCTACAAGATGCCGGTTCTCAATAGACTGTTTGTCGACGCGCATTATCTATGGGGACTTGAGAATAAACTCCATGACTTTGACATTATCCATACGGCGGAAACCTATTTTCACTACACCCAGCAGTGTCTGAACGCAAGAAGAAAAGCAAAAGTTATTGCAACCGTGCTTGAGAATATCCCGTTTAACAATGAAGGGATCTGGGGAAGAAAGAAGTTTAAAGCGCGTGCCAGAAAAGAGCTCGATCATATCGTGGCGCTTACGCATAAGACAAAAGACGCGCTCCTTGCGGAAGGGACCGATCCTAAAAAAATTACCGTTATCCCTCATTTCGTCGATACAAAGCGGTTTGTCCCGGTACCGATGAGAAAAACCGTCCGGACAATTCTCTTCTGCGGAAGGCTTGAAGAATACAAAGGTGTCTTTGATTTTATTGAGATGGCAAGGAGACTGTCGAATAATTTACGGTTTATTATGGTGGGGACAGGGAGCCAGAAAGATAAACTCAATCGTTTCGGAGTAGAATTGAGATCGGTTTCTTATCACGATATGCCAAAAATTTATCAGGAAGCGGACATTTTTGTGGCTCCTTCTAAACCCACGAAAACATGGGAAGAGCAATACTGCACTGTCCTTCTTGAAGCGCAAGCCACTGGCTTGCCGATCGTAACGACAAATACGGGAGGCATTCCGGAGAATATTGGCGACGCAGGAATTGTTGTCCCTCCGGGAGACGTAGATGCGATAACGAAAGCAGTGAGACGATTTATCGACGAGCCGAAATTGAGGGCGGCGTATAGTAAGAAAGCACGGGAACGCGCTGTCTGGGTCCATGATATTGCACTTGGCGCTAAAAAACTTGACCTGCTCTACCAACATCTTTTGTGAAAGTCGCTCTTTTTTGCATATTATTTTCGTTCGTGGCACTTTCTATCGGGAGCGCTCTCTCCGAGTCGCTTACCTACGATGAAGTGTTTTACCTGGAGGAAGGTAGGGGGATACTTATGGGTGCGGTGTCGCGCGATCCGTACAATCCGCCGCTTATGCCGATTCTGACCGGACTACCCTTGATTGCGGGTTTGGATACTCTTATCCGTTCTCCGCTTCCTATGTATAAGGCATTCCCTGCCCGTATGGTAACTGTTACCTTGGGAGTAATCCTTCTCGTTGCGACCTCTATCGTCGGAGCAAGGATTTTTGGTACTCCGGTCGGTCTCGTTGCCGCGTTTCTTTTGGCATTTAACCCAAATATCCTCGCAAACAGCCACTACGTGACATCGGATGTGGGTGTGACCCTATTTTTTTTCTCGCCGTCGGTCTATTTATACGATTCCTCGCCCGCCCGACACGGACGAGAAGTTTGCTCCTGGGGTTTGCAGCAGGGTATGCAGTCGGAGCAAAAATTACGTCATTCGTATTTATCTTTTTTGTTTCAGTTGCGTTACTGTGGCAAGAAAAGGGGGGCCTGTCGTGGCGGTGGGTCGTTAAACAGAGGAGCATGGTGCTACTCAGCGTTGGTACGACTCTTTTATTTCTGTGGGCGATATACTTTTTCAGGTCTGATGTGATCATCGCCGAAAGAGCGGATGAGAATCGCGTATCCTTCCGGATTCTCCGATTTGCAAACGAGCATACGATGCCGATCCTAACGAAATCCATTGATATGCTAAGGACTGTACCGGTACCGCTGGGTGGATTTATAGCGCTTTTAAAAAATAACGCGGTTCGCGCGATAACCGCGGGAGAAACAAGACCACCGTGGCACCGAATTTTGAGCGTTGTAAGCGTGAAAACACCGATACCGCTCATTTTTCTTTTTTTTGTAGGTCTTCTCTTAAGCGGACAACTCCCGGAGTTTAAAAGAAGACGTTTATATATGTTCGGTTCCGTACCGATTATCATTTTCGCCGTTTCGATTGTCTTAGGGATTGCTCCTATGGTGCGGTATGTCCTGCCGATGTATCCGTTTGTGGCAATCGTTGCGGCGGCTGGGATAAGGGGGATCGGGGAAATAAGGGGGATATGGGGGAAAATAGTAATTTCCCTTCTGCTTCTGTGGCATATCGTGGGTACTTTCCAGGCGTATCCGCATTTCATCTCCTATGCCAATGAACTTGGCGGGCCCCGCGGGAAGCGATATGAGATACTTTCTGACAGCAATTTGGATTGGGGACAGGCATTACCGGATTTGGCGCGGTACGTGGAGGCGAAAAAAATAGGGAAGGTGAAATTTTCATACTTTGGTCGGGACGATGCAGGGGCGTATGGGCTGCCGGCCGTAACTCCCTACGGGAGCTGGCGGTTTGAAGAAATTTGTGCGTTTCAGACGCAGGTGTTTGATCCGAAATTAACCAGAAAGGCGACGGTCATAAGCGTTTCCAATTGGTATTACTGCGGGTACAATAGAGAAGAAGTGTATAGAAAGGAACATATATGGGACGTCGTAGCAGATTCGTTATTGGTGTTTTAATTGTTCTCTGGCTGGCTTTTTTCTGGCGGCAGATAGTCGGGGGGGAGGTATGGTATTGCTGTGACAACCTTCTGATAAACATACCCGCCCGTGTTTTTCAGGCGCAGGAGTTGGCTCACGGGCGATTTTCCTTGTGGAATCCGTATATATTTTCCGGAACCCCGTTTTTTGCAGACATCAATCTTGCCGTACTTCATCCATTGAACTTGTTGTATCTCGTTCTCCCTCCGTTTCAGGCGTTGACGTGGGGAATCCTTTTGCTCTTTCTTGTGGGTTCCGTTGGGATGTATTTTCTTGGGAGAACATTAACCTTGGGAAGGTTTGCGTCATTGGTTGGGGCGGTCGTGTTTGGTTTTAGCGGGTCTTTGATTGTCTATGCCAATAACATCACGATTTTTCAAGTGGCGGTTCTGGTTCCGTGGGTTTTGGCCACGTGGATACGGTACCTGGGACTTCCCACGGGAAAGAGGCTTGTTGTTTTTGTTCTTGCGTCCGGTTTTCAAATTATTTCCGGACACCCTCAACTTACGTTCTATACATGGCTCATGCTGGGAGCCTATGCGATTTTTGAAAAGTCGAAGTCTCAACCGGTTATTAAGGCCGCGTTATTTGTGGGCCTTGTCACAAGCGTCCAAGTGATCCCATTCCTGTGGTTTGCTCTCAACTCCACCCGGGTAGGCAATAATCTTGGTGTTGCCGGTATAACCGCTATACATCCATTATCCTTGGTACGGCTTATTATTCCCGGTATTGTCGGCGATCTTTCCCGCGGCACGGCGTGGATACAGGCAGGAAGTATGCACGGATATGTGGGGTTCCTGCCGCTTCTTCTTCTGCCCTTTGCATGGAAAAGCAGAGCAGGAAAATTTTTCTTCGCCGTTGGCGTCACTTCGTTATTTCTTTCCGTGGGCACGTATGCAGTCGCGTGGTTTCGGGAACCGTCGCAATTTCTGTTCTTCTGGAGTTTTGGGTTAGCCGGCTCTACGATGGCGGCTTTAGACAATAATCTCGCAGGAAAGGCGCGTCAAAACAGATATATTCTTATTGTTAGTCTCATGTTTTTAATCATGGCTTCGGTTCCTTGGGAATATCTTCCGCTACCCGGCTTTTTCCCTGAACGGTTACTCATAAAGATTGCTTCTTTACCATGGCAACAACGGAGAATCATTTCGGATAGCCTCCTTTATAATTTTTCGCTATTTGGCGCACTTGGGATCTTTGCTGCGGCAATAATCGGAAGATTGAAGACAAGTTTGGTTGCGAAAACTTTGCTTTTAGGTGTTTTATTTGTTGATCTTTACGTTTACGGACAGACGAATGTGACGACGATAGAGGGGGGCGTTGCACGGGGGTGGCTAGAAAAACAGCGTATAGCAATCGCGTCTTGGAAATTAGATGCAGACAACTATCGATACTATACAGATCCGGCTCTCTATCCGTATCCGGGGAAGATTCCCTTCGGACAGTTTAACGATCCCGGGGAAAGCGAGTGGCAATTGAGGATTTTGCGGCCGTCTACGGGAATGATGTTTCGCCTTTCTGCCGTCGATGGCTATGCGTCAATGGTTTTGAGCTCCTATCAACGGAAGTTTGGGGGGTCTGTACTTGATTCGACCGGTGTGGTGATTTCATCAATCGTTGATTCGCGGCTGGGGGAAGCGGGCGTGCGATACATTATTACTAAACCCAATAATCCCCTTCTTTTCGATACAAAACGGTATCGGATACTTGCGGTTGATGGAGAAATTGCAATTTATGAAGACAGTAAAGCCGTGCCGATTATGCCTCTAGAAGAAACCGAATGATGAGGAGGATGTTGATGATGGTGAGCGGCCCGATGATTGCAAGGAGTATCGATTTCCACCGGAGGCCAAGGCTTATAAGTTTCCCGTAGAGAGCCGAAAGGCCAAAGGCGAGGACCGGAAGAGTAGAAACAAGCATCCGGCCGGAGTAGGAGGCCCCTTGCCACCAAATGCTCCACGAGCCGACGATAGCCACTTCCACCGCAAATAGCGCAAGAAACCACGAGCGTCGCGCGTCTTTCCAAAATAGAAATCCTAAGGTAGCAAGGATAGTGATCGGCGTCCACAAGAAAAGTCCGTTGGTAGGGGAGAAAAGAACGTTTAAAAAATGCGGGGACCACCACGTAAACGATTCGCCGCCGGTAAGATAGGGGCTGGTCCATGGCGTGCCGTAAAGCGCGTACCAAGCAAGAAGTTGGGGAAAGAACGCAAGAAGTATACCGAGAAAGAATTGGATTCCCGCCTTCGCGGGAATGACAAAAAGGCGTGGAATAGCAAGTATTCCGAGAATTGCGTCCTGCGGCCGGACGAGTGCGCAGAAACCCAGAGCGCAGCCGGTTAAAAACGGCGAAACGTTTTTGGAATAGAGAAAAGAGAGAAATACCGTTGCCGCGAAAAATGAAATAGCGTGGCTGTTGACCGTATCGATTGAACTGTAAAAAAGAAGATTAGTAGCCCCGGCGATACTTAAAACAGCAAGCATGCTGGCGGATGATGAGAAATGAAATTTTAACAATCGGAAGAGGAGAATGAGCCCTGATATTGCCGCAAGGACGCTTATTAAACCGACGGGAAGTTGATACGATAGTTCATAGCCGGATTTGCCAATAATCGCGTGTGCCTGCGCGTACCATGGGAGCCAAAACAGGGGTGCACCGATGGGATGTTTGTTGCCGCGTGCTGAAACGCCAAAATGGGCGTATTCGTTGGTGAAGTTGATGTCGTGGTCTACTATGGCTGATCGAATCCAGGAGAAATAATATATACCGTCTCCATAGACGGTTTTTTGCAATATAAAAGCATGCGCCAGGTAACCTAGGAGATAAATTGCTGCAATAATAAGAAACCATTTAGCCTGTTTCACTGTGGTAGAATTATAGCAAATGATTTCCGCAATTGTTCTTACCCATAATGATGAAGCAACTCTTCCCCGGTGTTTGAAAAGTCTGTCGTGGTGTGACGAGGTTATTGTGGTTGATGATGAGTCAACGGATGGGACGGTGGCAGTGGCCAAAAAGTTTGACGCGAAGGTATTTGTGCATACGTTCAACGACGATTTTGCGGCGCAGAGAAATTTTGGGCTGGAAAAGGCAAAAGGATCGTGGGTGCTCTTTGTGGATAGCGATGAAGTGGTAACGCCGGAGTTAGCAAAGGAGATAATTCATCTAACTAGTGAAGTCATTCCCGCGAAGGCGGGAATCCAGGCTGGATCCCCGATCAGGTCGGGGATGACAGAGCCTTTAGGCTTTTACATAAAGAGAAAAGACTGGCTTTTTGGACGATGGTTATCGCATGGGGAGACGGGGAATATGAAATTATTACGATTGGCACGAAAAGAAGCGGGAAAATGGAGGCAACCGGTCCATGAAGAATGGAAAATACAGGGGAGTTCCGGGACGCTTTCCCATCCCCTTCTCCACTATCCGCATCAAAACGTCGCACAATTTTTAGAAGAAATTAATCGGTACTCGGGCATTTACGCCCGATATCTTCATTCACGAGGGGTAAAAGAGCCGGCGTGGCACATTGTCGGAAAACCCTTGGCGAAGTTTTTTGTAAGTTACGTCTGGCGTTTGGGATTTTTAGATGGTACTGCAGGATTGGTTGTTGCCCTCATGATGAGCTTCCACTCGTTCCTCGTGCGGGCCAAGCTTTGGAAATTATGATACTACTGACCATCCTTTTGTGGATGAGTTTGCTTTCCGGACAGTTGGGGGCAATTCCTTTGGGTGATGGAGTGATTTTATATACTCACGATATCGTACTCTGTCTCATGATTGTTGTTGCGGTTGTCCGTTATGGCCTGATTACAAAACTTCGGCGTTTTAGGCTCATGCGGCCGATTACTCTTTTTATCGGAGTTGGGATTGTATCACTATTTGTTAACCCTACGGTTAAAGGAAGTTTGTACCTTTTGCGTTGGGCTGTGTACTCCATATTCTATGGAGTTATATTGGTAAGTCCTTTGTCTAGGCAATTTTGGCTCTGGTGGTTGGCAAGTTTCGGCGTGGCGCTGGGTACTCTCGGACTTGTACAGTTTGTGTGGTATCCGGATCTACGGAATCTTTGGTATTTAGGTTGGGATCCGCACTATTATCGGGTGTTTGCAACACTTCTGGATCCGAATTACGTCGGCATACTGCTCGTGCTGACGATATTTGTTCTCGTTTTCCTGCATCGGAGGATTGGGTGGCAGATAGGAGTAGTAGGCATATCGCTTCTCCTTACCTATTCGCGCAGTAGCTACCTTGCGCTTCTTGCCGGAGTGGGGGTGGCTATCGTGCTTCTTAAACGATGGAAGGAGGGAGTGTTCCTTGGGCTTCTTTTCCTTCTTGCGGTCGTGTATATACCAAAGCCCGGGGGAGATACGCTGTCACTGGACCGGTATGATTCTACTGTTTCGCGACTGCAAAATTGGCAGCAGACAGTGATGGAAATAACCAAGCGACCGGTGTTTGGTCACGGCTTGGGTGTGACGGGAACAGACAGCAGTATTCTGTATGTTGGCAAAGCGATAGGGCTTGTGGGACTTGCGGGCTACCTTTTGCTTATCCGGGAACAAGTGAAATTAGTACGCCGATCCAAGAATAAGTCCTTCAGGGTCCTATATTACGCCACTCTTACAGCGCTCATCGTTCATAGTTTGTTTATCAACAGCCTGTTTTATCCGTGGGTGATGATTTGGATCTGGGTGCTTGCGGGAGTAGCGGAAAAATATTATTTGGAATAGCTGACGCGACGGTCCGCGGTTTCCTGATTGCCGGCGGGGTCGGTCACGACGATGTGAAGGTTGTTTTCTCCTTCCGTTAAGGAGTATGTATAGCTGAACGATCCGTCGCTCCCGACGACGGCGAGTCGGTCATTAACTGTAACGGTATTCTCTGAGTCGGTTTTCCCTTTAACGACGAGCGTATTGCTTTCTCCCACTATTCGGGTGCCGTCATCGGGGTTTGTGACGGTAAGTTCCGGTTTACTCCGTTTAATGGTTACCGTCATGACGTTGGAGAGATCACTCACCGCGTCTTTATCATTTTTTGCCTTCGCACTCACCGTGTGTTCACCCTCGGCAAGCTTTTTGGTGATCGAGAAGGTTCCATCGCTTTCTACAGGGAGGGTTATGGACTCTTCTTCATCTATATAAAGAACGATTTTGACGCCTGCGTCGCCTTTACCGCTAATAGTGAGGGTGGCGCTATTGGTGGCTTCGGGCAGGGGGTCAAGAATCGGCGGAAGAATGAGAGACTGGCTCTGCTTCTCTGCAGGCGAGGCACCGTGGAGGTTATCTACCAACAGACTAAAGCCCACGAGCAGTTTGAGGCCGAAAATAAAAATGAAAACGACAAGCGCAACTGACCCCCCGATTGCCCATATCAGGCGTTTTTTAAATATACGGTCTTCGTGATGGCGTAGCCTCGAATAGAGCATGAGAGCCTCTTGTCAGAATCGAACTGACATCTACGGTTTACGATACCGCTGCTCTGCCATTGAGCTAAAGAGGCGGAAAACTTCTCTATTGTAACAAATCCGCAAGTCTGATATACTATACACATTGCAGATCAAAAAAGTACACCTGCTTAATTTGGAATTGCTCTGAAGAGATATAGATAAAAGATAGCCACATAGACTTCATTTTTTATTGAACCCCTATCTTATTTTTCTCCTCATTTTCACTCTCCTGAATTTAAGCAGTTTTATTTTTTTGATCCTCGGGTTTTTTTATATGAGATCACAGTTTACAAAGCGTCGTCCATTCAATCGGCCAAACAGGCGGGGACCTATGCGTCCCAACGGGAGGTACCGGATGGCACCTCCAAACGGATCTGTTGTGGCTGCGATACGCAGGTCTACGGAAACTCAGGCAGCGATAGCACAAGATAAACCTGAAGAATCGTATATCCCTAACTACCAGTTTGCTGATTTTGATATTTCCGATACGCTAAAAGCTAATATTGCCTCTAAAGGATATAGTACACCTACTCCCATTCAGGATCAGGCAATACCCTCTATCCTAGCCGGTCGGGATCTCATCGGAATCGCCAATACCGGTACGGGTAAAACAGCAGCATTTTTAATTCCCTTAGTTGAAAAAGTATATCGTGACAGAAATCAAAAAGTACTGATCGTCACTCCTACGCGTGAACTCGCTCTCCAAATTAGTGAGGAGCTACGTACATTTTCACGAGGGCTAGGAATTCGTTGGGCGCTCGTCACCGGAGGCTCCAGCATATGGCGGCAAAAACAGGACATCCGAAACGGTGCCAATTTCGTGATCGGAACTCCGGGCAGGCTTAAAGATCTGATCGGCGAGCGCATCCTGCCTATGTCTCAATTCCGGACGGTCGTTTTGGATGAGGCGGACCGCATGGTGGACATCGGGTTTATCAGTGATATCAACTATTTTATATCGCTTCTGCCGAAAGACCGCCTGTCGCTCTTTTTTTCGGCTACCGTATCAGGAAGTGTATCGGGGATTCTTTCGGCTTTTGTCCGAGACCCCATTACCGTATCCGTCAAAAAGCACGATACGGTCATCGGAATAGAGCAGACGATGGTACATGTGGCGCAGGGCAAGCAAAAGATTGATCATCTTCATGACCTCCTCAATCAAAAAGGGTTTGACAAGGTGCTTATCTTCGGACGGACCAAATGGGGAGTGGAGAAATTGGCCGGTGAACTTGTGACGCGGGGATTTAAAGCAGGAGCAATTCACGGCAACAAACGCCAAGGTCAGCGTCAGAGGACACTTGATCAATTTAAGAGGAGCGAAATCCGGATATTACTGGCGACAGATGTAGCCTCACGCGGATTGGATATAGAGAACGTAAGCCATGTCATCAACTACGATATGCCCTCTTCCTACGACGACTACGTGCACCGGATCGGCCGCACGGGCCGGGCCAACAAACAGGGCGTAGCCATGACCTTCGCCGAGTAAGAATTTCTCTAAATACCATCAATAGGCAGGTAGGCAATCAACTCCAGGGCATTGAGGGGTTTTAATTATTAATAAGTTTTAATCCCTTGGCGTTTTTTTGTGTGATTACATTTTTGCCAGTTTTTGATTCAATTTCTTTTCTGGCGTTACCTGCCACTGTTCCACCTTCACTGGCTACTTTTTTGTTTTCCGGAAAGTTATTAGGTTGTTTTTTCTGCGAGATTTCAGTAGTTGCCGTCTCAGCAAGCATATTTAAAACCAATTCAAGATTGGTCATATTATCTCTGAGGTTTTCTTTCTTCAAATCTTTAAGTGCTTTATATTGTTTGGTAGTTAATCCAGTCCAGGCATGGGTTATTTCATCGGTTAAAATAGCAAATTCTAATCCTTCTTTAACTCCTCGTGTTTCCCATTCATCGGTAAGCGCTTTACGAATTTCAATACTTTTCAAACGCTGATTAATCCATTCCCGACTGTAGCCTTTTTGTAGATACGTTTTTAATGCTCTATTAATAGCTAATTCCGGATCGGAAGTTTCCTCGAGCCGTTCATAACCCACACGAGCCAACCAAAGCTTAAATGGCTCGGCATTTGGAGAAGGAATTGATTGAATAATCCGAAGCATAACTTCTGTATCCGCCGCATCTGTTTGGTAATATTTTCCGTCTGCAGCCTGCATTTTCAGTTGTACGATTTTTTCGTACACCTCACTTCCTTCCTTTTGGAGCTTAATTTTAAGATCGCTCCAGTATCTACGGGGGATTGTGCTTCCAGTGAGCACTTCTACAACATCAACGACCGAAAAATACCACAATTCTTTTTCGTTGTCCCAGTGGCGACGAATCTTTTTCCCCTGAAAAATGGCAATTTGGGGGACTTGTGTCATGATCCCATTGTATTACCCTTTCGGTTATTTTTAAATAAGAAAAAACCAATTGCGTGGATGATGTAGAATAAAATAATGAAGAAGAAAAAATCACGCGTCCCAAACAAACTTCGCATTGGGGCAGGGATAGCGGCTGCGGGAGTAGCTGCGGCTAGTCTGCTTTGGATGACAAGCGGAAAGGGAAAAGCCTTGCAAGTGCCAGCCTATGAAGTAACTAGGGTGATAGACGGGGATACGTTTGTGACGAAGGAGGATCAACATATTCGTGTGGCATCTACGGAGGCCCCGGAGCTGGATATGTGCGGCGGGACGGAAGCAAAGGTCGCGCTTGAAAAACTCATCCTTGGTAAACCCGTGTACATGAAGATACTCTACCGCGATCCGTATGACCGGTTGGTGAGCTTGGTCTATAGCGAAAAAACATTTATCAACGCAGCAATGCTTGCCGGCGGGTATTCGTATTACGCGCGCAGTAGTCCCGGGGAAATAGGCGAGGAACTCAAGGATGCGACTGAAAAAGCTCGGGAGGGGAAGAAAGGAATCTTTAGCGCTTCGTGTACGCAGATGAAAAATGCGGAGAAACCGTCATGCAACATAAAAGGCAACACCCGTAACGGAGATATCTACTACGTACCAACTTGCGGCGTGTACGATAACGTTGAAGTGCAGCTCTACCTTGGCGACCAGTGGTTTTGTAGTGAAAAAGAAGCCATCAAAGCAGGATTCCGAAGGCCGGTGCAATGTAAGTAGGAGAAGTTAGGAGAAAGAGTTTGGTCTAAGCAGTAATTAATGACCTCTTCCGCTATTTTGGTTATAAAACGGTAATTTTCCTTCGTTATCCTCTTTATACCTTTTAATCCAAAAGTTTTCCCATTCAAATTGTTTTTCTAAATCGTTTATGATTGAATATTCAATGGTATCGTATACCCATTTCGCTCTTTGAGGAGCATTTATTCTGGACTCAATAACACCCTTCCCAATATATACTATCAAACCATTATTTTTGTATCGATATATGCCTCTTAAACCTTTGAGATCGGCAGCCGGCTTTACAATGTGTTCAAAGGTAGGATCAAGCTGGGCAAACCAGATGCTATTATCCTCGGTATCTTGTTTTACCTCAAACTGTCTATATTTTGGATTTTCATATTCAGAGATATTTCTAAGTAATATATTGTGCTCATATAGCTTCTGCGCAGCTGTAGATTTGGTGACATCATTAGGACTATCGGAATAGAGAGCTAATGTGTCCTTAAGCTTGCCTTCTATATCCTTAACACTTTTGTCTTGATAAAGAAACTGGAAATATATTCTGTAGTTTTCATGGTCAATGCCTGGCCGAACTCTATTGTATTGTTTTAAGTTGGCTATTTTAACAAACACAGCATTATAGCCTATATGCTCCTTACGTAAAGTAATTTTGGGAATTGTATCCCTAAGAAATGAGTCTGATCTCTGGTACCACTGAATTGCCATATATTAACAATAATATACTGTAATAAATGTGACTTTGTCAAGTACATGATTCACTGTTTCAGTATATCGGTTCATCAACTCGTATTTCTTCAACCACAAGTACCATTATAAGTTCATGATTGAATGATACGTTGACTAGGTTCGAATCCGGTCACCGGTATAAATTTTCTAAGGCTAGCAAAACTCTTCAGAAAAATTTGGCTCGAACTCGGGGAAAGCTTGATTTCTTGAAGAAATTCGGAGAAAACACAAAACCATTTCGCTTAAGAGCGGCGGAGGGGAATTGGACCCCCGACCTCGACTTTGGGAAAGTCGCATTCTACCACTGAACTACCGCCGCTTTCTGGGACGAAACCTATTGGTTGCCATCTCAAATCATAACACCAAATTCCGGTTCAAGCCCGGAATGATATTTTTGTTATCTTACTACTTCCCGTCTTACGGTAACGTCAGGACATTGCCCGGATGAATGAGATTGGGCTCCATGAGCTTGTTAGCTTGTGCAATCTCAATCCATTTGTACCCATCATTGTACATGGCAATTGCTATCTTCCAAAGCGAATCGCCCTGGACGACCGTATAGGTTTTGGCTTCCGGCTGCGTAGCGCTTGTCCCCGAGGCCACTTGTCCCTGGGGCATAATTGGCGTCACGACCGGGATGACGAGGTTTTGGCCTTCCTTAATATCATCGGCGTTCGTCAGGTTGTTGGCTGTCTGGATGTCTCCCCAGTTATACCCGGTTTTGAAATATTTCTCTGAAATTGACCAGAGCGTTTCCCCTGCCGCTACCGTGTGATTCTCTCCCGGAGTGGAGGATTCTACCTTTTCTTCATCCGTGGTCGTAGACTGGCCGGTTGGCTCTTGTGTTTTGCGGTTTTGGATAAAATTATAGACAAGTACCCCGACGACCAGAACGACCGCAATGCCTAAAACGAGAGAAATGTAACTTTCCGTAGATTCAAATCTTTTTTGTAAATCTTTAAACATTGTATGAAATTCCTCCATTCCAGGCAGAGATAGATGTGAGCGAAACGTAATAAATTTGTGTGCAAATTTAAACGTTTCAGCAACGTTGATCTGCAGTAGCAGATCTTACGTTGCGGGACCGAGGGGACTCGAACCCCCGACCTCCTCCTTGACAGGGAGGCGCTCTAACCAGGCTGAGCTACGATCCCAAAAACTCATAGTGATCTTATCATGGCGTTTGTGAGTGGTCAATCATTTTGGTAGGATGGAGATAATGAACACGCTTACGAATCTTGAACTTGCCCAACTTCTTCGGAAAATGGCGGCGGCGTACCAGATTTTGGATGAAAACCGGTTCAAAATAATCGCATATGAGCGCGCCGCAGACAGTATCGAGCATTTGACGAGTGAGGTCAAAGACCTGTGGGATGACGGCAAGCTTGATGAGATACCGGGTATCGGACAGCAGATCGCAAAACATATAGATGAGCTTTTTCGTACAGGACATATCACGCATTTTGACGCAGTTATGAAGCGCGTACCACCCGCGGTGTTCCCTCTCCTTCTCATTCCCGGCATTGGTCCCAAGAAAGCATATAAGCTGGTCACGGAGCTTGATATTGACGGTAAAGAAGAAGCCGTTCGTCTTCTTGCGGAGGCAGCCCGCGCACACAGGATAGCTCCTCTGGATGGATTCGGCGAAAAATCCGAAGCGGATATATTGGCTGCTATAGAAACCTACAATAAAGGCGAGATTAAAGAAAACAGAATGGAGTTGCCATTGGCTGACAGTATCGCGCAGGAGGTTATCGTTTATATAAAGAAGCTTGGGTCTCAGGTTATCGAAAAAATTGATGTTCTTGGCAGCCTCCGGCGACAAGTGGCAACCATTGGGGATATCGATATTGCAGTCGCGACCCAAAAACCGGATACTGTGATTGCGCGTTTTGTCACATACCCGCACCAGAAGCTTATCGAACAGGGACCGACGGGAGCTTCTCTTCTTCTCCATAACGGCAGACAGGTGGATCTGAGGGTACAGAATCCTCCATCCTACGGTGCGATGCTGCAGTACTTTACCGGATCAAAAAATCATAATATCAAGCTTCGATCGTATGGACTGACCAAGGGTAAGAGTTTGAACGAATATGGTATCAAAGATGTCAAAACCGGAAAGATGCGATCCTTCGGGACTGAGGAGGAGTTTTATAAGGAGTTGGATTTGCCGTGGATAGCACCGGAACTTCGGGAAGATAAGGGGGAAATTGAAGCATCTGCTGCGGGGAAGTTGCCACAGCTCCTTACACGAGCAGACATTAAGGGAGACCTTCATATTCATACGAATTACAATCTGGAAACTTCTCATGATCTGGGAACAGACCCGTTATCTGCATATCTTGATCGTGCAGCAGGGCTCGGGTACAAGTACATAGGAATCAGTGATCATAACCCAAGCGTCACGAAGCACACGGCGAGTCAGATTGTCGAAATCATGAAACGAAGGAAGGACTACTACGACCGCCAAACGCAGGGCAAAAACGTACATGTATTTGTTATGTGTGAAGTAGATATACAGCCGGATGGAAAATTGGCATTGCCGGATTCGGCATTTGACTTCGTAGATGCCGTCATTGTTTCTATTCATTCGAGCTTTACCCAGACCCGTAAAGAGATGACCGCCCGGGTTATTGCTGCACTCATTGCACATCCGAAGGTCCGCATTTTTGGTCATCCAACGGGGAGGCTCCTTACCAAACGGGAGGGCGTAGAACTTGACTGGAAAGAAGTTTTTGCGGTTTGTAAAGAGCGGAATATTGCTTTGGAGATCAACGCATATCCTCAAAGGCTAGATTTGCCGGATAGTATCGTCTATGACGCGAGGAAAGAAGGTCTGAAATTTTGTATTAATACGGACAGCCACGCTACTAGCCAAATGGATATGATGCGATACGGAGTGTCCGTCGCCCGAAGGGGTTGGTGTGAGAAACGTGACATTGTGAATGCGTTAGAGTATAATGAATTTAGAAGTTGGTTATTAAAAAATTAAGTGTCATTCCCGCGAAGGCGGGAATCCAGAATATTTTTAAACTGGATCCCCGATCGGGTCGGGGATGACAAATGATAAGGAGGAACTATGTGGACACCATTGTGGATTGTTTTAGGTTTAGTGCTTCTGGTTGTGTTTTATTTTTGGTCTCTCTATAACGGCCTTGTTTCCCTTAAAACCAGTATAGAGGAGGCGTGGAGTCAGATTGACGTACAGCTTAAGCGCCGAGCTGATCTTATCCCGAATCTCGTCGAAACCATCAAGGGATACGCTAAGCATGAGAAAACAGTATTTTCTGATGTAACAAAAGCGCGAAGCGCGATGATGGGTGCGCGCTCCATGGAGAGTAAGGCCGCAGCAAGCGACATGCTTACCGCGGCTTTGGGTAAGCTCATTGCGATTGCAGAGGCGTACCCGCAACTGAAGGCTAATGAGAACTTCGTGCAGCTGCAGAAGGAACTTTCGGATACGGAAGATAAAGTGGCCTACAGCCGTCAGTATTACAATAATTTGATCCGTGACTATAACGAAAAGATCCGGACTTTCCCAAATACTTTTTTCAATGAGTCGCTTGGATTCAAAGAGAAGGAATACTTCCAGGCTCTCAAAGGCGAGAGGAAGAGTGTGAAGGTGAACTTCTCTTAACATGTCCATCCACTCCCAGATCCAAGGGAACATCACCAAGACGTACATCATCATGAGCGCGTTTGTGGTGTTTGTGGTGCTTGTCGCATACGTTTTGGGTGTGTCACTCGGGTACGGGACGAGCTTCATGTGGATAGCGGTGCTCTTTTCCGTCGTTTCAAGCTTTGTTAGTTACTACTGGGGGGACAAGATGGTCCTTGCTATGAGCGGGGCCAAACCTGCCAACAGGAAGCAGAATTTTGACTTCTACACCGTGGCGGAAAATCTTGCGATCGCTGCCGGCCTTCCCAAACCCAAGCTTTATGTCATCGATGATACGGCCATGAATGCGTTTGCTACCGGAAGAGACCCGGCTCACGCGGTGATATGCGCGACGACGGGAATTCTGGTCAAGCTTGAACGACGCGAGCTTGAGGGTGTGATTGCCCATGAACTCTCTCATATTAAAAACTTCGATACAAGGCTTATGGCCGTTGTTGCCGTTCTCGTTGGAACAGTGGCATTTTTAGCAGACATGTTTATGCGAAGCCTTTGGTGGGGTGGTCGGAGAGACCGCGATGAAGATAGAGGGGTAGGACAGATCATGCTGGTTGTAGGTATAGCACTTGCCATCATTACACCGATTGTTGCAACACTCATCCAACTGGCCGTTTCGCGGCGTCGCGAGTTTCTGGCAGATGCGTCAGCCGCTGATCTTACCCGATATCCGGAGGGCTTAGCACGCGCGCTTGAAAAGCTTACCGGCGATCGGGAAGTACTTGAGGCCGCGACCAATGCAACGGCTCACCTCTACGTCGTCAACCCATTTAAAGGGAAACAGTTTGCCGCGTGGTTTTCCGGCCTCTTCAACACCCACCCACCGATCGCGGAACGCATCAAAATCCTTCGGGCAATATAGTATGATCGGAAAAATTGTATATCTTCTTTTACGGTCATTGGGATTTGGAGCTGGTACATGGCCAGGGGAGGTGGCGCTACGGATTAATCCTCATATCCTCTTATCATTTGCATCGCAATTTCGAAAGGGAATTATTCTTGTCGCCGGAACGAACGGGAAAACGACGACCTCTCTCATGATTAAAACGATCCTTGAGGCCCAGGGATTGAGAGTGGTACACAACGCAAGTGGTGCCAATCTCCTCAACGGCATTGTATCAGCGTGCATCCAAGAAGCATCGTGGAGTGGTGAGCTCCATGCTGATTACGGGGTGTTTGAGGTGGATGAAAACAGCCTGCCGGGCGTAATGACAAATTTGTCATCGCGAGTCCGTTCTGACGGCGAAGCGATCTCACATAATCATGAGATTGCGGAGCCTGTCCCGAACTGTCATGAGAGATTGCTTCGCTACGCTCGCAATGACTGGAAGGGATCTCCTCGCAATGACAATAAACAAAAACTCATTATCGTGCTTCTCAATCTTTTTCGTGACCAACTGGATCGGTATGGGGAAGTAGATGTGATTGCGGAAAAATGGCAGAAATCGCTTGAATCGCTTGAATCGCAGGATCGAAAGACTCGCAAGACAAATGAAGTAAAAATTATTGCCAGTGCTGATGATCCGTTAGTTGCACACCTTGGGTTACACGCAAAGACAACATTTTTTGGTATAAATGATAAAACGAAGTTCTTACCCAAGATGGAGCATGCGACGGATTCGATATTTTGTTTGAACTGTGGGAGCCGTTTGAAGTATGAAGGCATCTATTTTTCTCATCTCGGGATTTGGAGCTGCACGAAGTGCGGAGAGAAGCGCCCCAATCCGGATATTTCCGAAGGAAAATCTCCCTTGCCCGGACTTTATAACCGTTACAATACGCTGGCTGCGCTTTGTGTAGCAAAAGTATTGCATGTACCGGCAGATCTTTCGAATTTTCACCCGGCGTTTGGGAGGCAGGAAGAAATCGGAAATGTAAAAATATTTCTTTCTAAAAATCCCACCGGTTTTAACCAGTCCCTGCGAACAGTACTTGAGTTGGGGGCCAAACACTTGCTTCTCGTATTAAATGACCGAATTCCTGACGGCAGAGATGTTTCATGGATTTGGGATGTGGATTTTGAAATGATTCCAAAAAACATTTCTGTCGCCGTCAGTGGTGATCGCGTCTATGATCTTGCACTTCGTTTGAAATACGCCGGTATTAATGCAATCATATGTCAGCGTTTGGACTATGCATTGGAGACAGATAAAATTCTCTATGTATTGCCAACATACTCGGCGATGTTAGAGGTTAGGAAGATATTATCTGGTAATAAAATATTGTAGTGAAGATCCATAAGCTATTATATTGACAATCATATAGCGGTCGCGACATGATTGTCAATCAATAAAATATATGGTTATAAACATCGCGTGGTTGTATCCGGATTTGATGTCCACCTATGGAGACAGGGGAAACGTCATCGTTTTGCAAAAACGATGCGAGTGGAGCGGGATTGACGCTACGATTGTACCAATTACTCTTGAGTCCAAAGTCATGAGTCTTATGTCCTGCGACCTTATTTTTATGGGTGGGGCGCAGGACCGGCAGCAAAAACTCGTAGGAGAGGATTTTTTGAAGCGCAAAGGCCCTGTGGTAAAAGAGATGGTCGAGAAGGGTATCCCGGCGCTTTTTGTCTGTGCGGCGTATCAGTTCGTCGGCCATTACTACAAGCCATATCAAGGAGAAAAGATTCCGGGTGCAGGGATATTTGATCTTTATACCGAACACCCCGGCGATCAGGCAAAGAGATTGATTGGCAACATCGTGGCAGAGATTATTTCACCATTGTCATCGCGAGTCCGTTCTGACGGCGACGCGATCTCATATAGTGAGATTGCTTCGTCGAAGACTCCTCGCAATGACAATACCATTATTGGTTTTGAGAATCATGGCGGAAGGACGTATTTAGGATCAAAGCTTCAACCTTTTGCCCGCGTCAAACACGGCTTTGGAAACAACGGGGAGGATGGCTTCGAAGGAGCGGTGTATAAGAATTCGATCGGGTCGTATTTCCATGGACCGCTTCTCCCAAAAAATCCGCATATTGCGGATTGGCTGATTGCCAAGGCGTTGGAGATAAAATATAGAAAAGTTGTTACTCTTCAGCCTCTCGACGATTCCCTCGAGTGGCAAGCGCATAATCAGATGATATAATGGTTGTAGCATGGATATCCAACATATTGCAAAACTTGCCAACCTCCTTATCGACGCGGATCAAGAGAAACTTTTTACCCTGCAGTTGACCGCAATATTGGCATTTGTGTCGAAGCTTCAAAGTGTTTCCACGGAAAACGTGGAACCGACGGCGCAGGTGACGGGGCTGGTCAATGTGTATCGTGCAGATGTGGTGGATCAGTCGCGGATCCTGACACAAGCACAGGTGTTATCAAACGCAAAGAAAACGCATAACGGTTATTTTGTCGTCCCTTCGGTATGGACATAAAGGATCTCACAATACAAAAAGCCCTCGAGGGCTATCGAAAAAAACAGTTTTCTTCTGTAGATGTGGTAACTGCGTGTTTGGAAAACGTAGGGCGGTACAACAAAGAATATAACGTTCTTCTGACGGTAAGAGATGAGAAAGATATCATTGAGGAAGCAAAACGTGTTGACTCCTCGTTGCCGCTTGGAGGTATCCCGATCGTTCTCAAAGATTTATTTACAACAGACGGCGTCAGGACAACTGCTGGCTCTAAAGTATTAGATGCTTATATACCTCCGTATGACGCAACGGTTGTACGAAAACTTAAAGATGCAGGCGCCATCATCATCGGAAAAGCCAATCAGGATGCATGGGGTCACGGCAGTAGCGGAGAGAATTCTGACTTTGGCTCAACAAAGAATCCATTTGATCCCAGCCGCGTCCCGGGCGGCTCAAGTTCCGGTTCTGCTGTCGCGGTAGCTATGGGAATGGCGTTAGCAGCAACAGGTACGGATACCGGCAGCTCCGTACGGCTTCCTGCCGCCTTTTGTAACCTTGTGGGGCTTAAACCCACATACGGCCGTGTTTCCCGTTATGGAATTATTGCCATGGCTTCGTCGTTTGACTCTGTCGGGCATTTGACAAAAACAGTCTATGACAATGCACTCATCTGTGAGATAACAGCGGGAAAGGATCCGTTTGACGGGACATCTGCAGAAGTTCCTGTACCGAAGTATACCGGGAAACTTGGTAAAACGCTTAAAGGAGTTACCGTAGGAATCCCAAAGGAATATTTCGAAATGAAAGGGATGGATCCGCGTATCAATGATCTCACCCGGAAGGCGCTGGACACAATGCAGGGACTTGGCGCGCAAGTTATAGATATATCATTGCCTCATACCAATGTCGCAATGGAATGTTATTACATTTTGGTTCCTTCGGAGGTAAGCTCAAATCTGGCACGTTTTGACGGAGTTCGATTTGGGAATGGCAGAGATGAGTTTGGGGCGGAAAGTAAGCGCCGGATGATGATTGGGACGTATGCACTATCGTCGGGATACTATGATGCATACTATAAGACCGCATCTAAAGTCAGGACGCTTATCAAAAAGGATTTTGATGACGCATTTGCCACGGTGGATGTAATTGTGGCGCCTTCTTCTCCAACGCTTCCATTTAGAATCGGTGAGAAATCAAATGATCCGCTCGCAATGTATTTATCGGATATTTTTGTGTGTCCGGTGAATATTGCCGGTATTCCGGCGCTTAATGTGCCCTGTGGATTTGTAGACAAATTACCGGTGGGGATTCAGCTTATCGGTCCCCAGTGGAGTGAAGAGAAGTTATTTTCAATAGGGAATGCGTATGAATTACGAACCAATAATCGGCATTGAGGTCCATGTGGAGCTTGCCACGCGAAGCAAAATGTTTTGCGGCTGTCCTGCGGACCATTTTAGTAAGGAAGCCAATACTCAGACGTGCCCGGTATGCCTGGGGTTGCCGGGTGCACTTCCGGTACCAAACAAGAAAGCCGTGGAATGGGGGATTCTTTTGGGTTTAGCGCTTGGTTGCACCATCAATGAGGAATCCAAATTTGACCGGAAGCATTACTTTTATCCGGATTTGCCCAAAGGATACCAGATAAGCCAATATGATGTGCCACTGTGTATTGATGGTAGTTTTGTCATTGCGAGGAGCGAGTCTTCGAGTGACGCGGCAATCTCAAATAATAGTGAGATTGCTTCGCCGTCTGAACGGTCTCGCAATGACAAAAAAATTAGAATTCGACGAGTCCATCTTGAGGAAGACACCGGGAAGCTGCAGCACCAAGGCAATGAGACGCTCGTTGATTTCAACAGAAGCGGGGTCCCCCTTGCGGAGATTGTCACGGAGCCGGACTTCCGGTCAATTGAGGAAGTAGACGTATTCGTCAAAAAACTCCAGCAGATCGTGCGTTATCTTGGAATTTCCGGTGCTGATATGGAGAAGGGCTCAATGCGCATCGAGCCGAGCGTGTCAATGAGACTCAGGACTGAAGACGTAAGACGTAAGAGTGAATTACCCCATTATCGGGTGGAGATAAAAAATATTAATTCGTTTAAGTTTGCCAGAAACGCTATTACGTATGAAATTGAGAGACAAACAGAAATTCTTGAACGGGGAGAGCAGCCTGCACAGCAGACGCGGGGGTTTGTGGAGGGCAAGGGCATCACCGTCGCCCAGCGGGAGAAAGAAGAAGCCCATGACTACCGCTATTTCCCGGAGCCGGACATTCCACCCATGCGATTTTCTGGACGGATGATATCAGACATAAGACGTAAGATTGGGGAATTGCCGGATGCGAAGAGGGAAAGATTTATAAAAATGTATGAATTGAGTGAGTATGATGCAGGGCAACTTACCGAGACACGGGAGCGCTCTGAGTTTTTTGAAGATATCTTACGTCATATGTCATCAGTCATAAGTCCAAAGACCGTCGCAAACATCATCATCAACAAAAAAGCTAAGACGAAAGAAGAGGTGACAAACTCTTTGCAAAGCCCACCTGGCATTCCCGAAAGCGAACTCCAAACGATCATAGAACACGTGCTC
>ERZ1292640.491-Hain-H43-02um-R1-491-length-32098-cov-10_pt1 | contig 28076 bp, 28 predicted proteins | sample MGYA00564404_ERZ1292640 | MGnify/ENA primary metagenome ERZ1292640 (study PRJEB36523, sample SAMEA6512636) | groundwater metagenome | collected 2019-01-08 | study: AquaDiva: Metagenomics assemblies of 32 groundwater samples | reverse complement strand
GGGCGCAGTGGGAACAATGGCAGTTGCAGCGCGAACAGGAACGGCGGCAACGTGAGCTGACGCGCCAGCAGGATGCCCAGATCCGGCAGAGCCAGGAGAGCCTCGGCGAACGTGCCTTGAGGGAGCAGGCGCAGCGCAACGGCACCTGGGTGCCCCAGCGGCCCGGCCTGAGCGACCAGGAGCAGGCCAGGCGCGAACAGCAGCAGCTGCAGCGTGACCAATGGCGGCAGCAGCGCGAGCTGACACGTCAGGATGACCAGCGGCAACGGCAAAGCGAAGAGTCGGTGGGCCAGCGCGCCCTGCGCGAGCAGGCCCAGAACCGGCGAGAACAGGGCCGCATCTCCAGCGGCACCCAGCGCTAGGAACTCAGGCCGCTTGTGGGGCGGGCATGGACACACCCCGGTAACGGGTGGCCTGGTCGTCGAGCCAGGCCCCAAAAAGCCTCAGCACCGGGTTCTCTGACTTCTGCTCGGGGTAAATGAAGTAATAACGCCGGTCGCTGACGAACTCGTGCTCGATCAGCGGGACCAGGCGGCCCTGCTTCAAATCGTCTTCAATCAGGAAGCGCGGGATCAGCGCCAGACCCTGCCCGTGAATGGCCGCCTCGGTCGTGATGGAAAACAGCTCCATGCGCGCGCCAGCCAGGTCGTTGTCGATGTGCAGGCCCAGCGATTCAAACCACTGCCGCCAGGCGTAAGGCCGCGTGCTCATCTGCAGCAGCGGCAGGTGCGCCAGGTCGGCGGCCTTCAGCGTGCGCCGCGTCTTGACCAGCGCCGGGCTGCCCACCGCCACCAGGCGTTCGTCCATAAGGAAACAGGACTCCGTGCCCGGCCAGCCTGCGTCGCCCGCGAAGATGGCCGCGTCCAGCGCGGTATCGGCAAACAGGAAGGGACGCGTGCGCGACGACAGGTGCACCGTGATATCGGGATGCAGGCGCTGGAAATCGCCGAGCCGCGGCACCAGCCACTTGGCGGCAAAAGTCGGCACCACGCCGAGCTCCAGCGCCCCGCCGGCGCCGCCCTTGGCCATCAAGGCCAGCGTGTCGCGCTCCACGTCGTCGAGGCGTGCGCGCACGTTGCGCGCGTAGTTGGTGCCCGCTTCGGTGAGCAAAACGCCGCGTTTGGTGCGCCGGAACAGCTTCACACTCAGGAAGTCTTCCAGACCGGCAATCTGGCGGCACACCGCGCTCTGGGTGACCGCGTGTTCCTGCGCCGCCTGGGTAAAACTCTGGTGCCGCGCGGCCGATTCAAACAGCGCCAGCGCCGTGGTGGAAGGGATTTTTCGTCGCATGGCGGGCTCCTGCCTGGGCGGCTTGGTTGGAGTTCCATTTTTGCACAAACCCGTGCCAAATCATCGGTTGCGCCCGGCGGTGGAGCAAGCGTATGCTTGAGGCATTGTCATCCTTGCCCCGGCCGCCTGAGTTGCGATTTCTGCACACAGAGGCCTCACCCACCCCCTTTGGAGATTCCCCATGAGCCCCAGCCCCCACAAAGCCAGCTTCCACTGGGCCGACCCCCTGCTGCTCGACCAGCAGCTGACCGACGACGAACGCATGGTGCGTGACACCGCCGCCGCCTACTGCCAGGAGCAACTGGCACCGCGCGTGCTGGAAGCCTTCCGCCATGAAAAAACCGATGTCGCGATCTTTCGCGAGATGGGCTCGCTGGGCCTGCTTGGCAGCACGATTCCCGAAGCCTACGGTGGCGCCGGCCTGAACTACGTCTGTTACGGCCTGGCTGCGCGCGAGGTCGAACGTGTCGACTCCGGCTACCGCTCCATGATGAGTGTGCAATCCTCGCTGGTGATGGTGCCGATCAACGAGTTCGGCAACGAAGCCACGAAACAGAAGTACCTGCCGAAACTGGCCACCGGCGAATGGATTGGCTGCTTCGGCCTGACCGAACCCAACCACGGCTCCGACCCCGGCAGCATGATCACGCGCGCCAAAAAGGTGGACGGCGGCTACAAGCTCTCGGGCGCCAAGATGTGGATCACCAACAGCCCGATTGCCGACGTGTTTGTGGTCTGGGCCAAGGACGATGAAGGTTCCATCCGCGGCTTTGTGCTGGAAAAAGGCTGGAAAGGCCTGAGCGCCCCGGCCGTGCACGGCAAGGTCGGCCTGCGCGCCTCCATCACCGGAGAAATTGTCATGGACGAGGTGTTTTGCCCGGAAGAAAACGCCTTCCCCGAGGTGCGCGGCCTCAAGGGTCCGTTCACCTGCCTGAACTCCGCGCGTTACGGCATCGCCTGGGGCGCGCTGGGCGCGGCCGAGGACTGCTTCCACAAGGCACGCCAGTACACGCTGGACCGCAAGCAGTTCGGCCGCCCGCTGGCCGCCAACCAGCTGATCCAGAAAAAACTCGCCGACATGGAAACCGAAATCGCGCTCGGCCTGCAGGGCTGCCTGCGCCTGGGCCGCATGAAGGATGAAGGCACGGCCGCGGTCGAAGTCACCTCCATCATGAAACGCAACTCCTGCGGCAAGGCGCTCGACATTGCCCGCATGGCGCGCGACATGCTGGGCGGCAACGGCATCAGCGACGAGTTCGGCGTGGCGCGGCATCTGGTCAACCTCGAAGTGGTCAACACCTACGAAGGCACGCACGACGTGCATGCGCTGATCCTGGGTCGCGCCATCACCGGCATCGCCGCGTTTTCCTGAGCTCATGACAGCCCCTGCTGTTCGCCCGCCGCCGCTGACCGGCGTGCGGGTGCTGGATCTGTCGCGTGTGCTCGCCGGCCCCTGGGCCGGGCAGCTGCTCGCCGACCTGGGCGCCGACGTGGTGAAGGTCGAAGAACCGCAGGGCGGTGACGACACGCGCGCCTGGGGCCCGCCCTACCTGAAGGACGGCTCGGGCCGGGACACCACCGAGGCCGCCTACTTTCTCTGCGCCAACCGCAACAAGCGTTCGGTCGCCATCGACATCGCCACACCTGCAGGCCAGGCGCAGGTGCGCGCCCTGGCGCAACAGGCCGACGTGGTGCTGGAAAACTTCAAGGTCGGCGGACTCAAGCGTTACGGCCTCGACTACGGCAGCCTGAGCGCGGCCAACCCGCGCCTGGTCTACTGCTCCATCACCGGCTTCGGCCAGACCGGCCCTTATGCGGCGCGCGCGGGTTACGACTTCCTGATCCAGGGCATGGGCGGGCTCATGAGTGTGACCGGCCGCCCCGATGGCGAGCCCGGCGCCGGTCCGCAGAAAGTGGGCGTGGCGCTGACCGACATCATGACCGGCCTCTACGCCACGATTGCCGTGCAGGCCGCCCTGGCCGAGCGCGAAAAATCAGGCCTGGGGCAGCACATCGACCTGGCGCTGCTGGACGTGCAGATCGCCTGCCTGGCCAACCAGGCTTCCAACTACCTGGCCGGGAAGATCGTGCCGCGCCGCATGGGCAATGCGCATCCGAACATCGTGCCCTACCAGGACTTTCCGACGGCCGACGGCGACATCATCCTCGCGGTCGGCAACGACGAGCAGTTCGCCAGATTCTGCAAGGTCGCGGGCCATCCCGAATGGTCGGGCGACGAACGTTTTGCCACCAACGCGCAGCGCGTGGCGAACCGCGCGGTGCTCGTGCCCTTGCTGCGCCAGGCCACGGTGATGCGGACTTCGGCAGACTGGATCGCAGCGCTGGAAGCCGCCGGCGTTCCTTGTGGTCCGATCAACCGCATCGATGAAGTGTTTGCCGACCCGCAGGTGCAATCGCGCGGCCTGCACATCGACATGCCGCATGCGCTGGCCGGCAGCGTGCCGCTGGTGGCCAATCCGATCCGCCTGTCCGGTTCACCGGTGGCTTACCAGCGACCACCGCCCATGCTCGGCGAACACACGGCCGAGGTGCTGGCTCAGTGGCTGGGTGCTCGAGCACCGGCGTAACACTCGCCCTGCATCGTCCTGTCAATGAAATAGGCCTCCAGCCCAATACCATCGGGCGGCAACAGCTACTTATTTGATAGCAATTTCGCTGCACCCTCATGGCTTCCCACCGTGGCGCGCAGGCGCGACACGGCGGCCGGCAGGTCTTTCCAGGCCGGCTGATCCGGTGCATACCGGCTGCGCATGTAACTGGCCAGCGTGGCGATCTGGTCATCGTCCAGGCCGTGCTGGAAAGCCGGCATGAAGCCAATCGCTGCCGTTGCCGGTGCGCGAATGCCCTCCAGAATCACACGAATCAGGTTGTCGGACCGCTCGCTGTGCAGCTTGCTGTTCAGGGCCAGCGGCGTGTTGACGCCCAGCAGCTTCGGTCCGTCCCCGTCGTGGTGGCAGGAGGCACAGGCGCCGTTGAACAGGCGCTGGCCGGGTCCGGGCAGCGCCGCGCCGCTCTGTTGCGCCGCCAGCACCACCTGCCTGGCGCGTTCGGCACTCTCGGGCTCGGCCAGGGGCTGGTTGAACGAGGTCAGGTAGCTGGCCATGGCCCGGATATCGTCGTCGGGCAAGGCGCCGAGCTCCTTGACCACAGGACCCATGGGCCCGGCGGCAGCGCCATGCTGCAGGCTGTAACCGCTGCGCAGGTAGCGGTACAACTCGCCGGAAGTCCAGGGCACGGGCGCGCGCGACAAGGCCGTCAGCGCCGGAGCCTCCCAGCCATCGACCACGGCACCCGATAAAAAGGCCGGGCCGCCGCGCTCGGCACCCAGTGCGTTGCGCGGCGTGTGGCAGGCGCCGCAATGGCCCAGGCCGTTGACCAGGTAGGCGCCGCGGTTCCATTCCACGGTTTGTGTCGGGTCCGTGCGGTAAGGCGCCGGGTCATGAAACATCGCATTCCAGGCCGCCATCAGGGGACGCACATTGAAGGGGAACGCGAGCTGTGTGGCGGGTGTCTCCGAAGACACGGCCGGCTGGGCCATCAGCCAAGCATACAGCGCGGTCAAATCGTCATCACTGGTCTTGGCAAAGGCCGTGTAGGGAAAGGCGGGGTACAGGTGGTGGCCGTCGCGCGAGATGCCTTCACGCATGGCGCGCTGGAAGGCGCTGAAGGACCACAGGCCGATGCCGGTCTGGGCATCGGGCGTGAGGTTGGTGGTGAATATCTTGCCGAAGGGCGTCTCCATCGCACGGCCACCCGCATTCGGAATGCCGCCGGGCGCGGTGTGGCACACCACACAGTCACCGGCCGCCGCCAGTTGCCGGCCGCGTTCAATCGTCGCCGCGGTGTAGATCGAAGAACTGCTGGACAACACCGGTGCAATCGCGGGCCGCCAGCCCAGCAGGGCAGCCGCCAGACCAAACACGCCGGCCAGCATGGCGCCGGTGCGGGACCAGCGACCCAGGCTTTGGGGCCAGGGCGCGTTGCCAGGCGGGCCGGCCAAAGGGGGCGGCGCGGCCAGGGCGGGCGACACGGCCGGCACCTGATCGGGCGCCGGTTGCAGCGCGGCACGCACCACCTCCGCGGTGAAAGGCGGCTGGCGAAACCGCACGCCGGTAGCGTCAAAAATGGCATTGGCAATGGCGGCCGTCCCGGGCACCGAGGCCGACTCGCCCGCGCCCAGCGGCGGCTCGCCCGGGCGCGCCATGGTCACCACCTCGATCACCGGCACATCCCTGAAACTCAGGATGGGGTAACTGCCCCACTCCAGGCTGGCCACGGTGTTGGTTGTCGGGTTCAGGCTGACCTGCTCGGTCAACGCCCGGCTGGTGGTCTGCACCACGTTGCCGTGAATCTGGTGCTGCACACCGGCGGGGTTGATCAGCGTGCCGGCGTCATGGCCCACCACCACGCGCCGGACCTGCACCTCACCGGTCTTGCGGTTGACCTCGACGTCGGCCACCCAGGCGGCCCAGGCCGCGCCATAACCCGGCCACTTGCTGTGGACATAACGCGCGTAAGCCACGCCCTGGCCGTGCACGATGTCGGATGTCCCGCTTTGCCCTTCAGCCTGCTGCGGCGCGGTATGCACTTTCCAGCCGGCGCGATCGGCCGTGGCGCGCAGCAGCTCGGCCGCGCGCGGCTCGCTCAGGTAGCGCAGGCGGAACTCGACCGGGTCCACGCCGGCCGCCGTGGCCAGCTCGTCGATGTAGGACTCGTGCGCAAAGGAGTTGGGCAGGGCCGACACACCGCGCAGCCAGGAGGCGCGCAACATGGGCGGCATGTCGTTGACCGACACGCGCAAGTTCTCGTAGTCGTAAGGCGGGCGCGCACTGCGGTCGCCCATTTCATAGGCGCGCGCCACCGGCTCGACGGTGCGCGTGAGCAGCAGCGCCAGCGTCGGCGCGCCGTTGGACGGGTAGGAGGTCTGGAAGTCATAGGCGGCAACCGAGCCGTCGGCATTGAGCCCGCCGTTGACCTGCATGAGCTGGGCCGCGCCCTTGGGCTCCCAGGCATGCTCCTGCTCGCGCGTGAGCTGCACCCGCACCGGCGCACCCACCGCACGCGAGAGCAGGGCGGCATCGGCCGCCACATCGTCGGCACAATTGCGGCCGTAGCAGCCGGCGGCCTCCATGCGGATCACGTCAATATCGACATCCGGCAGACCCATGAGCTGCGACAGGTCGGCGCGCAACACGTGCGGGTTCTGGCTGCCGGCCCAGACCGTCATGCGCGTTTCGTGCCAGTCGGCCAGCGCGCAGGAAGGACCGATGGACCCGTGCATTTGATAAGGCCAGACGTAGTTGCGTGGCATGCGCTCTGCTGCGCCCGCCATCGCGGCATCCACATCGCCCTCGTTTATCAGCTGGCGCTGCGTCGCCGGGTTGGCGCGGATGGCGCTTTCCAGATCGTCAAGATTCGTCAGCCCCGGCCAGGGCTTCCACCGGACACGCAGCTCACGCAGTGCCTGCTCGGCGTGCTCTTCACGCTCGGCGACGATGCCGATGAAATCGCGGATGACCACCACCGCACGAATGCCGGGAATGTGTGCGATAGACGACTCGTCCACAGCCTCCAGCGTATTGCCGATGAAGTCGCCGTGGTCGGCCCCGGCATAAGGCGGGCGCACAACACGGCCGTGCAGCATGCCCGGCACGCGCATGTCGTGCACAAAGGTCAGTACACCGGTGGCCTTGGCCGGGATGTCGACGCGCGCGGTGCTGGTGCCCACGATGCGGTAGTCCTCCGGGGATTTCAGCGGCGAATCCAGCGCCAGCGAAAGTTCAACATGCTGTTGTGCCACCAGGGCACCGTAGCCCACCGACCGAGCGTCGCTGCCGATCACCGACACCAGGCCGTCACGCACCGTCAGCAGCGCCCTGTCCACCTGCAGCACGCCGGCGGCCCGGTCCACCAGCCAGGCGCGCGCCTGGGCCGCCGCCGCCCGTAGCGGGACGGCATGAATCTGTATCGATGCGCTGGCAATGGTCGCGCCCTGATTCGGCGCGCGGGTGGTATCGCCCAGCACCATGTTGACACTGGCCAGCGCAACATCGAGCTCTTCCGCCACGATCTGTCCCAGCGCCGTGCGGATGCCGGTGCCCAGGTCCACATGGCCGTTCAGGGCCGTCACGCTGCCGTCGTCCCAGACCGCCAGCAATATCTCCACCCCTTCGAGTGGATTACCGCTGACCAGCGCGGGCTGGCCCGGGGCGGGCGGCGGCGCAGGTGGCGGCTCGCGCGTGACCAGCAGCACACCGCCGGCTGCATGAAAATCGGCGCGTGTGAGGGGGGTGTCGGCGCGGCGGGTCATGGCCGGGGGTCTTTGGGACAGGCCTGCCGCGTGAGTTCTGCCGCACGCAGCACCGCGTTCACGATCTCGAGATGGGTGCCGCAGCGACACAGATTGCCGGACAACTCGCGGCGTATCTCGTCCTGCGTCGGATCCGGCTTGCGCGCCAGCAAGGCGGTGGTCATCATGATCATGCCGCTCAGGCAGTAACCGCACTGGGCCGCCTGCTCTTCGATGAAAGCCTGCTGCACAGGATGCAGCGCTTCCAGCGACCCGAGACCCTCCAGCGTGGTGATCTCGCGGCCGGCCACACCGCCGGCCGGGATCACGCAGGCGCGTGCGGCCACGCCATCGACCAGCACCGTGCAGGCCCCGCATTCGCCCAGACCACAGCCGTATTTGGGGCTGTTGAGTTCGAGGTCGTTGCGCAGCACTCCCAACAGGGAGGCCTGCGGCGAGACCGTCAGCGTCCGCGTCAAGCGGTTGACGCTGAAGGTCACGACCTGCGAGGTCATCGTATGCAAGTCAGGTCGCGCTTCAGGCCAGGTCTTTGGACTGGATGCGTTTGACGCCCTTGGCCGTCATCTGCTTCCAGGCCGCCGCCAGCGAGCCGTTCAGGTCAATGGCGCGCGTGGCATCCTCGATCACATAGACCTCGAGGCCCGCCTTGCGCGCGTCCATCGCCGTCCAGGCGACGCAGAAGTCGGTCGCCAGCCCGGTCACGAAAACGCGTTTGATGCCGCGCTGCTTGAGGTAGCCGCCCAGGCCGGTCGGCGTCTTGCCGTCGGCCTCGGTGAAAGCCGAATAACTGTCCACTTCCTGGTGGTAGCCCTTGCGCACGATGACCTGGGCCGTGGGCAGCGACAGGTCCTTGTGCAGGGCCGCGTCGTCCGTGCCCTGCACGCAGTGGTCAGGCCACAACACCTGGTTGCCATAGGCCAGTTTTTTGACTTCGAAAGGCTTCTTGCCCGCATGGGTGCTGGCAAAGGACGCATGGCCCTTGGTGTGCCAGTCCTGCGTGATCACGATGTTCTCGAAAGCGCCGGCAAGTTTGTTGATGACCGGCACCACTTCCTCGCCGCCCTTGACCGGCAGCGTGCCCCCGGTCACAAAACAGTTCTGCACATCGACAACAATCAGCGCGCTTTTGGCGTCGGGCTTGATGCCGGCGGCAAAGGCCACGCGGCCGGCCAGGCCGGCAGCAGCGACGAGACCGGCGCCGGACAGGGTTTTCAACAGGGTTCTGCGGGTAGCGGGATGCATGATGAAATCTCCTTAAACGGGTTGAATGACGTTGACAACAACTGGCGCACTAAACGCTGAGGTAGGCGCGCCGCACCTCTTCGTTGGCCGACAGCTCGGCCATGGAACCCTCGTAACGGATCTGGCCCTTTTCGAGCACATAGGCCCGGTCCGACACCAGTTCCGCAAAATGCATGTTCTGTTCGGACAGCAGAATGCTGACGCCCTGCGACTTGAGTTCAAGGATCATGTGTGCCATCTGCTCGACGATCACCGGTGCCACACCTTCCGACGGCTCGTCGAGCAGGACCAGGTAGGGGTTGCCCATCAGGGTCCGGGCGACCGTCAGCATCTGCTGTTCGCCGCCACTCATGCGGCCCCCCTGGCGGTCCGGCATCTCGCCGAGGTTGGGGAACAACTTGAACAGCCGCTCGGGCGTCCAGACCGGCGCCTCGCTGCCGTCGGGCCAGCGGCGCGGCGGCTGCCGCCCCACTTCCAGGTTCTCCATCACCGTCAGGTCGGTGAAGATGCGCCTGTCTTCCGGCACAAAGCCCAGGCCCATGCGCGCCGCATGGTGGGGTTCGCTTTTTGAAATGTCGGTACCCAGAAAGGAAACACTGCCGCGCCGCTTGTCCAGCATGCCGATCAGCGTTTTGAGCGTCGTTGATTTTCCGGCGCCGTTGCGCCCCATCAGGGCCACCACTTCACCGCGCCGCACTTCGATGCCCACGTCGTAGAGGATCTGGGCGGCGCCATACCAGGCGCACAGGCCCTGGGCCTGCAGCAGGACTTCGTTCACAGCGCTCATGAGGCGGCATCCTTTTCCAGTGTCTTTTTCTCGAAGGTCTTGCCGCTGCCGAAATAGACCTCCTGGACCTTGGGATGGTCACGGATTTCCAGCGGCTTGCCTTCGGCAATCAGCCGCCCCCGCGCCAGCACGATCATGCGGTCGGCATAGGCAAACACCACATCCATGCTGTGCTCGGTGAACAGCACCGCCATGCCTCGGTCGACAACCAGCTGTTTGGTCAGGGCCATCAGGTCGTTGCGCTCCCTGGGCGCCATGCCGGCCGTGGGTTCGTCCATCAGCAGCAGCTTGGGGTTGTTGGCCATGGCCATCGCGAGTTCCACTCGCTTGACGTCGCCATAGGCCAGCACGCTGCAGGGCCGGTCGGCCTGGGGTTTCATGTTGACCTGGTCGAGCAGCACCAGCGCCTCGTCGCGCTTGTGGTCAGCCGCGCGGCGCCACATGGAAAACAGCTTGCGGTCCGACGACAGCAAGGCCATCTGGACGTTCTCCGCAACCGTCAGCGAGGAAAAGGTCTCTGCAATCTGGAACGTCCGGCTCACGCCAAGCCGCCAGATGTCGCGCGGGGCCAGGCCAATCAGTTCCTGGCCGCCCAGCTGGATCGAACCGGCATCGGCCCGCAACTGGCCGTTGACCATGTTGAAGGTGGTCGACTTGCCGGCGCCGTTGGGCCCGATCAGCGCCAGCAACTCACCGGCGGCCAGCTCGAAGCTGATGCCGTCAACCGCCTTGACGCCACCGAATGATTTACCCAGACCGGATACCTTGAGCAAGCTCATGACTGCCCCTCCTTCGCGCCGCGCAGGCGCGACAGCAGTTGCTGGACAAAGCCGGCAATCCCTTGCGGAAACAGCAGCACCAGAATCAGGATGATGGCGCCCAGCATGGCGCGCCAGTAGTCGGTGTTGCGCGCCACCGTGTCGTGCAGCCAGGTGAAGGTGACGGCGCCGACGATGGGCCCCACCAGCGTCTGCACACCACCCAGCAGCACCATGACCAGACCGTCAATGGACTTGCTCACATGCAGGCTTTCCGGGGAAATGCTGCCTTTGGAGAACGCATACAGCGCACCGGCCAGGCCCGCGAAGGTGCCGGCGATGACAAACGCCACCCATTGCATGCGCTTGACGTCGATACCGATCGCGTCGGAGCGAAGCACCGAATCGCGTGCGGCCCGCATGGCGTAACCAAAGGGTGAATACAGCATGCGGTGCATCATCAGCACCGCCCCGGCCACCAGCGCCAGCGTCAGGTAGTAGTACATCTTCTTGTCGGCCAGCCATTCGGATGGCCAGACGCCGGTCAGCCCGTTGCTGCCACCGGTGAAGGCATCCCACTGGTAGCAGATCGCCCAGGTGATCTGGGCAAAGGCCAGCGTCAGCATGGCCAGGTACACACCCGACAGGCGGACACAGAACCAGCCGTAGATGAAAGCGCCCAGCGCCGCCAGCGCAGGCGCGACGACCAGCGCCACTTCCATCGGCAGGTTCATGCTGCGCACCAACAGGGCCGCGCCGTAGGCACCCAGCCCGAAGTACGCCGCATGGCCAAAGGAATGCATGCCGGCCGGGCCCATGATGAAGTGCAGGCTGGCCGCAAACAGCACGGCCACCAGCAGGTCGATCAGCAGGACCGTCACATAGGGCGACTGTGCGGTCAGCGCAGGCATCAGGACCAGCAGGGCCAGCAAGGCGGTGCCGCCGAACTTGTAGAAGCGATCAGGCGGCCGCAGGGGCTCCTCGGCGGTGCCGGCATGGCGGCTGGTCGCCTGCGGCCGGCCGAACAGGCCCCAGGGACGGGCCACCAGCACGACGGCCATCACGAGAAACTCCACCACCAGGGTGAGTTTGGAAAACGAAATGCTGACGCCCCAGATTTCCACCAGGCCCAGCCAGATGCAGATGGCCTTCAACTCGGCAATCAGCAGCGCCGCCACATAGGCGCCGGGAATCGAGCCCATGCCGCCGACCACCACGACCACAAAGGCGGCACCGATGATGTTGAGGTCCATCTCGAGATTGGCAGGTTCGCGCGGCAGCTGCAGCGCCCCGCCCAGGCCCGCCAGCAGCGCACCCAGCGCAAACACCGCGGTGAACAGCCAGGCCTGGTTGACACCCAACGCGCTGACCATCTCCCGGTCCTGCGTGGCGGCACGCACCAGCGTCCCCCAGCGGGTTTTGGTCAGCAGCAGCCAGAGCAGGCCGAGAACCACCGGACCGGCAACAATCAGGAACAGGTCATAGGAAGGAAATTGACGGCCAAGGATGGACACTGAACCGGTCAGGCCTGGCGCCCGCGGGCCCAGCAACTCTTCGGGCCCCCAGAACCACAACACCCCGTCCTTGATCACCAGACCCAGCGCAAAGGTGGCCAGCAGCTGGAACAGTTCGGGCGCGCGGTAGATGCGGCGCAGCAGCAGGACTTCGACCAGCGCACCAAGCACACCGACGGCCAGCGCAGCCAGCAGCAGGGCCGGCCAGAAGCCGACCGTGCCGCCCAGGGTGGCCACCAGCGAATAGGCCACATAAATGCCGACCATGAAAAATGAGCCGTGCGCGAAGTTGACGATGCGCGTCACGCCAAAAATCAGCGACAGTCCGGCAGCCACCAGAAACAGCGACGACGCACCGGCCAGACCGTTGAGCAACTGGACGACAAAGCCTGAAAAGCTCATGAATTACCTTTTTTTACGGGAAGAGACAGCCCCTTGCAGGCGGCATGACAGGCATGGGCCGCCGTGCAGGAGTCCATCGCCGGCGACACCTGCGGCCGGCACCCGCGCGCAAGCCGCGGGACCGAACCTGGTTTCGCCGTGCGCCAGCCTGCTCAGTCGGCGGGACGCAGCTTCTTGATTTCTGCGGCTGAAGGCTGGAATTTCGCGCCGTCCATGTAACGGTAGTCCACCATCACACCCTTGCCACCCTCGTTTTTAGTACGCCCGACATAGGCGCCCATGGTGGACTGGTGGTCTTCAGGACGGTAGACCACGGGACCAAAAGGCGTGCTGACCTTCAGGCCGCTGAAGGCCGCGATCATCTTTTCGGTCTCCGTGGACTTGGCTTTTTTCATGCCTTCGGCCAGCGACTTGATGGCGCTGTAGCCCACCACGGAACCCAGGCGCGGGTAGTCCTTGTACTTGCCGTGGTAAGCCAGAAAGAAGGCCTTGTGCTCGGGCGTCTGGATGCCGTACCACGGATAACCGGTGACCAGCCAGCCGTTGGGCGTCTCGTCCTTCAGAGGATCCAGGTATTCGGGTTCGCCGGTCAGCAGGCTGACGACTTCGCGGCCCTGGAACAGGCCGCGGGTGTTGCCCTCACGCACGAACTTGGACAGGTCGGCACCGAAAAGCACATTGAAGATGGCGTCCGGCTTGGCATCGGCCAGGGCCTGCACCACGCTGCCGGAGTCCACCTTGCCCAGGGGCGGTGCCTGTTCGGCGACGAACTCCACATCGGGCTGCGCCTCTTTCAGCAGCTTCTTGAAGCTGGCGGCCGCAGACTGGCCGTATTCATAGTTGGGGTACACGACAGCCCAACGCTTTTTCTTCATCGCGGCCGCATCGGGCACCAGCATGGCCACCTGCATGTAGGTGGAAGCGCGCAGGCGGTAGGTGTAGCGGTTGCCGTTTTGCCAGACGATCTTGTCGGTCAACGGCTCAGCCGCAAGAAAGAAAAATTTCTTCTGCTTCGCGAAGTCCGTCAGCGCCAGACCGATGTGCGAGAGAAAGGAGCCTGTGAGCACATCCACCTTTTCGCGCGACACCAGCTCCTCGGCAGCACGGACCGCATCACCGGGGTTGGCATTGTCGTCACGGACAATCAACTCGACCTTCTTGCCGTTGATGCCGCCGCCGGCATTGATTTCCTCGACAGCCAGTTCCATCCCCTTCTTGTAGGGCTCGAGAAAGGCGGGCTGGGCCTTGTAGCTGTTGATCTCGCCGATCTTGATGACCCCCTGCGCGTGGGCGGTCCCCAGCGAGGCCATCAGACCCAGAAAAGTCATGGTGCCCAGCATCTTGTATTGCATCTTCATAAAAAACTCCTGCTTGTCGTGGATCGGAATGGTTGGTGAGGAGCGCCGCTTACCGGAGCCCGTCCTCGCCCTTGATGTCGTGGACTTGCAAGCCGCCCACGCGCGGTAGTGGTCGGCCGCTGTCTGTGACGACGACAGCAACCACAATTTCATTGGGACGCGGTGCATCGGCGACACGCGCCTCCATGGCGTCAAAATGGCTGCGCACAAAAGCCGCGTCCTTGTGTCCGAGCGGAACGTCGATCGCGGTACCCAGGCCGCCCCGCTTCTTGCTGGAAGGCACGAGGGCCGCACCCTTTTCGACTGCCAGACGCAAGGGCGCACCCAGTTTGGGATGCAGGATGGCTGCGGCATGCTCCAGTTCTCCGGCCTCGCCGACAATCGCCGCCTTGCCGTAACTTTGCGCCTGGCCAGGCGAAATGCCCAGCGCCTGCACACATTTGGCGCCCAGCAGCCCGCCCAGCTCTTCCCCGATGGCGATCAGCTCGTCGAGGTTCTCGACGTACTTGCCGGCAAACGGATTGGCGATCACCGCCATGGCCAGCGCCCGCCTTGTCGGCGGATTGACTACTTGGCCCATTTCCATCCGGGTCTCGTCGACCTGGACAATGATTTTTCTGATTGTGGCTGTCATGTTGTGGTCCTTGCGTGTTGTTGTGTCGATGGCGCCTCAGCGCAGGCCGTCCCACTTGCTGATGGCCTGGGCAGCCAGCCCACCCACCCGCGCATGGACACGGGGACCGGTACTCATGGCAAGAATAAAGACGATTTCGTCCGGCAGGGGGGCGCCGGGAATGCGAACTTCAATGGCATCGAAATGGCTGCGCACGTAGGCGGCATTGATGTGTGTCATCGGCACATCCAGCGCCGTGCCGGGCCCGCCCACTTTCTTGGTGGAAGGCACGATGGAGAGGGCATTGCCAGGGCGTCCGGATTTTTCCTCGCCCTGCCCTTTGGCATAAGCCGCAGCATCACCCTTCCAGCCCAGCAGTTCCCGCATTGCGTAACCGCCAGGGACATGCCAGAGCGCACCGTGCTCGAGCTCGCCCGCCGCACCGACGATCGCCCCCTTGCCATAACCCTCGATACGGTCCGCCGGCACGTCCATCGCCGCGCGCAGGCGTTCGGCCATGTCGATACCGACGGGTTGAAGCGCCTCCATCATGGGCAGGATGTCGGGCTCGTAGCGCCCAGCAAACGGATTGGTCAGCACGGCAGCAATGGCGCCGCGCATCAGCGGCACCGGGGCGACCGGGCCGAACTCGTGCCAGATCTGCTCCACATGCGTAAAGATGCGTCGTATTTCAATCATCGGTTTGCGTCCATCCATTTCATTAAGCAAATACTGAACCAACTTGCATGCCCCGGCCGTCTGCATACCGGTTTTCCAGGGCAAGCGCGTCCGCCGCACCGGTGGTCATCACCTGATTCTGGCAAACCAGCGCTGCCGACCAGATCAGGCCCGCACCGCGCAAGGCCCGCGCGCGCTTCAGGCCCGCCCGCAAGGCCTGCTGCACCAGCGCCGGCTCCAGCGGCGGCACATCGACTGTGACGGGAATGGCGCCGAGGTCGCAATCATCCTTCAATTCGCAGGCCGGCCTGCGCCGGATGCGGGTATCGCGCAGATCGACCGCATTGGCAATCACGGTGGCCGCCGCATCGGCCTCGGACGCGGTGCGTGCGAGAACCGTGACGCTGTCGGCGATGCCGAGTGAAAAACTGCGGCCGCGCCAGCCGCTGGTGGCCACGCCGCGCACGGGCAGCACACTGGCCACCTCGAACTGGCCATCGGTCTGCACCCCCTCAAGAATTTCGTCCATACTCAGCCGCGAAAGGTCAGCGTAAAGGCCTATGCGCACCGACTGGGAAGGCGTGAGATGCAGGGCGATGTCGCCGCCATTGTTGACCCAGGCACGCGTCACGCCGCTGACGGCGTAACAGGCCACCAACTCCTGCGCCACGGCGCCGGCCACCGCGGCCATCGGGGTGATGAAACTGCTTTTATATGGCTGACAGGCATGCCACATGCGCCTGGCAACCGGGCCCCGCACCGGGCATTCGCCGCGCACGGGAAGCCGCAGGAAGACCAGCTCCTGCACCAGTTCATCCAGGATGCCGCGAAAACGCAGCCAGGCATCGGTGTGCGCCAGCTCCAGCGCCTCGGCACTGCCGCTTGCCCCAATGACGATGTCCATCGGACCGTGCTGGAAATGCCAGCGGCCGTCGGGCAGTAGCGTGCGCTGGGCATCCATGCGTCGCCTGCCTCAACCCAGCAATGGCGGCCGCGCGAGCGGCCATGGATTGGCGGCGGGCAAGGGCACCCACTTGCGGGACGTGGGCGCACCTTCGTTGTGCCAAGCACCCCGGCGCAGTGCATCTTCCAGCGTGCGCACATGGTCCATGTGACCGCCCAGCGCACGGTAATCGTCGAGCTTCATGCTGAATTCAATGGGTGCGACGATGGCCGGTGTGGGCACGGTGCCGAAGCTGTTGTCCGGCATGCGCATGACGTCGGCCATCACGGTGATCCCGCCGCCCGGCCAGATATAGGCGGGCGCCCCGCCGCAGGTGACATTGACCAGCGCGTCCTTGATGGCACGCGTCAGCAAAACCGGGTTTTCCGTGACCCCGGCACGCAGGCTGCCGCCGGCGCCACCCAGGAAAAGCACAGTCGTCAGCGAAGGCTCGCAGTTTTCGCCGATGCGCTCGACAATGCGGCGCACCTCTTCGGGCATGTCCTGCTCCACCGGCTGGAGTTTGTCGTCAAGGACATACCAGCTCGCGTGCTCGCCGGTGGTCGATGTCATGAGCAGTCGCAGGCCGGGCCAGGCCGCCCCGGCATCCCAGCTTTCAATGATGGCCAGCGGATCGGCGATGTCCGTGCCGCCCCACCCTGTTCCGGGGTTGGCCACCTGGAAATAACGTCCCGGCGTGGATTTGCGGCCCCGCATCCTGATTCCCGAGGGACGCATGTCCAGGCAGCGGCCGGCCTGGTGCTCGGTCAGCACACCGGTGATGTGATCGTCGACCACCACCACCTCGTCAAGCTTGCCGAAAAACTGCTTCGCAAAAATGCCGATGGTGGCCGAGCCACAGCCCACACGCATGCGCTTTTCTTCCACCCCGTTGACGATGGGTGCGCGGCCGGCCTGGATCAGGATCTGGGAACCGCCGTCAATCGTGAGTTCGGCCGGCTGCTTGTTGCCCAGCGCCATCATCATCTCGACCGTCACGCGACCCTCTTTCTTGCTGCCTCCGGTCAGGTGATGCACGCCACCGAGCGACAACATCTGGGAGCCATACTCCGCCGTGGTCACATGGCCCACGACTTCGCCCTTGCAGCGCACATTGGCCTGCTCTGCGCCGAGGAAGCGGTCGGTATCTATCTTCACCTTGAGGCTACAGTAGCTGAAGATGCCTTCGGTGACCACCGTCACCATGTCAACGCCAGCCGCCCTGGACGACACGATGAAAGGCGCCGGTTTGTAGTCGGGGTAGGTCGTCGAGGAGCCCACGCCGGTGACGAACACCTCGTCGGCCAGCAGCAGGTCACCGCTCCAGGATGTTTCGTCCGGGGAGGCCTCCGGCAATGCGGCCGGATCAGGCATGCCCGCGACGGAGGGACGGGCAGTGAACGGCACGAGCACAGGCTCGCCACCGTCCAGGGTGCGGCGCAGCAACAGCACGGGATCAACACGAACCAGCGTACCGCCCTGGTTGGCATACCGGTCGCAGGCGCCGCTGCGGCCGTCGGAAATCTGGCACAACACCGGACAGGCGTTGCATTCAATCTTCTCGCTGTTCATCCGCTCGCTGCGCGGCCGGGCCTTTTCCAGGACCTGGGGAAGCCCCGGGGAATCCATGCCTGGTAATCCGTCCGTTTTTGTATGCTCGGTCATCGTGTTTGCCTTCGTCCTGCCGGTCATCCCGCGCGCCACTCCAGATGTAGCGCTTGCTCAACTTTAATGTTGCACTTGCTACATTTGAAATCAATGTAGCGCATACGCATGGCCGGTGCAATAGTGTTTACACGTCAAATCCGGAATTTCTCAAAAAAATGTTATGGGCACTACATTTAAATGTTGCGTTCACTACATTTGTATGGCACATTGATGCCATCGACCGCCGGCGACCTTCCCGGCAGACCCCCTCAAGGACCTCATGACCCACGTCGTCACCGATGCCTGCATCAAATGCAAATACACGGATTGTGTGGACGTCTGTCCGGTCGACTGTTTCAAGGAGGGGCCCGACTTTCTGGTGATCGATCCCGACGAGTGTATTGACTGCGCCGTGTGTATTCCCGAGTGTCCGGTCAACGCCATTTACGCCGACGCGGACACGCCCCCGCAGTTCGAACCCTTTTTCGAGCTCAACCAGCGCCTCGCCAGACAATGGCCCACCATTTCCAGGCGCATTGCGCCCCTGGCGACGGCGGAGCAATGGAAAGACAAAACCGGTAAGCTGGCGAGCATCCATCTCGACGGCTGAACCACTCACCCCGAACCTCCAGCCCCTACATTCACCACCATGAGCGCCTTCAACGAAGAACGAGTCCTGTCCGTCCACCACTGGACCGACCGCCTGTTTACCTTCACCACCACCCGCGACCAGTCGCTGCGCTTCAGCAACGGCCATTTCACGATGATAGGCCTGCGGGTCAACGACAAGCCGCTGCTGCGGGCCTACAGCATCGTGAGCCCCAACCACGAGGAACATCTGGAGTTTCTGAGCATCAAGGTGCCCGACGGCCCCCTGACGTCGCGGCTTCAGCACATCAAGGTGGGCGACACCATCATCGTCGGGCGCAAACCGACCGGCACCCTGGTGATCGACTACCTGCTTCCCGGCAAACGGCTGTACCTGCTGTCCACCGGAACCGGTCTGGCGCCCTTCATGAGCATCATCCGCGACCCGGCAACTTACGAACAGTTCGAGCAGATTGTTCTGGTGCATGGCGTGCGGCAGGCCGACGAGCTGGCCTACCACGACCTGGTCGTGGACCATCTGCCGCAGCACGAATTTCTCGGCGAGATGGTATCCAGGCAGCTGCTGTATTACCCGACCGTGACGCGCGAGAGCTACCGCAACATGGGCCGCGTCACCGACCTGATGGAAACCGGCAAGATGTTTGAAGACCTGAAGTTGCCCCCGCTGGATCCCGCGAAGGACCGCGTCATGATCTGCGGCAGTCCGGGCATGCTCAAGGACCTGAAACACATGCTCGAGAAACGCGGCTTTGTGGAGGGCAACACCTCCAGACCCGGCGACTTTGTGATCGAACGCGCGTTTGCCGAACAATAATATGGCCCCCACGCTTCTCGCTTCGCGTAGTACGCTGCCCCCCGAGGGGGCGCTGCGCCTTCGGCCCGGCAAAGCCGGCTCCGCGGCCCCAGCGGGCGAAGAGAAGACCTCCACGCGTATCGCCTGCTAGCTGACGCCATGGCCACCAAAACCACATCCCCACGCTCGGCGACTGCCCGGCTCGCCTCAGCAAAGCGGCCGGGTGTGCGGGAGCAGGCCGCACAAACCACGCGCGACAACATCCTGCGTGCCGCCACCAAGGTCTTTGCGCGGTATGGTTACGAGGGCGGCAGCGTAGAAAAAATCTCGCAGTCGGCCAAGTCCTTCGACCGGATGATTTACTACTACTTCGGGAGCAAGGAAGGCCTGTTCATCGAAGTACTGGAAGACATGTACCGCCGGATGAACGATGCCGAGCTGGAGCTTGACCTTGACCTGGAGCAGCCGGTGGAGTCGCTCAAGGAAGTCATCCGTTTTGTCGTGACCTATTACAGCAAGAACCCCGAGTTCATCACGCTGCTCAACACGGAAAACCTGCACCGCGGCAAACACATCGCCAAGTCCATGCGCGCCCGGGAGTACTCGTCACCCGCGATTGCGATCATCCAGAAGTTGCTGGAAAGCGGCGTGAAGAAAAAGGTGTTTCGCGCTGACATCTCCGCACGAAATGTGTACCTGCTGATCGCGGCGACCGGCTACTTCTACATTTCCAACCGCCACACGCTGTCGGCCTTCCTCGGGGAAGACCTGCAGACTCCCGAGGCCCTGGCCGCCTGGCAGGCTTTCATCACCAGCACCGTGCTGCGCACCGTGATGCTCAACCCCTGACGCGCCCGCGCTGGCGGCGGACATTCCCACCCACGACCTTTGAGAGGGCAAACAACATGGCAGAAGCTGTATCGACCGGAAAATCCGGAAAAGTGGTGATCAAAAACATCGGCCTGCTACTGTCCGGGGACATCGACAAACCCATCCTGGACGCCGACACGATTGTCGTGAACGATGGGCTGATCGTCGCCGTTGGCAAGGCCAAGGACTGCAACACCGAGGGCGCGCAGACCGTCATCGATGCGCACCAGACCTGCGTCTGCCCCGGCCTGATCGACAGCCATGTCCATCCCGTGTTCGGGGACTGGACGCCGCGGCAAAACCAGATCGGCTGGATTGACTCCACGATGCACGGCGGCGTCACCACCATGATTTCAGCCGGCGAAGTGCACCTGCCCGGCCGCCCCAAGGACATCGTCGGGCTCAAGGCCCTGGCCATCACCGCGCAGCGGGCTTTCGACAACTTCCGCCCCGGCGGCGTCAAGGTGCTGGCCGGCGCTCCCATCATCGAAAAGGGCATGGTCGAGCAGGACTTCAAGGAGCTGGCCGAGGCCGGCGTCACGCTGCTCGGTGAAGTCGGCCTGGGCTCGGTCAAGGCCGGCTACGAAGCCAGGGAAATGGTGGCCTGGGCCCGCAAGTACGGCATCCAGAGCACCATCCACACCGGTGGCCCGTCGATTCCCGGCTCCGGCCTGATCGACAAGGACGTGGTGCTCGAAGCCGACGCCGACGTGATCGGCCACATCAACGGCGGCCACACCGCCCTGTCCGAGCAGCATGTCTGCGAACTCTGTGAAAAGTCCTCGCGCGCCATCGAGATCGTGCACAACGGCAACGAGAAGGTCGCCATCGCGGCGGCGCAGGCCGCGCTGCAGCTCAAATGCCCGCATCGCGTGATCCTCGGCACGGACGGGCCTGCCGGCTCCGGCGTGCAGCCGCTGGGCATGTTGCGGCTGATCGCCCTGCTGTCCAGCCTGGGCAATATCCCGGCCGAACTGGCCTTCTGTTTTGCCACCGGCAACACGGCGCGTATCCGCCAGCTCAACTGCGGCCTGATCGAGGTCGGCCGCGATGCCGACTTCGTGTTCATGGACAAGGCCCAGCATTCGTCCGGCCTGAACCTGCTCGACAGCGTGCAGCGCGGCGATATTCCCGGTGTGGGCATGGTGATGATTGACGGCATCGTGCGCAGCGGCCGCAGCCGCAACACGCCGCCGGCCACGGAAATCCCCAGCGTCGTCACCCCGGCCTGAGCGCCGGCACCCCGCATGGCTCACCTGCCGTCGCCTACCAAGGAAGAGCTTGCCCGGCTCGAGCCCCTGGCGCAGCTCGGCCTGCCCGATATTTTTGTGGTCTCCACGCGCCAGCAGGCCGATGAGGCCTTCCAGTCACTGGCGAGCAGCGCCGTGCTGGGTTTTGACACCGAATCCAAACCCACCTTCTTCCGGGACCAGGTATCCGAAGGCCCGCATGTAGTGCAGTTTTCCACCCTGCACAAGGCCTGGGTGTTCCAGTTGCATGACGCAGGATGCCGCGACACCGTGTCGGCCCTGCTCGAGCTGGAAACGGCAGCCAAGGTGGGCTTCGGGCTGGCCGGCGACCACCAGCAGATCCGGCGCACGCTGGGTGTCTCGCCGCGCAATGTGCTGGACCTCAACGCGGTGTTCAGGAGTCGCGGCTACGCGAAGGAGCTCGGTGTCCGCGGCGCGGTCGCCGTGGTGTTCAACCGGCGTTTCATCAAGTCGAGAAAAGCCACCACCTCGAACTGGGCCAATCGGCAGCTGACGGACAGCCAGATCGTGTATTCGGCCAACGACGCCTGGGCGGCGATCCAGGTCTTTCACGCGCTGGGCCTGCCACCGCCGCAGGCCTGAGAGACTCAGGCGTAGATGAATTGCTGCCTGAAGGCGGCGCAGAACTGCGGGCTGCCGCCCATCGACAGGGTCAGCGTGTACCAGCGGTCGCCCGCATCCTCTTCCTGCTCCTGCAGGTTGAAGTCCCACTCCCCGCCATCGTCCAGCGGCGCCTGCAGGCCCGGGAAAGCCGAATGCGCCCACTCCAGCACCTGCACGATTTCCGTGCGCACAGCCGCCACCTGGTCGGGCCGGACAGACGCCATCGCGTCGAAAGTCCCCACGCCCTGCGCGTCTTCGCTGTAATCGAACTCGAGGAAATGCAAAGTGAGCTTCAGGACGATGCGTCCTGTCCGCCCGCACTTTCCGCAATTGCCTCGGGGGCAGCGGCGGGCCTGGCCGTGCGGTGCCCCTCTTTGGCGAGCAGTTCGAGGTAAAACGCAGCGCCGCCTTCCGCGGCAATGGCGTCGATCAAGCCCATGATGGTCGCAAAATGCACCTCGGTGGCGTTGTCCGCGCTGGTGCCGAAACGGCAGTCGAAATCCCAGTAGTCCACACCCGCAGGCAGCGGCACCCGGCGCTGCCTTTTGACGTATTTGCGGATTTCGTGCTTGACGGCGTCGAGCACGCGATCCCGGTTTTTGCCTTCGATGTTGAGCTGGAATGTCTTTTTCACGCTTGCCTTTCGAGGGGGTCTGGTATCAGCCCGGACGGACGTGATTCGCAAGCCTTCGATTATGCGGCCCCGGCGGCGGCCCCTTGTGGCGCAACAGCTTAAACTGGGCCTTTGCCGCCGCCCCCTCACAAAGCCCTATTTCATGCCATTTTCTTCCCTGGGCCTGTCCCCCGCCCTGCTGCACGCCGTCAGCACCAAGGGTTATCTGGCGCCCACACCGATCCAGACCGCCGCGATTCCCGCCATCCTGCAGGGCCGTGATGTGCTGGGGTCGGCGCAAACCGGCTCGGGCAAGACGGCGGCCTTTGTGCTGCCGCTGCTGCAGCAACTGCTGCCCGGCCCGCACGAGAAGCCGCGCAGGGTACGCGCGCTGGTGCTGGTTCCGACACGCGAACTCGCGGCGCAGGTCGGCGAAACCGTCCGCAGCCTGGCGCAGCAGCTGCCCCAGGCCCTGAAGGTCGCGACCGTGTTTGGGGGGGTGTCCATCAACCCGCAGATGATGAATCTGCGCGGCGGGGCCGACATCGTGGTCGCCACCCCCGGCCGCCTGCTGGATCTGGTGGACCACAACGCGCTGGTCCTGTCCGGCGTCAGCATGCTGGTACTCGACGAGGCCGACCGGCTTTTCGAGCTCGGTTTTGTCGACGAGCTCGGGCGCATCCTCTCCCTGCTCGCGCCGCAGCGCCAGAACCTGTTTTTTTCGGCCACCCTGCCGCCCGCCGTGTTGGCCCTCGCGCAGACGCTGCTGCGCGAGCCGGTCCGTATCGAAGTCCTGTCCGGGCCGGAACAGGCACCCGACATCGTGCAGCGGGCCATTGCCGTCGACGCCGGCCGGCGCACCCAGCTGCTGCGCCACCTGATCCAGACCAACGGCTGGCGCCGGGTACTGGTCTTCGTGGCCACCAAACACGCGGCCGAAATCGTGGCCGACAAGCTGCGCAAGGTGCGGATCAACGCCGAGCCTTTCCATGGCGAACTGAGCCAGGGCAAACGCACGCAGGTGCTGGCCGACTTCAAGGCCTCGCGGCTCAAGGTGGTGATCGCCACCGATGTGGCGGCCCGCGGCCTGGACATTGCGCAGCTGCCGGTGGTGGTGAACTACGACCTGCCGCGTTCGGCGGTGGAGTATATCCACCGCATCGGCCGCACCGGCCGCGCCGGAGAAAGCGGCGTCGCCCTGAGTTTTGTCAGCGCAGGCACGCTGGCCCACTGGCGCCTGATCGAAAAACGCCAGCAGCTGAGCCTGGCGCTCGAGCAGATCGAAGGTTTTGAACCGGTGCCGATGGAACCGTCGCCAGACGACGCTGGCGGCCCGCCTTCGACGGGCGGCATCAAGGGCAAACGCCCCAGCAAGAAAGACAAACTCCGGGCCGCTGCCGCGCGCGGAGACTAGGCGTTTTCAGTGACCAGCGCCGTTGACGCTGGTGATCGCATACCCTTTTTCGGCAATTTGCTGCTCGGGGCGGGGAATCGAATACTGGCTGATCTTCTCGGCGCTGGCGCCCATTTCCACGGCGCGGGCTTCGGACTCCCAGTCGCTGTTCGTGGCCTCCTCGGGAATCACCCGTCCTTCGGGCACAGCGAGGTAGGAAAACTGGCGATTGGCTTCGGCCCGGCGGTAAATGTCGACACGCATGAGGTCTCCTTGGCAGGTGGCTGAGTCCTCCACCTTACCCCCGGCCAGCGCCTGCCTGCAGGAAAGTCCCTGCTTGTTACCCGGACTCCCGCTGCCCGGGCCGGTCCGGCACGGCTGCCAGGCCCCGGAGCCGGGCTTCAGATGCTCTCTTTTTGATAGCTTATGGCGCTGACCCATCAAGGGCTGGAGCCGTTTTTTTCATAAATAACAAGCGCCGGGCGCCCCGGCCCCGTGCAGCGCAGACACGCAGGTGACGCCCTCGCCGCCGCACTGGCGATAAGCTGCCACGCAAGCCTTTCCCTCCCCATCCCCCACAGCCAGGAGTCCGCCATGAACGATCTTTTTTCCCTCCAGGGCCGCACGGCACTGATCACCGGCGGTTCGCGCGGCATCGGCCGCATGATTGCCGCCGGCTTCCTGGCGCAGGGTGCGCGGGTCTACATCTCCGCGCGCAAGGCCGCAGCCTGCGACCAGACCGCCAGGGAACTGGCCAGCCAGGGCCACTGCGTGTCGCTGCCAGCCGATGTCTCGACGCTCGAAGGGGCCAGGGGCCTGGCCGCGGCCTACGGCGCGCACGAGCCGCAGCTCGACATCCTGGTCAACAACGCCGGCGCCGCCTGGGGCGCCCCGTTTGACGAGTTTCCCGAAAGCGGCTGGGACAAGGTGATGGACTTGAACCTCAAGACGCCCTTCTTCCTGACGCAGGCCCTGATCACGGCCCTGCGCAAGTCCGGCGAGCAGCGCCCCGCCAAGGTCATCAACATTGCCTCCATCGACGGCATTTCCGTCAACCCCATGGAAACCTATTCCTATGCGGCCAGCAAGGCCGGCCTGATCCAGCTGACCCGGCGCATGGCTCTGCGCCTGATCCAGGACAACATCGTGGTCAGCGCGATTGCCCCCGGCGCCTTTGCCTCGGACATGAACAAGGACGCCCGCGACCACGGCGAGGCGGTCGCCGCTCGCATCCCGGCCGGCCGCGTGGGGCAGGATGCCGACATGGCCGGCGCCGCCATCTACCTAGCCTCGCGGGCCGGGGACTATGTGGTCGGCTCCACGCTGGTGGTCGACGGCGGCGTGACCCACGCACGCTAAAAGGCCTGCCGGCATCCGCCGGCTTTTTTTCTGACAAAAACCTGACGCGATCACCGTCCTCACCCCCCGGCAAAGAACGGCTTCGCCTGCGTGTTTTTCCTCCGATAGCCCGGCACGTAAAACTACCTAAGTCCTAACCCGCTCACGCGCTACAACACGACTCGTTAGCATCCAGTTCTCTGTGACGGGCCTGTGCGCCCGCCACTTCAATGTCTGTAGCCGGAGAGCAATTTGTCAGCGGAGTTCATTCTTGAAACGCGTGGGTTGACCAAGGAATTCAAGGGATTCGTGGCCGTCAACCAGGTGGACCTGAAGGTCCAGCGCGGCCATATCCACGCGTTGATCGGCCCCAACGGCGCGGGTAAAACCACTTTCTTCAACCTGCTGACCAAATTCCTGCACCCGACCACCGGCACCATCCTGTTCAACGGCAAGGACATCACGACCGAAAAGCCGGCGCAGACGGCCAGGCGCGGCATTGTCCGTTCCTTCCAGATCTCGGCGGTGTTTCCGCACATGACCGTGCTGGAAAACGTGCGCGCGGCGCTGCAGCGCAACCTCGGCACCTCGTTTCATTTCTGGAAAGCCGAAAGCACGCTGTTCCCCCTGCATGAACGCGCCCGCCAGCTGCTGGCCGAGGTAGACCTGCAGGACTTCGCCGACGAACTGACCGTCAACCTGCCCTACGGCCGCAAACGCGCGCTGGAGCTGGCTACCACGCTGGCGCTCGAGCCCGAGCTGATGCTGCTGGACGAACCCACCCAGGGCATGGGCCACGAAGACGTGGACCGCGTGACCCAGCTGATCAAGAAGGTCTCCGCCGGACGCACCATCCTGATGGTGGAGCACAACATGAACGTGGTCTCGTCGATTGCCGACCGCATCACGGTGCTGCAGCGCGGCGCCATCATTGCCGACGGTCCCTATGCCGACGTATCGAAAAACCCGCTGGTGATCGAGGCCTACATGGGCACCGCCAACACCGAACTGCAGGGAGCCCACTGATGTCCAAGGAACTCCTGAAAATAGAGAACCTGCACGCCTGGTATGGCGAGTCGCACATCCTGCATGGCGTGAACCTGACCGTGCACGAGGGCGAGGTGGTCACGCTGCTGGGCCGCAATGGCGCCGGTCGCACCACAACCATGCGCGCCATCGTCGGCCTGACCGGTTCGCGCAAGGGCTCGATCCGCATCAACGGTGAAGAAACCATCAAGCTGGCGCCGCACAAGGTGGCGCACCTGGGCGTGGGTTACTGCCCTGAAGAACGCGGCATCTTCGCCAGCCTGACCGCCGAGGAAAACCTGATGCTGCCGCCCACGCTGGCACCGGGCGGCATGAGCATCGACGAAATCTACGGCATGTTTCCCAACCTGAAGGAACGCGCGTCCAGCCCCGGCACGCGTCTGTCGGGCGGCGAGCAGCAAATGCTGGCGGTGGCCCGCATCCTGCGCACCGGTGCGCGCCTGCTGCTGCTCGACGAAATCTCCGAAGGCCTGGCGCCCGTCATCGTGCAAAAGCTCGCCGAAATGATTCTCACGCTCAAGGCCAAGGGTTACACCATCGTGCTGGTCGAGCAGAACTTCCGTTTCGCCGCGCCGCTGGCCGACCGCTTTTACGTGATGGAGCACGGCACCATCGTGAAACAGTTTGCGCAGAACGAGCTGACCCAGAACATGGGCATGCTGCAGGAATACCTCGGTGTCTGACCGTCATCCGGCCAGCCCTTCCCCTCTTTTTTCCCTTTTTCCGCTTTCGACCACAACCCAAGGAGACCCCATGAAACTCAAAACCCTCGTCGCCGCACTGGCCATCGGCTTTGCCGCCGCCGCCTCCGCGCAGAACACCGGCCCCGTCAAGATCGGTTTCATCACCGACATGTCCAGCCTGTACGCCGACATCGACGGCCCGGCCGGCGGTGAAATGATCAAGTGGGCGGCGCAGGACTTCGGCGGCAAGGTGCTGAACCGTCCGATCGAAGTGCTGACCGCCGACCACCAGAACAAGGCTGACGTGGCCAGCTCCAAGGCCCGCGAGTGGATGGACAAGGACGGTCTGTCCATGCTGATCGGCGGCACCAATTCGGGCACGGCACTGGCCATGGCCAAGATCGCCGAGGAAAGAAAGAAACCCTTCATCGCCATCGGCCCCGGCTCGGCCCGCCTGACCAATGAAGCCTGCTCGCCTTACACCGTGCATTACGCCTACGACACCGTGGCCCTGGCCAAGGTGGCCGGCGGCGCCCTGGTGAAGTCCGGTGCCAAGAACTGGTTCTTCCTGACGGCTGACTATGCTTTCGGTTATTCGCTCGAAGGTGATGCCTCGACCGTGGTCAAGGCCAACGGCGGCACCGTCGCCGGGGCCGTGCGCCATCCGCTCAATGCGTCGGATTTCTCGTCCTTCCTGCTGCAGGCGCAATCGTCCAAGGCCCAGGTGCTGGCGCTGGCCAATGCCGGCGGCGACTTCACCAACGCCATGAAAGCGGCGAAGGAATTCGGCATCAACAAGACCATGAAGGTTGCCGGCCTGCTGGTGTTCATCAACGACGTGCACAGCCTGGGCCTGGCCAACACCGAAGGTCTGCAATTGGCCGACAGCTGGTACTGGAACCAGGACGATGCGTCGCGCAAGTTTGCCAAGCGCTTCTTCGACAAGTACAAGCGCATGCCTTCGAGCCTGCAGGCCGCCGACTACTCTGCCGCAACGAACTACCTGAAGGCCGTGCAGACCGCCGGCACGACGGACGGTGACAAGGTCATGGCCACGCTCAAGGGCATGAAGATCGACGACTTCTACAACAAGGGCCAGATCCGCGCCGACGGCCGCATGATCCACGACATGTACCTGTTCCAGGTCAAGTCGGCCAAGGAATCGACCACGCCATGGGACTACTACAAAACCGTGGCCAAGATCCCTGGTGACCAGGCTTTCACCACGGTCGCCGAGTCCAAGTGCGCCCTGCTCAAGAAGTAAGCTGATTCCGAAGTGGCCGGCCGCAGCGC
>ERZ1292640.219-Hain-H43-02um-R1-219-length-45791-cov-43_pt1 | contig 28100 bp, 28 predicted proteins | sample MGYA00564404_ERZ1292640 | MGnify/ENA primary metagenome ERZ1292640 (study PRJEB36523, sample SAMEA6512636) | groundwater metagenome | collected 2019-01-08 | study: AquaDiva: Metagenomics assemblies of 32 groundwater samples | reverse complement strand
GTACGAGTCCAGGGACGGCACGCGCATCCCGATGTTCGTGCTGCATCGCAAGGGGTTGAAGCTCGACGGCTCGCACCCGCTCCTGCTGTCGGGCTACGGAGGCTTCAACATCAGCATGACACCGGGCTTCCGGGAACTGACGGCAGTGTGGGTCGAGCGCGGCGGTGTGTACGCCGAGCCCAACCTGCGCGGCGGCGGCGAATTTGGCGAGGTCTGGCACCGGGCGGGCATGCTGGCCAACAAGCAGAACGTCTTCGACGATTTCATCGCCGCCGCCCAGTGGCTGGTAAAGAGTGGTTACACCAGCCCGTCACGGCTGGCCATTTACGGCGGCAGCAACGGCGGGTTGCTGATGGGAGCGGCGCTGACGCAGCGGCCCGACTTGTTCGGCGCCGTCGTCTGCCGCTACCCGCTGCTCGACATGGTCCGCTACCACAAGTTCTTCATCGCCCGGTTCTGGGTCTCCGAGTACGGCTCCTCGGAAGATACCGGGCAATTCAAATACCTGTACGCCTATTCTCCCTATCACCGGGTGAAGCCTGGCGAGAAGTACCCGGCGGTGCTGTTCGTCACCGGCGACGCCGACACGCGGGTGGCGCCGCTGCACGCCCGCAAGATGGCCGCGCTCGTCCAGGCTTCGACCGGCTCGGACCGCCCGGTGCTGCTCAAGTATGAGGTCAAGGCCGGCCACTCGGGCGGGATGCCGGTCACCAAGCGGGTGGACGACCTGGCCGACGAGCTGGGCTTCATGCTCTGGCAGACCGGCGACGGCGCTACGCGAACAGCTCGCTGAGAGGGATCTGGAGGCCGGGCAGCAGGTCGCCGCCGTCGAGGGTTTCGCTGCCTGTCACGGTGCGCACCGGCGCGTTGGGCGTAAGCACCAGCACGGCGCGCTCCTCGGGCAGAACCAGCCAGGCGAGCCTGGCGCCGTTGGCGAAGTACTCATCCATCTTGCGCAGCAGCTCGGAGACGGAATCGTCGGGCGAGCGGACCTCGACCACCAGGTCCGGGGCGCGGTCGAGGTAGCCAGTCTCGACTGGGACGGGGCCTAGGAGGACACTCACGTCGGGCAGAAAGAAGCGCGGCCGTCCTCCGACGGTGAGCCGGCAACGGACCTCGGTAAACACTCGGCCGATGGCGTTCGCCTTCAGGTAGTTGAAGAGAAGCGCCACAAACACAGACTGGATCGAGGAATGAGGCAAGTTCCCCACGTTCAGCTCCACCACTTCGCCGTTCACGTACTCCGAGTGTTCGTAGGTGGGATTGGAGAGGTACTCTTCGAGCGACAGGGTCTTGACCGCCGTGCCCATACCTTGGAGTCTAGCACGCGCCGTGTGCATCGACTATCATGGCCTAGACGGAGCCCAACGCATGAAACCAGTTCCCCCGGACCAGCAGCAGGCGCTCGTTGAACGGCTCATGAAGGCGTGCGGCGGCGCGTATCCGCCCGCGACCCGGCGCAAGTACTACCTTTCCGGCCCGCAGTGGGCGGCGGCCTACGAGGGCCAGGCGCTGTTCCACGCCCCGACCCGGCAGCCGCTGGGGTTTGAAGAGGTCATCCGGCGCTACGCCGAGATCGGCATCGGCTACTGGGCCACTCACGACACCGACGTCATCCCCGCCGCACTGCTCTGCAAGGAGGAGCAGTGGGCGGTGGTCGAGCGGATCAAGGCGGCGCTGAACAACAACGGCGTCAAGTGCTCGATGGTGACCACCGAGACCTTCTACAGCGCCGTCTGGGCGGCCAGCCCGGCCGCCGACGCCCCCGAAGTGCGCGAGCACGCCAAGTACCGCATGAAGAACACGGTGAAAATCGGCCACGAGCTGGGGGCGGAGTTCGCCGTCTACTGGCCCGGCTCGCTCGGCTACTACGTGCAGGGCGCCATCGAGGAGACCGAGACGCTGCGCTGGTACGCCGGCGGGCTCAACGCCGTCTGCGAGGCCGACATCGCCATGGCCCGGCACCGCGGGCGGCCGACCCTGAAGCACTGCCTGGAGGCCAAGCCCTTTGAGCCGCAGGCGGAGATCCTGCTGCCGACCACCGACGCCATGCTGGCGTTCATCAACTCGGGGCTGCTGACGCATCCGGAAATGGTCGGCGTCAATCCCGAGTACCTGCACGAGCTGATGTGGGGCGGGGCGCCGCGGGCGGCGCTGGCGCGGGCGCTGCTGGCCGGCAAGCTCTGGCACTTCGACATCAACGACGGCTACCGGCTCAAGCACGACGTCGATATCGCCATCGGGCTGGTGAACCCGCTCGACTGGCTCAACGTGCTGGTGCTGCTGCGCAGCCACAACTACAACGGCCCCTTCAACCTCGACTACAAGCCGCCGCGCACCACCAGCAACTGGGGCGTGTTCGCCGTCAGCTTCCCGAGTGCGGTGGACCGCTTCATCACGCTATGGGAGATGGCCGGCGAAGTTCTGACCGACCCGGTGGTCAAGGAAGCGACCGAAGCGCTCAAGGCGGGTGGCGGGGCCGCCGACCCGCGCGACGCCGAGGCGATAACGGCCGCCAACCGCGAGCTGCTGACGCTGCACGAGCTAGTCGCCCACCGTTTGGTGCAGATCCTGCTGGGCCTCCACCGCGGCCGTACGTACAGCGTATAGGCAATGGGATTGGGCCGCACACTCATCGTCTTCGGCGCCTTACTCGCGTTCGCGGCGGGAATTGCCGCCGCTCAGCCACGCAGCCTCCCCGACCCGCAAGTGGTCGCCGCGCGTAACGCGACCGAGGCGCAACTGCAATCCATCGCCATCGTCGAGCGCAAGATCATGGTGCCCATGCGTGATGGCAAGAGAATGGCAGCCGATGTCTACCGTCCGAAGGATACGTCCAGGAAATACCCCGTTATCTTCGTCCGCACCCCGTACAACTTCAACTTCTGGGATGTGCGGCTCGGTGCGCCGCGCGACCTTAGCACGGAATTGCAGGCCGTCAAGCGCGGGTATGCCTTTGTCGAGATGAACGAGCGTGGCCACTTTTTCTCCGAAGGCAACTACGACATCCTCGGCCCGCCCCTGACCGATGGTTCCGATGCCATCTCGTGGATGGCCTCGCAGCCCTGGTCCAACGGCAAGGTCGGCGCCATCGGGTGTTCCTCGACCGCGGAATGGCAGCTTGCCGTCGCCGCGCTCGGGACCCCTGCCTTCACCACGATGATCCCCCAAGGATTCGGCGCCGGCGTAGGACGCGTGGGTCCGTTCTTCGAGCAGGGAAACTGGTATCGCGGCGGAGCCTTCCAGACGCTGTTCGCTGCCTGGATCTATGGGCAGCAAAACCAGGTCCGGCCCATGTTTCCTCCAAACACCCCGCGGGAAGACTTGATCCGTGCTTCGAAGTTGTTCGACCTGGCGCCGCAAATGCCGCGTGTGGATTGGTCGAAGGCGCTTTGGCGCCTGCCCGTGATGGACATCCTCAAGGCGATCGACGCGCCGCGCGGGATCTTCGCCGACCGCATGGAAGTCGCCACCGGCGGCGCCATGATCCAACGGAGTCCGAACGACCCGGCGTGGTACCGCGGCGGCCTGTGGCACGACAACATGCCGATCAACATCCCCGGATTCTGGTTCATGTCCTGGTACGACATATCGACAGGACCGAACCTGGCCGCTTACAACTACGTGCGCAGGACGGCACGGCCGGAGGTCGCCAGCCGGCAATACGCAGTCATCGCGCCCACGACTCATTGCGGCTACAAACGGGCCACCGAGAACACCATCGTCGGCGAGCGGAACGTCGGGGACGCCCGTCTGGACTACGACGCGCTCACCTACGGCTGGTTCGATCACTTCCTGAAAGGGGAGGAGAACGGGATCCTGCAGAAGATGCCCAAAGTCCGCTACTACACGATGGGCATGAACAAGTGGCAGTCGTCGGATACGTGGCCACCCAGCGGCGCGCAGCCTATGACTTTGTTCCTGCGGAGCGGAGGGAAAGCGAACAGCCTGTTCGGCGACGGCGCACTGACCCCGGCCGCGCCGGACCAGGACGCCCCGGACCACTTTACCTACGATCCCATGAACCCGGTTCCCTCCTATGGCGGCAATGTCTGCTGCACGGGCAATGCCATCACGGCCGGCGCCTTTGACCAACGTAAGATGGAGACGCGGGCCGACATTCTGATCTACTCGTCGGAGCCCCTCAAAGAAGGAATCGAGGTGAGCGGGCCCATCGAAGTGACGCTCTATGTATCGTCGGACGTAAAAGACACCGATTTCACAGCGAAGCTGCTCGACGTGTACCCCGATGGCACCGCCTACAACCTGGACGAGACCATCCAACGGCTCCGGTATCGCGAGGGGTACGACAAGCCGCCGGTGTGGATGGAGCGGGGCAACGTGTACAAGGTGATGCTGCCGCCGATGACGACCAGCAATTACTTTGCGGCCGGCCATCGCATCCGCATCGAGGTGTCGAGCAGCAATTTCCCCCGATTCGACCGGAACCTGAACACTGGAGGCAGGAACTACGACGAAACGCAAGGCATCGTGGCCCACAACACGGTGCACCACTCCAAACAGCATCCCTCGCAGATTACCCTCTCGGTGGTGAAGCACTGAGGCAGCCCGCCCCCCAGGGCCCAGTTGCGCAGTGTGATATCGGTGTGATATCATAATGATGTCACAGAAAGGACATTCCATGCTGCGCGAAAAAGAAATCCGAGGATCCTCAGGCTGGCTGCTGCTGTGCCTGCTCTTCCTGGCCCCGTTCGGTGAGGTCGCCGGGCTGGTCCAAGCCATCCGGTTCGAAGAGGCGCTGTGGATCATCCTCTGGCTCCTCGTGCTGATAGTGAACGGGCTCTGTTTCGCAGGCTTCACGGTCGTGAATCCCAACGAAGCAAAAGTCATCACGCTGTTCGGCATCTACAAAGGCTCGATCAAGCAGCCCGGCTTCTGGTGGGTGAACCCGCTGACCACGCGCAAGAAGCTGTCGTTGCGCGTGCGCAACTTCGAAAGCTCCCGGCTCAAGGTGAACGACCGCGACGGCAACCCGGTCGAGATCGCCGCGGTCGTCGTCTGGCGCATCGTCGAGACCTTCGAGGCGGTCTTCAACGTGGACGACTATGAGCACTTCGTGCACGTACAGAGCGAGGCCGCGGTACGGATTCTGGCCACCACGTATCCCTACGACGCGCACGAGGAGCACCAGATCTCGTTGCGGCTCTCGGTGGGCGAGATCGCCGACCGGCTGTGCCACGAGATCCAGGACCGGCTGGCGAAAGCCGGCATCGAGGTGATCGAGGCGCGGATCAGCCACCTGGCGTATGCACCGGAAATCGCGGGCGCGATGCTCCGCCGGCAGCAGGCTTCGGCCGTGATAGCGGCGCGGCAGAAGATCGTGGAGGGCGCAGTCGGGATGGTCGAGATGGCGCTGGACCAGATCAGCCGCAGGCACGTGGTGGAGCTGGACGAGGAGCGCAAGGCCACCATGGTGAGCAACCTGCTGGTGGTGCTGTGCAGCGAGCGGGGAGTGGAGCCGGTGCTCAATACCGGCACGCTGTACCAATAGGTGGGTGGTGGCGCAACGGAAGGCATTTCCGCTCCGGCTGGATCCGGCCGTCTACGATGCGCTCCAGCGCTGGGCGAGCGCCGAACTGCGCAGCCTGAACGCGCAGATCGAGTTCCTGCTGCGCCGGGCTCTTCAGGAAGCGGGCCGGCTGCGCGGCCCGGACGAGGCCCGGGATTTGGTCGAGGATCAGTCGTGACAGGCAGCCGCTTGAAACCCGAGACAGCGCCGGCCGAACTACTGTGCTCGACGCCGCGGGCGGTGCGGCTAACCGCGGCGGGCAAGGCGGCGGCCACGGTCGCGATAGCGCTGGCCGCGGGAGCGCTGTTCGCCGGGGTATGGTTGCACGCCGCCGCGGAGCGCGCCGCCACCCGGCGCATACTTATACGAAACGAAGCCGCAGCCGGCCAGGCTGAGGTGGCCAGGCTGGGGCGCACCGGCGGCAAGAACTCCCGGCGCGTCGTGATCTACAGGTACTCGGCCGGCGGCCGGATCTACGAAGGCCGGGCCAGGCTTCGCCAGCGGGACCGGCGGAACATCGAGACCGAAGCGCGGATCGCGATCCACTATCTGCCCTCGGATCCCGCTACCAGTTGGATGCCCGGCTACGAGCCCCAGGGCGTTCCGATGTGGACCGTCGTGGTGGTCCCGTTGTGCCTGGCGCTGGGAGCGGCGCCCATCGTTCTGGTCCTCCGCAAGCAGAAAGCACTCCTCTCGAACGGCCGTCCCGCGCAGGCCCGGGTAACGGGTTCGCGCCGGGTCCCACACGGCACACACGGCGGCCACGCTTACCGCGTGGAATACGAATTCAGCATTCTCAGCGGCGCTCGGCGTACGGGCTCGTTTGAGAAGGCCAAGGAGCCGCCCGCGGCCGGCTCCGTCCTGACGATCATCTACGACCCGGAGAATCCCCCCGCGAACGGGCGCTACCCGCTGTCACTGTACCGGGTGGAATAGCCGCGCGACAGGCAGGAATGCCTGTCCTACCGCACCGGGCCGAACTTCTCCAGCGGCCAGTAGACGAAAACCGCCTTGCCGTAAATGTTGCGGCGCGGCACCAGGCCCCAGTTGCGGCTGTCGTTGGAGGAGTTGCGGTGGTCGCCAAGGACGAAGTAGGTCTCCGGTTCAACCACCCGCGGCGGCATGGACTGGAAGTCGCGGAACTGCCGCGGCACGTAGCTTTCCTGGAGCGGCCGGCCGTTGATGCTCACGGTGCCGCGGTCGATGGCCACCTGGTCGCCCGGCAGGCCGATCACGCGCTTGATGTACGACTTGTCCGGGTCGCCGGGATACCAGAACACCACCAGGTCGCCGCGCTCGATCTGCCCGATGCCGAAGCGGTAGACGAACTTGTTGACGAAGATCCGCTCCTGGTCCTCCAGCGACGGCATCATGCTGGTGCCTTCCACCTTCACCGGCTGGTAGATGAACACGATCACCACCACGGCGATGATCACCGAGAAGGCGAGGTCGCGCAGCCAGGCGAGCAGCGTGCGTACGGCTTTGGTGCCTGGCGGCGGCGTTGCAGGTTCCATTCCGGCGAAGATGACGGTCTCTTATTGATTATAGGGAAGCGCGGGCCTCACTGCCGGCGGCCAAACAGCTTGCGCTTGATGTCGGGCCAGAACTCGTCGAAGACGTTCTCGGCGACCCCCCAGCCGACCGAGATCGTGCCGCGCGCCAGCGCGTGCCTGGTAGTATTCAGCCGGTCCGGATACCACGTATTGGCCAGGAAGGCGGAGCCGTACAGGCTGGCCAGGCGCGCGGAGGCAAAGTGGTCCTTTCCATCCCGCCCGCGAGCGATAATGGTGTGGGCGATCGCGTAGCGGGTTCGCTTCCAGAAGCCGCGCTCGCCGGAGCGATGGTAGCGCGGGTCCTCGCCGAGCAGCGCGCCCACCGGGAGTTCAATGCCGTGCCTGGCGCCATGGCGGGCGTTGCGGTAGGCGTAGCGGCGGCCGTAGCCGGCCGCGCCCTGGCCCCACTCCCAGGGGTGATCACGCCACTGGTTGATTCCGGCCGCCGCGCCGGACAGCAGCAAACCGCGCGGGCTGATCAGACACTGGAGATGAGTATCGAGGCGCGCGTGGAAGGTCAGCTCCTGTTGCGCCGCCAGGCGGCCGCCCGCCGCCAGCAGCGCGGCGGCGAACAGCAGGCGGGCTGGCGCCGAGGGCCTCACTGCTCGTGGAAGCCTTTCACCGCGACGCGCACGTCGATGCCCTGCCGGATGCTCTGAGTCACGGTGCAGAAATCCTCGAAAATGCCGACGCACCGCCGCGCTCTTTCCCGTTCGGCCTCGTCCAGCCCAGGGTCGATCGTAACCGCGACGCGGCCGACCCGCAGCCGGCCGCTCTGGTTCCGCACGATCTCGACCTTCACCTCGGCGCGAATCCGCTCCAGCTTGAGCCTCGCCTTCCCGGCGCAGAACAGCAGGCTGGCGCTGAGGCAGTTGCCGATGGCGGCGGCCAGTATGCGGGCCGCGTTGGGCCCGGCGTCGGCGCCGAGCGGCGGCGGCTCGTCCATCGTCAGCTCCGGATGGCGCGGCTTGTCGAAGCGGACGCGGAACTCATAGCCGCTGACCTGCTCCATGCCGATCGTAAACTTGTGAACAACCATGGGCTACCTCTGCTTCAGCAATTCCTCGATAGCGGCCGCGATCAGCGGCGCCGCCTCCGGCCCGACCGCGTTCACCTCCCCATACCAGCGCCGGGGAGCGTTCTGGAGCCACGGTTCCTTCTCGTCCCATTCGGCCTTGGGGATGATGTAGCCGATCTCGTCGTTGGCGAGGCCGATCAGCATGCGGTACGGCGCCTTCATCATCCGCTTGATCGGCGGCTCCAGCGGCGCATCGGGAAAGTCGGCGCCGGGGTAGCGCTGGATGCCGCCCACGCTCAGTTCCGGATACAGCTCGCCGGGTACAAGCGCGCCTTCGAGCACCGGCCGCGAGCCGTCGAGCAAGCGGAAGATGCCGGCCACGGTGCTGGCGGGCGCACCCTCGCTCATCGGCTTGCGTCCGCGGAAGAGGCCGGACTTGGCCGCCAACTGGAAGCCCTTGTTGGCGACTGGAATCTGCACGGCCTTCTCGCGGAAGGCGATGGAACGGACCCGGACGCTCGCGGCCTTGACCACCGCGTCAGCGGCCAGCTCGGCTACTCGCGTGCCGATAATCTCCGCCTTGCGGAAGGTCGCGTCCTCGGCCGGCTTGCCGGTCTGCGGGTCCACGACCTTTGCGCCCAGGGGCGACTGCATCCCGCCCACCGCGCCGTTCAACAACAGCGCGACGCCGCCCAACCGCCGCTCCAGCCGCGTATAAAAGTACGCCGGGTAATCGGCGGTGAGCAGCGTGTTCTTCGACGCCAGCGTCTCGGGATGGTTGGCCCAGTTCACCAGCGTGGCGATGGGCTTGCCCGCCGTGTCGGCCACCGACAGGATCACCAGGTCGGAATCGTGCACAACGGGCGGCCGGTTGTCGTGAATGTACGAATCCAGCTCAGAGGAGCGCACGCTGGCCAGCTTCGCCGCCGCCGGCCGCAGCGCGCGCACGGCCGCCGCGGCCGCTTCGGCGGTGCGGTCGATGACCAGGCGGTTGTACTCCTCGTTGATCCCGCTCACAGCCGGCGCCGGCCCCCAAAGCCCCATCGTGTCCGGGGCCTCGTGATCATGGAGCGGGGCGACGACGACATCGGCCGGCCCGCCGATACGTTGGATCGCGCTCGCACGGATCTTCTCGACGTCCTCGAAGAACAGGCCGATGGAATCGAGGCCGCAAAGGACCAGCGGTCGCGCGCCGGCGCTCAAGGCCAGGCAGCGGGCATAGAGGTCGTCGTGAATGCCGGTGGCCACCCGGTTCTGGTCGAAGCCGGCCAGGAAGACGGGCGCGAAGCGCGCCAGGTCCGGGGTGATGACAGCTTTGGCGGCGCCGGCGCGAAACTGGGCGAGACACGCGCCGGCGGCCAGCCCGACGAGCAGGGCGACGCTGGCGGCCCGCATCGCGCTAAGCCCAGTAGGCGACGCCGGGCTTCTCCTTGATGATCAGGCCCTGGAGGAACTTCACCGCCTTGGTGAAGCCTTCGTCGGCCGACATCAGGGCGTCCTCGTGCTCGATTGAGAGCACGTAGTCGTAACCGTACATACGCAGGGTGGAGATGAACTCGCCCCACCACTCGGCGCCATGGCCGTAGCCGACGGTGCGGAACAACCAGGCGCGGTTGCGCTCGTCGGTGTACTTTTTGGTGTCGAGCACGCCGGTTCTGGGCAGATTGGCGGGGTAGATCTGGTTGTCCTTGGCGTGGACGTGGAAGATGGCGTCGCCGAGCACGCGGATGGCCGCGATCGGGTCGATGCCCTGCCAGAACATGTGGCTGGGGTCGTAGTTGGCGCCGAGGTTGTCGCCGACCGCCGCCCGCAGCTTCAGCAGCGTCTCGGGACTGTAAACGATGAAGCCGGGGTGCATCTCGATGGCGATCTTCACGCCGTGGTCCTTGGCGAACTTCACCCGTTGGCTCCAGTAGGGGATGGTCTTCTTTTCCCACTGCCAGGCGACAATGTCCTGGAAGTGCGGGGGCCAGGCGCAGGTCACCCAGTTGGGGTGTTTGGCCTCCTCGTGGTCGCCGGGGCAGCCGGAGAAGTCGATCACCACCGGCACGCCCAGCTTCTCGGCCAGCAGGATGGTCTCGCGGCTGACCCGCCGACTGGCGCGGGCGATTCTCAGATTGGGATGGAGCGGCTCGCCATGGCAGCTCAGCGCGCTGATGGTGAAACCGTTGTCGGCCAGCTTCTTCTTGAACGTGTCCAGTTCCGCCGGGTTGTCGAGCATCGAGAGCTTGCAGTGGGGATCACCGGGATAGTTGCCGGTACCCAGCTCCACCGTGTCCACACCCAGGGCCTTCAGCTTGGCGAGGACCTTATCAAGCGATAGATCCGCGAATAGCGCTGTAAGAACACCAACTTTCACCGCATTCCTCCTTAGGTGACAGGCCGGGAGGCCTATCCTACTCTGATCAGAATATCACGGCGGTTGGCAGGACACTCAGGCCAGCGCCAGCAGCCGGCGGCGCAGCAGGTTCATGGCCGCCTGGGCGGCAAAGGCGCGGACGCGGGCGCGGTCGCCGAGGAAGCGGAAGCGGCGGGCCTGGCAACCCTCCGGCCCCGCCAGCGCGATGAAGACCGTGCCCACCGGCGTCGCCTCGGTCCCTCCGCCCGGGCCGGCCACGCCGGTCACCGCCAGCGCGTAGGTGGATCCCGTGCGCTCGCGCGTGCCCGCGGCCAGCGCCACGGCCACCGGCTCGCTGACGGCGCCGTGCTCGGCCAGGAGGCGCGGCTCGACGCCCGCCAGCCGGCTCTTCATACTGCCGGTGTAGACCAGGAGGCCGCCCAGAAAGTAGTCCGAGCTGCCCGGCGCCGAGGTGATCCGCTCGGCCACGAGGCCGCCGGTGCAGCTCTCGGCCACCGAGATGGTGGCCGCCCGCGCGCGCAGCAGATCGCCGATGACCTGCTCGAGCGGGTCGCCGCGGGAATAGATGTGGTCGCCGAGGATGGCTTCGATCCGGCCGCCGAGATCGGCCAGCAGCGCCTCGGCCTCCTGCTCGCTCGGGCAGCGCGCGCGCAAGTGAATCTGTATGTCGCCGGGAGCGGCCAGCACGGTAGTGACCGGGTTCGCGTACTGCTTGTAGACGGACGAGATGCGCTGGTCGAGGTCGGATTCGGCGATGCCGCCGGCGCGGTAGCTGCGGGTGCGGATCACCAGCCGGGGCACGATGCGCTCCAGACGCGGCCGCACCGAGCGGGCGAACATCGGCTTCAGCTCGCCGGGCGGGCCGGGCAGTAGCGCGACCACCCGCCCGCGGTCGTCGATCCACTGGCCGGGCGCGGTGCCGTTGTCGTTGGGTAGCGCCTCGGCGCCGGCGAGAATGAACGCCTGCCGGCGGTTGATTTCGGCCATCAGGCGGCCGGCCCGCCGGAAGCGCTGCTCGATGGCGGCCAGGATCTCCGGCACGAACGCCTGCTCGCGTCCGAGGGCGGCCGCGACTGCGTCGCGGGTGACGTCGTCCTCGGTGGGGCCGAGCCCGCCGGTGATGATGAGGATTTCGGAACGCTCGAGCGCGGCCCGCACGGCGCCGGCCAGCCGGCCGCGGTCGTCGCCGACGACGGCCTTCATGACCACCTCGACGCCGAGCGCGTTCAACTGTTCGGTGAGGTAGAGGGAGTTGGTGTCGAGGCGCTCCGGCGTGAGCAGCTCGGAGCCGACCGCGATGATCTCGGCGTTCATCTATGGCAGCGGCTTGCCCCTGATGCCGACGTCCACCCGGAACAGGGCGCTGTTGGTGGCGACGATCAGCGAGCGGCCCGGCGTGAAGGCCAGCCCCACGATGTTCGGGCCGGAGAGGAACAGCTCGGCCTTGCGGTACTGATCGATGCGCACCACGCCTTTGCACCCGCCCAGCGAGGCGGCCAGGTAAAGCCGCCCCTCGGCGTCGAAGGCCATACCCTGGGGACGGCCGAGCCCGCGGTAAAAGACCTCGACCTCGCCGCCGGGCGAGATGCGGTACACCGAATCGAAGCTGGAGGTGGTCGGGCCGGTGACGTAGAGATGCCGGTCGGGCCCGAAGGTCAGGTGGTAGGCGGCGATGGAAGGTTCCAGCGTGGCGAACACGAAGATCTGGCGCGAGGGGCTGATCTTGAAGATGGTGCCCTGGCGGTCGCCGACGTAGAGGCTGCCGTCCTCCTCAAACGCCAGCCCGGTGGCGACGCCCATGCCCTCCACGTACACCGACATGTTGCCGGCCGGGGTGGCCTCGTAGACGTTGCCGTCGTAACGGCTGGAAATGTATAGCAGCCCGTCGCGATCGAAGGCCAGGCCGGTGGCGTTCATCAGCTCGGAGAGGAAAGGCTTGACGTTGTAATTCGGATCCAGGCGGTAGACGGAAACCGGCGTCTTCTGCCCGCGCGAGCCGCTGAAGGTCGCGAAGATGTTGCCGGCCGCGTCCACGGCCGGGTTGCCGACCGGATGGAGATTGTCGGCTACCTGGATGCCGATTTCGCAGGTCCAGACCGAGCTGGCCTGCTCGCCGTTCTCCACCACCAGCTCGCCCACCGAGGCGCCTTCCGGCACCCGCGCGATCACGAAGGAATCCGAGCCGATGACGACCGGCGCGGTCACCTCGCCGAACCGCACCCGCGGGCGCGGCGACGTCTTGACGAAACCCTTGCCCCGGATCAGCAGCTCGCCGCCGGCGATCGCCGCGGCCGGCGCCACTTCCGTGATCTGGGGCTTCCCCTCGGAGTTCCTGCGAATAGCCATCGCTAATAAAGATTGAAACATCCCGCCGCGAATAACACAAGCGCCCCATAGAGGCCCGCCACCGCGTCGTCGGCGACGATGCCCCAACCGCCGGGCAGCGCTTCGGAGCGGCGAGCCGGGGCGGGCTTCACGATATCGAAGAACCGGAACAGCAGGAACGCGGCCAGCCAGCTCTTCCAGTTGAGCGCGCCGGCGCCGGCGATGGTGAGCCACTGGCCCAGCGCCTCGTCCACGACCACCACCCGCGGGTCCTTCTGCGACCGCTGGCGCGCCAGGCGCCCGGCGGCCCAGATGGCGGGCGCAGCCGCCAGCGCGGCCAGCACGGCGAACTGCCAGGGCCGCCAGCCGGCATAGCGCGCCAGGGCCATCGCCACCGCCAGCGCGACCGCCGAACCCGCCGTGCCCGGCGCCAGCGGGCAGTAGCCAAAGCCGAACAGCGTGGCGATCGCCGCCGCCAGCCGCCCCGCCTTACTGCTCACCGCTGTCTCGGCCACGCTCATCTTCTTCCGCCTCCCGCTTCGGCTCGACCGGCGTCGAGACAACGTAGCGTTCATCGACCCAGTTGCCCAAGTCCAGCAACTGACACCGCTCGCTGCAAAAAGGCATGAGGGGCTCGCCGAAGGCGACGTCCTTCTTGCAGATCGGACACTTCATGAGCGTACGGGGGCCATGTCCAGCAGCGTGCCGACCAGGTCGTAGTCGTGCGCCTCGGTGACGCGGAAGCGGCGGATCTGGCCGGGCGCCGCCGCGGCGCCTTCGACATCGTTGATCAGACAGACGCCGTCGATCTCTGGCGCCTGTGTGGCCAGCCGTCCCTCAAACAGGAGATCGGTCTCGCGCGACGGGCCTTCCACCATTATAGCCGGCTCGCGGCCCACCAGGGCGCGGGTCCGCGCGCGCGAGATCTTGCGCTGGATCGCCATCAGCCGCCGGCGGCGGTTGTAAATGGCGCGGGCATCCACCTTGCGATCGAGATCATAGCTCACGCTGGTGTCCTCGTCCGAGTAGCCGAAGACGCCCAAGTGATCGAACCGCGCCGCCTGGACGAACTCGCACAGCTCTTCAAAATCCTTGGCCGTCTCGCCGGGGAAGCCTACGATGAAGCTGGTGCGGATGGCGACGCCGGGAATGGTGCGGCGGATCCGCTCGACCAGCCGTAGGAAGATGTCGCCGGAAGCGCCGCGCTTCATCCGCTTCAGCACGGCGGCGCTGGCGTGTTGCAGCGGCAGGTCGATGTAAGGTACGAGCGAGCGGTGGGCGGCCATGGTCTCGAGCAGCCGCGGCGTGATCTTGTTGGGGTAAGCGTAGAGGAACCGGACCCACTTGTCGCCCGGCGTCTCGATGGCTGCCAGTCGCTCCAGCAGCGCGGGCAGCCCGTGCTGGAGGCCCAGATCGTCGCCGTAGGAGGTGGTGTCCTGGCCGATGAGGTTGATCTCGCGCGCGCCTTGGGAGAACAGCCGCGCCGCCTCGGCGACGACCGAGTCCGGGCGGCGGCTGCGGAAACGGCCGCGGTACTGCGGGATCACGCAGAACGTGCAGGGATGGTCGCAGCCCTCGGCGATCTTGATGTAGGCGTAATGCCGCGGGGTGGCCAGCACGCGCGGGGTGCCTTCGTGATAGAGATACGGCTCAGCCGCGTTGGTGGCCGCGGGCGTCCCCTCGCAGGCGGCCACGATCTGCTCAACCTGGTTGGTGCCGATGACGGCGTCCACCTCGGGCAGGCTCCGCCGGATCTGGCCGCCAAAGCGCTCCACCAGGCAGCCGGCCACCACCAGCCGCTGCGCCCGGCCGGACTTCTTGTACCCGGCCATCTCCAGGATGGCGTCCACCGACTCCTGCTTGGCCGGATCGATGAAGCCGCAGGTGTTGACGACGATGACGTCGGCTTCGGCGGGGCTTGGGGTGAGCTCGTGCCCGCGGGCGGCGAGCTGCCCCATCATGACTTCGGTGTCCACGAGGTTCTTCGGACAGCCCAGACTGACAAAACCGACTTTCAAGTCGCCAATCCTGTGGTGAGAGACAGTGGGGAAACTCCAGGATAACACGGCGGCGGCGGCCCGCAGCCGTGTGCTATAGTGTGGGAAGCGCGCTGCTCAAGAAGTTCTAATCACCTCCCACTCTCAGGTCCAATTCAGATCCTAACCCCTGGCAGCTATCTGGTAGCCATCCAGCTTGCTCGTATCCCCGCCTGGCGCCGCCGCGAGGCGCCGCGCCCTTCGCGCACACACGTGGCTCAGGAACGCGCGCCGCGGACGACGATCGACCGCGGCGGCGACTGGAAAGATTCCCAGGACTTTCCCCGGAATTTCTCGCTCGACCCTCCTAACCGATTGAACTCTCGGACGTTGGCGGATGCCAGAAGTTGCCGACGTACCGCCTTGATTTCGGGGCCACGGCATCGTCAAACCAGCGCCCTTAGAGCGTGATCGTCTCGACGCAGCAAGGGGACGGCAACCCAGAGGTGCTTTATTTGCAGTGAGCTGCGACGCCGGCCTGGACACTCGGGGGCCAGCCCGAGCGAGTGCCGCGCTCGCGGAATCCCCGCCAGCGGCGGTTGGATGTGCCCACCGCCGGAAAAAATGGGGAAGTCCTGAAAGATTCCAAAAAATCCCAGGAGTTTACCCAGAATTTGGGAGCCCAGATGCTCAACGGCTGAAAAATCAGCACATTAGGGTCCTCCAGAAGTGGCCACAGCAGTTTCCGCACTCCACGGTGCCAAGGAAGCTCGATAGTGCCACCTGAGGCCCAATTAGAAGGCGTACGAACCTCGCGTGTCACAGACCGGTTCCCGCGTTTTCAACAAGATACGTCGTCTGCCCGTGCGACTCGGGCGGAACCAGGGCGAGCGCCGCACTCGGAAAAGGGCATTCTGTGGGCAGCGGACAGAGACGCGGCCAAAAAAGTGGGTAAACTCCTGCAAAAAATCCCCCTTGACACGCTTTTTTTTCGTGTAAGAATAGGCTGAGGGTGTGAGGTGTCAGATGGTACGCCGGCATTTTCTCGCGGTGTCTACTATCTGGGGGTCGAAGCCCCTTTTCGGAGGGCAAGTGAACCCCCCGCTGGCGATGGTCGGCTCTTTCCGTCCTCCGATTTCCCCAGATGAGTTCGTCCAAAACTTTGAAATCGCAAACGGGTCTTTTCTCTTCCTGATCTCCAGCCGATTGCCGGGCGGCGCGCGGCTGGTGCGTACGTCGCCTGAGGGTACGGTGAAATGGACCTGGGTCGCCCCGAGCGGTCGGTCTTACGCAGGACTCGGCTTGCGACCCTCTGGCGCAATCGTGCTACCGTATTTCGTCCGCAAAGGACGCGAGCCGGGAGGCTTCCTCGATGAGTTAACTCAAACCGGAGCGGTGGTCCGCACTCTGCGGCTGCCGTTTGCGACCGCGGTCTGGGAGTTCGTCGTCACCGGCGACAACCTTCTCACGTTTCGCGAGGATGGATCGGTCGTCTCAATGAACCTTCAAACCTCCGCCATTCGGACGTTGACGCCCGGACTGACACGGCTCGAGTCGGCCCGTGTTCATGTAATGTCGGATTCGGAGGTTCTGATTGTCGACCGGCTGGAAGCCAGACTCGGGAGACTGGGCTTGGGGACGGAGCGTTGTGAGTGGGCGACACTGGAGGCCCCGGAGCTTGCAGATTCACTCAGATACTTCTCCGAGCGCTGGAGACAATCCACCGCCTCGGTGCAAGCCGGCGCCGTCCTCCGTGGTCCGGTGGTAGGCGCGTCGTGCGTCGCGACTGACGGAAGCTTTTATTTCTTGCTCCAGCCGATCAGCCGCGTCAAGGGGGCCGTGCTCTTACGGGCGCGGCGGTCGAGTGGGGTAGACGCGCGCCTCTTAGTTCAGTTGCCCGGCAAGGATCTGCGACGCCTGTTGCCACATTGGCTCGCAGTGGTCGAAAACAGATTGTTTCTCATTTACGGAGATGGATATGTGGACGAATACCAACTCCCCTGATCGCGCGAGGCTGAAGCACCGCTTGCTGGTTGCGGTATCGCTCGTCTTGTTTGCGATCCTGTTGCCGGCTTATGCACAGGACTGCGGTATGCGGACGGTATGTTGTTCCGTGGCCAACATGGGGCGCTGCGGTACGAGCATCGACTGCCGTTACTTTCTTGATGCCCGAAGTGTGACTCCGTGGGCAATCGTCTTTTATGACAGTTGCAGCGCACTTTGCATCATAGGAGATCCGCCGGAGACGGTCTGTGCGCTGTGCTTCAGGACCAGGTTTTTCGTTTCCGTTACCGTGTGCGATGGGTTTGAGTATGAGACGGACTTCTATCTCTGCTGCCGTGACCCCCTCTGCTGCCCCGGCGTCCAGCCCTAGAGTATTTGGAGTACGTAGCAAGAGGGGCGCGCTCCTCGCCCACGTGAGGCTACCCGCGCCCAGGAAGGAGTGTATGCTATGCCGTTTCGCAAGACCCGCGGCGTCCCTCGCCCGTGGGTCATCCTGTGGTTTGTGATAGTGGCCATCGGCGCTGCGGGCTTGGCGGATCGCCCCGTCTCTGCGCAGGAGGAAGATTGCTCGAAAAGTAACGGCTGTGCCCAGGAGGCCTGTGGTACGCGATCGTCCCAGCAGTGCAGCTACCCTTCTACTATAACCTGTGAATGGCAAGAGTGCACCGAGGAATGCTTTGGCCAAACATGCTGCAACTGGGTGGAAGGTGACAACTACACTGACGGCTGCGTAATGGTCAGCCAAGCCTGTAGATACGTGACGTGTCCATGCGGGAGGGACTGTCCATGAGACGAGCACTCTCATTCGGACTGGCAACGGTTGCAGTAGGAGCGACGTCATTCTTAACTGTCAGACTCCTGCCCTCAAGTCCTGTTTCAAAGCCCGCCTTCACGGCGATACTTCAGGAATCGACAGAGGAATATGTTGCTGGTGCGGTGCGTCAACGCGAAGCGAAGCTCTTTTATGCCGCACGGGCTGACGGTTCAACAGTAGACGGTCTGATCACGCCATACCCTGAGGGACGCGAGTACACGGTCAGATCAGTTACCCTTGTCCCGGAAAGGAAATATGTCGTCGTTATAGAGGCGATCGAATCTGTTTCTACAACGCCTCTTTCAACCAAAGAGCTAGTCACTCTGACGGCCCCCCCGGGTCCGAATTGTGTGACGAAAGGTACCACCGTCCTTGGCTATGAGAAGCTGATGGGGCACGATGTCGTGAAACTGCAGCGAAAGGGTAAGTTTTATAACATCGAAACCTGGCAAGCTCCTGCATTGCACTGTTTCGCCCTTAAGTCGGTGAAGGAGGTCCGAAACACCGATGGCTCTCTGAACACTCGGACGATAAGGACCGCTGTGTCTTTGGCCTTGGGCGATCCCGCGGCTGAACTCTTTATGATCCCCACGGGTTACGTTGAGCGACCACCTTCTCAGATGAACATCGAGGAAGGAAGGCGGCTTTTGGGTTACGTTCCCCAGTGCTTGATCGATGCTGCACCAAAGCTAGACAGGAACTATTATCGTTCCAGGTCGGCACCTCACTGAGGAGTTTGACCGTTAGGCCGGTGGCATCTCCCATCGACCCTTATCTGCTTGTCCGTGCGGTCGTAGAGCTTGATGGTCGGCAACGCGAGGGCGCTGGTCTCGCGTCAATGGGCACTGAGCTACTGTAGCATCGTCGTCGCGGACTCGGTGTCCGCCAGGTTGGGAGAGGTGCCGCAGCGCCGCCCTCCTGTGGCGTAGCGGCGGGCGCCGGTTGCTCTGCGGCCTCCGTCTTCTTAGCCGCGGCCGCCGACTGCTGCTGGATGCGCCGCGTCAGTTCGCCCTGCCGCGTCAGTTGGACTTGAGTGTAGTCCTCCGTGGTGCGGAGGTCGCTGTGGCCAGCGATCTTCGACGCCTCGATAGCGCTCCCACCCACTTCCTGCCGCCAGGTAATGTTGGCGCGGCGGAAGGAGTGCGGCCCCAGGCCGGGCAAGTCGCAGCCCTCGGCCGTCGCCGCCTTGTTGAGGGCCTGCCGGACGCCGGAATCCCAGAGCGGCAGGCCACTGCCGTCGTTCCGAACGAAGACCCACTTCTCCGGCTGCGCGTTGTCGGCCTTGGCCTTGGCCCGGCAGCGATCAACCAGATGCCCCAGGGCGAGCGGGCGCCTGCTGCTCTCTGACTTCGGGGCGGCGATGTCTCCCCGCCAGTTACGCTGGACGATGTGGATGACCCCAGCGTCGAGATCGAAGTGCCCCCACTTCAAACCGAGGATCTCGGAGATGCGCCCGCCCCTGGCGATGGCGGTTTCGATGACGAGCAGGTTCGGTTCCTCCAGCCGCGCCAGGATCCTCACGGTCTCCTCGTCCGTCGGGATGCGGCTTGGCCTGAGGTGCCACTTCCTACCGATCTTGACCCGCGAGATCGGGTTGCGCCGGCCCTCCGGCCAGTAACCCCACTCCTCTGCCTTGGCGTCGATCGCAGACATGAGGCCCCGCAAGTCGCTCATCATGTGCCAGGAATCGGAAGTTTCGAAGAGCCATTGTTGAACTTCGTCTGGCTTGATTTCGGAAAGCTGCCGGCCGACCCCGTTCGGCAGAATGCGATGTTCGAGATGGAGCAGATACTTATCGCGGGTCGGTTTGGCCAGATGGAACCGCCGGGCGGCCTGCGCGGTCACGTGCGCAGCTACGAACTTCTCGACGAACTTGCTGAAGAGGATCATGCCGTCGGCGATCTTCTCCTGGATCGTCGGCCTGTTCAGCCGCGCCAGGAACTTGTCGCGCTCGACCTCAGCCTGCTTCTTCGAGAGCTTCTGCTCGCCCCGGCTGGGGCCGATCCACTGGCGGATTCGGACCTGTTTGATTGAGCCGCCCGGTTGCACCTGGTCGGCCCAGTACCGGAAGAACCACCACCAGCCGTCCTGGCGGCTCTTGATCCCCTCGTGGATCTTGGGGTGCTGGACTCGCGCCTTCAATTATAGGCCTCCTGTCAGGGCCTCAAGGTTACCGTGGTCTCGCGCCATGGATCAAGCCTGTTTTCAACAGCTTAAGGGGGTCGTAACTCCCCGATTCACCAAAGGGATGCGGCTATGGCCGGCGTCTTGTCCGCGATGTAGAGGGCCTCGCGCGTCCTGGTCATGCCGACGTAAAAGGTCCCGATTACCGCGTCCCGCAGCGCCCCGAAGCGCTGGTATGCGGCATCCCCCGCCTGGCTTCGTTGGTGCCGATGACGGCGTCCACCTCGGGCAGGCTCCGCCGGATCTGGCCGCCAAAGCGCTCCACCAGGCAGCCGGCCACCACCAGCCGCTGCGCCCGGCCGGACTTCTTGTAGCCGGCCATGTCCAGGATGGTGTCCACCGATTCCTGCTTGGCCGGATCGATGAAGCCGCAGGTGTTGACGACGATGACGTCGGCATCGGCGGGGCTTGAGGTAAGCTGGTGGCCCCGGGCGGCGAGCTGCCCCATCATGACCTCGGTGTCCACGAGGTTCTTCGGACAGCCCAGACTGACAAAACCGACCTTCAACGCGCCAATCCTGTGGTGAGAGACAGTGGGGAAACTCCAGGACAACACGGCGGCGGCGGCCCGCGGCCGTGTGCTATAGTGTGGAAAGCACGCTGTGGGCCTGTGGCGCAGTTGGGAGCGCGCTTCCATGGCATGGAAGAGGTCGTGAGTTCGAATCTCACCAGGTCCACCAGAACCACCCCCTGACCGAGTCGGCGCGCTCAGGGCGATCCACACGAAAGCGGAGGAGTGGTGCTACTGTTCGGAGGGTGTAGAATTTACAAAAGGGCGCCAAGCTGCGAACGGGTAAAGCACGATCTCTTGGGTTGAGTTAGACAGAATCGCCGAAAGAAAGATCGCGTCGGAGGCCAAGGACCGCAAGCCGGCCGCTCGAAGGCCGCTCCGATCGCATGCGAAACTTCTCACCGATGATGAACTGCTCGCCAAGTTGCGCTCCTTCGGCGTAGACCTCGACCGGTCGTCGCTGGAACGACTTTGCGAGCAGATCCTCTCGGCTGAGGAGATCGCCGAGCCTCTGTTGGACCAGCGCGCCTTTAAGACCAATGGCATCGGGAGGCGCCGCTGCCGCTTGCCGCGCCTGGCTCGACGCCTGGAGCGACGTGCTCCGCATCCTCGACAAAACCGGCATGCAGTCGATCCGCGCTGGGGATGGGGCTGGATCGGCTGGGATGCAGTCCACGGTGGAAGTCCGGCCGGGCGGCAGCGTTTTGCGGCAAAAGACGACGATCACCTTTGGAGACGAAGGACGGCCCCTCGGGGAGTTGCGGAGGTCAGTCAACAGTCTGACTCTCCGACCGGGCTGATGGTCTGGATGTGGGGCCGGAGCTCGCCATCGAGTACGATAATATCCGGTGAGTCAAAGTTGCCTGGCTTCCGGGTTCCCGGGTGAGACTTGATGGAGGCGGCGTGCGCATCCTGATTGAGCCGGGGAGTTACAGTTGCCTGAACTTGGGCGACGTGGCCATGTTGCAGGTGGCCGTGGCCAGGATTCGGGTGTTGCGGCCGGACGCCTCCCTCTCCGTGGTGACGCGGAACCCCGGAGTTTTGGCGCGCTGCTGCCCCGGCGTAAGACCGGTGGCCGAATCGGACCGGCGGCGCTGGCTGGAGGGCAGGGCGCTGGCGGGGAGGTGGACCTGGCACAGGCTGCCCCGGCTGGTGAAGCTGGCGCTGCGGTGCAAATGGAAGCTGAGGGGCGTCGCCGGCGGCGAGCCGGATGCGTTCCTTAAGGAGATCGAGAGGTCCGACCTGCTGCTGGCCAGCGGCATGGGCGCCTGGACGGATGCTTTCGGCGAGCAGGCGGCCGGGACTTTCGACCTGTTCGAGATCGCGCAGCGGCGCGGCATTCCCACGGCCGCTTTCGGACAGGGCATCGGCCCAATCGAGGACGGCCGGTTGTGGGCGCGGGCAAGAGCGGTGCTGCCCCGTCTGGAGATCATCGGGGTACGGGAGAGCCGGACCGGGCCGGCGCTGCTGGAGCGCCTGGGAGTGCCGCGGTCGCGGGTGGTGGTCACTGGCGACGACGCGATCGAGCTGGCGTTTGAACGGCGGGCTGCGGCGCCCGGGGCGGGCTTGGGGATCAATCTGCGGGTTTCGCCTTACTCCGAAGCGGGCAGCCAGACGATCAAAACAGTGGGTACGGTGCTGGAGCGGGCAGTGGAAAGCCTGCGGACCTTTGTGGTGCCGGCGCCGATCTCGCTGAATGCGCCCGGCTCGGACGCCGAGACGATCCGCCGGCTGTGGCGGGAGGAAAGCGGGCTGAGCGGTTCGCTGGAGCCGGCCGATCCGGCCGAGCTGATCAGGCAAATCGGGCAGTGCCGGCTGGTGGTCTCCGGCAGTTATCACGGGGCCGTGCTCGCGCTGGCCCAGGGGATACCGGCGGTCTGCCTGGCCAGGTCGCGCTACTACGCGGACAAGTTTCTCGGACTGGCAACGCAATTTGGAACCGGATGCACAGTGGTGGTGATGGAAGACGGCGACTGGGCCGGGGCGTTGTTCCAGGCCATTCAGGAGGGCTGGGAATCAGCGGGGCGGTTCCGGGAGGAACTGCTGGCGCGCGCCGCCGAGCAGATCGAAGCGGGGCGTGGCGCCTATCGCCGGCTATTCGGGTTGCTGGGAGCGGCCGGCGGGCGATAGCGCCAATCACAAATCCCGCGGAAATTCTCCGCGTTTATTTTCAGCCGAATACGAGTGCTATAGGGGGTAGCGCGCCCGGGCGCACGTTCAGAATCGGGGCAGAAGCTGCCGCGGTTCCAGGCAGCGAATCCGGAAGGGGGGAGTTGCACATCCCAATGAAACCTCGGCGAGTGATCAGTGCTGTGCTCCTGAGCATCGCGCTGGAGTACGGCTACGGGCAGACGACCATCGATCTGCGAACGCAGACGAAAAACGTCGATTTCTCCGGGGCGCTGGCCACCCGGCCAGTGAAGACCGGGCCTACGCTACCGGCCCAGTGCTCCATCGGCCAGATGTTCTTTCTGACGGCGGCGCAGGCGGGGCGGAACCTGTATGGCTGCACGGCGACGAACGTGTGGACGACGCTGGGCTACACGGAAGGCGGGGGCGGCGGCGCCTCGATGGCGTCGCAGCTCGGCGATTACGCGGTGACCCGGAGCAGCGCGACGGTGCTGGCGATCGGCGCCGGTTGCAGCCCGTCGGCGCCGTGCAACGTGCGGTTTGGCAACACGGTTTACACGGTCACGGCGGGCGCCACGGCGACGCTCAGTTCCGGAAGCGGGACGGCCTATATTTACTTCAGCAGCAACGGCAATCTCACGGTGGGGCACGATTTCAGCGTGAGCTGCTCGAGCGGGTGCGCGGCCCAGAGCGGGGTGACGGCGTTTCCGCCCGACTCGCTGCCGCTGTACACCTGGACGGCGATCAACGGCGCCTGGGATGCGGCCGGCGGGACGGACCGGCGCGGATGGCTGAGCACAAGGCTGGTCAGCGGCGGCGCGGGCATCATCGCGACCGACACCGGGTCCGGCACCACGGTGGCGATCGACACCGCCAGCGTGCCGGCCTACCTGACGGCGGCGGCCACGCTATCGTTTACCGCCATCGCGGCCGGGACGTGCGGGGCGGACCGTACTTTCCCGCTGCCGGGGGCGGCGGCCGGTGACGCGGTGGCGCCGGGCTGGCCCAGCGGGCTGGAGGCCGGGCTGGCGGGCATAATGCGGGTCAGCGCCGCCAACACCATCGCCGTCCGGCTCTGCAACCTGTCCGGGGCCACGATGACGCCGGCCAGCGCCTCGTTCCGGGCCACCGTCATACGGAGCTTCTAGCATGAGCCTCGTCAGGACTGTTTTCGGTTTTGGCTTAGGGCTGCTGGCCGGGCTGACGGCCTATGCGGCCATCGGCAACGTCCAGGTGAGCGGAGTAACGCCCACCCAGGCGGTGATCAGTTTCACGGCGCCGGACGGCGGACCGTGCTCGGTGAAGATCTCGGAGACGAACGATTTGGGGGCCGGATACCGGCCGGTTCACGACGTGAACCCGGCGCTGTTCGCGGGCGCCGACCAGGACAGCCGCCACGGCAGCATCGCGCTGGGACGGGCCCGCGTGCTGGTTGCCGGCAAGCGGACGGTCGAGCAGGCCGCCGACGGGAAGAGGTACTCGCGCGCCCTGCGGAACAACACGCAGCATTACTTCCGGATCGCCTGCGGGGCCGACGCATACAGCGGGTCGTTCTCCACCACCAACATTCCCTTCGGCGGCACCTACGCCGATCCTCTGCCCTCGGACCCCAACGGCAGCAGCGGCTTATACAACTATCCGTCGCTCGACTGGTCCGACCGAACCGAACGAGTCATCGATCCGCTCACCGGGATGGAGATCGGCAAGGTGGCGATTCCGAACGATGTTTCGGAGACGGCGGCTGACCGTTCGGTGGCGGCGTGCAGCGGGACAAACTGGATCAATCCCGGCAACTGCGCGGCCGCCGACGGCAACCTGGCGAGCCACCAGGGCACGAACCGGGATGCGCTCTACGCGCCGGCTAGTTTTACCTCCCCGAACTCGACCAGCATCGTGAACCGCCTGAACGTCTCGATGCGGGCTTCCATTTCCGGCGCGCCCAGCGGGGAGGACAAATACCTTGACGTGTGCGCGACCAAGGACGGGAGCACTTGCGCGTCGCCCTGGAAGGCAGTGGACCTGACCACGTGCAGCCTCAGCGCGTACCAGGGGGAGTGCCTCAACCTCGGTTCTGCGGCGGACATGGATTTCTGGGGCGGCGAGCCTTTCCATGGTTGGGTGCTGTCAGCCACGGAGGGATTTCTGCTGAAGCCGCGGACGGCGTCGGCAAGCTACTCGATCACCATCGACCACATCCGGTTCACCGCCAAGACGGCCTCGGCGGCCATGACGTTCCCGGCGCACGCCGGGATGCCTCTTTGCTCGACGGTTCCGGTCACCGACGACGGAGACGGCCATGCCTACTACCTCTGCCACACCATTGGCAGCAACCGGCTCTACAGCATCGACGTGACGGCCGGGCGAGCGTACTATCTTGGCCCGGCCTACAAGGCTACGCCGGGACGGCCCATCGTCGAAATTGCCTGGGACCAAACGAACGGCCGCGTGTTCTACGCCATTCAGTCCACCGAGAACCTGGTGCTGAAGGGAACCTGGTCGTCGGCGGCGGGCGCGATCCGGCAGGAGTGGACCGGCGCGCTTTTGGCCCAACCCTCGAATCTGACCTGGACGGAAATGACCCTGAATTCGCCCGGTTGCGCGCTGAAGAACGTGCTGGCGACGTTCGACTCGCGGTACAACGCAGAGTGGCAGTCGAAGACGTACAAGCCCGCCATCGTGACGACGCAGAGCAACAAGATCGTCATGTACCAGGCGCACGCCCAGGATCATGCCGGCTGGGTAATCGTCTACGACCCTGCCGCCAGCCCGCCGGCTGGATGCAGCGGCAATCAGGGCAACGTGGCGGCGGCCATGTACGTCAGCCAGGATGCGCCGGCGAAGTACTGCATGATCCACACGCTCATCGGCGATAACTCAGTGCAGCCCTGGATCTTCATCGGCAACGGGCGCGGCGGGACCGGCGCCGGTTATTTTAGAGGCCCGTGGCGGGTGAAGGTGCAAAAGCCGGGCGGCGGGAGCCTGAGCACGACGGACACGGTCTTCGAAATCCAGTTGACCGGCGGCGCCTACGAGCCGACCGACCCGGACCCGAGCGGGAACGCCAACGACCTCACCATCACCGCCGAAGCCGGCGATCTGTTTGGCTATGACGCCAACGGCGACGGGTACTTCAATACCTCGGACGAGATCATGGACGTGGTGGCGATCGATCGCGGCGTCACCCCCCCGCGCTGGACCATGCGGCGCGGGGATCAGATGAGCGGCTCGCCGTGGATGCCCACCGGATACACGGCCGGAAACCAGAGGGTGTTCACGATTTCAGCGGGCGCGGCGATCGAGGGTCTGTGCCGTTCCTACCCGATCAATCTCAGCGGGGTGGACAACGGAACCACGGTATGGAACTTCCAAGCCGACCCCCACGCGAGGACGGTGGTCCAACCGGCCGAGAACGGCGCCGGCGCCTACCCGCCCTCGCCGGGTGTCTACACGCGCGATTCCGGCTATGCCAGCCCGATCGTGTACCTGCGCTGGAATCACGGCTCGCATGGCCACGCGCGCATCGACCAGGGGTTCAAACTCTCCTTCGGCGGCGCCCCGTTCTGCCCCAGCATCAAGGGTAAGAACGCATGCTGGGCGGTTCAGCGCGGCGACAATGTGAACCTGCTCGGAAATAACCCGGTGCAATACGTCTCCGGGGCCTTTCCGTCCTTCGCCGGCAAATACCCGCCCGGGAGCGCCGGGGCGACGTATCAGAACCACCCGGGATTCCTGCAATCGGCGGCGCCCGCCTCCGAGAAGCGCTGGGCCTTCGACCTGATGCCGCTGACAGTCGGAGGTGCCGCGTACGGCTCGGCAGCCGCCAGCCCGGAGCCTGGCGCCACCACCGTGTTCAAAGTGACGGGCACGACGCTGAACCGGAAGCATTTCGGGACGCTGGCCACCTGCGGCGAGCGGATACTGCGCGATATCTCCGGTCCGGGCAGCGTCATTGATGACACGAAGCCGTACAGTTACTGCGTAGCGTTGAACGCCGGCGAGTGCCGGTCCGGTTCGACGGCGGGAAGCGTGTATGCGTCCTGCCCGGGCAAGACGGGTTCGTGCGCGGGCGACGCGCTGACCGGCTATCCGGCGACGACGGTGGATGTCTGCGTCGGCGACCGGTGGGCGTGGGGGTTCGGACCGGTCCAGGCGCCGCTGTGGGCGAACTCGTATTTTGGGGAACGGACGCGCCTGCTCGGGCACGTGTTTCCGATCGCCCATTTGCAGAGCCGCTACGCGGCCGCTAAGGCGCTGCCTTCCGGCGACTGGGCCTGGACACTGGCCAACCGTCACGAGTGGCCGGGTGTGTACATGTTCAAGGTGCCGCCGTATCCGCCCGAGGACTCGGTGAACCGAGGCGCTTTTGTGAGTGTTCCGGTTTCGCTCAAACCTCCGGCCGGGCTGGGGGTGAATAACGCGATGATCGAGTTCGGGTACGCGGAAAACGGCGCGCCGGGCGACTTCTACTGCACCACCCGGAAGGAAGCCTGTATTGTGACGGCGAGCGCGGTGGATCCGGCGGCGCCGTTCCAGTATGCTTCCGAGAGCATCCCGGGCGTGCCGTGCGCCGGCGGCTGCACGATCGCGCTGCCGGCCGTGTCGAAGCGCGTGCTCTACTACCGGGTGAAATACCGTGATGCCGGCGCCACCGTGCTGGCGGCCAGCGCCCTCCAGGTAGTGGCGGTTCCTTAGTTAGCGGTTTTGTCTTCTGCGCTAGTTCGGGTTTAGAATCTAACTGAACGGCCCCATTGCGAGATTCGAGCGCGAGGTTGCAAGGCGAGGGTGAACAACGACACAATGAAAGCCTTATTCGCGGACGCGCTTCTGGAAGCCGGGCGGCGCCTCCCTTATCATCCGGGGAAGTGGCGGATCGTGGAAGCTCTCGCGAAGCATGCCCGAGCGCGCTGGGTCTCCCCCCGCAGTGCGGTCATCGATGGTGTCCGCCAAGATCTCAACTTACAGGACCTGGTGGCACGCTCAGTCTACTACCACTCCTACGAGGTTTGGGAGCGGCGGGCGACCCGGCACCTCGTCTCTGCTGGTTGCACGGCACTCGACGTAGGCGCGAATATCGGTTTCTTTTCCTTCTTCCTCTCACGTCTCGTGGGGCCGGCAGGAGTAGTTCATGCATTTGAGCCCCTGCCTCAACTGGCCCATCACATCGAGCGGTGCGCGGCGGCAAACGGCGTGACGAATGTATACGTTCATCGCCTGGCCGCCAGTGACAGAGCTGGAAACGCTCGCATGATTGCAGGCACCAGTGGCAACTCGGGCGTCGGCTGGCTGAGCGTCAACGGAGACACCGGGGTTGAGACAGCGACTCTCGACGCCTTCGTGGAACAACGGGGGATTGGCAGGGTTGATTTCATCAAGATCGACATCGAGGGGGCCGAGATTCTTTGCCTTCGTGGAGCGCGGAAGCTGATCCAGCGGGACCAGCCAGCTATGTTGGTCGAGGTCAACCCGGCCTGTTTGAGCCGCTTCGGCGCCTCAGCCCAGGAACTAGGCGACGAACTGCTCCGCCTCGGCTATTCGCTGCACGTCCCCACATGGCGGGGCACGGTTCCGTTCGACCCTGCGACTTTGGGCCCGCAGGAGTATGTCAACGTGCTGGCCCTCCCGGCTCGGGCATCATAGTGGCGCTCCAACTGGCCAACACGGGAACGGTGACCAGCGTGGCGCTGGCCCGGGAGCCG
>ERZ1292640.657-Hain-H43-02um-R1-657-length-28110-cov-7_pt1 | contig 28110 bp, 29 predicted proteins | sample MGYA00564404_ERZ1292640 | MGnify/ENA primary metagenome ERZ1292640 (study PRJEB36523, sample SAMEA6512636) | groundwater metagenome | collected 2019-01-08 | study: AquaDiva: Metagenomics assemblies of 32 groundwater samples | reverse complement strand
CACCACAGTGGAACCAGTCGGCGGGACGCCGACTGGTGCGACCGGGACGGTCGCGTTCCCCAATTCCAATTGCATGGACACGGCTAAGGGTGTGAGCGGTGATTGGCGAATAATCATTTGCAGACCAGCAGGAGAAGGGCTATACCATTTGCCAATCGACGGAAGGGTGGCTGAGTGGTTGAAGGCACCTGACTCGAAATCAGGCTTAGGGGCAACCCTAACGTGGGTTCGAATCCCACCCCTTCCGCCAGTTGAACATCAATAACTTACGTAAACAGTGGACCTCAAAGAATCCTGAATCACAGAGGGAGCCGAATGAAATATGGTTTGAATATCCATGAAGGTGGCGCGCTGGATTTCGTGTCGCTCGGCGCCATGGTCCATCGCCTGGATCCGGGGATCATCCCCTTCCGCAAAGCGGCCGAGTGCCAGATTCATGTCAGCGGCGGTGAATTCAACGTTGCCGCCAACTTGTCCGATTGCTTCCGCCTACAGACCGGCATTGTGACGGCAATGGTTGACTATCCCATCGGTGATCTGATCGCCGAGCGGGTGAGGGCGATGGGGGTCAAACCTTTCTACAAGCGGTTCAAGCATGATGGCGTCCACGGCCCGAACATGGCCACCGTCTATAGCGACCGAGGCCAGGGCGTGCGCGCTCCCGTGGTCTTTTACAATCGCTGCCACGAAGCGGCGGCACTGCTGAAGCCGGGCGATTTCGACTGGAAGGCGATCTTGGCCGGTGGCGCGCGCTGGTTTCATAGCGGAGGAATCTTTGCCGCGCTTTCGCCGACAACAGCGGAGGTGATCATCGAAGGCATGCAGGCGGCCAAGGCTGTCGGCGCTGTGGTTTCCTTCGATCTCAACTACCGGGCGAAACTGTGGAATATCTCCGGCGGTCCTGAGCGCGCGGTGGCGGTGCTCGATCGCATCGTGAAAAACGTCGATGTCCTTGTTGGGAACGAAGAGGACCTGCAGATGGGGTTGGGCATTCCCGGTCCGGAGGTAGCCGCCGAGTCCAAGCTGGATCCGAGCGCCTTCCTCGGGATGATCGACAAGGTTGTCGGGAAGCATCCCCAGATCAAAGTCGTCGCGACGACGCTGCGCGATGTGCACTCGACCAACCGGCACAGTTGGGGCGCGGTGGCTTGGATCGATGGCCAGACTTACGTCGCCCCAACCTGCGACCTCGACGTTTTAGATCGAGTCGGCGGCGGAGACGGGTTCGCGGCCGGATTGTTCTTCGGTCTTCTCACGGGCGAGTCGCCGGAGGAAGCCGTCAAGCTGGGCTGGGCCCACGGCGCGCTGCTAACCACTTTCCCCGGCGACACGACCATGGCGACCATGGAACAGGTGCGGTCTTTTGCCAGGGGTGGTTCGGCGCGCATCCAGCGCTAACGGGCGCTCTCACTCGGCTTTTGCTGGCAAGCTTCCACGAACGATTCTGCTAAAGCGCATCTTGGCCTTGAACCCATTGTCGGTAGGGCGGCGCTGCTGGGCCGCCCAAATATCGGGGCGGAGCGGCAGCTCCGCCCTACCGGTTCATCCTAGAAAAGCAGTTGGAACCACGGATTTCACGGATGAAGAAGATGTTGTGTTGGAGCGAGCTTTCACCCGGCGGGTGAGCACGGAGGAGGCTCCCGCCCTTCGCGAAAGGGGTTATCATCCGTGTGATCCGTGTCATCCGTGGTTTCTCAACCGCCGGATTTAGGATAATGTGCTCGCGTCCAGCCAATTCTCGGATTATGTTCAACGGCGAAAACTATGCGACTGCCTGCTCATGGCCGCTTTGGCTCATCCAGACGAGACGATCGACGTCGAAGCGGTTTCACGCTGATAGAGTTGTTGGTCGTCATCGCGATCATTGCCATTCTGGCCGGCCTGCTTCTGCCCGTCCTGGCCAAGGCCAAGGAGAAAGGCAAATCGGCCAGTTGCATGAGCAACCTGCGGCAGGTGGGATATGCGGCGCGCCTGTATGCCGACGATTACCAGGGCCGCTATTGTCATACGTTTCAAGTGCGAGGAAACAACGCCTTCCGGAAGGCTTGGTTTAATTTTCTGCATCCGTATCAAAAGACCACCAACATTTTCCTTTGTCCCACCCGCACCGTGAAATTTAGAGAGTTCATGCAGAATTACCCCAGCGAATCGATGGACAAGGCGGTGTCCAATTATGGCGCCAACTTCCGCCTGGGCGGGTGCGATTGGCCCGGCGTCTGGGACGTGGCACAGTGGCCGGCGATGAAGGATACCGGTGTCCTCAGACCGGCCACCTTGATCTACGTCACCGATAGCGGTTCGCGCCCGCTCCGCACGCGCGATCCACTCATGTGTGTGACTCCCAAGAGCCCGGAAAAAGCGGGGGCTTGGATCATTCACGATCCGGAAAATGATGCGCCCAACACGGGTGGGGTGACCAATGACGACCCCAACTGGGGCGGACCTCATTTGCGCCACCGCTCGCGCAGCAATGTTTCCTTCGTTGATGGCCACGTGGAAGCAATGCGATCTTCCCGGTGGTATTGGGGAAACACCCCGTGGCTCAAGCCTAACGAAGGCGGATGATCAGATACTCTCACTCCCTTCGTGCAGGTCGTTGGAGACATCATCAAGAACCTCAGCGCAGCGCCGCGCGGTAGTAGGTGTCGTCGTGCGGCTGTTTCCATCCATCAGTCGGTGCTGCCAGCGTCGGCCTGTGCTTCGCCCATAGTTCATTGACGAACGCGTCCCAGGCCTGGCCTTGCCGCGCCCACTCCTTGTCGTGATCCCGGCCGGTCGCGGCTTTGATGGTTTTGACGAACTGAGAGTCGTCTTCGTGCATCCAGCGATCCACGTAATCGAAGAAAGGATCGTGGCCCCAGGCCTCCTCGGCATGCAGGAGCCGCAGCGCCAAAGCTTGCGCCACCCAACCGACGCTCGTGCAGCACCGGCGATAGGACTCGCTGGTGTTCTGGCCTTCCTTCCATTGCGCCGGAGGCGTGTGCTCGTAAGGCCCCCAGCCATTGCCTCGCGAGCGGCCCGCACCCGTAGCCGCGTCGATCCCCGAATGGCCGGTGAAGACGACCTTGGCGCCCGTCCAGCCATCGCCATAAGCGGTCTGCTCGTCCTCGCCGAAGCTCGCCTTGGGGAAGGACTGGTTGATGTTGGCCAGTTGACTGTCCCCCAGGAGAAGGCCGGCCCAGACGATGGGTAGTTTGCGCCCGCTGCCGTGTCCGCCCCACCCTGTCCAACCGGGATGGCCCGCGCGGACCATGCCGCCCAAGTCGATGCCGACTTGAACGAGATTCAGCAGCAGCGGCTCCTTCTGTTCGGGTTTCAGGTCGGTGCAGAGCAGCAGCGCGGAAATGCCCGCCACCCGCCCATACTCCAGGCCGTATTGCGGCATGTTCTCGACGGGTTCCTCGAAGCCAAAGAAACAGGTCCCGACCCACGGCCGCTGCGTAAACCGGATGAACTGCTCGATCCCCGGCTTGGCCGGCGTCGCGGCGGCCGTCGGGAGCAACTCGCGCCGCAGATGCCGGGCCAGATACTTTTTTTGCTCGCGGTCGCAGAAAGCCGGCCGAAAGGTGTCGGCTGGCTGCGGTGTTTCGACGCAAGTGAGAACGGCGGCGGTGCGGATTGGGCTGCTGTCGCCCTCGCCGCGCTCGATCTTGTTTCGCAATTGCGCCTGGAGCACCAGGCCCTTGGGCATGCTGATGGTGGACACGAATGAATCGCCGGGTTTCATGTTCACCGGCAGCTTTTGAATGAGCGAAGGCTCGAACCAATTCCGCACCCCGCTGTCATAGGCAACTTGCATCTTGGCCGGCGGATTGAGCATGAACCCGTTGCGGACGCGCTGGCTTTCCGGGCGCTCCTTGTCCATGCGATCCAACTGTCGCCACGGAATCTCTGCGCCGTGAAGCGGTTTCGGGTCGATCGCTTGGATTGTCACCGGCCCCACGACATACCAGTCGCCATTGACGAACTGCCCCACGCGCGCGGGCTGCGCAAACGTCCAGGTGATGCCGAACTGCGAGACGCGCTCCTTCTGCGGCAGGTCCTCGAGCTGGGGAGTCGCGGGCGCGTTATCCTTGGTGAAGATGACAACCGGCCGACGCGCGGCCATGGCCGCGGCCACGGCCTTCTCGTCGTACGGATTGGCCTCTCCTGGGGGAGGAACAGTCTCTGCCGAGCCACCCTGGGAGACGGATACGTTGCCTGTGATCGACCAATCCGCCAGGGTTGCGTTGCCGTCAAAAGCCATCGTCCTGAGTTGATCACCGGCCGGCGCGGTTTCGCAGAATCCCAGGCAGAGACAACCCGCCACACAAAGAGGAAGAATCTTGAGCATGGCGTTTGGACGCAACCGGCCCAGTTCCACTTCAAGAGGCATCCGTCTGCCAATGACCTGCTTGGAGCACTCCGGCGACCATTGGGCCAAGCCGCATCCATGCAGTAGGAGCGCGGGCATCCATGCCTGCGCGTTGACGAAAGAACCGTCTTCGCGACCGGCGCGAGTTCGTTTCCCATCGGCAAAACAACTCACTAAAAGGTGAAGGACACCTCCAGCGGTCGGCCTTCGCCAAACTCGAAGGCTGGCTATCGCTTGCGGCACGCGCAGGCATGGATGCCCGCGCTCCTATTGAATAGCTAAGGCGCGGTCTTGAGACCCAGGTTTTCACTCAGCAAACGGTTCAAATTCTCTATTTTGTCAATCGGCCCGACGCTGAGAGCCGATCCGATAATAAGCTGAGGCATCAGGCCATTGGTGATTTTCCGGCTGTTCGTTTCGTAGATCGCCACGTCCATTTGAATCTGGCGATTCACCCAGTCGTCGGCCAGGGCTTGGTCCAGTTTCTCCGGGCCGACCAATTGTCCCGCGTATCGTTTGGCCTCCTCGACCGGCCGGGGCGATGGCGTTTCAAACATCCAATGGTCGAACTGGGAAAAAGCTTTGCCGTCAGCCCGCCAGACCGCCAACCCCAGGCGCGCGTACTGGCAGGCGTTCAGGTGCGCCCGGGGAGTGCGTTTCACCAGGTGGTTGCAGTTTCCTTCCAGCGGCATGGGCAAGCTGATGATGGCGAGTTGGTTGCCGAACTGCCTTTGCACCGCCAGCAACAAGCCGTGCAAGTCGCGGCAATGGTGGCAGGTGTAATCGAACAAACTGACCATAAGGTGTTTGGCCTCTGGCGTGCCCATGATCGGCAGGTCATGCACGCGGAGTTGGAATTTGCCGTCATGAATCTGTAAGGCCCGATTGGTGCTGGGTTGGGGCTGAACCTGAGCGGCTGCCGCCAGCGGACTGACCTGGTAACGCGGCTTTTCGAGCCAGACTTGGCCGCCCACTAAAATGAAAAGGCCGATGACACCCAGCAAACAGAATTGAACGGCGCGGCGCGGCGGAATGGCCAGCGACGCCTCGGACGTGCCGGGCTTGGATCCCGGAAGGCCGATAGGAGCCCGCCACAACAGGATCGCCACTGCGGACAGGCCGCAGCTATGGACCGTCATGCAAAAGGGGCAAACGCTTTTCAACACCACAAATTGCAGCGAAATAAACCAGGAAGCCGAACCGGCCACCAGAATCGAAAATGGCATTATGCCCAGCCAGGCCCGGCGTTGCTGGCCGGCAGGTCTGGTTTCATCAGTGTAAAAGGCGGCTGCGAAAAGCCCCAAATAAACCAGCAAGGCTGGCAGGCTGATGGGGACGCCAGCCCAGTAAGCCCAACGGCTCTGCAAGACTTTGCTGCAGACCGACTCAGGCCCGCAACCGGCCGCCGATCCGCCGGTCAGCGATATCCACGCCAGATATCCGGTTCCTGCCACCGCCACCGCCAGCAGCAGGCGAGCGAGAGTCATCGGCCAGCGGGCGGAAGCCGGAGTCGGGCACTTTTTCTTGGAGCGGGAAGCCATGTCTCCGTCGGTTTAATCCTTCTTCAGGGCCGAATATGGACCAAACTCATTCCCAAAACGAGGAAGGCGACCAGGCCAAAATAGAGGGTGCCCATGAACCAACGCTGGGCCGGAGTGACCTCAAAGTAGCGCAACTCCTCTTCGCTTTTGCGGCGGAACAAGGAGAATACCCTGGGCAATGACGCAAAGAAGATCAACGCAATCAGGAAGTTGAATTGCGTCACCATGAGGAAGCCAACCACCACGATGCCGACGAGCCACAACCAGGGCGACAGAGCCGTCACGATGCGGCCGCCATCCAGAAAGCCGACCGGGGCCAGGTTAAACAGGTTCAGGACAAAACCGACGTAGGTCAAAGCCCCAAAAAAGGGGTTGCCGGTCGCCAGATAAATGCCAAAGCAAACGACGGCGCCGAGCGTTCCCAGCAGTGGCCCGCCGATGCCCACTTGGGCTTCAATCCAGGCATTTTTCGGCGCTTCCTTCAGGGCAATGAACGCGCCCATGAACGGGATGAAGACCGGCGCGCCCACCTTCAGCCCGATCCGTTTGGCCGCCAGCAGATGGCCGCATTCGTGAACAAAAAGCAGGAGCACGAACCCCAACGCAAACCACCAACCCCAACTGATGGCGTACACCCAAATGGTCACAAACATCGATCCGCCCGTCTTCAAGATGACGGGAAAGAACTTGAGCAGCGGCAGCAACAGCGATTTCGATTTGGCCAGCAGAACGCCGATGACTCCTAAAGAAACCAAAGCCTTTTTCAGCTTTTTTCCTTGATCAGGCTTGGGAGGCCTTGGAGCTTCGCCCAGCAGAGGCGGAAGCGGCGGCGGAAAAGAATGCGGCTCTGCGTCCATTTGGACTAAACTTCAAAAATTTTGTAGGGAAGGTCAATGGAATTGATGCAATGATTTCAATGCCTCTATCATGGCGGGCGGAGCGCCGGTTTCCAACCGGCTTTGGGGCGTCGAGAGTGGATAAGCCGGCTGCAAGCCAGCGCTCCGCTCACCTCGGCTAATCCATTAGCGATGATTTCGCTGTCCCAAATAGCAGCGTCTTCTTACCTTGGCCCGGTTGTCAGAGCCAATCCGATTGATCCTATGATAAGAATTGCCGGACTCCTTTTGCAGAGGCCTGTATTCCTGGTTCTGTGCGCCACCGCTCAGTTATGGCGGGCGGGCCGGAGGCGCCGCGCTACCCTGTTCTGTGTTTTCTTGATCTTGTCCGCTGTCGCTCAGGCCGCCGAACGGTTCACTGGCCCTTGGGATTTGAGCGCGCTGCATAAGGCGCCCGAAGCGGTCTGGGGCCAACGGACCAACCTGGTGCAGGAGGTCTATTATGAAGGGGAACCTTTCCAAGGGAAACCGACTCGAATCTTCGCTTATTATGGCCGTCCCAACCAAGTCTCATCGGTTCCAATGACTTCGCTTACCCGTTGGGCAGCTATCAAAAATCGTACCGGCTGGTGCAAGGCCCCATGACGTTGTGCGTGAAAATCCTGCTGCCGCACGGTCATATCTGGACTTTCGGCGAAGTGGATTGTTTCGTCGATAGCATTTTGAAAAAGGCCGAGCCGTTGCCGAGGCTGGACCCGATGCAAATCGCCAACGAAACAGCCCGCGCGACTTTTGTTTCCGTTGTCCCGGTGGTAAAGGCCGAATTGAACTACACCAGCGACGCCGGCGTCTGGCAAAAGCGGCTTTGGAAAAGCGTCGCTGCTGAACTCGCCAACGGCCAAGTGACGGTCAAGCTGCCGGCGGAACGGCCATTGGTCTGCTGTTTGTCGGTCACGGACCAGCGCGGGTTGGTCGTCAGCACGCCCCATGAGGAATTTCCGGCTGCCGATGGCAAGTAAAAGAGAAGAGAGGTGTCGCCGTGCCGAGGATGTGCCAGGTGTTCTTGAGGTCGATATTTGTAACGGATTAATCAAAGGCTATGAGCAATAAGGATTGGCAGCCGATATCGATGGGCAAGCTGATTGTTTTCCTGGTTGGCGCGTCCTTCTTCTTCTTCCTGGTGCTCAAGTCGGAGCCGGGGTTTGTGTTCGTGATTGACCATGCCAACCTTCTTTTTCATGAGGCCGGACATCCGATCTTTGGATTGCTCGGCGGCACATTGGCTCTCTATGGCGGTACGCTCGGCCAATTGACCTTTCCGATGGTGCTGGTGGTTTCCTTCTGGTGGAAACGGGAGCCGCTCTCCTGCGCGGCAGCCAGCCTTTGGTTTTTTGAGAATTGGCTGAATATCGCCCGTTACATGGCGGATGCCCGGGTGCTGGAACTGCCTCTGGTGGGCAGTGGAGACCATGATTGGGAGGACATTTTCCAGCGCTGGGGTGTCTTGGAGCAGGACGTGCGCATTGCTTCGTTCGTGCGGGCCATTGGCTGGATCGGGATGGCGGCTGCTTGCGGATGGGTCCTGTGGCGGTGGTACCGCGACCGTCCCAAAATTCACGACACCGCACTGGCAACAGAATGATGGAATGAGCGTGTGACGGGCTGGGAGGGGAAGCACTCAGGGACCCTCGCCAAACGTTGAACCCAAGTCCGGCACGCGAATGGCCGCAAAAAGGCGCAAGAAGCTTGGACCGCAGCGTGAGAAGATGGGAAGTCAGACCGCGCAGCCAGAAGCGGGATCATCATGACGTTGACTGCTTGAGCAGGTGTTCAGCCCGGCTCTGCATCTCATTCAGCAACGCTTGCAGCAAAGGATTGGGTTTGCCCATCCACATCACGCCAAGGGTGACGGGCGCGAAGTCTTCCAAAGGCAGAGAGCGGACCTGGGGCGGAAACTCGGTTTTCGGGACCTGAACAGTTAGCCCAATGCCGTAGCCGTTGATGACATAAGTCTCGATCAAATCAAGCGAGCTCACTTCAATGCCGGTGAACCAATCCACGCCCAGGCGGCTCAAGCCTTGCTGGAAGTTTTTGCAGATGGACTCGTTGGGCGGCAGGCTGATGAGCGTTTCCTCGATTCGATCCCTTTGCCAAAGCTCGGCGGCGGAGCGGAGCCGGCTTGATTTCTCGACGAGCAGGACCAAGGGCAGCTTGAGCAACGGCAAGGAATTGATGCCGGCGGGCGGTTTGCCCTCCAGGAGTGTCACGGCCAAGTCCAGTTCCTGCTGCTGCACCCAACTCTCCAGTTCGGGCTGATACCCTTGGCGGAGCATCACTTTCAATTTCGGAAACTTCCGGCGCACGGTTTGCAGGACACCGGGCAAATGCTCCCGCAAGACCACTTCCGAGGCGCCAATGCGAATCCGCTGGTAAGCGCTGCCGCGCAATTTGTCGGAGACCGGCTGGAGGTTGTCAAAGAAGGGTTGAATGAACTGGTAGAGCTCCTGGCCAACCGGAGTGAGGGCAAAAGGCCGTCGTTGAAACAAAGTGACCCCCAGGAATTCCTCCAACTGAATGATCTGCCCGCTGACCGCCGGCTGTTGGATGCCGTAAGGAATATTGCGAACCGCTTCACTGATGCCTCCATGCTTGGCGACGTAATAGAAAAGTTCCAGATGATGGATGTTCATGCATTCACGGAATCAATGGCCGGAACAGATTTACCAATTAACACCCTCAAAGCAAGCCGGGATATTTTGTGGCCGCATGAAAGAGAACCGCAACTTGGATGTAATGCCTCAGGAAAGACCTGCTGGAAGAACCCCGGCGGATGTTCGTGATAGATTTTACTTGCAGGAAGCCATCCGGAAGTATCACGGCACCATTGTCAAGACCATCGGAGATGCAGTCATGGCCGTCTTCAGTTTGGTGGGGGATGCCTTGGCTGCCGTGCGGGAGATGCATCAATCTCTGGCCGCAGCCATGCCGATGTCGGAGGCCAAACCGCGCTTGCTGCTCAAGTCCAGCTTGCACATCGGCCCCTGCCTGGCGGTGAACGCTAACGAGAAACTCGATTTCTTTGGCACCACGATCAACCTGGCCGCGCGCATGGATGGCTGTTGCCAGGGGGGCGATCTCACGGTTTCGGATGAATTATTTCAACGGCCTGAAACGGCCCAGTTCATTTTGGGTCTTCCCCACCCGCCGGCATCGTCGGAAGTGAAATTCCGGGGCTTTGAGTCGCCGCACAAGGTTTGGCGCCTGCAGATGGTTTGATCCCGATCATGGGACCGAAGGCGGTTCTGGCTCCAACGCAGTTCGCTTTCGTTTGATGACCGCCTGTTTCAAAATGTATTCGATCTGTCCATTGACGCTGCGCAGCTCATCCTGAGCCCACGCTTCGAGTTCCTTCCAAAGCTCAGGGTCGATTCGAAGCAGAAAAGATTTTCGCGAATCCATTTAACAGTTCCAAGTGCGCCGCGCCGGATGAATCGACCGAGGAGTGAACATTCCCGCCAGGAGCGAGATCAGCGCGGTCTTTTGAAAATGGCCACCAGGCTCCGGGTCTGGCCTTGCATTTGGTTCATCGCCACCGCCGCCGCCAGTTCCCAGCCTTGCAGCCCCCAATCGTTGATTGTTTCCTGCAGCTTGGCCTCGTCGATTTTCCCGCCAAAGAAGCCTTTTGCGGGCAAGATGATGGTTTTGTATTCCCATTTCATAAAGCATGTTTTGCTGGTTTTCTTAGACGACTCGTGCCGGTTTCAACTTACGAATAGAGCGTGCCCGTGTTGACCACCGGTGTGACCTCAGCTTCGCTGCAGAGCACAACGAGAAGATTGCTGACCATGGCGGCGCGGCGTTCATCATCGAGCTTGACCACGTCCTTCTCCGCCAGCTCCCGCAGGGCCATTTCGACCATGCTGACCGCTCCGTGAACGATCTTTTGCCGCGCAGCAATGACGGCTTCGGCCTGCTGCCGGCGCAGCATGACCTGGGCGATTTCCGGCGCGTAGGCCAGATGGGTCAGCCGGGCTTCATCAACCGCGACGCCTGCTTTACCGAGGCGTTCCTGCAATTCCTGCTTCAGGGCCAGCGAAACTTCCTCTCCGCCGCTGCGCAGCGTGATCTCGTTTTCTTCACCGTGATCGTAGGCATAAGAACTGGCCAAGTGGCGGAGGGCCGACTCGCTTTGGATGCGCACGTAATCCTCATACCGATCGACATCGAAACAGGCTTGCGCAGTGTCTGCAACCCGCCAGACCACCACCGCGGCAATCTCGATGGGATTGCCGCGCCGGTCGTTCACCTTGAGTTTCTCACCATTCAAGTTGCGCGCGCGCAACGAGATGCGGACTTTCCTGTTAAAAGGGTTGGTCCAGTGAAAGCCGCTGGAACGCTCTGTGCCTTGGTAAGCGCCAAACAGAATCAAAACACGCGCTTCATTCGGCTGCAAAGTAAAGAAACCACCACAAGACAGGCCGCCCAAGAGCTCCAAACCGAGCCCCGTGAATAACAACCCCAACGGCGGCGCTTGCTGATGTTTCACGCCTTGCACGATCGAATAAATGACGAGAGCAAGTCCACCCAGCAGGAGGACGATGGTCACTGCCAACATGAACCACCCGTTCATAGTGCCAACCTCTCGTTCCTTGCTGACCGGTCTTTCTGTTTGAATGTTCATCTGAGTACCTTTCTTACAATGGTTTTAGTTGTATCAAAGTGATATCATAATGAAATCATGTTGTCAAAGTTTTTTTGTGATGGGCGCAGAACAGGTCTCGGACAGCCGACTGGTCCAGTTCCAGAGGGACTTCAGACATTAGCTCAGAGTTTCGACGCTGTAATCAGGGCCGCCTTAAAGTCGAGTCTCGGCAGAAGGCCCGTGGGCATCAAGGCCAGCAGTTCTATCGTCCCGGGCGGGACTTGGTTCGTCGGGCGCGTTACCCCACCGATGAATCGGTGGGCTATTCTCATTCGCCCTGGCGGGCTGGAAACCTCCTGCCCAAAAGCTGATTTGCGCCGGAGCTGGCACGAATTGACCTTTAGCTTTGACATTCCGGGCTAAAAGTTGTGCCATTCTGCCGAAATCCAAACGTATCAGCAGCAAACTGTTACTCTTAGTCGTGTGAAAAAACTGAATGTCGGGATCATCGGATATGGATGGGCGGCGGGAGCTCATATTGCAGCCATTAACGCCAGCACTTCGGCTCAAGTGACCAAGATCTGCTCGTCTCGGAAGCTGGATTCAGCCGAGGTGAGCGCGAGGCATGGAAGCAAGATCACTTGCCACACGGACCTGGAATTCATGCTCGGCGATCACGAATTGCAGGCCGTCTCTATTTGCAGTTATCCTTATGATCATGCGCGTCACGCCATCGCGGCGGCGAAAGCCGGCAAGCATTTGATCATTGAAAAGCCGCTTGCTCTGGCCTGGGAGGATTGTTTAGCGGTGCAAAAGGCGGTCCAGGAGGCCGGAGTCAAGGTCTGCGTTTGTTTTGAATGCCGCTTTTCCAGCCAATTCCTGACCACGAAATCGCTGATTGACCGTGGTTTTCTTGGACGAATTCATTATGGCGAAGTCGATTATTATCACGGGATCGGGCCGTCGTATGGCCAATACCGCTGGAACATTCGCAAAAAGGCCGGGGGCAGCAGCCTCTTGTCGGCCGGGTGCCATGCCATGGACGCGTTGTTGCTCTGCATGGGATCCGGCGTCGAGTCCGTCGCCAGTTACGACACACGATCGGGCAGCAAAGATTTTGATCAGTACGAGTACCCGACGACCAGTGTGACGATTCTGAGATTCAAGGATGGCCGTGTGGGCAAGGTCACCTCCTCGATTGACTGTCTGCAGCCGTACTATTTCCACGTCCATCTCGTGGGCAGCAAAGGCAGCTTGCTCGACAACAAGTTTTATTCGGCGCAACTCGTCGGCCTGGACAAGAATCATTGGAGCCAGCTTTCCATGAAGCTGCTGGATTCCGGCGATGTGTCGGACCATCCGTATCAGACGCAATTCCAAGCGTTCTTTGACGCCGTGGAGCAGAAGAATGACATGCCATTGACCAACCTGGCTCAAGCCCTGCGGACCCACGAAATCATTTTTGCCGCGGACCGATCGGCGAAAGAAGGCAAGCCGGTCGAAATCAGATAGGGAGAACGAGCCAACGGCGTTTGCCGAAGAGAACTTTAGAGACCGTCCGCGATTTACACTCCTTTCCTCCCCACTCCTGCTTGTGGTCCACCCATCCCCCATCTCCCATCCGCCATCACCCATCGACCATTCCTCGTCACCCATCGCCCTGGCCGTGGCAGCTCATCCGGATGACATCGAGTTCTACATGGCCGGCACCCTTCTGTTGCTCCGGCAATCCGGCTGCGAAACGCACTACTTAAACCTGGCCAGCGGGTCCTGCGGGAGCGCGCAATTCAACCCCTCTCAGACCCGTGCCATCCGGCGCCGGGAGGCTCAAGCGGCGGCCCGGATTCTTGGCGCTCATTATCATGCGCCGCTCGTGGACGATCTGGAGATTGTCTATGAACTGCGAATTTTGCGGCGGCTGGCGTCCATCATCCGGGAAATCCGGCCCGCCCTTCTTTTGACCCACTCACCTCAGGATTACATGGAGGACCACACTAATACCTGCCGATTGGCCGTGACCGCTGCTTTCGCCCGCGGCATGCCCAACTTTAAGACGGCGCCCTCCCGACCGGCTATCGACCAGGAAGTCGCCGTCTATCATGCCATGCCGCATGGTTTGCGCGATAGTTTGGGCCGGAGAATCATTCCGGGCGCTTTTGTCAATACGGCTTCAGTGCATGCCAACAAGCGCGCCGCTCTGGCGGCGCATGAAAGCCAAAAGACGTGGCTCGACACCAGCCAGGGCCTCGATTCCTACTTGCGAACGATGGATGAAATGTCCTGGGCGGTCGGAAAAATGTCAGGGCGATTTGAGCATGCAGAAGGCTGGCGCCGGCACTTGCATCTTGGTTTTTGCTCCGCCGATGCGAATCCGTTGCGCGACGCGCTGCAAACGAATTATCTGGTCAACAAGCTTTACGAGCGACGCTTGGACCAGGGCGCGTAGCCGTGATGGCAAAGCTGCGGGATCACAAAATATTTGTCATGGTCCCCGGCGCTGGCTTTGGCCGCCGCGTTTGGGGGATTTGCCTTCGTTCTCGCCGGCGACGTTACCGCTGCCTTTGACTGACTTCAGGCTTGTTTTCCCTGGGCAGCCATTGGCCGAGTTCGCTTTTCTTCGCGGTGGAGTCGGGTTGGGTGGCGAGGTTGGTCCATTCGTAAGGATCTTTCGTCTCGTCGTAGAGTTCCTCGCCGCCGTCGGCGTAGCGGATGTAGCGCCGGGTTTCGCTGCGGACGGCGTGGTTCATGTACTGGTAGGTCGTGATGGCCGGCTTGGTCCAGGGTACCTGCGGGTTGGACAGCAGCGCGCGGAGGCTCTCGCCTTGGACGTGCTTCGGCGTCGGAATGCCGCACAGGTCGGTGAGCGTCGGATAAATGCTCATGAAGTCCACCGTGCGGTCGCAGCGGTTGTTGGGCTTGGTGAGGCCGGGCACGACCCAGATGAACGGCGCGCGGGTCGTCTCCTCCCACAGCGCGAACTTGCGCCAATGATGCTTCTCGCCAAGGTGCCAGCCATGGTCACTCCAGAAGCAGACGATGGTGTTAGTGGCGCAGGGCGACTGGTCGAGTGCGTCCAGCAGGCGGCCCACCATCGCGTCGCAGAAGTTGATGCTGGCGAGGTAGGCCTGGATGGCTTTCTTCCAAGAGTTCGCGCCTTCCTGGAGAAGGGCCTCGTGGTCGCCCGCCGGGCCGCGGGCCATGCGCAGGCCAATGGGCGGCAGGTCGCTCAAATCGTCTTCCTTGTAAGGGGGGAGCTGGATTGTTTCGAGTGGAAACTTGTCGTAATACTTTTTCGGCACGCTCCACGGGAGATGCGGCTTGGTCAGGCCCACAGCCAGGAAGAACGGCTGATCGTGGTGCTTGTTCAACTGCTCGATGCCGTAGCTGACGAACTGGTAGTCGGGCATGTCCTCGTCGCGGCAGTTGAGCGGCGTGACATCTAGTTTGCCGGCTTTGACCGGGTCGGCTTTGTCCTCGGAGCGCCGGTTGACCTTGTTCAGATAGTCGTCCCACTCGCCGGGGCGGTGGACGCTGCCGTGGTAAATCTTGCCCGCGCCGCAGACGAAGTAACCCGCCTTCCGGAACTGCGTCGTGAGCGTGATCTCCTCGGGGATGAACTTGGTGAAATTGTCGCCGTTGTCGTAAACGGCGCTGGCTCCAGGGCGCAGACCGGACAGGAGCGCGGCGCGCGAGGGATTGCACACCGGCGCGGCGCAGTAGCTGCGCGTGAACCACACCCCGCGCGCGGCGAGGCGGTCCATGTTCGGCGTCTTGGTCTGCGGGTTGCGGCCGAGGTAGCCGACCCAATGGTTCAGGTCGTCCACGGCGATGAAAAGGATATTGGGCTTCGCTTGCAGCGTGGCTTGCTCAGCCGCCGGAAGCGCGCTGGTCATCAGAGTGCCGAAGAAGGCGCACAGGACAAATCGGTCTTTCATACACACGGCTCAGGCGAAAGGCCCGCACCCGCACTCGTGCGGACTGTCGGGGAACACCGGCCCGTGGCACGGCATCGCGCCAGCCACCTGCGCTTCTTCCTTCACGAAGATTGATTCGCAGGTCTTCGCGATCTGCTGCAATGCTTCGAGTTCCGGCGCCGTCGGCGGGCGGTAGTTCTTGGCCGCTTCAATCGCTTTGTCCAGCAGGTCCAGGAACGACGGCGGGATGCCGGCGACCACGCCCTTTTGCGACAGCGTGAAGCGCCAGGCGCCATCGACTTCCTTGCCTTCCTCGACCGAGCGGTACCACCACTGGCGCGTGCGCTCGATCTCCTTGGGCCAGACCCCGCGGCTCATCGGCTTGATGGCGAGGATGGCGGCGCCTTGTTGGTTGGCGAGGTCCATGACTTCTTTGCCAAAACCGCGCAGGTAGAACTCCACAAAGTTGATCGGGAACATCACCGTGTCGAAGCGAAAGCCTTTTAGCGCCTCCAGCGCCCCTTTGGTGGTGTGCGCGGAGAAACCGAAGTACTTTACCTTGCCCTCCTCCTTCGCCTGGAGGAAGGTCTCGATGGCGCCGCCCGGACCGAGCGCGCGCTTCACGTCCTCGGGTTTGACCAGGTGATGCATCTGGTAGAGATCGAAATGGTCCGTCTTGAGCAGTTTGAGCGATTGTTCCAATTCCCGCCGCGCGCCCTCCTTGTCGCGCATCTTCGTCTTGCAGGCCAGAAAGTAGCGACTGCGGTCGAGGCCCTGCAGGCCGAGGCCCATTTTGGTCTCGCACTGGCCGTTGCCGTAGGCGGGCGCCACGTCGAAGTAATTCACCCCGCGATCGAAGGCGCTGCGCAGGCTTTCGTCGCACCGCTTCTGGTCGTAGTGAATAAGGGCTAATCCGGGAAAGCCGACGATGGAAAGCTGTTGTCCCGTGCGGCCGAGCACGCGACGAGGCAGGCCAGCGACGGTTTCTGCCGGGGCCGAGGTCTCGGATTTCTCCGCGCTGAGGATTTTGTCTGCGTTCAGGGCCAGGCCGCCTGTGACACCGCCTACGGTTTTGAGGAAGGTTCTTCTTTTCATAGTAATCTCTTGTGCTGGGGCGCAGGTTTACCGCTTTTTCGGAACTGAGGCAAGCAAGGAAAATGACCGGTTCAAGCTCGCTCATGCCGCGTAATGGCGCGCGACTTTCTGAATGGCGGCAGCCACGCTCAGCATGTCGTCGTCCGTCATCGCTTCGTGGATCGTGACGCGGATGCCGGTTTGCAGGATCGCTTCGGCCTCGGGGCAACTCGTCTTCGCGTAGTCCATCGTGGTCAACCCGAATTCGCGGACCGGCCAGCGGCCCGCAAAAAAGCTGTGGTTCTGAAAGATCGGATTCCGATACAACGGCACCGGAATGTAACCGGCGGAAGCCTCGACGCCTTCGGCGGCCAGCGCTTTGACAAACTCGGCGCGGTCAGCACGGAAGGCGCCCGGCCGCAAGCGGAACATGTAGAACCAATAGGAACAGCGGTCGCGGCCATCGACCTGGTGAGGCTGGATTCCCGCCAGATCAGCCATCTTCTCCGTGAGCAGATTGCCCAGGCGCGATCGCCGGGAGACGATCGCCTCCAATCGGTCCAGTTGTGCTGCCGCGACGGCTGCTTGCGGTTCGCTCATGCGATAGTTGGTGGCAAAGACCTCAAACAGACCGGGCTTGAGCCGGTCAAATCCTTTGTCGCCGAACTTCTGCAGCAGCGGCCCCAAGCGCTCGTCATTCGACCCCACGATGCCGCCGTCGCCGCACGTCACATGCTTGGAATTCTGCAGCGAGAAACAGGCGAAATGGCCGACGGTGCCGATGGGCTGGCCGTGAAACCGCGCGCCCCAGGCCTGCGCGCAGTCCTCAATCAACACCAGCTTGTGCCGGTCCGCCAGGGCCTTCAGCGCTGCCAGGTCGCACGGATTGCCGCAAAGATGGACGGAGATGATGGCCTTTGTCTTGGGCGTGATCCGGCGTTCCACGTCCGCTGGATCAAGATTGTACGTGCCGGCGCCAAGGTCAGCGAACACGGGGACCGCCTGTTGATAGATGACGCCGATCACCGTTCCCAGGTCCGTAATCGGCGAGGTGATGACTTCGTCGCCCGGACCGATGCCTGCCGCCGCCACGGCGATGTGCAAGGCCGCGGTTCCGGAGGAGCAGGGCATGACATATTTTACCGGACAGAACTTCCGGAAACGCTCGACGAACAGGGTCGTTTGCGGTCCTTTCCAGTAGAAGAGCGAGTCCTGGCCGAGCATGGCGTTCAAGCGTTCGCGCTCGGGCTCGCCCCAGCGAATCGGCAGCTTCGCCGCTTGCTTGACTGCCTTCTCGCCGCCCTGGAGCGCGAGCTTCTGGGACGGAGGTGCGGCAGAATTCTGAGGTTGAGCGGTGGCCAACTCGCCGGCGACTGCCAGTCCGGCAGAAGCGGCAAGAAACTTTCGGCGTGACATTGGATCGGAGGTGAACATGCACAAACAATATACGATCGGGGAAACTGCGAACAAGCGGTAAAGAACGCCGGGGTGTGATCGGAAGTGGCGGTCCGTTTTGAGAGGAAGCCGGCTGAGTCCAGTAGGGGTCCCAGAGATGGTTGGCGCGAGCCACGCGCAAGCCCGGCCTCGCTTCGGCGTTGGGTTCCTTCCACCACGCGCCCGCCCGCTTGAGGCGTTGTTTGATCACGTGGCGATGGCCGCTTTCGACTGCGCCCGAGCCGATAGGCAACCCCGCCGCCCTCGCTCCGGCGTAGTCCAAATGGCCGCGACGTTCGTCCAGGTAACGGTGGGCGGCGCGCCCAGGGGCTTCGGTGCCACCGGCCGGTTCCAGATGCGCCGCCAGAGCCCGCAGCACGGCGGACACTTTGTTTTCCAGCAGCCGTCCCTGTTGTCGCCGCCGCCAGCCGATGGGATTCTTGGCCGGCACGATCACGGCGGCGTCCGCCAGGTATTCGCTGGTGTGGTAGAAGTCCGCCAAGCAGGTGCCTTGCGGGCCAGACTGTTCGCCGAACTGCGTGAGAATCCACCGGGCGCCATCGCCCAGGCCATGCACGTGGGTCTGCGGTCCCAGGCCGGCGGGCCAGGCGTTGTTCGAGCGAGCGACCCAGTGAAGTCGAAGGAGTGGGCGAGTGCAGTTCATCATTCATGAACCATTCCATTTATCCATTGGCTAAATCTGAACAATGCCCAAATGGCACACCTTGCAGAAAAGTTTTGCCCGCCACTTCCGATCACACCCCAAGACAGGGTTCATCCCAAGACTTGCCTTAAGCAGGGGACAGATTAAAGTTGCCTGCATGCCAGACAAAACGAACCCCATGCCCAAGGCCTTGAAGCTCGCGGAAGGCGCTCAAGGAGAGCCCTTGGAAACCAATTTGCAGCGCCGGAAGGTGGTCGTGATCGGGCGCGGCGTCGAGTGCGACATCGTGATCAAGGATGTCAAGGCCTCCCGCCGCCATTGCCAGCTCACGCGCGGCGACGCAGCCTTCATTCTCGAGGATCTCGGCTCCAAAAACGGCACCTACGTCGAAGGCAAACGCATCAACGAACCGGTCGCACTCAAGCCGAACCAAGCCTTCAAGGTCGGTGACACCATCTTTTACCTGAGTTAGATGGCACCGCATGCCTGAAGGAGGAACATGAATTGGTACTACGCTGTTGAAGGGCGCCAGGCGGGCCCAATTTCGGAAGCCGATTGGGATGGCTTGATCAGGGCCGGAACCATTGCACCGGAGACTCTGGTCTGGCACGAGGGCATGGCCGATTGGCAGCCTTTCCAGGTAGTGCAATCGCCGGCGGCATCGCCTCCCGTTGACTCGCAAGAGGCGGTCGCCGCGCCCGTGGGGGCTGTGTGCAGCGAGTGCGGCCAGCCCTTTCCGGCGGAAGAGATAATTCATTACGGCACGGCGGCCGTCTGCGCAAGATGCAAGCCGGTGTTCGTGCAGAAGCTCCGTGAGGGTGCCACCTTGCAGGGCTGCTTGGAATACGCCGGCTTTTGGACTCGTGTCGCCGCAAAAATGGTGGACGGTCTGATTGTGGGTGTGCCGCTCATGCTGCTCTACCTTCTGTGGATACTTCCATCTCTGCGCAGCAATCGGTCTCTGCCTCTTTCGATGCAATTGCTGGTGCAAATCGGTTTCTATGCGGTGGGCGCCGCTTATTCGACCTTTTTCTTGGGCAAATATGGCGCGACACCCGGCAAAATGGCCTGCAAAATACAGGTCATCACCGCCGAGGGCGGCCGGGTGACTTACGCGCGGGCTTTTGGCCGGTATTTTGCCGAAATCCTGAGCGGCTTGATTTGTTACATCGGTTATTTAATGGTGGCATTTGACGGCGAGAAGCGCGCTTTGCACGACCGCATCTGCAACACGCGCGTTGTTAAAAAGTAGGTCCGGGGATGCACAGCCAGACTTTGCTCTGTCCAAAATGCCAAGCGCCGTTGCCCGGCGCCCTTTTCAACACGTCAGACCTGGAGGCGTGCCAGGCTTGCGGAGCGGCCTTGCTCGTGGCCGTATTCCCCGCTTTTTCGAGGGGCATCGCCCAGGGCACAGCCGGCGAAACCATCAGAGCGGACATGGAGGCGGGCTGCTTCTTTCATCCGCAAAAAAAGGCGGTGGTGCCGTGTGAAAGCTGCGGGCGATTTCTGTGCGCCCTCTGCGACGTGGAATTGGATGGCCGGCATCTCTGTCCCGCCTGCCTGGAGGCCGGCAGAAAAAAAGGCAAGCTGCCGCATCTCGAAACTCACCGCATTCTCTATGACAACTGCGCCTTGGGTGTCGCTCTTCTGCCGCTGCTCGTGTGGCCGGTCACCCTCGTCACCGCGCCGATCGCGATTTACGTGGCAATCCGCTATTGGAAGGCTCCCGGCAGTTTCATCCCGCGCACGCATTTTCGTTCCCTCCTGGCCATTCTGATCGCGTTGCTGCAAATGGCCGGCTGGGCCGCCCTGGGGTGGGTTGTTTTCTTCAGAGGAAAATGAGGCCATGATTGGGAGCAAGAAACCGTATCGACGTCTGCCGGGACTTGGCCGCCAGGTCCAATCCTACACCCGCCTGTGGCTCGGCGCGGACCACTTGTTGTGGGTCGAATCAACGGGCTTCAGCGAACGGTACAAGCGGTTCTATTTCCGGGATATTCAGGCCATCATCATCCGCAAGACCGATCGCGGCAAAATCATGAATTACATTCTGGGTTCCCTGGCTGGAATCGGCTATTTGATTGGCTGGTCGGCAGGCGCCGTGTGGTCTGTTTTTTTTGGATTCATGGGATCTCTGTTTTTGCTCATTCTTTTTTCAAACTGGCTGTTAGGTCCGACATGCGTCTGCTATTTGCGCACCGCCGTGCAGACCGAGGAATTGAAATCTCTCAACCGGCTGCGCACGGCCCGCAAAGTCCTCCGGCGCTTGCAGCCACAGCTTACCGTGGCGCAAGGAATCCCGTCGGCGGAGGAATTGCCAATCCGACAGCCGGAATCGGAGGGTGGCCAGCCCCCGGCGGCAGCGATCCCTGTCGGCGATCGGATTCCTCAGGCAACTGGAGAACAGGTCATTCCGCCGCCGGTAGTCAGCGCGTCCGATCAGCCGGTTCCCGGGAACGAATGAACTCCCTTTTAAGCCAGCAGCGTTGCTTGAATCATGCCGGGCGGGAGGCTGTGGCCCGGTGCCCGGTCTGCCACCAATGCTATTGCCGCGAATGCGTGACCGAGCATGACGACCGCCTGATCTGCGCCGCCTGCTTGAAAAAGGCCTTTCCGCCCTTGGCGCGGCGGCGCTTCCGGCTCGCCCGGGTGCTGCGGGCGGGCCAATGCGCGTTGGGAATGCTGACCGCCTGGCTGTTTTTCTATTGGATGGGGCAGGCGCTGCTTTCCATCCCGACGTCATTTCATGAAGGAACCGTCTGGCAAGGCGGTTGGTGGGAGGCCGAATGAATCCGAAGAGTCGGCGAGAGGATGGCCGAGGGGCTTTGGAATTGATCGAGGAAGCCGTGCATCTGCTGCGTCTGGCCCCGGCGGGCCTTTTTTCGATTTATTATCTCGGAACGATTCCATTCGTCATGGCGCTGCTCTATTTCTGGGCGGACATGAGCCGGAGCGCGCTGGCCCAGGAACGCTGTGCCGGCGCGGCGGCGGGGTTGGCACTGCTGTTTCTCTGGATGAAAGGATGGCAGGCGGTGTTCGCGGACTTGCTCCGCAGCCATCTGCGCGGCTCAAGCACCGGCCGCTGGACGTTTTCCCGGCTGCTGCGCCTGTGGGTGCTCCAGGCCATCGTGCAACCGGCCGGGTTGTTCTTGCTGCCGGCGGCGTTTGTGCTCACGCTTCCTTTTGCCTGGACGTATGCCTTCTTTCAAAATGTGACCGTGCTGGGTGGTGAGGAGCATGACGGCCTTCGGTCATTGTGTCGCAAGGCCATTCAGCAAGCCTCTCTCTGGCCGGGCCGAAATCATCTGCTCCTGGCCGTCTTGGTTCTCTTCGGGCTTTTTGTGTTTGTCAACCTGGCCATGGCGCTGGCGCAGGTGCCGCAACTGCTCAAAATGTTTTTCGGGGTGGAGACGGCGTTCAGCCGCAGCTTCGGCAGCATGCTGAACACGACCTTCCTCGCCGCCACGCTTGGCTTGACGTATCTGTGTCTCGATCCGCTGGCCAAGGCCGTCTATGTCTTGCGTTGCTTCTATGGCGAATCGCTGCGGTCGGGCGAAGACTTGAAAAAGGAGCTCAAGGCATGTTGGCCCGCCGCCAAAGCCGCCCGCGCCGTCGCAGTGCTTTGTCTGCTTTTGTTCGGCGCATCGAGTTGGCCGGTGGCAGGCGCAGCCTCGAATTCCCCGCCGGCCGCCGCTCAGCCAGCAGCTTTCCGTCCGAGCCTGGCGCCGCCGGAGTTGGACCGCGCCATCGATGAAGTCATCGGCCAGCGTGAATACAGTTGGCGCCTGCCCCGGCCCAAGATGGTGCGCGAGCCCAGCAAGGGTGTATTCGCCAACTTTGTCGATTCAGTTTTGGAAACAATGAAACGCTGGCTCAAAGCCGTGGTGCGCCAGGCGCAAAAAGTGGTGGAATGGCTGATCGAATTCCTCGACAAACGATTTCAGGCGAATCGCGGCGGGCCAGGCACCGGTCTCGGCTGGCTGACTTCCTTGCAGATTCTGGTTTATGTGCTGCTGGCGGTGCTGGCTTGCACCGTGGCGATCTTGTTCTGGCGTATCTGGCAGGGGCCGCGTCAGCGCCCGTCCGATCTGGTCAGCCAGCCGATGCAGTCCGTGCCCGACCTGAGCGACGATAACGTGGCGGCAGACCAATTGCCGGAGGAAAGCTGGATGCGATTGGCCCAGGAACTGGCGGAGCGGGGTGAGTTGCGACTCGCTTTGCGGGCCTTTTACCTGGCCAGCCTGGCGCATCTGGCTCATCGGGAGTTCATTCGCATCGCCAAGTTCAAGTCCAATCGCGAGTATGAGACGGAATTGCGGCGGCGCACCCGCGCCCAGCCTGACCTGCAATCGGCTTTTGCCCAAAACGTGACGGTCTTTGACCGGGTTTGGTATGGAATGGATAACGTGTCGGACGATGTTTTGCGCCATTTCCGGGCGAATCTGGAGAGGATCAACGCGTGCTGAAACGAGCCCACATCTTCCTGTTGCTGCTGTTCATCCTGGGAGTCTGCCTTGTGCTGGGCTTGGCCCACCTGTTTCAACTCCGCTACCAGGCGGGCGATGTCTATCCCCAATACTCTTCATTGCGGGCGGACCCGCTGGGCGTGAAAGCGTTTTGCGAAAGCCTGGCCAAGCTGCCCGGTTTCAGGGTGGAACGTAACTTCCAGCCGTGGCAGCGATTGGCTGAGGCGCGGCAAACAACGCTCTTTTATTTGGGAGCCGACTCGGGCGAGTTGCGCCATGCTGACTTGAACCTGGTCAAGGATTGGGAAGCGTTTGTGGTGGGTGGAGGCAGGCTGGTGATCTCGTTCTTTCCGGAAAATGCCGAACCGTGGGAGCCGCGCCGCGCTCAGGAAAAGGCCTCATCGGCCAAAGACCAAAGCAAAAAGGCCGGCGAACAATCGGAAAAGGCGGAAGCGGAGCAAGATCGCACCGGCAAGGAAGGAAAAACCCCAACGGTTCCGGCCAGAAAAAAGCCGCCCAAACGGCCAGACAAAGAAAACAAGGAACGCGCCTCGCGCTCTGTGTTGCTGCAGGAGCGTTGGGGCGTGGGCCACGGCTACGAAAAACTGGCTCAGGATGAACAGGGCCAATACGAAGCGGCGGCTGCTCAGAAAGGGGATAAAGTGGGTCTTCCCCAGGCCATACTTCCCTGGCACAGCGCCCTGATTTTCAATCGCCTCGACAAGTCCTGGCGCGTGATCTACGGGCGCGATGATCAACAAGCGGTTCTCATCGAGCGGAAGTTCGGTTCCGGAACGATTGTTCTCTCGTCGGATTCCTATTTGTTCAGCAACGAAGCCATGCGCCAGGATCGCGAGGCGGAGCTGCTGGCCTGGTTGGTGGGCGGTAACCGGCGCGTCATCTTTGATGAAACCCATTTGGGCGTGAGAGAAAAACCGGGGGTCGCGGCGCTCGCCCGGAAATATCGGTTGCAGGGATTCTTGGCCGGCTTGATTTTGTTGGCCGGACTGTTTCTCTGGAAGAGCTCGGCCAGCTTTGTTCCGCCCTATGATGAGGAGGCGAACGCCGGGCCGCAGGATTTGGTGAGCGGCAAGGCTTCAACCGCCGGCTTCGTCAATCTGCTGCGCCGCAGCATTCCTGCGCCGGACATCCTGGCGGTCAGTTTTGACCAGTGGAAAAGCAGTTGTGCGCATGGACGCGCCGATCTGCGAGCCAAGATCGAGCGCATGGAAGCCGTCGTGAAGGAGGAAAAGGCCCGCCCGGCCCGGGAGCGCGACCCGGTGCGGACTTACCAGACGCTCAGCCGGATTTTGGCCGAGCGAAAATAATCGCCTGCGAAGAACGGCGGTGTTGCTCAATCTTCAAACAAGCGGTCAGACGCGCGCCAATCAGGCGAAAGTGCGGCAAGTTTTGTTCAACCTGAGTTCCAATACGAGCACGTTTACGGAGCAGGGAGTCATTCGTTTGAGCGTTCGGAGAGTGATGAGTAATCAGTCGTCAGTAATCCGTAATCAGTCTGAGAGACACGGTTCCGGCGCACTGAATACTGATCACTGTCCACTGATTACTTACCGCATCACCGACACCGGCATTGGGATGACGCCGGAGCAACTGGGCAAACTCTTCCAGGCTTTCACGCAGGCGGACGTTTCGACGGCGAAAAAATACGGCGGCACGGGCTTGGGCCTCGCGCTCAGCCGCAAGTTTTGCCAAATGATGGGCGGTACTTTGACGGGCGAGAGCGAGTATGGCCAAGGCTCGACGTTCACAGTAAGCTTGCCTGAGCGAGTCGAAGAAGCGACAATGATTTGACGCATGACACCCGACCTTGCTCACCTCCCAAACGAGACCAGCCGGTTGCTTGATAGCCCAGACCTGCGGCGGATCGCAACTCGACTCTGTTGGTGGCTGTCGCCGGAGGAGGCGCTGGACCGTCTCCCATTGTTTCTTGCGCAGGTGATGACTTTGGGAACATGGGAGGACGTTCAGATCGTGCGCGGCGCGTTGGGGGAACAAGCCTTCCGGCAGACTTTGAGCGATGCCCCGCCTGGAATTTTCGACACGCTTTCGTGGAATTATTGGCACAAAGTATTCGGCCTGAAGCCCGTTCCACCGCTGCCAAAACGCAGGTTACCTTGAAAACTTTCGCCCCAAGATTGGACATCCTCCCCCCAGCTCAGCGGCGTCTTTGGCCGGAATTGACCGATGTTCCCAGCCGGTTCGTGCTCTACGGCGGGACCGCGATCGCCTTGCGTTTGGGCCATCGCCAGTCGGTCGATTTCGATTTCTTTTCGAGCGAGCCCTTTGAACCAGAGCAACTCTTTCAGGCCTTTCCGGAATTGCGGAGAGGCCGGAGATTGCAATCCAAAACCAACACGGTCACCATCGAGATCGAACGCGGTGAAGCGGTCGGGCTATCTTTTTTTGGCGGCCTGACCTTGGGTCGTGTCGGTGCGCCAGAGCAGGCGTCTGGCCATCAGGTGACTGTGGCTTCCATGCTCGACCTGGCTGGCCTCAAGGTCGCGGTCATCCAGGAACGCGCCCTGGGCAAGGACTATCTGGACGTGGCGGCGCTGCTTCAGGCCGGGATCAAGCTGTCCGATGCGCTGGGCGCCGCCGGGGCGCTCTATGGCCAAATGTTCAACCCGATGATCACACTGAAGGCGCTCAATTACTTTGCCGACGGCGATTTGCCGAAGTTGCCAAACGACGTGAAGCAATTCCTCAGCGAGCAGGCCAGCCAGGTGGAATCGATTCCCACGATCCAGCGCCTATCCGATCAAATCGCTGCGGAACCATGAGCCGTGTTTTCCATCTGTGCTTCTGCCTGGGGTTCATGCTCGCTCAACCCTCAGCGCTCAACCCTCTTCAACCAACAAGGTCCTCGAACTGGACGGCAACGGCAGCTACGTGGAATTGCCAGCCGACTTGCTTCGTGGCGCGGAGGAAGTCACGGTCGAAAGCTGGGTCAAGTGGGAGCGTTTCGCCTCCTGGTCGCGGTTCTTTGATTTCGGCGCCAGCTACTACGGCGTTCACATGAAACAAGTCGGTGACAGTTCAACCCTGAATCTCTCCTACGCTTATGAATCCGGCCTGAATAGCGGGTCTCTGATCGTGCCGAATCTGCTCCGGACCAACCAATGGTGCCATCTCGCCGCCGTGATCGGCAAAACTGGTTTGAAACTCTACTTCAACGGCCATCTCGTCGGCTCCGCGCGCGTGGGAGGCACCGTGCCCGTGCCATCGGACGTCATGAATTACCTCGGCAAGAGCCAGTGGAGCAACGATGCTTTCTTCACCGGCCAAATCGACGAATTGCGTGTGTGGAACGTGGAGCGCACGGCCGATCAGATTCGAGCGGGGCTGGAAACCAAACTGACCGGACACGAGAGCGGGCTGATCGCTTGTTGGTCCTTCGACAGTGGCGACGGCGCGGCCGCGTTGCCCGGTGACCGGCGAGCCGTCTTCAAAGGCCAGGCGCGGTGCATCGAAGCACCGCGACCGGCGACACAGGGATTGTCACAGCCGGCGGTCGTTCGTGGAACGGTTTTGCTCGAGAATGGCGGGAGAGCTCCCGGGACTTCCGTGCGCCTTGAGCAGGAAGGCTCCACCCTCGCGCAAACCGAAGCGGGCAGTCGCGGGAGCCAGAATGGGGTCTATGAACTCGTCCTCTTGCATCCCAATGACAAGCCCTATGACGTGGTCGCGGTTTGGCAGCTACGAACTGTCACGCGAGCCGGTGTGCTTCTGGAGTCCGGACGAACGAACGTGATCGATCTGACGTTCGCCGATTCGGGGAGTTTGTCCGGCACGCTGCGCATGTTCGATCAAACGCCGCACGTCGCGGTGCCGGTGCAGGTATTGAATGGTTCAAATCAAGTTGTGGCCACCGTGCTGAGCGATGAAGCGGGGAACTATCGCTTCGAAAATCTTTCGCCCGGTCAATATCAACTTCGGTGCCACGTGCTCGGTGGCTTCCAATACTTCGTGGCGCAAAACGAATCCGTATTTATTCCGGCCGAGAAGAATCGCCAATCGCCAATCGCCAATCGCAAACCGGCCACGGTGACGGTTCAGCCAGGCCGCGCGCTAGACAAGCTCGATTTTCGCTTCGCGCCGTTCAAGAAGGGGACGTGGACGATCTACGACTCCGTGAGCGGGTTGCCGAGAAACCCAATCTTCGGTCTGGCACTTGAGACGAACGGCACTCTGCGAGTAGGGACGATCGGTCGAGTTTCACGGTTTGACGGGTGGCGCTTTGTAACCATTTCAGATCAGGGCGGCTTGTCGAGCTTGAGCCCAAGCGATCAGTTTCGGGCGAAAGATGGCTCACGCTTTGCGCGCGATAACAACAAACTGGTTCGCGTGAACGGCCAGCAATTTACGCCTTTGGGTGAGGCCGACGGATTGCCCAGTCCCAATGTCAGTGCAATAGCAAGTGACACGAATGGTATCTTGTGGGTTGGAACCAGCCGAGGCCTTCGCCTCTTCGATGGTCAGCAGTTCAGTTTGGCGAAGGAAATCGAGCCGCTCGGAAACATTGCTGTGACTGCCATCCGCCAAGCCAAGGATGGAACTATGTGGATCGGTAGTGCGGCGGGCGCTTTCCACTATTCCAGCACCGGATTATCGCATCTTTCAACTCGAGATGGACTGCTGCAGGACAACGTCGGTTCACTGGATGCTTCCGCTCCCGGAGTGGTTTGGTTTGGATTCCGTGGCGTGAATGGAGGTATTACCCGCTACGATGGGAACACTTGCGTCAATCTCACCGCCGCCGATGGAGTACCGATGCGTGACGTTCGGCAGGTGTTGGCTGGACCCGATGGGGCAGTGTGGATCGCCACTGCGCGGGGCTTAATTCGCTATGATGGCGAAACGTTCATCACTTTGACGAGACGGGATGGGTTGCGCAGCGACGGTCGCGTGTACCAAGTCGAGCGTGATCAAGATGGTTCGCTCTGGTTTGCCAGTGGCTTCGGCAGCTTCATGGGCGGCCTTTTCCGTTATGATGGGCGGCGAGTCACGGATATCGGCGCGAGCCTGGGATTACCTCCCTGTTATGCGCAACAATTCAAGCGCGATTCCCGCGGCATTCTCTGGATCGCAACAAGGGATTACGGCCTCTGGCGTCAGCAGTTCTCATTTTAATTGCCCAGGCGGCGTGGCTCAGGGTTGTGGGCAT